>WNGJ01008837.1_pt1 | contig 17598 bp, 14 predicted proteins | sample 5400611 | NCBI WGS metagenome assembly WNGJ01 (sample SAMN13153375, study PRJNA577476) | soil metagenome | isolation source: 40 cm soil or saprolite under Garry oak tree replicate 1 | place: USA:California | collected 2016-06-15 | reverse complement strand
CGTTCAGCAGGGAGGCGTTGCATTTTTTCCTGAAGGAGAAGAAGGTAAGCCCGAGCGTATTAGCGATATCGATTTTATCGTGCCTGCCCTGGATGGCGCCATCCTCAAGGTGGGCAAGCTGCACTATATCCGCATCAAATCGTAAAGTGTAGTAAGTGTAGTGGGTGTGGTGGGCAAGCTACAGTGTATCCGCATCAAATCATAAAAATATCTCAAAGATTTACCCATTTTGCACTCAGGAGGTTTTCACTCATGCCACAGGCAACCATTGGTATTATCGGCGGTAGCGGACTCTATCGCATGGAAGGAATGACCGATGTCGAGGAGGTTGCAGTCCAGACGCCCTTCGGCAATCCAAGCGATGTGATCACCGTTGGCAAAGTCGAAGGCGTCTCAATGGCCTTCATCCCGCGACATGGGCGAGGACACCGTATTTCCCCAACTGAGGTTCCGTCGCGGGCCAACATCTGGGCGCTGAAAAGCCTGGGCGTCGAATGGATAATTTCGGTTAGCGCCGTTGGCAGTTTGCGTGAGCATATCGCGCCCCGTGACCTGATCATTCCCAACCAGTTATTTGACCGAACGAAGAGCCGCGTGAACACCTTCTACGAAGGCGGCATCGTCGTACACTGCACCTTTGCCGAGCCGTTCTGTTCTACACTCAGCAAACTCCTGCTGGAATCGGCCCGTGAACTGGGTGATGTGAAGGTACACGAGGGTGGTACCTACGTATGCATGGAAGGCCCGCTCTTCTCGACGAAGGCCGAATCGCATACCTATCGCAGTTGGGGCATGGATATCATCGGCATGACCGCGTTGCCAGAAGCGAAACTGGCCCGCGAAGCCGAATTGTGCTACGCCACCATCGCCTGCGCCACCGATTACGACAGCTGGCACGAATCGGAGGCATCCGTCACCGTCGAAATGGTCATTGGGAACCTCAGTGTCAATGTCGCCAATGCCCAGCGCATCCTGCGCAGCGTAGCAAAGAAGATTCCAGCTGATCGCAGCGCCAACACCTGTGAATGCCCATCAGCACTGGCAGCGGCGATTCTGACGGACCGCAGCAAGATTCCGCCGGAGGTAAAAGAGAAGTACAATTTGTTGATTGGGAAATACCTGTAGGGGCGCGATTATGGTTTTTCAAAAATCAAAAATGATTGACATCTGTCCGCCGAAGGAGTAAAATAGAGGCGTTCCAAGAGATAATCGGAACAGACCGGTTTTCTTCCGGTCCTGCCGATCGGCGTAATCGGGTCCTGCGCGGCAGATGTCTATGAACCCCGCTAGGTCCGTGAGGAAGCAACGGTAAATGGACCTCTCTGGGTGCCGTAGGGCAGCCTGATTGCGCTGATCGGCAGGACCGGGCGAAAATCGGTTTTCTGTCTTCAACTGCTTATAACTCCGGCGGGGGTTTTGTGGCCCGTCAATTGGCATGCAGGCGGGAGTCGAATCATGGCCTCACAATCACTCTACCGTAAATGGCGCTCACAGACGTTTGATGACCTCGTTGGTCAGGAAGAGATCGTCCGCACGCTCAAAAACGCTCTGAAAAGCGGCAACCTCGGTCATGCCTACCTGTTTACCGGACCGCGTGGCACCGGCAAGACCAGCACCGCCCGTTTGCTCGCCAAGACCGTCAATTGTGAACACCCTCGTGATGGCGAACCGTGTAATGAGTGCCTGCAATGCCGCGAAATCACAGCAGGCAACTCATTCAATGTCATCGAGATCGACGCCGCCTCCAATCGCGGTATTGATAACATCCGCGAACTGCGCGAAAGGATCATGGTGCCTCCCTCCACCGGGAAGTACAAGGTCTATGTGCTTGACGAAGCCCATATGCTGACCACCGAGGCCTTTAACGCGCTGCTCAAAACTTTGGAAGAGCCGCCCGACTATGCCATCTTCGTCATGGCGACCACCGATGTACATAAAATGCTGCCCACTGTTCTATCGCGCTGCCAGCGTTTCGACTTTAAGCGTATCACGACGCGGCAGATTGTAGCGCGTCTGAACTTTGTGGCGGAGCAGGAGCAGGTCAAACTCGAACGCACCGCGGCTGAGCTGATCGCCAGAGCTGCCGCCGGGGGTATGCGCGACGCTTTGAGTTTGCTGGATCAGGCCATTGCCTACGCGGGCAATGAAATCTCGCTCGCCCAGATACAGTCCATGCTGGGTGTGGCCGACCCGCGCGCCATTGTCAAATTTATCACATCTATCGTCGACCTCGATAGTTCCGCGGTGCTGCACCTCATTAACGAACTATCGGAGGCGGGCGCCGACCTGCGCCAGGTCAACTCGCAGGTCATGGAGTACTGGCGCGCCCTGATGCTGACCAGGGCCGGTGCGGATGCCGCCGCTATCCTCGATCTGACAGAGGATGAGATGCGTGACATCAAGCAGCTTTCGCAGCGCTTTGCGTTGGAGGAACTGACCGAGTGCGCGCGTGTCTTCGCGCAGAATGAACTTATGCAGAAGAACCAGGGAACCCCGCAGCTTGGCCTGGAACTGGCAGCCCTGGAATGCATCGATGTGCATCGCCGCGCGCAAGCAGGTCAACTCTCTACCGGCGTAGCTCTTACACAAACTCAAGCTGCCCGTCCTGTCATCTCGCCTCCTCTTACCCAGGCTGACATACCAACCCGTGTCACGCAACCCATGCAAGCTCCGCGAAATACAGCTTCGAGACAGGCCGAGATGAATAATGCCCCGGTAGAGAAGGGGCGTCATAGGCAAGAAGAAATACAGCCTTCACCGCTTCCCCAGGACGCGGCCGTGGCACAGAGTGGAGTGCAGCCATCACTCACAGTGCAACAGATTATCAACGCCTGGGAAAACGTGAGGAAGCGTACCAGGCAGAAGAGTAAGAGCGGCATGCTCGCGGCTTACCTGGGCTATTATAAAGTAGTGGGTGTTGAGGGAAGCACTGAACAACCTGTTGTAGTCATCCAGGCCGAGAAGTTGGCGCACTTCAAATATGTCAGGGATGAGAATCGCTATAAAGACCTGGAGTGGGCGTTGGAGATGGAATTAAGTCTGCCGTGCCAGGTGCGCCTGGTACCGCCGGATCAATCTCCATCGGTAGCCCCCACGCGGGATTCGGCTGTGTATTCAATCAGTGCGGCATTGACTCCACAACCTTCAGCATACCGCGAGCCGCCTGTGTCCCCTATTCCTTCTTCATCGCCGGCACCGCGGGTTGAACAGGACGACGCAAGCATTGAGGACAATGGGAATGTACCACCCCTGAAAAATGCGCCTCCCATTGATCTTTATGCCGATACTCCTGCCACATCCGATTCACCTGCACTTGCCAGAACGAACGTAGTGAGAGAGAATATGCAAGGAGCATCACAAGAGACGCTTGAGCAGAAAGTTCGTCGTGATCCCGTTGTGCAGGAGATCATACGAACATTTACAGCCAGAATTGTCGACATCTATCCCAAGTAAGGAGCGAATTTTTACCATGAACATGCGTGATATCCAGAAAATGCAGCAGAGACTCGTCAAATTGCAGGAAGAACTGGAAGCAAGCCAGTTTACCGGCACCGCTGGCGGCGGCGCAGTGACGATCACCATGAGCGGTAAGTTTGAGATCACTGCCGTCAAAATCGATCCCGAAGCCTTTAACGCGGAAGATATTGCCGAACTCGAGGTAATGGTCCTGGCTGCTTCCAAAGCCGCTTTTGACAAGGTCGCGGAAGCGCAGCAGAAAATGACCAGCAGCCTGACAGGAGGCATGCGCATCCCAGGAATGTTCTAACGTATGAGTAACATTGCACCACCCGTGGCAGCGCTGATCGAGGAATTCTCGAAATTGCCGGGTGTTGGCGTCAAAACGGCGCAGCGCCTGACATTCTTCGTCCTACGCAGCCCGACCGACCAGGCACGCCGCCTGGCTGAAGCGATCATGCGCGTCAAAGAGAGCATTATCTATTGCTCGCGCTGCTTCAACATCACCGAAACCGATCCCTGTATGATCTGTAGTAACCCTAATCGGGACCAGGAAGTGATCTGCGTAGTCGAGGAGCCACTCGATGTACTGGCTCTGGACAAAACGGGTGTCTACAAGGGCTTGTACCACGTGTTGCATGGAGCGCTCTCGCCTATTGAGGGCATCGGAGTGAAAGATCTGCGTATCGAAGAACTTATAGAACGTGTGCACAAAGGGAACGTGCGTGAGGTCATTCTCGCCACCAATCCCAATTTTGAAGGCGAATATACCGCCAATCACATCCAGAAGGAACTGAAACCTTTCAACGTGCGCGTCACCGGCCTTGCGCGCGGCCTCCCGATGGGAGGTGACCTGGAATATGCCGACGAAGGCACCCTTGGCCGCGCTATCGAAGGACGGCGCGACCTGTAGGGGCGCAATGAATCGCGCCCTCGTGGGATGCCAAAAACTGCTTGACATATACTTGTGGCTATGGTACACTCGTTCTACATTGTACAGGTACAGGCATGGAGAGAGGCCTGTTTCCGCTTTCGCGACTCTGCCAGAGAATAAGTAACAGGGAACTGTGTACCTTGTGGTAGCAACCACACAATTGGTATTTCTTGCCACAATGAGGCGATGGGAGATTCCCCTCCCCTTGAGGGGATTGGCAGCATAAAAAATAAGGAGGAACGCAGGGAAGCGGAACAGCGCAATCTCTGTATCCAAAACCCTGTAATTGAGAGAGCCAATGAGTAAGAAGGATAAGTCTATGGTGGATCGAAGCAGTACAATTGTGTCTGCTGCCACAAGCGAGCGTGAAAAGGCAATCGAGCAAGCGCTTACCCAGATTGAACGTCGCTTTGGCAAAGGAGCGATAATGAAATTGGGCGATGTCTCCAAAATTCATGTTGAAGTCATCCCGACCGGGTCAATCGCGCTGGACCTTGCCCTGGGTGTCGGTGGTATTCCACGCGGGCGTGTCACAGAAATCTATGGCCCGGAGGCATCCGGCAAAACCACGCTGTGCCAGCACATTATCGCGAGCGCGCAGCGAGCAGGCGGTTATGCAGCCTTTGTAGACGCCGAACACGCGCTTGACCGCACCTATGCAGCTCGTTGCGGCGTTGACACCACTAACCTGTTGATCTCGCAGCCCGATACCGGTGAGCAGGCGCTTGAAATCGTGGATGCCCTGGTGCGCAGCAATGCCATCGACGTGGTGGTCATCGACTCGGTAGCCGCGCTGACCCCACGTGCCGAAATCGAGGGCGAAATGGGTGACTCGCACGTGGGTCTGCAAGCTCGCCTGATGAGCCAGGCCATGCGTAAACTCACCTCAGCCATAAGCAGCAGCAATACCGCTGTTGTCTTCACCAACCAGCTGCGTGAAAAGGTTGGCGTAATGTTCGGCAATCCAGAGGTAACTTCTGGTGGCAAGGCGCTCAAATTCTATGCCTCGGTCCGGCTCGATATTCGTCGTACCGATACCATCAAACAGGGTACGGATGTGATGGGCAACCGAACCCGTGTGCGCGTGGTCAAAAACAAAGTTGCGCCTCCATTCCGCGTCGCCGAGTTCGATATTATGTACAGCGAAGGTATTTCACGCGAAGGCGGCCTGATCGACCTCGGCTTAGAGATGGGCCTGGTCAAGAAGAGCGGCGCGTGGTTCAACGTCGGGGAGATCCGTCTCGGCCAGGGACGCGAGAACGCCAAAGAGTTTCTACGCCAGAACAGCGACGTTGCCTCCGCCCTCGAAGAGCAGATTCGCGGCAATATGACCGCCTTCAAAGCCGCCGAAATCGAAGGCGAAGAAGAAGACGACGACACTTTAGAAGAAGAGTAGTCTCTTCCCAGGAATAAAAGGGTGATTGCGAGGGTTGCCTCATTAGCGTCAAGTTAAGGGTCATCGACCCGCTTCCAGGGCGACCGCGAGGGTCGCCCGTACCCTATACGGGTGAGCGATCCGTTCGTGTAGGGTGGGGGCGACCCTCGCGGTCGGCTTTTGATGAGCTCATATGCCTGACTACGCAGATTTGTGATATGATCATCTCAAAACTGCAATAGGAGGGCATCAATGGGTACAGTAAGCTTCGATTTTAAGGGTGAAGTCGTAGTCGTGACAGGCGGCTCGCGCGGATTAGGACTGGAAATCGCGCACGCCTTCGGCTATGCGGGCGCCCAGGTAGTAATTACCGCCCGCCGTGAACAGTGGCTGACTGGATGTTGCAGATGCCTCCTCAGTTGAACAAACCGTGCAGCAAATTCTGGAAAAGTGCGGCAAGATTGATGTGCTGGTCAACAATGCTGGACTGACATGGGGCGCACCCGCCGAAAACCATCCCCTGGATCGCTGGCAACAGGTCATCAACGCCAACATTACCGGCACTTTCCTCATGTCTCAAGTCGTGGGACGACACATGTTGGAGCGCAACAAAGGCGCAATCGTCAACGTCGCCTCAATCGCGGGCTTCGGCGGTGGCCAGTTGAACACTGTTGGCTATAATGCCAGCAAAGCTGCCGTAATCAATCTGACCCGTGCGCTTGCTGTAGAATGGGCCAAGCGCGGCATTCGTGTGAATGCTATCGCCCCAGGTATGTTTAGAACCCGCATGACCGAGGCCATCATTGAGCGAGCCGAGGCAATATATAATGCGACAACACCGATGGGACGTATCGGCCAACCTGGCGAAATCGCTCCTGCTGTGCTGTTTCTGGCGTCTGAGGGGGCGAGTTATATTACGGGGCAGGTGATTGCCATTGATGGGGGGAGGACGGCGCAGTAGCAGTTGTATAACGCTGGGATAACCATAGGCCCCAGGTGGAGAACATCAGCGTACCCTAAGACAGTTGAGATATGACACGATAACGCGAACAACACTTGCTCTTATTGCGAAGGGCAAGTGTTGTTTATACAACCGAGTGATAGGCAAGTGTTGTTTATACAACCGAGTGATAGGTATCATGCCACCTGGAAAGCTGCCGTGGCCTGGGTGAACGGTGTAGACGATGTATTCAACAGCATCAATGAATATGAGGTGTTGCCCTCTGGCACAGCGAAGATCAAAGTTCCTGTTGTGCCTGTTGAGTTAGCACTAAAGCCGGTTGGAAAATTCGAGTCGGATGTTGGTGAGCTGGTGGCGCTACCAGCTGTTAAACGTATGTAGTCACCGTCAAATGCACTAAAATCATTCGACGAAGAATTATCCACCTTCAAGATCAGTGTGACGAAACGCATTCCCTTATCAGCTTGTTGAGACCCGGCACTCAATGCCAGGGTTGCAGACGTTATCGTCCAGGTCAACCCGGCGTATTGGGTTGTAACATTCGGGTTGACCGTCTTTGGCTGATACTGCGCCAGGTCGGCTTTCCCCGTCAAAGGAACCACTACTTGTGCCTGATTGGGCTGGCCTATTTGCAAGGTAAGCTGGTTGAGGCTGATACTCCTGGCTACAGGGAAATCCAACCAGTTCATTTGTGTCGTTCCTGTGTCGGGATTGATCGCATGTTGTTCATTGACAGGACTAACAATAGTTTTATCCGGCAAAATCAATCGGGCGGTGTCACCCCAACCAAATCCTCCTACCGAGGAGGAACCAATCTCTCGCAGGTTCACGCGCACCATACCATCCTGGCTCGATGCGTTGTCGTCGAGAAAAGCGAGCGATTGCTGGGCATTTATGATCGTAATATCAATGCCAACATACATTACCTTCCCATTGATTGGTATGGTTGTTATTGGCGGCTGGGTAGTCAGCGTGCCATTGCCTGTATTAGGGCCACCACTAGTATTGGTCCTTCCAATGGAAGGTCCAATCGATTTGAAAATTGCGAAGCCCACGCCTACAAGTATAGCCAGTACGAGAAGCCCCGCTATTACTCCACAAAGCCCACCTCCCGACCTTCGTCGCCCCCGCCTCAACAAGAACAGAGCTGCTAGCGCAGCAAAAGCGCCTCTCGTATTATTTTGCTGTGGTTGTGCCTGGGCATATGACGGGTTTTGCTGAGGCTGTCCATACGAGGGCATTTGCTGGTTGCCTTGCGGGGATGGTGGGTAATTCGGTGGTGGTGGAGCAGTAGGAATAGGCGCTTGAAAGGATGGTTGCGCAACATCCATTCCCGCTCCACAGTTTGAACAAAAACGCTGATTCGCAGCGACAAGGGTACTACATTTGGGACAGGGGCGATTCGACATCTCTCTCTCCTTTTGAGCAGGTTGCTCAATCTGAAAATTCATTAAAACCTATTAACTGGTATTTCAACTAGACCTTTTGATAGACCACTTGCATGACCGCCGCGTAGTCAGGCGAGCGCATCTGATCGGCCACGTACTCGCTGTAGACGATGCGATTGTCACAATCAATCACAAAGACGGCTCGCTGGAGCAGACCCCATTCCTTGAGCCACACTCCGTAGTCCTGCCCGAATTGCTCGCCACGATGGGCAGAAAGCGTTTGATGAAGAATCCCCTCGATAGACTGCCAGTGAGCCTGAGCATCAGGAGGATCCATACTGACGGTGTAGATGTAGGCACCTGGTGGGAGACTAGTACGTAACTTCTCCCACTGCACCGTTATGTGGTGACAGATGGGCCTGGCGAGTGAGTTCACTACATTGAACAGGCGTATTCTACCTGCAACATCTGCCATTCGAGCACACTGGACCGTCATATCCGTGAGGTCAAGGTAATCCAGGAAGAAGTCGGGAGCTGTCGCACCTGGCAGCAATTTGCTACCGACGACCGTGAGCATCTCATCGAGTGCGAAGGCATCACCGATTCGTTCTTCCATTACGCTGTTTCCTCTTTGATACTTTTGTAGGGATCACCATACGAAATTCTGTTTTAAGTTTACCCTGATTAAGTTGAAAGTGCGTCCCAAGAACTGGGTATTTCTCAATTGCTATTGGGAGCATCGGTATGCTGAATGCCATACCTAGAAGTGGGGAGTTGATGCTTGTAGAGGATAAAATAGATGCAACAGTGCTAATAGTTTCTGTAAGATAAGCCGGGATCTCGCATTAGCATTACAAGGGCACCTGGCTTCACACCAGCTTATGCTCAATGGCATAGCGAGTTGCAGCACTGCGTGAAGTCACGCCCAGTTTGCTATAGATCGAGCGCACATGCGTATTCACAGTGAGCAGGCTGATGATGAGCTGTTCCGCAATCTGAGCACTGGTCAGACCTGTCGCTAACAGTTGCAGCACCTCGACTTCGCGTGCCGTAAGGTCGTTGGGGTAGGTAGGCGAAAGCGGCGGTTTCATAGGGGCAGTGGTTTGTAGAACAGCAGGAATCGACGCAACAGGCATGGTAATGCGCTCTATCGTGACAAAGATTTGCTCAGGCGTCATAGCATGTCCCTCGGCCCACGCGTGGGCAAAGGCCTTTTCACCGAGACGGACGCGCGTAGCAGTAACCAGGCGTTCATAGTTAGTCTGCTCAACTGGCGGGATGCGCACACCAACGGCGCTGCGTAGCGCTTCCGCCGCTCCCCACATCTGTGCTGCCCGCACAGGCTCGCCCTGCACCGTGGCCACACCTGCCAGTCCGTTCAGACACGCGATCACCCCTACAATGTTGCTTTCCCCCCGATACAACGCCATGCTTTCCTTATAGAGCGCCTTCGCACGTTCGAGTTCACCCAGCTCAAGTGCCACATCACCCAGGTTGCCGAGTGCGAGAGCTATACCCCACTTATTGCCAAGTTCGTGGTACAAGGCTAAGCTCTTCTCCAACGCTTCGGCAGCCTGGGAATAATTGCCCTGATCACGTACTACTTCCCCTAGATTGTTGAGTGCAAGCGCAATCCCGCGCGTATCCTCCATCTCACGGAAGAGTTGGAGACTCTCTTCCGCGAGCAATGACGCTCGTGCAGCGTCCCCCTGCTTGTGAGCTATGTCGCCCAGGTTCACGAGGGATTGCGCGATGCCATGTTTGTTGCCAAGCTCGCGCTTGATTGCCAGGCTTTCCTCGCACAGCTCCAGTGCTCGCCTGTAGTCACCCTGCTCTACTGCGATAGCTCCCAGGTTATTGAGTGCCACTGCGATGCCTCTTTTATTACCCAGTTCCCTTTGCAAGCTCAGGCACTCCTCATGTAGCGCGACCGCGGACATATAATCACTCTGGTATTTGGCGACGTTTCCCCGCAGGTTGAGGGCTGTCGCTCTCCCTTGTTTGTCTCCCAGTTTCTGGAACAACGCCATGCTCTCCTCAGCCAGCAGCGCGGCTCGTCCATGGTCACCTTGCTCCGCTACCAGCATACACAGGCTGTTGAGGGCCTTTGCCCGTACAGCTGTCGATACGGCGCTGCTGCTCGTTTCGTCCTGCGATAGCAGTTCTTCTAACCAGGCACGACCCTCGCTCAGGTAGCCGCGCATGTACCAAAATATCCCCAGCGCACCCGCTAAGCGCAATCCCAACTCAATCTCCTGGTTGTGCTGAGCCCATTTGAGTGCCGCTCGCAGGTTCTCGTGCTCTCGTTCCAATCGCTCCCGCCGCTCCCGCTGTTGGGCACTTCGGAGTTCAGGCTCGGATGTCTCTGCTAGCGTCAAATAATACGCCAGGTGTGCCCGTTGGGTTTCCTCCATCTCCCCAATCGTAGCGAGAGCCTCCAGGCCATATTCATGGATCGTCTCAAGCATCATCAGGCGGGATTCGCCATCTGATTGCTCGTACTGGTACAGCAAATGGTTGTTGAGCAGCGACATCACTCCGTCCATGACCTGTGTTGTCTGATCGCCAAGGGTACGTGAGATCGTTTCAATGGCCTCGAGCGTACAGCCGCCTACGAAGAGGGAGAGTCGACGAAAGATGCGCTGTTCATGTGCATGCAGCAAGTCGTAGCTCCACTGAATGGTGTTGCGTAAGGTCTGCTGCCGTTCGGGCAGGTCGTCTGCCCCTCCGGTCAACACCTGGAGCCGGTGCTCCAATCGCTCCAGCAGTTTCTGTGGGGAGAACAGCCGGATGCGTGCCGCCGCCAGTTCGATGGCTAGCGGCAATCCATCCAGTTGTACACAGGCCTGCGCGATGAAGCGAGCATTGATGTCGTTGATCTCAAAGTCATTCTTGATGGCCTGCGCTCGTTGGACGAAGAGGGCTACCGCCTCATTTTGTAACAAGACCTCACTGTCTGGAAGGCTTTTGAGGTCAGGCAGTGCCAGAGGAGGTACGTAGAACTCATATGCGCCACGAACATGCAAGAGAGCGCGGCTCGTGACGAGCGCCTTCAGATGTGGACACGTTTGCAACAGTTCAACCAGGGATGTAGCAGCCTCCGCCACCTGCTCGAAATTATCGAGGAAGAGCAGTATATGTTTGTCTTGCAGGTATATTTTCAGTTGTTCGAGAGGGGATTGATCTACCTTTTCAGCCAGCCCAAGCGTCTGGGCAATGGCAGACATGACAAGGTTGGGGTCGCTGAGGGGAGCCAGCGAGACGAAACAGATGCCATTGGCAAAGTTCCCTCTCAGTTCGTGTGCCATCTTCAAACCCAGGCGCGTTTTGCCAACGCCTCCCGGACCTGTAAGTGTAAGCAGGTACACACCTGGGCGCTGTATGAGCGTACAGGCGACCTCGGCCTCACGCTCTCGCCCAACGAGCGATGTAAGTTGTATGGGGAGATTAAAGAAATGGACTTTCGCGCCCGCCGGTGCTGGCTCATGCCGGGTTGATGGTGTGAGGGCAACAGAGGTCATCGGAGGAACTATATCACCTCTAACAGCAGCCTCCGCATCCCCCTCCAGGTCGCCGGCAAGGTTACTCTTGCCCGTTAGTACCGCGGCTGCTGCTTGGAGATGCTCGATGGTCAATGTCTCCGACTTGCCCAGATAGGCCTTATGCAACTTCCCCTCATATTTACGATAGGCATACCAATACCAGCCCTGCCGCTGTCGCTCACGCCGAGCAGTAAATGTGCCTAAATCGTTTCTGAACGAAAAGGATTGGTTTTGCTGATCTGCCAACCAGGTATACCAGGCAACTGAGCCAACAACCACAGGAGACGGCCTACTCTCTGCCCCATCGAGCAAGAGTAAACCGCCATCAGATACCAACGGAATTTGAGTACGTGTCATCGTGTAGCCTTTGAGTAGGGGACGCATCAGGCAAAACGAGTTACCTAACTCATCTGAGTGTACCACGCGTTAGGTAACTTGTCGAGTTGACTCGTTGTCAGACTCAAAATGCCTGGCTCAACCACCTTAAACCAGCCTACATACCCAACAGGTTCAAGGTATTCAAATTGTCATCCGTAAAGAAGACCTCGAGGTTGCCCATGCTGTCTTTTGCGGCTGCTACGCCGAACAACGCGGATCCATTGCCTGATTGAGCATCGACCGGCACGATGTCGAGCACGCGCGTACCCACAGCCTTGCCTTGCGAAAGGTTCAGTTCCACCAGGTTGTTGTCATTCATGTTGACCACCAGCAGGTCTCCATTGAGTGGGTTGACCGTCAGTCCGGCGGGCATATTCAAAGGCTTGCCCTGGAAGGCGGTCATACCTTTGGAGGTCGAGCGCATGGCTGTCGTGTTGAGGGTGGTGCTGTTTGGATAGGCGGCTACGCGATTATTTGCCAGGTCAAGCGCGAGCAGCACATCCGAGTATTGATGCCCACCGATTTGCAGCGACGGAACCCAGGTCGCGTTGATCTTCGTACCGCCGTTGATCTGAGTAAGCTGACCAATCTGGAAGACGCGGAAGGTCGTCCCATTATTGGAAGGGATCACATCGATACGGTCGATAGTCGCGTCGCCGGTGTTCGTTGTGAAGAACGAGCCGGTCGCTCCATCCATCGGATTGTGCATACCATGATTGGACACCAGCGCCCAGGGCTTATTGAAGAGCGGATTGGTAATCGTCGCCTTGATTGTGCCATCGGGCTTGAACACCTGGACATTGTTTGCAGAGAAGTTCGCTACCCAGTCTGTGCCCGTCACCGTATTGAAATCCTCGAACGCTGGCCCTTTGGTGCCGGGGTTATTCATGGCGTTGAAGAGCAGGCCGGGGCCTTTTCCAGCAGGGAAACGCACAAGCGTTGTTCCAGTCGAATTCGCGCCAAAGTTCGTCACCAGGATATCGCCCGGCTTGAGAGAACCGGGTGTGGTGGATGCGGTCATGCTGGTGGGAGCAATCACCACGCCATAGGGATTGGGATCAACGGAGATTGTTTTCCCATGCCCATCCACAATAAAGGCCGTGCTACCTACAACTGAGATTCTATTCAGGCCGTTAATCGTAGTAACGGGTTTATTGTTCCCGTTCCCATTCATTGATTGGGATTGATAGTTCATGTTGCTCGGGTTGTTGTGGTAGACCGCGTTGCCGACCAGCGTTCCTTTGAACTTGAGAAGAGCAAAGGCAGAGGCGGCAGTAACTATCAGGCAAAGTAATAGGGCAATGGAAACTATTACTATAAGGTTTCGCCTCTTCATGCGCCTGGCTTTCTTTTTCGGGCCTGGGGGAATGAAATCGGTGTCCCATCCACCGGGTAGAACCATTTTTTGCAACTTCGTATCCTTTCTTTTCGGGTGAAGCTTATCCACAAAAGCTCTCGCAGAAATCGCCTTGTTACACTGTGATACATCTTGAATTATTTTGAGTACAGGTAACTCAAGAAGGATATTACCCTAATGGAAAGGTGCGCATGCATTGATCCGTGATTTATTGACATAAAAGTACCTGTCGAGCATTGAGAAATCTTAACCAGCGATTTTGCTGGTATGACGAAATGTTCCCAGTTTGGAGGCGTTGCGTAAAAAATGCGCAGGTTATTCGTAGAGGGATGTTGGCAAGTTCTAAGCCAGGGGAATCTTCACCAAAAATGTACTCCCTTTCCCAGGCGTACTCTCAACCTCAATCGAGCCCGCGTGTTCTTCGACGATACTCTTTGCAATGGCCAATCCTAGCCCACTACCGCCGCGATCGCGCGTGCGCGCGGGGTCTGCGCGGTAGAAACGCTCGAAAATATACGGCAAATCCTCATCCAGAATGCCAATACCGGTATCGCTCACTCGTAAAAGCGCAGATGAATTGTCAGTGCTGAGAGAGAGTGCAACCGATCCTTCGTAAGGAGTATATTTTATAGCATTATCCAGCAGAGCTACCAGCGCCTGCTTCAGCTTGTCGGCATCTCCATATACCTGCGCGGGCGTAATATCTTGCAGGAAGATACGCGGCCCGTTCTGTTTACGCGCATCCTGTCCATCCTCATCAACTGATCGGTATTGTCGATACACTTCAAGCAACAGGCTATCCAGGTCTACTTTTTCGCTGTATGCCTGGGATTTCTTATAGCCATCAACTATCGATACCTGCGATGTATTGTCAGAGCGCGCCAGCGTAAGCAGGTCATTGACCAGGCGGCCCATACGGTCTGCTTCTGCGCGCGCATCGGTCAACGCGGCTTCTACCTCGTTGGGAGCGAGGTCGGGAGCCTTTGCCAGGAGATCTAGATTGCAACGAATGGAGGTGATCGGCGCGCGCAGTTCGTGCGAGGCATCGGCCACAAAGCGCTGCTGGTATTTATAGGCTTTTTCCAGGTTGGTGAGCATGCTATTAAAAGTGCCTGCCAGGCGCGTAAGCTCGTTCTTGCCCAGCCGTGATCGCTCAGGTACGCGCTGGCTGAAATCCTGGGATGCGCCGATTTTTTGCGCTGTTCTGCTCATGCGTTGCACTGCCGCCAGTACGCTCCAGGTGATGAGCCATCCTCCCAGTAGAGCCAGTACCATCACGAGCGCGCCGCCCCGCCAGAGCAACGCTTGCAGGTCCTTCAATGATTGCTCGATGTCTTGTTCTGAGCGAGCCGTCTGGATGATATTATTCAGGCCGAGGCCGCTATTGATGGTGGTGTAGACGCGCACGTGCTGACCCTGGTAGGTGATAGTGCTGTAGATGCTGTTGGGGGATCCATCAGGGGCATTGGGATGGGCCTCTATCCATTGCGCAGCCTGTTTGTCCCAGGGAATGGGACTGGTGTCGAAGCCCGCTACACTGGATTGCAATCCATCCTGGAAAGTGGAGGTGGTCGTAGCAAGCAGATGTAACTGGCTATCCAGTACCTCAATTGCAACATCACCGGCACCCAGACCGTTAATGCTGTTCGATAGATAAAGAGGAAGATTACCGGATTGTTGAGCTATAGACAAGTCTTTGCCAATTCTGACGCTGGTTGCTCGACTACTCAGGGTGTTATCCAGGTCATGGTACGCGCGTTGTTCCGCCTGGGTGTAGACGGCGCTGCCAAAGAACCAGAGCGCAAGCCCCAGCAGGAGCGCGTAGAAAAATGTCAGTCGGAGCTGTAGTGGAAGGTACATAACGTCTCCTTCCTATTCAGGAGTACGCAGGACATAGCCAGCCCCGCGTATGGTTTGTATGAGCCGTTTCTCGCCGTTTTGCTCTAACTTGCTGCGCAGGTGGCCGATGTAGACCTCCAGCACGTTCGGGCCTCCCTCAAAATCATTGCCCCAGATGCGATCCATCAGCAGCGAGCGCGTCAAGACGATGCGCGGGTTGCGCAGGAACAGGGCCAGTAGTTCAAATTCGGTCGTACTGAGATCAATTCGGCGGTCGCCCCGTCTGGCCTGGCGGGTGGCCATATCCAGTTCCAGGTCCTCAAACAGCAGCACTTCACGGGCGATATCGGAGGGGTTGTGCCTGCGCAGTAATGCTTTCACACGCGCCAGCAATTCTTCAAGGGCGAACGGCTTGACCAGGTAATCGTCCGCCCCCGTTTCAAGTCCCGCTACGCGGTCTACCACCGCGTCACGCGCTGTCAGCATCAGTACGGCTATGCTATCTCCCGCGCTGCGCAGGCGGCGACAGACCTCGAGTCCATCAATACCAGGGAGCATAAGGTCGAGAATCACCAGGTCGGGCGGCTTCGTGCGAGCCAACGTTAAGGCCTGTTCGCCATTCCCGGCCACCGAGACCTGGTAACCTTCGTAGGCAAGCGTGCGGCGCAACGCACCCGTCACGCGGCTATCGTCATCGACAATCAAAATGTGGGCGTTCATAAACAGAGTATCATTAGTTGACTATCCATTCTATGCCCCAGGGAGCATGGGCAGGCCCCTGGAGTACCTGTTCAGGTTGGCCTGTGGCGGCATCGAGCAGGGTAATACCACTCGTGGGATTAACGGCATACAACGTTCGGTTATCCGCGCTCAGCGCTATCCCGGTAAAGGATTGCTGCGGCAGGAAGTGTTTGAACATCCCGCGCTTCGCAGACAGGTCAAGCGTGTTCACCGACCAGATACCATTCACTCCAACAAAGTAGAGCGTAGACTGGTCGGGCGAGAGTACTGCTCCATTGCGCAGCACGCGAGCCTTATCGTCGCTGCTAATACTGCTGACATTGGGATTAAAATGCTGCGTAGCGACGACCTGGTCGCTATAGATATTACTTGTGCCTGCGTTATTCAAGTCGATTTCACTGGCTACACCTAACGCGCCGTTGGCAGCATAGAGTTTTGTGCCATCAGCTGAGAGGGTCAGTGTGTAATAGTGCAGCAGATCAGCAGATTTTCCTACGGGCAAGTTGATGCAACGTGCAAACGGGAAGCCTGGATCGAGCGGCAGGATATGTACGAAGGCGATGTTATGGTCTGTATCAATGTACAGCGTGTAAAATGTCGAACCGTCACTTGATACCTGCCGCGCTACTGACGTACCTGTCATATTGGGGTCGTTGAGTTCTGACTTGTCAACGATCGGGCTTTGATACAGCTCGTTTTCCGGCACATTGTACAGTTCAACATAGTAGAGGCCCGTTCCATTGTTCAGGCGCTGCAGCAAATAGAGCGCGTTGCCATCTGGGCTGATCGCATCCAGGTCGAAATCGCCATTCAAGTGAATGGTTTTGGTGAGCTTGCCAGCTTGCGTGTCAACGAGCGCAATTGTTGTCGCGCTGGTTGACGAACTGAACTGACGCAGAGCCAACCAGTGTCCATCGAACGACAGCACGGCGTTGTCAAAACCTGGCTCGGCTGTCGAATAGGCCCCGTTGATGACCAGTGAACGTATGATCGTGCCGTTCTGCGTGTTGACAACAGAGATAGTGGTTTGGTTTTTCTGCACCCGCGTTGCGATCAGTCGTTGATGATCCATCGAAGTGAGACCGAGTGGCAGCGTCATCGCCGGGTTGGTGCTACCGGGATGAAATACGATGATGTGCTGCTCAACACTGTTGGAAGATTGGACTGTAGGCGTATAACCATCCAGCACGTAGAGGTTTTCCCCACCAGGAGGCGTCGTGGCGTGTGAAGTGTTAGTACTCGTCGAGGGAGTGGAGCCACAGGCGGCAACGAGAGGAAGTAGCATACTCAGCATCACAGTAAGCCAGACAAAAGGTTTTTTAGGCATGACCTCAGTCTCCTTTGCTCACGAGAGTACGTACAGCATGCACATACTCATCATATCATATTCGGAAAGAGAATTTGTCGTCGTAGATGGTATAGTATAGGCAACTGAAATACAGATAACATCTTCCTGAATTGAAGCTGAATTACTCGAAATCTGAAAAGGTTTGGAAAGGACATCACGATGAAGGCAATCCGTATCAACGAGATCGGTGGCCCAGAGGTCATGCAGCTAGAGGAGGTCGAGACGCCAACACCGCAAGAGGGCGAGGTACTCATCAAGGTAGCAGCAGCAGGGGTCACG
>WNGJ01028287.1_pt1 | contig 17599 bp, 14 predicted proteins | sample 5400611 | NCBI WGS metagenome assembly WNGJ01 (sample SAMN13153375, study PRJNA577476) | soil metagenome | isolation source: 40 cm soil or saprolite under Garry oak tree replicate 1 | place: USA:California | collected 2016-06-15 | reverse complement strand
GGCCTCAGCGCCGCCCGGAACGTCGGCATTGCCGCCTCCACCGGCGACATCATCGCCTTCACCGATTCCGACTGTGTGGTGGACGCGGATTGGCTGCACTATCTGGTTGCCACGTTTCTCGCCTCTGGGAAGGCGGCGGTCGGTGGGCCCAACTTACCGCCCCCCGAAGACTCGCTGGTGGCCAGTTGCGTGGCTGCCTCTCCGGGTGGGCCCCTGCACGTGCTCCTGAACGACGAGGAGGCGGAGCACATCCCGGGCTGCAACATGGCGTTCCGCCGCGAGGTGCTCGAGGAGATCGGCGGGTTCGATCCCATCTACCGCGCTGCTGGCGACGACGTGGATGTGTGCTGGCGCCTTCAGGAGCACGGCCACCGCATCGCCTTCAGTCCCGCGGCCATGGTGTGGCACTTCCGCCGCAATACCGTCAAGGCCTACGTCGGGCAGCAGCGAGGCTACGGCAAGGCCGAAGGCCTCCTCTACTTCAAGCATCCGCAGCGGTTCAACGCCCTCGGGTACTCGCGGTGGCGCGGCCGGATCTACGGGGGCATCTACTCTCTCTTCACATCGCTCTTCTCGCTGCGGCGTCCGGTGATCTACGGTGGGGTGTTCGGTCGCGGTTTGTTTCAGACCCTCTACCGGCCGCCCTCGAGCTTCTTCTCCTACTTGCCGTTCACGCTCGAGTGGAGCTTGGTGGCGGCCGTGCTCTTCGCCTACGCCCTCGTCCACGGCGGCGGGGCCTGGCTGGGGACGACTCCGCTGCTCCTGACGTGGACATGCTGCCTCGCGGTGGCGCTTCGCGCCCGCGTGGACCCGCGTGCGGACAGCCTGCGGGGCCGTCTGCTCATCGCGTTGCTCACCTATCTGGGTCCGCTTCTACGCTGTCTGGAGCGGTACCGGTGGCTGGCGCGCGGGCTGTCGGCGGGCGAGCCGATCGCACATGAGGGTCCGGTCCGGGCGGCTGTCTCCTGGCGGAAGGGGGCGCGGTCCATCGCCTTCTGGACGGAGAATGGGCTAGAGAAAGAAGTGCTACTCCAAGGTCTCCACGAAGCCGTCGCGGCGCGGAAGTACCTGGTCGTGGTGGATCGCGGATGGAGCGACTGGGATCTGGAGGTCTACGGCGGCCTCTGGTCGAGAGGGCGCGTCAAGGTGGCGACGGAATACCACGGCGCGGAACGGCGGGTCCTCCGCGCGAAGTACGCTCTGCGCAGCTCGCTGTTCACCCGGCTGGCCGTGTCCGGGTTCTCCCTGGTCGGCCTTCTCGGCATGGCGCTCGGCTGGGCGCCCATGCTCTTGGCCGGTCTGGGGGGGGCCGCGATCGGCGTGGTGGCGTTCGTGCGAGAGGCGCTGAGTCTCTCCCGCACGATCGATCGCGGGCTCACCGCCGTGGCCCGGCGAGCCAAGCTTCACTATGCGCCGCCTCTCCGCGATGAGGTTCTAGGAAGGTGAGAGGGTTCGTGGTCCGGGTCCTCTCTTACCTTCCGCCTTACCGTCAGACTCTGCTCTGGGCTCTCCTTCAGGTGCTGCTCATCAGCGCCCTGGAGATGCTCAAGCCCTGGCCACTCAAGATCATCATCGACTCCGTGCTGGGAGGACAGCCACCGCCGTGGGGGTGGCCCAGCGGCTGGTCTCCGCAGGCCCTGCTCCTCGCGGCCTGCGCGGCCCTGGTGCTCATCTATGCTGCGCTGGGCGCCCTCGTGGTGCTGAACAACTACACGACGATCGGCGTCGGTCAGCGGATGGTCAGCAAGCTGCGAAGCGACCTCTACGGCCACCTGCACCGACTGTCCCTGGCCTTCCACAGCCGCGCGCAGGTCGGAGACCTCATCTACCGCGTTACCGCCGATACCTTCGCCCTCCAGAGCCTCACCATGAACTGTCTGTTCCCTGCCGTGACCGCGTTGACCCTCCTGACCGGCATGGGCGTCATCATGCTCCGGCTGGACTGGAAGCTGACCCTGGTCGCTCTCGGGGTCTGCCCCGCCCTGTTCGTGGTCATCGCGCGGCTCAATAGTCGGATCACCCACGTGGCCGGCGACGTGCGGCAGCGCGAGAGCGAGGTCTACGCCGTGGTCCAGCAGAGCATGTCCATGATGCGGGTCACCCAGGCCTTCACGCGCGAGGAGGAGGAGCACCGGCGGTTCATGGACGTGAGCCGGCAGAGCCTCGCCGCCGGCCTGCGGCTCTACACGCTCCAGACCGTCTACTCGAGCGTGGTGAACGTGATCATCGCGCTGGGCACCGCCGGAGTGGTGTGGGTAGGCGCTCGGCACGTCATGGACGGCTCGCTGAGCATCGGCACCCTGGTGATCTTCATCTCGTACCTCGCCTCGCTCTACGGTCCCATCAACAGCATGTTCCAGACCTACGGGCTGGCCCAGGGGTCTCGAGCCGCCGTGCAACGTGTCTTCGACGTGCTGGACATCGAGCGGGATCTCAACGACAGCCGGCGCGAGTTCCCGGAAGAGAGTGCGCAGGGGGAGGTGGCATGGGAAGACGTCTCCTTCGGCTACGTGCGGGGGCACCCCGTCCTGAGCGGGGTAACCCTTCATGTCCGACCGGGACAGAAGGTGGCCGTGGTCGGCCCCACGGGGGCCGGCAAGTCCACGCTCCTGAGCCTGCTGCCACGCTTTTACGACCCCTGGGCAGGCCGTGTGCTCGTGGACGGAGTGGACGCTCGGGAGTATCGGCTCGCCGCGCTCCGCCAGCAGATCGCCATGGTGCTGCAGCCCCCTCTAGTGTTCAACGCGAGTGTGCACGACAACATCGCCTTCGGCCAGTCGAACGCCCGGCGTGACGAGATCGTGGCGGCCGCGCGGCTCGCGGGCATCCACGAGACAATCACGAGACTGCCCGACGGATACGACTCCATGGTGGGAGAGCAGGGGCTCACGCTCTCGGAGGGCGAAAAGCAGCGCCTCACCATCGCGCGCGCCATCCTCCGAGACTCACCCATCCTGATCCTCGACGAGCCCACCTCGGCGCTCGACTCGGAGACGGAGGCCCTAATCATGCAGGGCCTCGAGCGCTTGATGGCCGGGCGTACCACGTTCATCATCGCGCACCGTTTGGCCACCGTCCGAAAGGCTGACCTGATCGTGGTGCTGCGCGACGGCCGCATCGTGGAGCAGGGCACTTTCGAGACTCTCATGGAGGTCCCGGGCGCCTTCGCTTCGCTCTACCGGTTGCAGACCGGCGTACAGGAAGAGGACCGCCTTACCCTCCCGTAAGCGGGTCATCGAGTTCCACCGGCGGGCGGGAGCAGGCGCAGCCCCGCGCGCGGGCTCGAGAAAAGCATTCCGATCTATACTGGCCGCCGTGGAATTCGTAGGCATCCCCGCCGGCGCATTCTGGATAGGCTGGGAGGACGGCCATCCCGCCGAGAGGCCGCGGCACAAGGTCTGGCTCGACGGCTTCGCCATCGCCCGCGCTCCCGTCACCAACGCTCAGTACGCTCGCTTCCTCGAGGCGGCCGATGTCCCTCCCCCACCCTGGTGGGAAGATCCGCGCTTCGCCGATCCCGAGCAGGCCGTGGTCGGTGTCAACTGGTTCGAGGCGTCGGTGTATTGCGAATGGCTGACGAGCGAACAGGCAGGCCGTATCCGGCTCCCCAGCGAGGCGGAGTGGGAGAAAGCCGCGCGGGGCGGACTCGAGGGCGCCCGCTTCCCGTGGGGGAGCGAGCGGCCCTCGGTGAGCGGCTTCGACAGGCCGCCGCGCGCCGCGGAGACACCGGCCAACCCCTGGGGGCTCGTGGCGCTCTCGGGCGTCTGCCACGAGTGGTGCCTGGACTGGGAGAGCGAGGACTACTACGCGACCTCACCCGAGCGAAACCCACCGGGGCCGCCGCACGGCTCGCGGCGCGTCTCTCGCGGAGGAGCCTGGCGCCACCAGGATCCGTGGAGCCCCGTGGCCCACCGGTCGTCCCTGCCCCCCGCGCTTCGCTACTCCGACTACGGTTTCAGGGTGGTGCGGCTCGAGGGCTGACTACAGGCGGGAGCGAACGTCGTCGATATCGCGGCGAAGCTCGTGAAAGGCCGTGCGGAAGATGGAGTGAGTCGCGGCGAACCTCTCCCCCATCTCAGTCTTGACACTGGCCTCGACTCGGTCCATGCGTTCAGTCGTCGCGGCTACGCCCTCGGCCACCGCCCGGATGTCCTGGCGAAGAGACTCGGCGACGACGTCGAAGTGTCGACGCGTCTCCGCGGCGGTGTCACGCACCTCCTGCCGGAGACCGACAAACTCTTGACGGAGACTCCCCAGAGCCTGGTCAAGATAGGCGCGGGTCTCTCCATCCATGCCCGAACTCTAGCCGACAGGCCACGGAAGCCACAAGCGTGTCCGTCCGGACACATGCGCGCTCACAGATGCGCGATGGCCTCGATCTCCACGAGGGCGCCCGCGGGCAGCTTGGCGGCCTGCACGGTCGAGCGCGCGGGCGGGACCTCTCCCGCGTGCCGCTTGTAGACCTCGTTCATCTCGGTGAAATCCTCCATACGCGCGAGGAACACCGTGGTCTTGACCATCCAGTCGAGCCGGCTCCCCACCGCCTCGAGGATGGCCTTGAGATTGGCGAAGACCTGCTCGGTCTGCTCGGCCACCGTCGCACCCGTCAGCGCGCTCTCTCCCGGGCGGAGCGCGATCTGGCCCGAGACGAAGACCAGATCGTCCACGCGTACAGCCTGGGAATACGGCGCGCCCTGCAGCGGCGCGGGGGCCTTCTCGGTGCGGATCGCGAACTTCTTCGCCATGATGGTCTCCCTGACTACCAGAGGGTGGCGGGCAAGGGCAGCCCCTCGAAGTCGGATGCGGGCAATGGCGCGGGCGGCGTGAGTCCGAGGTCGACGGTCATGGCGTGAAGCTGGCGCAGGTGGTGGGCCGCATGCCACGTGGTCCACTCGAGGAGCGCCTGACCAGACCGCGGCCCGTAGTAGCCCCCGATCACGCGCGCGTACTCGCGCGGCGCGGCGCCCTCGAACCACCCCGAGACTCGCCCACGCACGAGGGCCCCGTAGCGAGCGATGGCCGGACCGTCGACGAGATCCGGTGGCGCGGGCTCGCGCAGCCACGCCTCCGGCAATGCGCCCATGTCCATTCCGTCCACATAGGCGAGGCCCACCCTGAAGAGGTGGAAGGCGAGGTCGCGGACGGTGCGGTCACGCTCCGGCGGCTTGTAGTCGAGCGCGCGCGAGGGGAGGGATGCTACCAGGCGCTCGGCGTTCGCGAGGATGCGATCGAGTCGCGCGCCCAGCTCGAGGGCGGGCAGCGGAGGCGTCATCGGCCGCTCTCCGGCCTGCTGGAGAGAAAGACGTGAAGCGCGCGCCGGTCGGCAACCGCGAGGTCGAGGAGACCGTCACCGTCGAGGTCCGCCACGACGAGGTTGGACTGGATGGGCCCGCCGAGCTGGAGCGCCCATCGCTCTTCCCACCGAGTTCCGGAGAGCTCGAGGGCCGCGAGGACCTCGCGGCTCTGACGGGGCAGGATGATCTGGAGCCGCCCGCTGCCGCTCATGTTGGCGATGGCCGCCTGGTCCTGGTTGCGAGAGCCGACCGCGTGCGACGAGTACCCGAGGGCCTTGGCGGAGGGGATGAGGGCGGCCCGGCCGGCGGCCCTCGCCGATCGGCACGACCATGGGGATCAGGTCTTCCAGCACGGCAGGTTCCGGGACCACGTAGCGCCCGCGGACCGAGAGCGCGTTCGAGCCCACGGCGATGACGGTCACGGACGTCGCCTCGAGCTTGTCGCCGAGGGCGCCGTGAGGGTAGCGGTCCGTGGGGTCGGTCAACACGAGAGCGTGAAGCTCGCCCGAGCCGTCCAGGCCACCGAGAGTGATCCGCGCGTCGGGCAGGGCCCGGATCTCCGCGCGCGCGACCACTCGAGGCGCCGACAGCAGCCCGCCGATCAGGACAACCGCTCCATCGGCCGCCACGGCAACGAGATCGTCCCAGCCCTTGCCGTCCAGCACCACCGGCACCGGGAAGGTCAGCCGGGACAGCGGAGCGCCCACGTCGAAGGCCCGCAGGGCGCCGTCCTGCCACACGAGGAGCAGCCCCTCGCGCGAGACGCACACGATCCCCGGGCGGCCGTCGCCCAGCGACACCGCCACGGGCGGGCCGTCGGGGCTGGCCGCGTTCCCGTAGCGGCCGATGACGGCGAGACTCGTCTGGGCGATCTCGAAGATCCAGAGGGTGCCGTTGGCGTCGACGGCCGCGAGCCTCTTCGGCGGCATCGAGACTACCCAGCGGAACGGCGCCTCCGCCGGCGTCGAGATGACGACCACGCGGGGAAAGGTTCCCTGCCCCGCCGCGACACGGTTGGCGGAGGCCGACCCGTAGGAGAACCGCCAGGCCAGCGCGGGCGCGGCAAGAGCCAGGACGAGAAGCGAGGCCAGGAGAGAGCGGGCGAGCACGCTCCTAGCGGCCGTGGAAGGCGACGGACTGCTTCTTCGCGAACGCCGCCACGCCGTTACGGAAATCCTCCGTGTGGCCACTCTGGGCGATGGCCTGGGCCTCGAGCTCCATCTGCGTCTCCAGGCTCTCCTGGGTGGACTGGTGGAAAAGAAGCTTGGCGCGGCCGAAGGCGAGCGTCGGCCCCTGGGCGAGCTCGCGCGCGAGCGTGCCCACCGCTCCGGAGAACTCCGCGTCCGGATGCACGCGGTTCACGAGTCCCCATTCCATGGCCTCCCGCGCCGAGAGCACCCGGTTGGTGTAGTGGAGCTCGAGCGAGCGCCGGAGACCGATGAGCCGGGGAAGAAAGTAGGACGACGAGCCGTCGGGGGAGGCGGCGATCTTGGAGTACGCCATGGTGAACCTCGCCGACTCGGCCGCGACCACGAGGTCGCCGGCTAGGGCCAGGCTCATGCCTCCGCCCGCGGCGATTCCATTCACGGCCATGATCACGGGCTTGGCCGTTCGGGCAAGGCGCGAGACCGAGCCGTGGAGGTAGGTCGTGAGCTCCTTGATGAGGACGCCGATGCGACCAGGGTTGTCGTTGAAGTCCTTGACGTCACCGCCCGCGCAGAACGCCTTGCCCGCGCCGGTGATCACGATGCAGCGGACGGCCCGGTCCTCGTCGGCCTCCAGGGTGGCGTGGAAGAGCTCGCGGCCGAGCGCGAGGTTGAGGGCATTGTAGGCATCGGGGCGGTTGAGCGTGATGGTGGCGATCGCCTCCGTGACCTCGTAGCGGATCGTCTCATAGCCCATACCTGTTCTCCTCTCGTTACGGGCGCTCGCCCACTCTGTGCAGCTTCAGCAAATTCGTCGTCCCCGTCACCCACATGGGGCCGCCCGAGATGATGACGAGCACGTCGCCGTTGCGCACGGTGCCGGCCTCGAGCAGAGTGCTCTCGACCTCCTGCAGCATCTCGTCCGTGGTGTCCACCTTGCGGACGAGGCGGGCGCGCACCCCCCAGTAGAGCCCCAGCCGCCGCTGGATCTCGGTGAATGGGGTGAGGGCGACCACCGGGACGTGGGGTCGCTCCGAGGAGATGAGGCGCGCGCTGAAGCCCGACTGGGTGAAGGCGACGATGGCCTTGGCCCTGAGCACCTCGGCGGCGCGGCAGGCGGCCTCCGCCACGGCCTCCGAGAAACCGTAGGCCTCGGGGCGGGGGGCGGGCAGCGAGGTCCGCGGCAGCTCGCGCTCGATGCGGGTAGCCACGCGCGACATGACCTCCACGGCCTCCACGGGATGCTGACCGGAGGCGGTCTCGGCGGAGAGCATGATGGCGTCCGCGCCCTCGAAGATGGCCGTGGCCACATTCGATACCTCGGCGCGGGTGGGCCGCAGGTACGTGACCATGGACTCGAGCATCTGGGTCGCCACGATGACGGGCACCTTGGCCAGCCGCGCCTGCCGGATGACGTCGCGCTGGATGATCGGCACCTCCTCCAGCGGCACCTCGACGCCGAGGTCACCGCGGGCGACCATGACGGCGTCCACGAGGGCCAGGATACCGGGGAGGTTGGAGACCACCTCGGCTCGCTCGAGCTTGGCGATGATGGGGACGCTCGCCCCGCGATCGAGGAGGAATTTGCGGACCTCTTGAATGTCGGCGGCCGAGCGCACGAACGACACCGCGACGTAGTCGACGCCATGGGCGACCCCGAAGCGGAGATCCTCGCGGTCCTTGTCGGTGAGACACGACACGGGCAGCGGGATCCCGGGGAGGGCCACGCCCTTGTGGTCGGAGACGACACCGCCCGCGATGACGCGGCACACGGCGGAATCGACGTCCGCCCGCTCCACGGCCAGCTGGATGGTGCCGTCGTCCATCCACAGCTGATCGCCGGGCTTGAGGGCGGCGATCAGATCCGGATGGTCGAGCGAGGCGCGCTCGGAGGTGCCCAGCACCGGCTTGGCGGTAAGGGTAAAGAGCTCCCCCGTCATGAGCATGGCGCGCCCGCCGATGAAATTTCCGAGCCTGACCTTGGGCCCCTGGAGATCCTGGATGATGGTCACCGGCCGGCCCCAGTCGGTCTCGCCCTCACGAATGGCGCGGATGACGGCGGCATGCTCCTCGTGGGTGCCGTGGGAGAAATTCAAGCGCGCCACGTCCATGCCCGCCTCCACGAGCTTGCGCAGGGTGGCGGGGTTCCGGCTCGCCGGCCCGATGGTGCAGATGATGCGCGTGCGCCGAGTCATCTCAGCCATTTTTCACTCAGCCCTCGCCTCGCCGCTCTCCTCGCCTGCGGCTCGTCGGCAGCGTCTCAGCTCGAAAATCAATTCAGCCCTCGCCTCAGGGCTTCGCCCTTCAGCTCGAAGTGCCACGCAGGGCCTTCTGGAGGATCTGGCCGGTGAAGGACTTGCCGGCCTGGCCGCGAACGTCCTCGGGAGTGCCGACGGCGACCACCCGGCCACCGTCGTTTCCCCCCTCGGGCCCGAGGTCGATGATCCAGTCGGCCGTCTTGATCACGTCGACGTTGTGCTCGATGATGACCACGGTATTGCCCTGCTCCACGAGCTGGTTGAGGACCTCCAGGAGCCGTCGGATGTCGGCGAAGTGCAGCCCTGTCGTGGGCTCGTCCAGGATGTAGAGCGTCCGGCCCGTGGCGCGGCGACTCAGCTCGGTGGCGAGCTTGACCCGCTGGGCCTCGCCCCCCGACAGGGTGGTCGCGGACTGGCCGAGGCGAATATAGTCGAGCCCCACGTCGTGGAGCGTGCGGAGCTTCTGCTTGATGGCGGGCACGGGCTCGAAAAACAAGAGCGCCTCCGCCACCGTCATCGCGAGGATCTCCGCGATGTTCTTACCCTTGTAGCGCACCTCGAGCGTCTCGCGGTTGTAACGCTTCGCCTTGCAGACCTCGCAGGTGACGTACACGTCCGGCAGGAAGTGCATCTCGATCTTGACGAGCCCGTCACCTTGACAGGCCTCGCAGCGTCCACCCTTGACGTTGAACGAGAAGCGGCCGGGCTGATACCCGCGCATCCGCGCGTCGGAGGTACGGGCCGAGACGCCCGTCACCGCCGTGAAGGTCCCCAGCGGGATCTTGACGGCCATGCCCTTGAGGTTGTGCTCGCGCGGGTTGTGGATGATCACGTGCTTGCCGTTGGGGGACCGCCGCGCCGCCGGCACGGCGATCTTCTCGACGCCCGAGAGGAACTTGCCCGTGAGGGAGGCGGGATGCGCGGCGATCTCGCCCGGCGTGCCCACGGCCACGACGTGCCCGCCCAGCTCCCCCGCCCCCGGACCCAGGTCGACCACGAAGTCCGCCGCGCGGATCGTCTCCTCGTCGTGCTCGACCACGAGCACCGTGTTGCCGAGGTCGCGCAGGCGCTTGAGGGTGTCGAGCAGTCGCGTGTTGTCGCGCTGGTGAAGCCCGATGCTGGGCTCGTCGAGGATGTACAGGACCCCCACCAGGCTCGAGCCGATCTGGGTGGCGAGCCGGATCCGCTGCCCCTCGCCCCCCGACAACGTCGCGGCCGGACGGTCGAGGGTGAGGTACTCGAGACCGACGTGGGCGAGAAAGCCCAGGCGCTCCCGGATCTCCTTGAGCACGCGACGGGCGATCTGCGCGTCCCGCTCCGAGAGGGTCAGGGTGTCGAAGAACTGCCGCGCGGCCTTGATGGGGAAGCGCACGACGTCCGCGATGGACCGCCCCGCGATCTTGACGGCCAGCGTCTCCGGCCGGAGGCGCGAGCCCTTGCACGTGGGGCAGTCGCGCAGGGCCATGTAGTGCTCCAGCTCTTGCCGGATCTCCGGGGACAGCGTCTCCTTGTAGCGCCGCTCGAGGATGGCCACGGCGCCCTCGAAGCCGTCGCCCGGCTCGCCGTGCAAGATGATGTCGCGGGTCTTCCTGGGCAGCTTTCCCCAGGGGGTCTCGAGATCGAACTTGTAGCGCCGGGCCAGGACCTGGAGCGTTTGCTTGAAGGTCGAGCCGCCCGTGCCCGCCCACGGCACCAGCGCGCCTTCCTTGAGCGAGCGGTGGGCGTTCGGCACCACGAGGGCGGGATCGATCTCGTAGCGCGACCCGATGCCGCCGCAATCGGCGCAGGCCCCGTACGGATTGTTGAAGGAGAACATGCGGGGTGACACCTCGGGAAAGGACACGCCACAGGCGGCGCAGGCCAGCCGCTCCGAGAAGAGGTGCGAGGGCCCCTCCACGGCCTCCACCTGCACCACGCCGTCGGCGAGACGGAGCGCCGTCTCCAGCGAATCGTTGAGCCGCGATCCCAGGTTGTCGCGGATGACCAGGCGGTCGACCACGACCTCGATGGTGTGCTTCTTGGCCTTGGCGAGCTCGATCTCCTCCGAGAGCTCGCGGAACTGGCCGTTCACGCGCACGCGCACATAGCCCTGGCGCCGGAGGTCGAAGAAGAGCTTGCGGTACTCGCCCTTGCGCCCGCGCACCACGGGGGCGAGCACGAGGAGGCGCGTGCCCACCGGCAGCCCCATGACCCGGTCCACCATCTGCTGGACCGTCTGGGCGGAGATGACGGCCCCGCAGCTCGGGCAGTGCGGCACCCCGATCCGGGCAAAGAGCACGCGCAGGTAGTCGTAGATCTCCGTCACCGTCCCCACCGTCGAGCGCGGATTCTTCGAGGTGGTCTTCTGCTCGATCGAGATGGCGGGAGAAAGGCCCTCGATGGAGTCGACGTCGGGCTTCTCCATCTGCTCGAGGAATTGCCGCGCATAGGCGGAGAGGGACTCGACGTAGCGACGCTGCCCCTCGGCGTAGATGGTGTCGAAGGCGAGGGAGGACTTACCCGAGCCCGAGAGCCCCGTCAGGACCACGAGCTGGTCGCGGGGGATCTCGAGATCGATGGACTTGAGGTTGTGCTCGCGCGCGCCGCGGATGACTATCCGGTCATTGGCCATGGACGTCCCATTCTAGCTCGTGCCGGCGCGGCGGGCGAGCCAGAGCACGAGCGCCCCGGCCGGGGCGGCGGCCACGACGGGAAAGGACAGGACGAGGCTGGGCCAGCCGTCGCCTGTCCCTGCCCCCGCGCCCGCCACTGATGCTGCCCACTGTCCAATGAGCGTCAGCGTCGCGAAGATGCCGAGCCCGACGAGGCCGGCGGCGATCCCCACCGCGGGGCGGCTCTCGGATGACGCCCAGAGAAGAGGCGGCCCGAGCGCGGATCCCGCGACCCCGAGCGCCCACAGGGTGAGCAGCCAGGGATCGGCGGGCCACAGGCTCGCCAGGGCCGCCGCCCCAAGGATGGCCGACCAGAGCCCGAGATCGTGGCCGATCTCACCACCCCCCGTGACGTCGAGCGCGCCGAGCCGCTCGCGCAGGGCCACTGTCGAGGCGAGAAAGCTCAAGAGTCCAGCAAGGGGAAGGAGCGCGGGAAGCACCCGATGGCCCGCGGCAGCGCTCGAGGCCAGGGGCGGCGGACGCAAGAGGCGCTCGATGCTGACCCCGCCGAGAAAGATATCCGGAGCTCCGAGCGCGCAGTAGATCGCCCAGGCGAGACCCCAGGCAAAGGTGGCGAGGAGGCAGGCTCCGCAGAGCCCCATCTGACGCCGCGACAGGCTGCTCGTGATCCCGAAGCCCAGGAGGGCGGAAGCGCCGGCGACGACCGTGACGAGAAGCCCCACGCGACGCCACCCTTCGCCACGGCGGCCGTCGGCCCAGGCGATCCCGGAGCGCGGCGCTCCCGGCACCGCCTTGCCTGCCTCGAAGCGGAGTCGCGCGCCCGGCGGCCAGGTCAGCTCGTCTCCCGGGCGCACCACGACCGACTGCCCCGCCTGCAGCTCCCAGTCCGTGTCCGACACGCGAGCGCCGTCCCGGGCGCGCACGTGGAGCGTGGCGGGCGTGACCGCGATCACGCGGTGCTCCTCCTCGAAGAGGAGCGCGTTCTGCCCACGGGCGGAGCGGACCTCGCGCCCTTCCGTCACCCACGGGCTGGTCGCCGGGAAGCGGAAGGTCGGCTGCGCGGCCAGTCGCTCCCAGGCCCCGAGCGGGCCCAGATGGGCGTCGCGGGCAAGCACGCCCAGGGGCAGCAGCGCGCCGACGAAGGCGATGCCGAGGAGCCATGGCAGCAGGCGCCCTGCTCTGCGCCAGAGCACGAGAAGCCACGCTCCACCCGCCGCGGCGGCAATGCCCTGCCACCGGGGCACGCCGATCCAGGCCGCCGCGTCGGCGGCGAGCGCGAGATTGGCCCACAGCATGAGCCCAATCACGAGCAGCAAGACGACGACGGGGAAAAGCGTGTCCCGCCCCCCCGGCACCGCGCGGGCGCCGCCTCCGGAGCGCAGGATGAACAAGGGGGCGACCGCGAAGAGGAGGCCGGCCCAGAGACCATCCGGCCCGCCGTCCACGATGAGCGTGGGCACGGCGAGCCATGCCACCGGGGTCAGCCAGACGGCCAGGAGGCGGGCCGTGGTCAACGGTGCAGCACCACCGCCACCAGCCACGCCAGCGCGGGGGCGACGAAGGCGCCATACCACCAGAGCAGCGAGACTCCCGCGACCCGGATTGTTCCCGCGTCCGACGGGAGAGCCGCGATGATCGGAAAGCCGGCCAGCAAGAGGAGGAGCAGGGCCGAGCGTGCGGGTCTCACGGCAGGCCGCATTATAGCGAATCGGGTTAGAATGACCGAGACCCTGAACCCATCCAGGAGAGGATATGACCGAGCGAATTCAACATGTCATGGTGGTTACGGCGCACCCCGACGACTCCGAGTTCGGGGCGGGCGGCACCGTGGCCGCCCTCACGCGCGAAGGCAAGAGCGTCACGTACTGCATTCTCACGAACGGCAACAAGGGCTCGAGCGACCGCGGCATGACGCCGGAGCGCCTCGTCAAGATCCGCGAGGAGGAGCAGCGCAACGCCGCAAGGGTGCTGGGGGTGGAGACGATAGACTTCCTGGGCTTCCCCGATTGCGAGCTCGAGAACACCCGGGAGACGCGCCTGGCCGTGACGGGCGCCATCCGGCGTCACCGGCCGGACCTGATCATCTGCCAGAATCCCAACCGCACGAAGAACTTCGGCGTGTCGCACCGGGACCACCGCGTGGCCGCCGACATCGTGCTGGACTGCGTGTATCCGCTCGCGAGGGACCACATGGCCTTCCCCGAGCTCCTGGCCCAGGGTCTGGAGCCCCACAAGGTCAAGGAAGTGCACACGATGTGGTGGGACGATCCCGAGATCGTGATCGACATCTCGGAGACCATCGACCTCAAGATCAAGGCTCTCCTGTGTCATGTCAGCCAGATGAAGGACGTGGCGGCCATGGAGAAGCGCGTCCGCGAGCGCAATGCCGAGCTCGGCAAGGGCAAGGGCTTTGCCTTCGCCGAGACCTTCGATCGCGTCGTGATCGATCGCTAGCGGGCGCTGACGCGAAGGCTGGGTCGAACTGAGTTGCCCTCACCGCGGAGGACATCCCGGATGGCCGAGCAGATGGCAACCACGCTCGTGGAGCTTCTGGGGCAGCGGGTCGCGACGGAGCCGGACACCCCCTACTTCCACGTCTACGACGAGACGGTGACCTACGGCACGCTCTGGCGCGAGAGCGCGCGGTACGCGGCGGGGCTCCGCCGGGCCGGCATCGACCAGGGCGACAAGGTGTGCCTCGTCTATCCCACCTGCAAGGAGTTCTTCTTCACGTTCCTGGGCCTCCTGCGCATGGGGGCCGTGCCCGTGCCGATCTACCCGACGCTCGGCGTCGAGGCCACCGCCAACGTGTTCCGGGACTCCGAGGCCAAGGCCGTCGCCACCATCGGCTGGTTCCGCAAGGACGTCGAGGAAAGCCAGGCGGGGGCGAGCAACCTCCGTCATGTCCTCGAGCCCCAGGATCTCGAGGTCGACGATGCGTCGCCCGCCTTTCCCGCGGTCACCGAGGATGACGTCGCCTTCATCCAGTACACGTCGGGAAGCACGGGCCTTCCGCGCGGGGTGGTCCTGAGTCATGCCAATGTCACGCGGACGGTGGCCTTCATGGCCGAGGCCGCCCAGCTCACCCGCGACGATGTCGTCGTCTCGTGGCTGCCCCTCTATCACGACATGGGGCTGATCGGCTGCGCCTTCACGCCGCCCTTCATCGGCGCCCCCCTCTGGCTCCTGCCCCCCGACCTCAAGAACCCGAGGGTCTGGCTCGAGCTCGTGACCAAAGTGCGCGCGACCTTCACGGTCTCGCCGGACTTCGGCTACCGGAACTGTGTGCGGAATATCGGCGACACCTCGGGCATCGACCTCTCGTCCCTCAAGCAGGCGCTTTCCGGCGCCGAGCCCGTCCGCCTCAGCACCATCCAGGCCTTCGAGGAGAAGTTCGGCGCCGAGAACCTCATCACGCCCTGCTATGGCCTGGCCGAAGCCACCCTGGCCGTGGCCATCTGGCCGCGCAAGACCCCCGTCCGTCTCGACTCCTCCGGAAAATTCCTCTCGGTGGGACCGCCCTGCCGTGGCGTCTCCGTCAAGATCACCACCGAGGCGGGCGAGGCGCCCGCGGGCACCGAGGGGGAGATCAGCGTCAGGAGCCCCGGCGTCATGCAGGGCTACTACCGGAACCCCGAGGCAACGCGGCAGGTGCTGGGGCCCGACGGCTGGCTACGCACGGGCGATCTCGGTTTCCTCGATCGCGAGGGCTTTCTCTTCATCACGGGCCGCGTCAAGGACCTCATCATCCTGGCCGGCGAGAACCTCGTGCCCGCGGACGTGGAAGAGATCGTCGACCACATCCCCGGCGTCCGCTACTCCGCCGCCGTGGGCATCGAGAGCGAGCGGACAGGCAGCCAGCGTCTCCACGTGGTCGCGGAGGTTCGCGAAGGCGCCGAGGACGCGGAGCGCTTGAGCCATCTCGTGCGCGAGATCGTCCAGCGCGTGGTGGAATTCGGCTGCCATCTCCCCGTCTTCGGGCCCCTGGCCACGCGGGCGAACCTGCTGGCCTTCGCGCGTGAGATGGAGCGGCTTGGCTACGACAGCCTGTGGGCCAGCGATCACGTCATCGTGCCCTACACCATCGCCTCGCGCTATCCCTATAGCGCCACCGGGCAGTTTCCCCTTCCGCCCGACTCGACGTTTCTCGAGCCCCTGACCGCGCTCAGCCTCGTGGCCGGCGTCACCGAGCGCGCGCGCCTCGGCACCACCGTCCTCGTGCTCCCCCACCGCCACCCCGTGCTCGCGGCCAAGATGCTCGCCACCCTCGATCATCTCTCGCGAGGCCGGGTCATCCTGGGCGCGGGCGTGGGCTGGATGCGCGAGGAGATCGAGATCCTCGGCGCGCCCTTCGACGAGCGCGGGGCCTGGTCGGACGAGGCGATCCGGATCATGCGCGCGTGCTGGCGGGAGGAGCGCACGAGCTTCCAGGGCCGGTTCTTCAGCTTCGAAGCCATCGGCTGCTTTCCCAAGCCCACGCGGGGGGACATTCCCATCTGGATGGGCGGGCACGCGAAGCCCGCCCTGCGGCGGATCGTCGCCCTTGCCGACGGGTGGCACGCCGCCTTCCCCGCCGCGCAGGAGATGGAGGCAGGCATCACGCTTCTCAAGCAGGAATGCGCGGACCAGGGCCGGCCCTTCGAGGACTTGACCATCACGCTCCGCGCGGGCCTCAGCATCCGGGAGAGTCGCGGGGGCCCGGACCGCCGGGCCCTTCAAGGCACGGTCGACCAGATCGTGGGCGACCTTCGGCAGTTCAAGGCCCTCGGGGTGCGCCACGTGCTCATGGAGGCGCGGTACCGAGACCTGGACGACATGGTGCAGATCTTCAGGACCTTCGCGCGGGACATCCGCCCGCAGGTCGCGGACTAGAGGTCGTCGTGGATTTTGGCTGGCACCTGCCCTGCTACGGCCCGCTCGCCACCCGCGAGAATCTCCTCCGGGTGGCCACGGAGGCGGAGAGGTTCGGCTTCGAGTCGGTCTTCGTCTCCGACCACGTGGCCTTGCCCTTCGAGCAAAAGACACCGTACCCGAGCCGCTCGGGCGTCTTCCCCATTCCGCCCTCGAGCGCCTTCCTCGAGCCGCTGACCGCGCTCGCCCTCGTCGCCGCCGTCACGGAGCGGGTGCGCCTCGGCACCACCGTCCTCGTGCTCCCGCACCGCCACCCCGTGGTCCTCGCCAAGACCCTGGCCACCCTCGATCACCTCTCGGGCGGCCGCGTCATCGTCGGCGCGGGCGTGGGCTGGCTGCGCGAGGAGATCGAGGTCTTCGGTGTCCCCTTCGAGCGTCGGGGGGCGTGGAGCGACGAGGCGCTCGGGGCCATGAAGCGCTGCTGGGCCGACGAGCGCTCCAAGCACACCGGTGAGTTCTTCCGCTTCGACGATGTCGGCTGCTTTCCGAAGCCGCGCCAGAAGCCCTATCCGCCACTCTGGATCGGAGGCGCCGGTCCCGCCGCCTTCCGTCGCGTCGCCCGCTTCGGGGACGGGTTCCACGCCGCCTGGTCAGCCCCCGAGGCGATGGGCGAGCAGATCCGGGAGGTCTTCAAGGAGTGCGAGACGCTGGGTCGCCTCGGCACCGATCTGGTCTTCTCGGTTCGCGCGGGCTATGGAATCCGCGACGAGCCGCGGGAAGGTCCGGCCAACCTCGTGGGCCCGCCGACTTTCATCGCCGACCAGATCGCGCGCTACGCCGATGTCGGCGTGAGCCACATCGTGCTCGAAGCGCGCATGCGCGACCTCGGCGAGCACCTCACCCTCCTCCACCGCTTCGCCGAAGACATCCGCCCCCTCACCGAAACGTAGTTCTGACGCGCGGGGGCGGGTGGGGGCGGAGGGCAGGGGGGGTGCCGTCGTCCGCTCAACCTCCTCGCCTCGCGCGCCACCTCGCTCGGGCGCCTCCGCCCCGCCCCCCATCCCCCGAGACGGGGGTCGCTCGCCGCCCTGCTGCGCAGGGACGGCTCGCGGGGCGGAGGCGCCCTGCGCTTCGGGGCGCGCTACGGCTCGTCGGATTCGCTCCCGACGGCACCCCTGCCCCCCGCCCCCACCCGAGATCGCTTGGAGACGAGAGACGCTATGCGGCGTTGTGGAAGATGACGCCTAGCGTGTAACGCTCACCGCCCAGCAGACGGCTGACGCCGTGGCGCATGTTCGCGCGGTAGGCGCCCCGCGTGCCCGCCACGGGCCGGTGACGCGTGGTGAAGATGACCGCTTCGCCCTGCTCGAGCGGGACCACGCTGCCGCGGGACTGGGCGCGGGGTCGCTGCTCGACGAGAAGGAACTCGCCGCCCTGGA
>WNGJ01005867.1_pt1 | contig 17606 bp, 17 predicted proteins | sample 5400611 | NCBI WGS metagenome assembly WNGJ01 (sample SAMN13153375, study PRJNA577476) | soil metagenome | isolation source: 40 cm soil or saprolite under Garry oak tree replicate 1 | place: USA:California | collected 2016-06-15 | reverse complement strand
ACCGTGCGCGCGGTGCACGTGACCTCGGCGCTGTCGCTTGCGCCCATGATATCGATCTTCACATCGCTCAACGGCAGCGTGTGGCAAAGCGGAATGAGATTCGCGGTCTGTTTCGCCGCTTGAATTCCCGCGAGGCGCGCGGTCGCGAAAACGTTTCCCTTTGCGATCCGATCCTTTGAGATCAGATCGAGCGTCTTGCGCTGGAGCTTGATCTTTCCCTTCGCGATGGCGGTACGAGTGCTCATCGGTTTCGCTGAGACATCAACCATTTGGGCGCGGCCGTCGGAGCCGATGTGAGACAATCGCTCCATCGCTCAGCCGCCGATGGCAATCATCTTGCGGTCCGGCTGATAATTATTCCGGAAATCGTGCTGCTCCGGCTTGCGGTCGACCACATCGATGAAAAAACGGCGCAACTCGTCATCGCTCGCGCCCGCGCGCAGCGGTTTCATGATATCGAACTCGAGATAACTGCCGAGGCACGGCCGCAGCTTGCCGTCGCACGTAAGGCGAAGCTTGTTGCAACTTTCGCAGAAGTGAAGGTTCGTCATCGCCCCGATGAATCCGATCCGTTGTTCACGACCGGGGATTTGATAATACGTCGCCGGGCCATTTGTTCGAAATGAGGTTTCGGGAATCAAATCGCCGAAGCGTTTTTCGATCGTCCGCTTTGCGTCGGCGATCGGAAGGAAATTTTCGTCGCTCAACACTTCGGTGGTGCTGACTGGCATCATCTCGATGAAACGAAGGATCAGATTGCGGGCAGCCGCGAATTCAATCAGCGGAACCAATTGGTCGTCGTTACGACCGCGCATCAGAACCGTGTTCAGTTTAATTTGGTCGAATCCGGCCTGGATCGCCGCTTCGATCCCTTCCAGGACCTGCGCGTGGAAATCACGCCCGGTAATTTGCGCGTAAAGATGTTGATCCAAAGTGTCGAGTGAGACGTTGATCGATTGCACGCCTGCGCTGCGCAATGCCGCCGCCATTGTTTGTCCCGGCGCAATTTCACGCGTGAGTAACGTCCCGTTCGTCGAAATCCCGAGACTGGCGATTCCGGGGATTTTTGGAATTTCGCGAACGAAATCGACGACATTGCGGCGAGTGAGCGGTTCCCCACCGGTAACGCGAACTTTTGTTACGCCCAAATCTGCTGCGATCCGAATGAGCCGCAGCGTTTCTTCGTAGCTGAGAATCTCATCACGCGGCAGCCATTCCTGGAGCTCGCGGGGCATGCAATAGTTGCAACGCTCGTTGCAACGATCGGTGATCGAAACGCGGAGGTAAGAGATGCGATGGCCGTAACGATCTTCCATGTGCGAAGCAACGTTACGGTTTTCCCGGTGTTGAATCAAGGAGCTGGGATAATTGACTGACCATGTCGCAGCTGTATCATTTTTTATGAAGACAATTTCGAAGACTTTGTCGTTAGGTTTGGCCGCCGTCGGGCTGTGCCTAACAAGTTGCGAGACGGTGGAGAACCGGATTTCCGAGCATCAGGACATGTTCAATAGTCTTTCGCCGCGCGATCAGGCGCTGGTGCGACAAGGGCAAATTCGATCTGGCATGTCGATGAATGCAGTCTGGCTGGCGTGGGGTTCGCCCGAGCAAAAGGCCGTCGGCGAAATGCGCGGCCATCCCACCGAAACCTGGATTTATGTGGAAAATAGGACCGCGCCGTACGGCTCAGCGTATTACCCCTATTATGGTTACGGTCCGGGATTTTATGGCGGTTTTGGCGGCGGCTTCGGATTCGCCCGAACGCATCATCATGGTCGCTCATTCATTTTCTTCGGCGATCCGTTCTACGACCCCTTCTATTACTCCTACATTCCGCCGACAATTTCGGTGCCGTACCGAACCGTCACGTTTTCAAGCGGGCGCGTGATGTCGTTCCAGTATTTGGCGCCACCATATCGATAAATTCTGGTCGCGTAATAACGCGGAGCGCGCCAGTGTAGTACCAGAGCACACATGGCTTATCGCTCATTTCGGCATTTTCTCGAAACGCTTGAACAAGCGGGCGAGCTGACCCCCGTTGCCGATCCGGTCGACACCAATTTGCTCATTGCGGAATGGGCCGACCGCGAGATGAAATCACCCGGCGGCGGAAAGGCCTTGCTGTTCGAGCAGCCTGTCGTCGATGGGAAAATTTCGAATTTTCCGGTGGCGATCAACACGATGGGCTCGCGCAAGCGGATCGCGATTGCGCTCGGACGCGAAAGCATTGATGAGATCGCGCAGGAAATTCAGCTGATTCTCAAAGCAAAACCGCCGACCGATCTGCGCGAAGGCTGGAGTTTGCTCAAACAGGGAATTCATCTGCTGCACGCGCGACCGAAGAATGTGCGTGAAGCCGCATGCCAGGAAGTCGTCCACAACATCGAGTCCGGTACCGGACCGGCGGATGATTTTTCGCTGCGCGACCTGCCGATTTTGAAATGCTGGCCAAATGACGGCGGCCGCTTCATCACCCTGGCGAATGTGCACACGCGCGATCCCGAAACCGGCGCGCGCAACGTCGGCGTGTATCGGATGCAAATTTTCGATGAACGAACGACGGCGATGCATTGGCAGGTCCACAAAGTGGGCGCGCGCCACGGCAAACGTTATTACGAACGCAACGAACGGATGCCGGTCGCGGTCACCCTCGGCGGCGATCCCGCGCTTTCGTTTGCCGCCACTGCACCGTTGCCGGACGGCTTGGATGAAATTTTGTTCGCCGGATTTTTGCGGCGCAAATCGATCGAAATGGTGCAATGCAAAACGATCGACCTCGAAGTCCCGGCCGATGTCGATTTTGTTTTAGAAGGCTACGTCCAACCAGGGGAGATGCGACCGGAAGGACCATTTGGCGACCACACCGGTTATTACACCGCGGTCGAGGACTATCCCGTTTTTCATTTGACCACAATCACGCATCGACGGGACCCCGTTTACCCAACGACGATCGTCGGAATTCCGCCGATGGAGGATTTTTACATCGGCGACGCGGTCGTGCGGATTTTTCTGCCGGTGTTCAAGATGAATTTTCCGGAATTGGTGGACATGACGCTGCCGGCTGAGGGTGTTTTTCACAATCTTGTCTTCGTCAGCATTCGGAAACAGTATCCCTATCAGGCGTTCAAGGTGATGCACGGACTCTGGGGCATGGGCCAGATGATGTTCAGCAAATACATCGTGGTCGTGGACGAAGACTGCGACGTGCACAACACCAGCGAAGTGTTGTTCCGCCTCTGCGCCAATACCGATCCTGCGCGCGATACAACCGTCATCAAAAATCCGAGTGATTCCCTCGATCACGCGCCGACCGAGCAAAATATCGGTTCGCACATGGGGTTTGACGCAACGCGCAAATTGCCGGGTGAAAATTATCACCGGCAATGGCCGGAGCTGCTTAGGATGACAGACGAAGCGAAGGCGCTGGTGGATGCGCTGCAAAAGAAAACGCGTTGATCCGCGCCCGCGGGATCAACGCGTCGCTGAAGTAATCAATTCCTAAATTACGGTCTGCGGAATAACTTGCCGGTATCGACATCGCGCGTCAATCCACCCGGCGGAACCCCGCGCAAATCATAAACGCGTCCGGTGTAAGGACTGCGATACATTCCCGGTCCACCGGCACGGGTCGCGAACGGATAACCTCCCGACGGTGGCGGACCGTATTCGCGAGCCCGATCTTCCTGGATCGCGTGGCCAATCAAGGCGCCTGTCGCGGCTCCGGCAGCTGCGCCGATTAGAGCGCCGCGCGGACCACCGCTGGCGAGACCGCCGATGAGAGCACCGGCGCCGGCGCCGGCCGCAGCTCCCTGGCCGGTTGGCGTATCGCACGAGTCGAGACCGAACGCGGCGAGCAAAACGCCACAAACAATTGTGAAAGGCTTTTTGTTCATAATGATTCTTCGTTAGCCCATTGAACGCGCAAGTAAAACGAATGTTGCGCTCCAAAAACGAACTATTCCCCGCGAAAATGACTATGGCTTGCGGAAAAGTTTGTTCACGCCCTCGTCCAGGATCAACGTCCCGTGTCCCAATTTTCGGGCATCGTAGACCCGGGCGGAGTACGGGCTTTGCACGAAGCCCGAAGCCGTAGCGGAGCCTTTGTTCGCGTTTATTCCCGCCGGATAATCCTTTCCCTTGGGCATCGGATATTTCTTGGCGGCATCTTCGGGCGATACCACAACCGCCTTGGGTTCCTCGCCGAGTGCGTAGAGCTTGGTAAGTGGAGCAAACGTTACGGATGCGACCAACAATGCTGAAACTAATGCTAAGTATTTCTTCATATTAATAATTACGGTTTCGATGGCTCAGACGGATGGCGCTTTCTGCTCATTCAAAAGAGTTTGAGCAGTTGGGTTGCAATCCGGGCGGCCTTTTCCAATTTGTTTAGGCCATATTCTTTTTCGAACACACGAAATTTGTCCAGCTCCATTCGGCGCAACAGCCCCCGGTAAATCGAAGCCATAATCTCCGCCGCCACCATCGATCGTTGATCTTCGCGCGGTAAGATTTCGGCCGCGCGCGCGAAAAAGTGGCGGGCGCGCTCCGCTTCAAATTGCATGAGCCGCACAAACCGACCGTTGTATTGCCGATCTTGAAGTTCCTTCTCCGAATAATTGAAACGCGCCAAATCCTCGAGCGGCAAATAAATCCGGTCAGCGCGCCCGAGCTGGACGGCATATTCCTTACAGGCGGGATTGCGGTAACCGAAAATTTCAATGCTAACTAGTCCGACGGCGCTGGCCACCCGATAACAATAGACCCGCAATTCATCGAACGTCTGGTAACGCTTGATGCTCAGGTCCATTTCGACGCCGGCGATGATCTCCTCGAGCATTTCCGGAGTAAGCGCGTACTTCTCCATCAGCTGGCGGACGTCAGCTGCGAATGAGGATTCGTCAGGCCGAGCCTTCCGCAACCATTCCCGCCACCCGTTCAACCGGCGCCTTTTCTCCTCCGTCCTAAGATCGACATCGTCCGCGATGTCATCAATCACGCGGCAAAAGGCATAGAAGGTTGTGATATCGCGCCGGCGTTCCCGTCCGAGCGAAACAAAAGCGAGCGCGAGGTTTGATTTGCTGGTTCGGGTAATTTTCGCCGCATTCACGACCAGAGTTTGGGCTTTTTAATATTCAATCCACGCCTGTTGATAGACAGGGCCGGTTTCGCCGCGCCGGAACAAGCAAACCCATGACGCAAGGAGCCAACCTGTGATAAACCCGCGCAGGAAAACGAAAATCGACTTCCAAATGACCATCGCGATCAGCCGATCGGCGATGGCGCCGCGCATGATGGCATCCGCGGTTGTGAGAAAGAAAAAGTGGATCCCGCAAATGAGCAGGAACCAGCCGAATCGGCTGAGATTATTCCGAATGAATTCGCGATGCGCCCGGATAGCTTCGCGCAAGGTCTCATTATGGAGCGCGAGCGAAATTTGGACCGAACTGAAAGCGATGATCAGTCCGCACATCAGCACGCGCTCGATCGGGAGATAGTCAAGCACGTCGGGAATGTTCATGAAGTAAGCGAGCAAGAGCGGAAGCCGCACAATCAAAAAGCCCACCAGCGCGACGATGCCGGCCCATTCCAAAACGTAACTGAACCGGCGCATGCCAAAGCGGAAAAGCTCGCCTTCCTCAAAACTCAAACCGCGGATCCAGGCGAAGCAAACCGCTATTAAATAAACCTGGATGTAAACGCCGAAGAGATATTCAAAGATAAATGCCACTGCATCGACGCTGGCGGAGACTTGCAAGACGCCTTGCTCTGGGAGCAATCCGCCCCACAACGGCAGCGCCCAGTAGATAATCGGTTTGCTCAGCGCCGCGACCGCGCTGAGCAACACGATCAGATAAACCAGATAACCCCAAAAATGGAACCGCTTCTGCAACGCGCGCACGAGCGCGCCGTGCAAACCCCGCCAGTTGATCAGCATCAGCACGGCCGCAATTGCCGATAATGGATAAGTGGTCGTGGCGTTGTCGAAAATTCCAGCGACGCCTTCCAGCGCCGGCAGCGGCGCTTCCCGCCAGATCTCCATGAATGTTGGCCAATGCCAGTTTGCCATCGATATGATCTGCGTGAGATCGACATCGGCCGTGCTTTGAATCGGAGTGAACGTGGAAAACTGAAAGGCAAAGTAAGCGAACCCGAGGAGCACGAACGTGAGCCAGACACGCTTGTAACGAAGCACACAACGAAAGCCGTCACGCAACGGCACGCGGACTGGATTAAAGAGCAGGACGATGAGATAGCCGCTGAACAACCCGATCAGCGGGTAGACGCGGGACAAACCCGTGGACATCTTTAGGCCTAACGAATCAAGCCCCAATGCGGAATGAATGGCCAGTAGACAAACAATCCGCGTCCGACCAAGTTTCTTTCCGGCACCGGCCCCCACCAGCGGCTGTCAAAACTGTTGTAGCTGTTGTCGCCCATCGCGAAATAGGTGTGCCTCGGCACTTCAAACGCTTTCACCGGATCGGACAGCGCCAGATGCCCCGGACCATATCCCCGGTATCCATCTCGCGCTTCCATCACTCGTTGGAAGCCAAAACCTTCCGCGACCTTTCCGTTGACATACAACTTCGGCGGCTCGATTCGCAAACTGTCCCCGGGTAAACCGGCCAACCGCTTAATGTAGAACTGTGTTTGATCGCCAATGTCGGGAATGTTTTTCGTCCGAAAAACAAATACATCGCCACGATGCGGTTTGACAAAGTTGTAACTAAATTTGTCGACGAATACCTGGTCGCCCGTGTCGACCGCGCCGCGGGCGATGACTTCGCCGCGATGATAACGAACTCCGGGTGAGACCCTGAAATCCGCTCCCAATTGCTCCGGGGGACAGTAAACCAGGAATTTCTGATGCTGGCAGATGATTCTCGACCAGGTGAAGAAAAAGAAAAACTTCTGACGTTGAACTTGCAAGACCTCGTCGTTCTCGCGCGAAACGACGTTGATGTAATTGCGACCGCGAAGAATAAACTCAGCGACCTGCTGAAAAATACCCGGCGGTTCCTTCGTCATCGGATGCCCGATGATGCCGTTGAGCGTCGGCTGCATCGAACCGGTCGGGATTTTGAACGGCTGCAGAAAGTAGGAGCGAATACCGATCGCCACGACAATCGCGACCAGAATCACTTCGCAATTCTCCCGCCAATGCGATTCCCACGTCACCGGCGTGAGCTGGTGGAGTTTCGCATCCAGCTCTTCAGCGCGACCTTCAATCTGTTTTCGGTCGTGTTGGCGCAACGCGGCATGAAGTCGCCGAATGTCCGCGGCGACCGCATCATAAGTCTCGGCGTCCAAAACATCGCACTTGTAGCGCAAATATTTCTGGGCGTGGCGGAGCAACAGTTTGCTGTGTTTAACGTAGCGCGACGTGAACATGAGTTAAATGACGAAGCACGAATGTCGGATGACGAAACGATGACAAAGCCCGAATAACAAAAGGGTCATCGACGCCGCGGTCTCGTTCACGGTTCGAGCTTTAGTCATTCGGATTTCATTCGTCATTCGTGTTTCGTCCTTTCAAAGCGCATTATTGCGCTTTCAGCACCTCAATAAACGCTTCCTGCGGAATGTTGATCTTCCCGATGCTCTTCATTCGTTTTTTTCCTTCTTTCTGTTTCTCCAGCAGTTTGCGTTTCCGGGTGATGTCGCCGCCGTAGCATTTCGCGGTCACGTTTTTTCGCAAGGCCGAAACACTCTCGCGCGCAATAATTTTTCCACCAATCGCCGCCTGAATCGCCACCTGATAAAGCTGCCTCGGAATCACTTCCTTTAGCTTCGACGCCAGCTGACGTCCCCTTCCCTCTGCCCGATCCTTGTGAACAATGGTCGAAAACGCGTCCACCGGCTCGCCATTTACCAGCAGATCGAGTTTCACCAGTTTCCCCGCGCGATAACCGGCGTGTTCGTAATCCATCGAACCATAGCCGCGCGTGATCGACTTAATCTTGTCGTTAAAATCAACCAGGATCTCGTTCAACGGCAGTTCGCAATGCAACATCACCCGCCGCGAATCCAGCGTCTCGGTGTGGTCCATTTGTCCGCGCTTCTCCAAAATCAATTGCAACAGGTCGCCAATATTTTCGTTCGGGCAAAGCACGTAGGCTTTCACGATCGGCTCCCGGATTTCCTTGATCTGGCTCGGATCCGGCAAATGCGCCGGATTGTCGATTAAGAGCGTTTCGCCACGCGTCGTTACCACTTCGTAAACCACGCTCGGGCTCGTCGCGATGATGTCCATATTGTATTCGCGTCGCAATCGCTCCTGGATGATTTCCATGTGGAGCAGTCCGAGAAATCCACAGCGAAAACCAAATCCAAGCGCGACTGAGCTCTCCGGTGTGTAAATGAACGCTGAATCGTTCAAGCGCAGTTTCCCAATCGCGGTTTTCAAATGTTCGAAGTCGCCGGTGTTGATCGGATAAATCCCGCTGAACACCATTGGGTGAATTTCTTGAAATCCCGGTAGCGGTTCCCGCGCGGGATTACGCTGATCGGTGATCGTGTCGCCGATTTTCATATCGGCGATCGTTTTGATGTTGGCGATAAAATAACCGACGTCGCCCGCTTGCAGCCGCTGCTGGGTAAACATTTTCGGCGTGAATATGCCCACTTCTTTGATTTCGTAGCGGCCGTCGTTGCTCATCATCCTGATCGCGTGATCTGGTTCCATTTTTCCCGATACCACCCGGACGTGTCCGATAACGCCGCGATAAACGTCGAAGACGGAATCGAACACCAGCGCACGCAATGTTTCGTCCTTCGGTTTTTCCGGCGCCGGAATCCGGTGTACGATCGCTTCCAGAATTTCGTCGATCCCGATTCCCATCTTCGCGCTTGCTTCGATCGCCTCCTCGGCTGGAATCGCGAGAATTTCCTCCAGTTGACGCTTCACCGACGGCACATCCGCGTTCGGCAAATCGATTTTGTTAATAATCGGCACAATCGTCAGGCCTTGTTTATGCGCGAGATGGACGTTCGCCACTGTTTGCGCCTCTACTCCTTGCGCAGCATCGACAATCAAAAGCGCGCCTTCGCACGCGGCGAGGCTTCGTGAAACCTCGTAGGCAAAATCGACGTGGCCAGGCGTGTCGAGAAGGTTCAAAAGATACGTCTGCCCGTCTTTTGCGCGATAATGCATCGTCACCGGATGCGCTTTGATCGTGATCCCGCGTTCGCGCTCCAAATCCATCGAATCAAGAAGTTGATCTTGCTTGTCGCGCTCGTGGATCGTCCCCGTCGTCTCGAGCAATCGATCGGACAAAGTGGTTTTGCCGTGATCGATGTGCGCGATGATGCAGAAATTGCGCGTCAGTTCGATTGCCATGAAAGTCGCACTATGCTGGGCGGCGGATGCTCGGTCAATCGTACCCCTTTGTCATTTCGACCGAAGGGGAAAAGTCTCTAAATATTTCCGAGCGCGACGGAACTGAAATAGTAAGAGATGTCTCGGTCCGAGCCGGACTGGCATATCGCTCGACATGACAGGAAATTTGTCGGTAACGTAACATCGACATCATGCCCAAGCTGATTCTCACGACCGAAGCCCAAGGCAAAGTCGCTTACGAATTTGCCGAGCGCTCGATCACCATCGGCCGCGCGCCCGACAACATGATCGTGATCGACGATCCGTCGGTTTCGAACCGGCATGCGCAATTGGAGCTGAGCGGTGAGACTTATCGCCTCAAAGATCTCGATTCGACCAACGGCACGAAGGTTAACGGCGTTCCTATTACCCAGACAACGCTGCGTTTCGAGGACCGGATTCGTTTCGGCGCAATCGAAGCCCGTTTCGAGCCGGACGTCCGCGGATCGCAACCGCTCCCGCAACGCGAAACAATCGAAGCCAAGCTAGCCGAATCGAGCGCCGCGCCGTCCGGTTTTGGCAATGCCTCACCATTCCGGCAAAGATCGACATCTCGTGATTCGGAGCGTTTTATCGTTTTCGGAATCGCCGCCGTCGCGGTTCTCACATTTCTCGGCAGCATGATTGCCGTGCTCGTGATGCGCGCGCCGTGATTTGTCCTACCATCTGCAAAAATCTGCGTAATCTGTGGATGAATGCAGAAACGTTTGTTGCTTTTCGACATCGATGGCACCCTGATTCATTCCGGGGGCGCCGGCGTTGAAGCGCTCAAGCGCGCGCTGACCGAACGTTTTGGCATCAAGGACAACCTCCACGATATCGAAATCGCCGGCATGACCGATTCCGGAATCGTGATCAGCATCCTGAAAAAGCACAAAATCCCGACAACCGCCGACAACATTGCCGCGTTTCTCGATAGTTACGTCCATTTTCTCTCGCTCGAATTGCCGCGCCGCAAAGGCAAACTACTGCCCGGCGTGCTCGAGCTGCTTGAAAACCTGAAAACGCGAAAACATCTCGTCCTCGGGCTTCTTACCGGCAACGTCTCACGCGGCGCACAACTCAAACTCGGCCACTACGGCGTCTGGCATTTCTTTGAATTCGGCGCCTTCGCCGACGACCACCACAATCGGAATGAGCTCGGTGCATTTGCCCGCGCCCGCGCGAAAGAAAAGCACGGCCGCGAATTTTCCGCGGACGAGATCGACGTCATCGGCGACACGCCGCGCGATATCGCCTGCGGAAAAGCGCTCGGCGCACGCACCATCGCCGTCGCGACCGGTACTTGGAGCCGCGAAAAACTGGCGGAGCATTATCCCGATATTTTAATCGATGATCTTTCCGATGTTGACCGTCTAATTAATACGCTCGGTTGGTGATCGACCGGCGATGCCTTGGGAAAATGACAATGAAACCGTCAGTTTCTCGTCCTATGCCACTAGAAGAACAACCTAACGTTTTGCCGCTTGAGGGCGAGATCGACCTCCACGTTTCACCGGGGGTCGCGGAATCGTTGCGTACGATGATTGCCAAGAAGCCGAAAGTCGTAGTGGTCGATCTTACCAAAGTGACCTACTTCGACAGCTCCGGCCTCGCCGCCCTCATCGAAGGCATGCAAAAGGTTCAGGAATACGGCGGCCGATTCGCGCTCGCCGGTGTTCAGGAAAGCGTAACGCACATTTTGGAGATCGCTCGGCTCGACCAGGTCTTCCAAATTTTTCCCGACGTCGATTCCGCGCTTGCCCCGAAGTGACTTAGAGGCGACGCATTCGAAAACCGTCGCTAATCCGGAACAAGATCTGCTGCAATTTGTGCCCGAAAATGGCGGCGGCAGATCCGGTAAATGTTCTCCCACTTGAAGGAGAAATCGATCTTCATGTTTCCCCACGCCTCGCCAGGTCGCTCGCTAGGATGATCGCCAAGTGTCCCGAGCACGTCGTGGTCGATCTTTCCGGAGTCACATTCATCGACAGCTCAGGACTGGCCGTCTTAATCAACGCAATGCAAGACATCAAAGAATACGGCGGGAAGCTCACTCTCGCCGGAATCACTAATAACGTGCGATCAATCTTCGAAACGGCACGGCTCGATCAGTTCTTCCTGATTGGCCCTCGCGACGATGAACTGCTCGCGGCCGACTGAAACAAGATCTTCAGCGTCGCCGCGACATTGATTGCAATGTCGAACTGCGACGCCCGCGCAGTAGTGATCGATCTTGCAGAAGCGCGACGCGATTCGTCAGACCAGAACTGAATTGCGTCGCGCAACGCAGCGCTATCGCTGGAACGATCGACAATCGAGCCGTGAACGCCGTTCTCGATGATTTCGCTGAAGCCATTGTCGCGCGTTGTGATGACCGGCAATCCCGACGCAAGGGCTTCCAGACAAGCGTTTGAGAACGGATCGTAAATGCTCGGCAAAATGAAAATGTCGGCCGCGGCGTAGATTGGCCGGAGATCGGCAACTTCGCCGAGAAAACGGACCGGCTCCTCAGTAAAAAAGCGTCTTGGTTTGTAATCGCGCTCATTGCCGCGACCGGCGACAAGCAAATGAAGTTTACGGTCGCGATAGAGTTCTATCGCTTCAATTGCGAACCGCAAACCTTTGCGTTCCCAGCCCGAGCCGGCAAAGAGCAACGCGACTTCGTCGGGCTTCAATTTCAGGTCGATCCGCGATTTTTCTCGCATCGCCGGATCGGATCGAAATCGATCCAGCGGCACACCGTTACGAACGATGTCGACCTTGTCCGCGGGATAACGATACAGATCGACAATCTCGTCCTTCACCATTTCAGAATTCGCGATGACGCGGCCCGCGCCGCCTTTTGCGAAGAGCGATTCCTCGAGCTGCAAAATGTCGCGATGCTTCCGATTGAGGCCGCGCACAAATCGCTGCAGCGGCATTTCAAATCTTCTTCGGCGATTCAGCCATGCCTGATGCACGCCGTCACCAGCACGATAAACATCGCAGCACCAGACGCGTTCGAGACTCATCAAGACGTCGCAACCAAGTTGCGGACGCGTTGTCTTCAGCTGATCGGCAAAGCCGATCGCCGAGTTTGCCTTCACTCGCGTAATCGAACCGAAACTCCACTCGCTAGCCGGCCAATCATCGGTCGCGACCAGTTGCACTTCATTCCCAAGATCGACAATCCCCTGCGCCAGCCTTTTTAGATAGGCTTCGGCGCCGCCGCTCGGCGAATAGCCGCGACGGGCGAAAGCGATGGTGAGTTTTCGAGTATCCGCCAAACACGCCAAATGACGCCAAGAATCCGTGCAAAAGCAATGTATCTTTGACTTTTGGCGTGCTTTAGCGTGGACGCTTCTCACAATCTCGTCTCGATGAGCCAGTCTCTGCTGCCGAAAAGTTTGCTCTACTCCATTTTCGCGCGAATCAGCGGGCCGGGGCTCGATACCGACTCGTTTGAAGCTTTGCGCGCGTCGTATCGCGGAAATTTTCTCGGCAAAGCGATCGCCTACGACAACCGCCAACGCGAGATCCCTTCGCGTTTCATTCAATCACTTCGCTGGCATCCGGTCCGGCTGATTTCGTTCCTCGACCGGCCCTATTATTACGGAGCAAAGAAAAAATATCTGGATTGGATCGCGTCGCGCCATCTCGAAGGCGGCCGCTACGATTTCTTTCACAGCTGGTCCGGCGATTGCCTGGAGACGCTGCGAGTCGCAAAAAACAGGAAGATTCCGACCCTGATTGAAATCCCAACCTGGCACCGCGGAAGTCAGCGGGCAGAGGTCAGCGGTCAGACGTCAGAGGTCAGACCGACGTCGTGGAAGTCGCGCTTCTTGCTCGAGCGGGAGAGATTTCTGGAAGAATATGAGCTCGCCACGCTGGTCGTGGTCCTTTCCGAAAAGGCGGCCGAATCTTTTCGCGTCGCAGGTTTTCCGGATGAAAAGCTATTTTATCTGCCGCGCGGCGTTGACGTAGAGCGATTCAAACCGGGAAGGCGGCCGCCAATTTTCCGCGCAATTTTTTCGGGTGCGCTGATCAAGCGGAAAGGGATTCATCATCTGCTCGAAGCCTGGCACCGGTTGAACCTGCGCGACGCCGAACTGTGGTTGCTCGGCAGCATTCATGACGAAGCGAAGCCATATCTGAAGCAATTCGGGCGCGAAAATGTTCGCGTTCTCGGTTTCAAACGCGATCTCGAGAATTATCTCAATCAAGGATCGGTTTACGTTTTTCCATCGCGGCTGGAAGGCAGCGCCAAAACGATTTACGAAGCGGCCGCAACCGGCTTGCCCATGATCACCACCCGCGAAGCGGGGGACGTGGTCCGCGACGGCGTGGAAGGAATTATCGTTCAGCCCGGAGATGTGGATGCCATCGCGGCCGCGATCGAGCATTTGTATCGACATCCTGAGATTGTCGCGACCATGGGCGGCGCAGCGCGACAACGCGCGCTGGAAAATTTCACGTGGAACCATTATCGGACGCGTTTGTTAGGCGCCTACGAAAGAGCGATCCAAATGGCGCGATAAATTTTCTTCTGTAGCGGCGGTCTCTGACCGTCGCATTATTCCCGGTCGGCGGTGAGACACCACCGCTACAAAAAATGAAGATTCTGCTCATTCAGCTCAAACGCATCGGCGATTTGATTTTGACCACGCCGGCGATCGCGGCCGTACGCGACAAATTTCCGGGTGCGCACTTAACGCTGGTCATCGCGCCGGAGTGCAAAGCGCTCGCGCCTGCGATTACTGGCGTGAACAAGCTGTTGGTCATGCCGCGCGGTTTAAGCGGACTCGCGACGATCGCCGCGATCGCGTGCGGGAAATTTGATTACTGCGTCGATTTTACGCGTAACGACCGCTCGGCGTTGCTCGTTCTGCTCTCGCGTGCGCGCAAACGGATCGTCTCGTTTCGAATCAAAGTGCGTTCAAAATTTCGAACACGATTTTATAACGAATTCGTCCAGCACCGGATGCGAGACATGCACACGATCGATTACCATCTCGCGCTGCTCGAGCCGCTTGAAATTTCCAACGCTTCACGCGCGGTCCGGTTGGAATTGCCGAAAAGAGCGCGTGAGACTGCCGACCAACTGTTGACCGAGAGTAATATCAGGAAAGACTTCGTCATTTTTCACCCAGGGTCGGCGCGGACCGAAAAATTTTGGAACGCAGAACGATGGGCGGAAGTGATCACTCGTGCTCGCGATAATCACGATGTCGATCTGGTGTTGACCGGCGGGTCGTCGCGGCTCGAGCAAACGCACGTCAACGATATCAAATCGAAAGTGCGGCACCGGATTGTCAATCTTTCCGGCAAAACCGATTTGCTCACGCTTGCGGCGTTGATCGCCAGGGCGCGCTTGTTGATCACGGTGGATTCCGCGCCGATGCATCTGGCGTCGGCATCGCGCACACCACAGGTGATCCTGTTCGGCCCGACCAATCCGTTTCACTGGCGGCCGCGGGAAAGTCCGGCGTTGATTTTACAGGGAACATCGACATCGCCTTTTACTGAATTCGTGCCCAAGCAGCCCCGGTTGCCGATGAACCAAATCTCGACGCGGGGGGTGATCGATGCTATGGAGACGCTGTTGTCGGCTCCGGCAACGTCGCCACCGTTATGAGCAAGGCACAAGGCGCCAAAGTAAAACTCTCGTTCTGGGAAACCATGCGGACGGCATGGAAACCGTACCGGCGTCTCTACAGCTACGCTGGTCCCTACAAATCGCGCTTTGCTCTTGGTCTCGCCTTCGGCATCGCTTACGGCATCCTAACGTCGGTTCTGCCATTGACCGTTCTTCAGGTCTCAAACTTCATTTTTCGCGGTGCGGCACCGAATCCGCGCATGGTGATGGCCCATCGCGACATGCTCAACATCGGTCCGAAGATCGACTCGATCGTTTGGATTTGTCTACTTATTCCACTGGTCATGACGGTCCGAAGTCTTTGCTCGTACGGCAACGCTTATTACATGAACTGGGTCAGCAACAAAGTGGTGAACGACGTGCGCAATCAGCTCTTCGCCAAAGTGGTGCGACACTCGATGGATTTCTTTAACCGGATGCAAACCGGTTTTCTGATGTCGCGGATCGCAAATGATACCCGGAGCCTGCAACAAGCGCTGTCCAGCGTGAGCAGCGACGTGTTCAAGCAGCCGGTCACCATCGTTGGAGCGGTGATCGTGCTTCTTCTCATCGATTGGAAATTCACCGTCGTTAGTTTGGTGCTGTTTCCGATTTGCATCGTGCCGATTCGAATTTTTGGGCGCCGTGCGCGCCAGGCTGTTCAGCTTGATCAACGCGGCGCAGCCTTGATGTCGGTGACGATGCAGGAGAGTTTCGCCGGCATTCGAGTGATCAAATCGTTCGCGCGGGAAGATCAGCAGGAGAAATCATTTCGGCGCAGCGCACAGCTCTCGTTCTCGAATACGATGCGAACGGTCAAAGCGACAGAAGCAGTCGGACCGCTCGTCGAAATCATCGCGTCGATCGGCGTCGGGTTTGCGCTGTTGTATGTTTACGCCGCTAACCTCACCGCTGGCCGCTTCTTCGGCCTGATCTCCGGTATTTTCATCATTTATGAGCCGATCAAAACGTTGAGCAAGCTCCACATCGTGATGCAACGCTCGCTCGGTGCGACGACCCAAATCTTTTCGATCCTCGATTCAAAGCCGGCGGTGCAAGACGCGCCAAATGCGGTTGAATTGGTTTCTTCCAAGGGCCAAATCGAGTTTGAAAACGTAACCTTTCGCTACTCGACCGGTGTGACCGACGCGGTGCGCGATATTAATCTGCACATCGAGCCCGGTAAAACTTATGCGCTCGTGGGCGCGAGCGGCGCGGGCAAGAGCACTATTTTGTCGCTCATTCTGCGGCTCTACGATCCAACCTCCGGCGCGGTGAAAATTGATGGCCACAATTTGCGCACGTTGACCCAAAAATCGTTGCGCGAGCAAATCGGCCTCGTCACCCAGGAAACATTTTTATTTCACGAGACGATTTTCAAAAACATTCAGTTCGGTCGCCCTAATGCCACCTTGGAAGAAGTTTACGCGGCGGCGCAGACCGCGTTCGCTCACGAATTTATTCTGGCGCAGCCCGACGGCTACGACACTGTTATTGGCGATAAAGGCTGCCTCATCTCGGGCGGCCAGCAACAACGTCTGGCCATCGCTCGCGCGCTTTTGAAAAACGCGCCCATTCTTTTGCTCGACGAAGCGACTTCATCACTCGATACCGAATCGGAAAAACAAATCCAGAAAGCGCTGGAGAAACTCGCAGCCGGACGAACGGTCATCGCGATCGCTCATCGGCTTTCCACGATTCTGTCGGCTGACAAAATTGTCGTGCTTGATCACGGTAGCATTAAAGAAATCGGCACCCACGCTGAGCTGCTCGAAAAATCGGGTTACTATCGTCGCCTCTACGATCTGCAGTTTAATCAGCCGACCGAAATGCCGTCAGAAGCCGCATCCGAGCCGGACGTGCTTGCCGAGGAGCTCGTTTAATTTTTCGCGCGCCAAGACGTAAGATCGACATCAACCCAACCAATGCCCTTCAATTTCGACCTTCACACCCATTCGTTCTTTTCGGGCGACGGCGTTTCCAGTCCGGAAGATTTGATCGCGGGCGCGCGCGCGAAAGGTTTGCACGGCATCGCCATGACCGACCACAACACCTGCGACGCGGTGACCTACATGCTCGAAAAAGGTTTAATGCGTATCGATGGCCAGCCGGTCGACGGCTTTCTGGTTCTGCCCGGTGTCGAAATCACGACGGCCGACGGTCACCTGCTTTGCATCGGCGCGGAGCTGCCTTATTTAAAAGGAAAGCCGGCGCGCGAGGTTTGCGAAATTATTCACGCGCGCGGCGGCCTCGCGATCCCGCCGCACCCCTACGATCTTTTCCGCGCCGGGATTCGTTTCTCGGTCCTGGAAACGCTACCGGTTGACGCGATCGAAGTTTTCAACGCCGCGACGACCCTGCGCCGCTACAACCGTTACGCGTTCAAATATGCGCAGATTCGCGGTTTGCCCATGGTTGCAGCCAGTGACGCGCATCACGCCGCGGCTGTCGGCACCGCCTATACTATTTTGAATACGAACGATTTTTCGGTGAAAGGAATTCTCACCCAGATCCTCAAGAGCAACGAACTCAACCAGCGATATCTCACACCGCGCGACAGCCTGCGCAAAACCTGGAACAACTGGCTCCGTTTGCGTCGTCGCAAAAAAGTTCCTGAGTTAGCGGCCAAAG
>WNGJ01002874.1_pt1 | contig 17609 bp, 14 predicted proteins | sample 5400611 | NCBI WGS metagenome assembly WNGJ01 (sample SAMN13153375, study PRJNA577476) | soil metagenome | isolation source: 40 cm soil or saprolite under Garry oak tree replicate 1 | place: USA:California | collected 2016-06-15 | reverse complement strand
GAGACCGGCAAGACCGTCTTCGAGCAGAAGGACGTCGAGGTTCCCAAGTTCTGGAGCCAGCTCGCGACCAACGTCGTCGTCAGCAAGTACTTCCGCGGCCACGTCGGTACGCCGGAGCGCGAGAACAGCGTCAGGCAGCTCATCGACCGCGTCGTCAACACGATCGCCGCGTGGGCGGACACCCAGCACTACTTCGCGACGGAAGAAGACCTGCGCGCCTTCCAGGCCGAGCTGACCCATCTCCTGGTCCACCAGAAGATGGCCTTCAACTCGCCGGTCTGGTTCAACGTCGGCATCGAGGCCAAGCCCCAGTGCTCGGCCTGCTTCATCAACTCGGTCCAGGACAACATGGGCTCGATCATGGACCTCGCCAAGACGGAGGCCATGCTCTTCAAGTTCGGCTCCGGCGCCGGCTCGAACCTGTCGACCATCCGGAGCTCGAAGGAGCGCATGTCGGGCGGCGGCATCGCCTCCGGCCCGGTGAGCTTCATGAAAGGCTACGACGCGTTCGCCGGCGTGATCAAGTCGGGCGGCAAGACCCGCCGCGCGGCCAAGATGGTCATCCTCGACGCCGGCCATCCGGACATCGTCGACTTCATCGACTCCAAGCTCAACGAGGAGAAGAAGGCCTGGGCGCTGATCGAGCAGGGTTATGACCCGAGCTTCACCGGCGAGGCCTACGGCTCGGTCTACTTCCAGAACGCCAACCACTCGGTGCGCGTGACCGACGAGTTCATGCAGGACGTCGTCAACGACCGGACCTGGACGACCCACTCGGTGACCACCGGGGAGCCGGTCGAGACCTACAAGGCGGCGGACCTCTTCCGGAAGATGGCCGAGGCGGCCTGGGTGTGCGGCGATCCCGGCATCCAGTACGACACCACGATCAACGACTGGCATACCTCGGCCAACACGGACCGCATCTACGCCAGCAACCCGTGCTCGGAATACATGTTCCTGAACGACACGGCGTGCAACCTCGCCTCGCTCAACCTCATGAAGTTCGTCAAGGACGACGGCGAGTTCGACGTCGAGGCCTACCGCTACGCGGCCAAGCTGACGATCACCGCTCAGGAGATCCTGGTCGACAACGCCAGCTACCCGACGCCCAGGATCGAGGAGAACTCCCATAGGTTCCGGCCGCTCGGGCTGGGCTACGCCAACCTCGGCGCGCTGCTGATGTCACGCGGCCTCGCCTACGACTCCCAGGAGGGCCGCAACTTCGCCGCGGCGGCCACCGCGATCATGCACGGCGAGGCCTACAAGCAGTCTGCCGCCATCGCGCGCGACCACGGCGGCCCCTTCATCGAGTACGCCAAGAACGAGAAGCCGTTCCTGCGGGTCGTGGCCAAGCACCGCGACGCCGCCTACAAGATCCCGAAGGAGGGTGTTCCGGCCGACATGCTCGAGGCCTCGCGGAAGGTCTTCGATGAGGCACTCGGGCTCGGCCGGGAGTACGGCTTCCGCAACGCACAGGTGACGGTGCTCGCGCCCACGGGCACGATCGCCTTCATGATGGACTGCGACACGACCGGCATCGAGCCGGACATCGCGCTCATCAAGTACAAGAAGCTGGTCGGCGAGGGCTTCCTCAAGATCGTCAACCAGACCGTCCCGGGCGCACTCAAGAAGCTCGGCTACAGCCCGCGCGAAGTCGAGGAAATCGTCCGGTACGTCAACGACCGCGAGACGATCGAAGGCGCCCCGAATCTCAAGCCTGAGCACCTGCCCGTATTCGATTGCGCCTTCAAGCCGGTCAACGGCGAGCGCTCGATCCAGTACATGGGCCACGTCCGGATGATGGCCGCGGTCCAGCCGTTCATCTCCGGCGCCATCAGCAAGACAGTCAACATGCCGGAGGCGGCGACCGCCGAAGAGATCGAACAGGTCTACCTGGAGGGGTGGAAGCTCGGGCTCAAGGCAATCGCCATCTATCGAGACGGCAGCAAGCGCAGCCAGCCGCTCTCGACCGGCAAGAAGAAGGACGAAGGCGCAGCCGACTCGGCCGTGGTTGCTGAGCTCCGGGCCCAGCTCGCCGCCGCCCAGGCGGAGGCATCGAAGCCCCACCGGCAGCGCCTTCCTTCCGAGCGCACCGCGGTTACCCACAAGTTCGAGATCGCCGGCCACGAGGGCTACATCACGGTCGGCCTGTACGAGGACGGCCGGCCAGGCGAGATCTTCCTGAAGATGGCCAAGGAGGGCTCGACCGTTTCGGGCCTCATGGACAGCTTTGCGACCACCGTGTCCGTGGCGCTCCAGTACGGCGTGCCGCTGCGCGACCTGATCAACAAATTCGCACACGTCCGGTTCGAGCCGTCCGGCTTCACCGGCAACCAGGAGATCCCGATCGCCAAGTCGATCGTGGACTACATCTTCCGCTGGCTCGGGTCGCGCTTCCTGGATCCCGACGACCGGGCGCAGCTCGGCTTGATCGACCGCTCGGCGGTCGTGGTCGACGAACCCCCACGGGCGTTTTCTGCTGCTTCCGCCATCGAGGCGAAGGCCGAGGAAGGCCCATCCGCCATCGACGAGGCCGTCGAAGGTCGCACAGCAATCGACGCGGCGGCCTCGTCGCCAGCACCCGAATCCCCTGCGGCTCCGGAGCCTCCGGCTGAGACCCCGCAAGCCACGGCGGTGGCGTCTCCGGAGTCGCCTCCTCCTGCTCCGGGGGCGTCCACCGTCACACCGCTGGCCGAAACGCGCGAGGAGATCGCGATCGTGTCGACCAACGGCTCGGCGAACGGCCACTCCAACGGCAACGGCAAGTCGAATGGCATCTCCGCCAACCTCGGCACAATCGGCATGTCGACTGGCCCCAAGGTCGGCTTTCAGCAGCAGGCTGACGCTCCCTCGTGCGCCGACTGCGGCTCGATCATGGTCCGCAACGGCAGCTGCTACAAGTGCCTCAACTGCGGCTCAACCAGCGGCTGCAGCTAAGGCTGCCGCCCTCAACTCGGCCGGTGTCGCTCTTTGCGGGAATACCCCACAGGAGTATTGACTTACCTCTTGCCAGAATCGGCCGTAATCGCTAGAATATGGATCGACAGGCGTGTCAAGAGTTGACACGCCGTTACGTGTGTCCGGTCTGGCGCGGGATCGGGGGTGCGGCCGGTCGGGCTTTCGGGTGCGGGCGGCACCAATTTCCAATACGAGCGTGTTCTGCCTGCATGTGCGCGGTGTAGGCGGCCCAGAGAACGGCTATACGGAGTGAACTTGATCCAGGTAATTGACCCAGCGACCGATCCTATCGAGGAGCCGACGACCGGCGACCTCGAGTCCGTGCTTGCCGACGAGGCGGCCGAGATCGCCAAGGCGCCCGAGGGGGCACTCGACCAGGCGGCCGACGTGATTGCGCGTCCCGCCAAGAAAATCCAACCAATCACTGATCCCGACGCGGACGAGCCGGAGATCCCCGAAGAGGTCGAAGCCGACACCGAGGACTCGGTGCGGCTGTACCTGCGGGAGATCTCGCGCGTGCCGCTGCTCACGGCCGAGGAGGAAGTCGTCCTCGCCAAGGGCATAGAGCTTGGACTGCAGATCCAGGACGAGCCCTGGAAGGCGATCCTGAGCCTCCACGAGTGGACGCTACACGACACCGAATCCAAGACACGCACGGCCAAGACGCAGTACGTCCTGCCGTTCGGGACCGAGGCGCATCGGATCGTCAAGGCGGCTCTCGCCGACGAGGGCGCGGGCGAGCTTCTCATGACGGCACCGAAGTTCGGGCTGACGGCTGCCCACGACGAGGCGAAGGACTACACGCGGGAGATCCTCGCGCGGGCGGTGACCCTGCGCATGGTCTACAACGAGCAGCTCGACGTCGAGTCGTTCACCAACCTACTGGACTGGGTCAGCCTCGCGTTCGGGGGCGCCAAGGCCGAGGTCCGCGAGATCAAGCCCTTGCGGGCGATGTACGACTGGGCGCGCAACGAGGTCGCGCTCCCGGCGCTTCAGCGCTGGATCGAGTCGGGTCGTGAGAAGAAGCTCCTGGCGGCGATGGGCTACCAGGGCGAGGGCGAAGGGGTGCTGGTCGCGCTCGGGCGTCGATCCCGCGAGCACCTGACATCGGCAAACCTTCGGCTGGTCGTATCGAACGCCAAGAAGTACATGAACCGCGGCATGCCGCTGCTGGACCTGGTCCAGGAGGGCAACGCGGGCCTGATGCGGGCGGTCGACAAGTTCGAGTACGAGCGAGGCTTCAAGTTCTCGACGTATGCGACCTGGTGGATCCGCCAGGCGATCCAGCGAGGGCTGGCGGACCAGTCGCGGACCATCCGCATCCCCGTCCACATGGTGGAGACGATGAGCCGGATCGCGCGCGTCACGCGCGACCTGACCGGAGAGTTCGGCCGGCAGCCGACGCACGAGGAAATCTCCGAGGTCCTCTCGCGGGATCCCAAGACCGCGCTCACGCCTGAGCGGGTCGAGGAGATCCAGCGACTGGGCCGCGACCCGATATCCCTCGAGTCGCCGGTCGGCGAGGAGGAGGACAGCGAGCTGGGCACGCTGCTGCCCGACCCGAATGCCATCTCCCCGCTCGATGCGGTCACCGACCAGATGCTGAAGGAGCAGCTGCAGCGAGTGCTCGACAGCCTCGATGGCCGAGAGCAGCGCGTGCTGCGCCTGCGGTTCGGGCTCGACGACGGGCACGCCCGGACGCTCGAGGAGGTCGGACGAGAGTTCGGCCTGACGCGGGAGCGCATCCGCCAGATCGAGTCGCTGGCGCTGCGCAAGCTGCGCCACCCCTCGCGGAGCCGAAAGCTACGGGAGTTCGCAGCGTAAAGCTGCCGCCCAGCGCGAAAAGCAAAAGGGCCCGGCCAATAGGTCGGGCCCTTTGGATTCCGGTCGCCCACGACTACGGGAAGGTGAAGGATTCGACGAGCTGGTCGATGGCCTTGGCCTGATCCGAGTCGTACTTGAACCAATTGACATTCACGGCGAGGAGCTTCCCTTCGCCCATGTCGAAGACGTAGCGCCACGTCTCCACACCCTGGAAGGTCCAACCGAGGTCCTGGCCAGGAGTGCGATCGGGCAGGTTCCTGCAGCTGGACTTCCCGGTGACATCCATCTTGAACCCGTTGTGTCCACCTATCTCGAAGGGATCCTGGAAGACCATCATCCGCATGTTCGATGTCAACAGCCACTTCTGGTATTCGTAGAGCGTCTTGAGGGGCGCCCGGAGGGCAGAGCCTTCATCGCATGGATCGACAGGTACGGGCGAATTGAACGTGATCGACATGGTGAAGCCCTCGTCCCTGCTGCCGAGGTTGAACTTGTAGGGTTGGTCGCTGGTCGAAAATCGAGCCCGCCCAAGGCCGGCCGGCGCCGTGAATTTGATCCCGGGAGCCACATCGTCGGCCAGGTAGACGAAGCCGGGAGTCGGAACGCCGACGGCGTATCGACGCCACGTCGAGAGCGTCAACGCAGATCGTCGCGATGCGCAGGTATCCCCGGCAGCTTTGAGCGTGAGCTCGAAGCGGTCACGGGTGAGCGACCAGGAATAGCCACCCGTATCGCGACACGAGCCCGTCGGTCCGAAATTGATGATGTTCGATGCGATCGACTTGACGCCCCCCAGCGATATGGGAATCGCACCCGCATCCGGACCGGCGAGGCCTGCGTCGATCGCAAGGTCGAGCTGATACCGGCCAGCGGGCAGGCCACTGGCGGCGGTCAGGTTCGACGTCCAGCTTCCAATCAGGGGGATCGAAAGAGTTCCGTCGAACGCCGATGCCGGAGGCGGGCTCGGGGGCGTAGGCGGACGAGTGCCCCCGGCGAGGGTGAACGCGATGCCAGTCGCTGTCGCAATGACGGCGGCGACGGCGAGCAGTCGCAGCGAGGCGGGCATCCTGGACACACTCCGCGGCAGACGGATGGCCGGCCGCTGTGGCGTTCGATTGATCTCGGAGAGCGCCTCGTCGATCACCCGATCGGGGATCGTCTCAGGTCCCTCGGCCAGGAAGGCGTCGAGGACGCGGTCGAAGTCAGTCTTTGCCGTCATGACGCTCGCCCTCCGACAGCGACGGGCACCCGCTCGTCGGCCTCGAGAGCCGCGCGCATGGCCCGATGGGCGTAGTGGAGCCTGGAGCGAGCCGTGCCGGCCGGTATGCCGAGCGTTTCCGCGATCTCGGCCGGTTCCAGCCCCAGGTAGTGATGCATGACGAGAATCGCCCGCTGCTCGGGTGGCAGCCGCCGGAATCCGCGTTCGAGCTGGTCCCGGTGGGCCACCGCGAGCGTGTTGTCCGGGACAGCCGGTCCGTCGATCGGCAGGAAACGGACGTTCGCGCTCCAGGCGCGCATTCGGCGGGCCTCGCGGTAGCAGGCATGAACCAGGAGCCGCTGCAGCCAGGCGTCGAAGAGATCCGGATCTCGGAGCCGCCGCAGCTCGCGCCAGGCGATCACCAGCGCCTGCTGAACGGCATCCTCGGATCGGGTGACATCCCGGAGAATTCGATTCGCGATGGCGAAGAGCCTGTCCCCGCGCGAACGAGCCAGGATGGCAAACGCCTCCCGGTCGCCCTGTTGAGCCTGCTCCACGAGGTCGCGATCCATCTGCCGGGCCCTTCGGTGCGTCCAATTGGGGGGCGCGTCCACTGGTTCAAGAGTGGATCACCGAGTCCAGCGTTCAAGAATCGAGCCCGGAACCCGCGCCGCCTCCCGTCTGGACGCGAATCTAGACGGCAAGATCCTCGGCAGGCACCGGAGGTGACTCGGCGGTTCGGTCCTGAACGGTTGCAGCGGGCCGGCGGGCCAGAAGGGCGTCGAGCTTGGCGAGGTACGGTTTGGCGCCGACTCGAGTGAAGATCATCCGAGCCTTGTCGCTCGCTGCGCGAACATCCGGTATCGAGGGATCGAGCACGGTAGCCATGTCGATCCCGCACATGGCCAAATCCCATTCCTGATCGATCGCTTCCCAGGCTCGGACTGCTTCGCGGTACAAGGCGAGGGCCTCGGTCGTTCGGCCCTCGAGTGCGGCCAACCCCGCGACGAGGGTCGCGGTCTGGGCCCGAGGCACTGCTTGCCGGCCGGTAGGAGTGGCTTCAATATTCGCTATGGAGCCCCTGAGGCCTTCAGGGTCGCGATTCCACAACGCCATCCGACCCAGGTAATAGGTCGGGATGGGATCGGCCGGGTCGATCAAGAGGACCCTCTCCCCGTAAACACTGATTTCGTTGAAGTCGCCCGACGCGACGCCGTGCATGACGTGTGCCCAGGCGGCCATGAACCTGGGTTGAGGGTTGCTCATTTCTGCCACCGCGGCGTCGACAGCGGCCAGGCCCGCATCGGAGCCCTCTCCGCGAGCGAACCGGAACCATAAAGACACCGCGAGTGCGGACACCCGGTCGTTCTCCTCGAGGTCTTCGCTCAGGAGCTCGTCCAATACTCGAAGCTCGCTGTCCCAGTCGGCAGCGAATCCGAAAGCTGTCATCGCATTCGCGCTCCGAAGCCAGCGGGACATCTGCTGATCGCCGACGCGCTCGGCGAGACCGAGGGCCGCCCGTCCTGCGTCCCAGGAGGCTCTTGGCTCGTCGGCCCAGACGGAAGCCCCGAGGTTGTTGGTAGCCCGCAGCTCCAGGCTGGCCAGCCCGGCGAGCCGCGCGAGATCGATCGCGGCACGCATCAGCGCGACGGCCTCGCGAATCCTTCCCACCCCGGAAATCGAGGACGCGCGGTTCACCATGGCCTCGGCGACGACGTCGTCGAGCCGAAGGGGCTCGGCGAGCGCGAGCGCCTGGTCTGCGGCTGCCGCGCCTTCCGCGTAGCGACTGAGCCGCATGTAGACGCGGCCCAAGCTGGAAAGCAAGCGGGCCCGCGCCTCCGGGCTGACCTTGCCCTCTGACGCCTTCAACGCATCCTCGAGCAGGCCGAGGCTGGCCTCAAGATCACTGCCATCGATCATCGCCGCCGCGAGGACGGTGGTCGCGCGCGCCGCGGCATCCGCGTCGCCACTCGCCTGGTAGATCTCCACCGCCCGGCGGGCAAGGGCTTCGCCGCGCGAATAGTGGGCGGCCGTGGTCGCCGAGACCGCGGCCCGCTCCAGGAGCGCAGCCTGGTCGGCGGGCGCTGCAGCTACGTCGATCGCCTGCTCCAGGAAGGCCACCGCCTGGTCGTGGGCACCCAGGGCTGCTGCCCGTTCCGCGGCTGCCGCGAGCGCAATCCTGGCCTGGCCTGCCAGCGCGTCGGCCTCCTCGCCTTCCGGGGCGTTGGCATGCGCCGCGAGATAGTGCCCCGCGAGAGCGCCAGCCAGTTCGTCCGTACCCAATCCCTCGAAAAAACGGGCAGCGGCCAGGTGCCGCACCTTCCGGTCGCGTTTCGCGAGCGTGTTGTAAGCAACCTCGCGGATCAGAGCCTGGACGAAGGCGAATTGCCCGCGTTCCGGGCTCCGCGGATCCGCCTGGAGGGTGAGCAGCTCGCGGCGGGCAAGGCTTCGGAGCCGGGGTTCGAGCTCGGACTCGGGGACGCCCGCAACCGCGCTCAGGCCGGCCGTGGTGAAGGACTGCCCGAGCACGGCTGCGTCCTGGACCAGGGCTCGGTCGGCCGGGTCGAGGGCATCGAGGCGTGCGGCGATCAGCGCCGTCAGCGTCTCGGGAATCGCGAGGCCGCCAAGGTCCCCGGTCGGTACGTACGCATCTCCCTGGAGGGTGAGACGCCCCTCGGCGACGAGCATCCGCACGGTCTCGACCGCGTACAGAGGGATTCCGCCGGCACGCTCGACTATCGTCCGGATGGCGGCTTCCGGGAGTCCGGGGACAAGGCCCGCGAGGAGTTCGCGCATTGCCGGTTCCGGCAGTGGCTCCAGGTAGATCGAGACGAAATTGCGTTTGCCGGCGCCCCAGTTCGACCGCTTCTCCAGCAACTCGGGCCTTGCCAGCGTGACGACATAGATCGGAAGTCCCCGACTCCAGTCCAGGAGGTGATCGATGAAGTCGAGCAGGCCGGAGTCGGCGAAATGCAGGTCTTCGAAGATCATCACCACAGGCGACTCGGCGGCCAGACGCTCGAAGAACGTCCGCCACGCCGCGAACAACTGCTCCGACCCGGCCCCCGACTCGAGGCCGAGCAGCGTCAGCAGCGCCGGCTCGATCCAGGCGCGCTCGTCTGCGTCTGGGACGTGCTGGGCGAGCGCCTCTGTCACCTTCGCTCGCGTCGTGGCTTCGTCGTCGGTCTCGAGCAGGCCGCACCGGCCGCGGACCATCTCGCCAAGGGCCCAGAAGCTGATGCCTTCGCCGTATGCCGGCGATCGGCCGTCGTGCCACCAGACGTTTTCGACGAGGCCGTCGATGTACTTCAGGAATTCCCAGGCCAGCCGGCTCTTGCCGATGCCGGCGGGCCCGACGACGGACACCAGCCGGAGGCGGCTTTCGCGACCGGTCGCGTGGAACAGGTCCTTGAGCATGCGCAGCTCGTCGTCGCGGCCGACGAACGGCGCCTCGATGGCGTCGCTCCGGTTGCGGCCGCCGCGTTCTGCCACGACGCGCATTGCGCGCCAGGCCGGCACGGGGCTGGTCTTGCCCTTCAGGATCTGGTCGCCGACCGGCTCGAAGGCAATCGCCTGGGCCGCCGCGCGCTGCGTAGTCTCGCCGACCAGGACAGCCCCGGGGGGTGCCACTGACTGGAGGCGGGCTGCGGTGTTGACCAGGTCGCCGGCGACCATCCCCTCGTTCGTCGCGCCGACAGTGACGGCCGCCTGACCTGTCAGCACACCGGCTCGGGCCTGGATCGTCGGGCCGAGGCCCCGAACGCTGTCGACGAGCTCCAGGCCGGCTCGGACGGCGCGTTCGGCGTCGTCCTCCCGTGCGATCGGCGCTCCCCAGACCGCCATCACGGCGTCGCCGATGAACTTCTCGACCGTGCCCCCGTAGCGCCCGATCACGTCGCTGGCGAGGTCGAAGTAGCTCGACAGCGTCTCGCGGACTTCCTCCGCGTCGCGCTCCTCCGCGAACGGGGTGAAGCCGACGAGGTCGGCGAACAAGACCGAAACCAACTTCCGCTCGGCTTCGTGGGCAGGTGCGGCGCGCGGCGAGCCAGCGCGTGGCCCGTCGCCGGAGGCCCCGGCCGCGGCGTCAGCGGCGGCCGGGCGGTCGCCGCCGGAAAGGGCGGTTCCGCAATCCCCGCAGAACCGCTTGCCGGGCGGATTCCAGGCCCCGCAATTCGGACAGTCGGATGCGAGCGAGGTGCCGCAGTCGCCGCAGAACCGCTTCTCGCCCGGATTCTCCGCACCGCAGTTGGGGCAGATCATTCCGCTCCTAGTCGTCCGGCCGTTGGAGTGACGTGCAGTGAGCGTAGCGGAAAGCCGGTGGGCGAGCGATCCCCCTCGAGAAATCACGTTTCCGCGGCCAATCGTCGGCGTTACGTTGCAGATGTCTTGAAACCCGGTGATTTGGGACCAATGCCTGATTGACAGCGCCTCGCCGGAACTGATGCTGCGCGCCGTGGATCGTAATTGCGATCGACTAAGCCCCCTCCGGCGAGTCACAGACGCCGGCGCCCAGGGCGTGCTCGCGCTGCTCGATTCGGGCGAGGAGGTGCTGCTCGCCCTGACCGGTATTCGCGGGGCCGTCGTGGTCACCGGTTCGCGGCTCATCCTCGTCCAGTTCAGGCCCCGCATCGATGGGGGGAGCGTTGGCCTTCGGTCCGTGCCGTTTGCGAAGGTTCGCGACTACAGGCTCGGTCCGTCGAAGCGTGGCGGTGTCTTCTACGCGACGGTCGGTGACCGGCCGGGCGATCGGATGTCGCTCATCTACCGACGCGACGGCCTGCCAGATGCCGCGGACCTGGACGCGCTCCTGCGCGTGCTGATGCGGCGGGAAAGCGACGACCCCGGGGAGCGGGAAGCCCAGGTCGAGATCGCGTAGAGCTCCCGCAGGTTCCCATCGACCCTGGGCTTCGATGGGCGGCGGCTCGGATGATTGAACGGCCGCTGCAAGACCGCGGACGGGACGGTGGCAGCCGATTCGGTCACGTTGCGATGACCATGCGCTGGATATCACCGAGGAGGACTTGCCATGCCCACCAATCGCCGCTCCAGCGTCGCCACGCGCAACGGTTCCGCCAACGCCGGGAACGGCCGCGGGGCCCGTCGGCGGTCGCCCAACCCTCGATTGGGCGTAACCGGCCCAGAGCTGCAGAAGTTCGGAACGCTGCGCCTGCTGCCGATCGCGCTCGCGGCTGAGACGCGACAGGAAAGCAGCCAGCTGCTCAACGAGATCCTGGCCGACACCACGATCCTGTACGCGCTCTACAAGAAGCACCACTGGCTGGTCGCCGGCCCGACCTTTTACCAGCTGCACCTGCTGTTCGACAAGCATGCCGAGGAGCAGCTCGAGCTGATCGACCTCCTAGCCGAGCGGGTCCAGACCCTGGGCGGCATCGCAGTCGGCGACCCGCGCCACGCTGCCGAAATCACCACGATCGAGCGGCCGCCGGACGGGGCCGAGGAGGTCGCGGTGATGATCCATCGGACGCTCGACGCGCACGAGACGATCATCGAGAAGGTGCGCGACGCCATCGAGCGCACCGAAAAGAGTGCCGATTGGGGCTCGAACGACCTGCTCATGAGCGACGTGCTGCGCCGCAATGAGCTGCAGGTCTGGTTCCTCGCCGAACACATCGTCGCAGTCCCGCTGACCAGCGCCTGACCGGCCTTCGATCCGGCCGGCGGCCGCAGCCCGGCGGCCGAGTCGTCTCATCTACCAACCCCCGTGGTGCTAACTGCGGACCGTCGCCTGGGGCTACGGCTCAAGCGACGTTTGGTAGCCGATTCCGGCTATGTTTTCGCGATTGGGGCCTGCCTCGGACCGTCGATTCGGCGGCAGTCGCCGATAGCACTACCCGCGTTCGTATTTGAGACGAACCGGGTGGTCTTGCGCGGTCCGGGCGCCAGCCGTCAGACTCGGGGCGATGGACTTCGAGAAGCTGATCCCGGGGATCATCGGGGCGTTCGTGGGGGTCGTGGGCTGGCTGCTGGTAGGTCTGTACATCCAGCGTCGTCAGTTCGTCCGCCAGGCCAGGAATGCGGCGCGTGCGGTGTACTTCGAGCTCGACGTCAACCGGCTCGGCGTCGAGGTCGCCCGCGACTTCGGTTCGTTCACCCTGCTGAATCGGTCGTCCTTCGAGCGGCTTCTGCCGGAGCTGGCGATGTTGCTGCCGCCGGGGGAGTTGCGCACGATCGTCGCGGCGTATATGTCCCCCCGCCGGCTACCAGCAGGTCGCCTCCGACGAGGGACTGCCGCCTGCGATCCGCAGGCAGGCGCTCGGCGCCATCCTGGATGCCCATCGAGAGGCGCTGGACATCGTCCGCCGGCGGGCGTTCTCGCCTGACGAGATCAAGGGCCTCGAAGCGAACGATGAGGAAGCGACGGCTGGTGCCGGCAGCGTCGAGGAACCCGGCATGTCGGCGCCTCGGTAGACCGAGCACTGGGATGCCGCTCGATCATTGGGCAATCTTCGAACGGGTGGCTGACGCCATGAACCGGCATGCCTGGAGCGAGCTCGAGGAGCTGTTCACCGAGGACTATGTCGAGGAGTACCCGCAGTCCGGCGAGGTCATCCGAGGATCCAGGAACGCGCGGGCGAGTCGGGAGAACTACCCCGGAGGCCTGGAGGAAGGAAGCATCGACTTCACGGAAGCCCGACTGGCTGCGACCGAAGCGCGCTGGGTCATCACCCGAATGTTCACGGTCATGCAAGTCGAGGGCACCGGCAACGTCGGGACCGTGACGTTCAAAACCCGCTATCCCGACCGCTCCGAGTGGTGGATCGTCATCCTCTACGAGCTTCGCGGCGAGCGAATCGCAAAGGCCACGACCTTCTTTGCGCCCGTCTTCGAAGCTCCGGAATGGCGCAGGCCCTACGTCGAACTGCGCGCGGCTACGGTGGAGCGGAGCTGACGTGCCAACCGATTTCGAAGGGATCTTCGCGAAGATCGCGGACGCGATGAACAGGCGCGACTACGACGCGTTCGAGCACCTCTTCACCGACGATTACGTCGAGGAATATCCGCAGTCCGGCGAAGTGGTCCACGGAGCGAGGAACGCGCGGGCGATACGCGAGAACTATCCCGGCGGTGGCGTCACCGAACAGGCGGTGGAGGCTGCAACCACACGCATCGGGGCAACCGACGCTCGCTGGGTGCGGCCGCCGGCGTTCACGCTCATCCACGCAGAAGGCACCGGCAATATCGGCACGGCGACCTTCCGGAATCGGTATCCCGACGGCTCGATCTGGTGGATCATCAATCTCGTGGAGATGCGCGGCGACAGGATCGCCCGAGCGACGATGTTCTTCGCTCCGGTCTTCCAAGCCCCTGAATGGCGGAAGCCCTACGTGGAGCCGCGCAAGGCTGCCGGCGGGGCCTGACAACGGCTTGGCGGCTAGAGGTGCGGGAGATGCACCGCCGGAATGATGCCCATGCGCCCTGCCTGGTAGTCGCGGATCGCGGTCAGGATCTCGTCGCGTGTATTCATCACGAAGGGGCCGTAGCTCACAACTGGCTCGTTGATCGGCTGGCCGCCGAGCATGAGCACGTCGAGGTTGGGTGAGCGTGAGTCCTGCAGATCGTCGGCCGTCAGGGTCAGCGCGTCGCCCGCGCCAAGAACGGCGAGCTGGCCGTCGTCGATCGGTTCCCGGTCGAGCCCCGCGGTTCCCCGACCCGCGAGGACGTAGACGAGAGCGTTGTAGTCGGGCCGCCAGGGGATCTCCAGCGCTGCGCCCGGTGCCAGCGTGGCGTGGGCATAGGCGATGGGCGTGTGAGTCACGCCGGGGCCTTTGTGGCCATCCAGGTCGCCGGCGATCACCCGGATCAGGACTCCCCCATCGTGCGAGCTGAGCAGCGCGACGCGGTCAGCTGTTATGTCCTGATAGCGCGGTGGAGTGAACTTCAGTCGGGCGGGCAGGTTGACCCAGAGCTGGGTGCCGTGGAACAGGCCGCCCTTCTGGACGAGCTCGTCTGTCGGCATCTCGTCGTGCAGGATCCCGGCGCCCGCGGTCATCCACTGCGTGGCGCCATCGGTGATCAGGCCACCACCACCATTCGAGTCTGTGTGCCGGAATGCGCCATCCATGATGTAGGTCACCGTCTCGAAGCCGCGGTGCGGATGCCACGGCGCGCCCCTGGCCTCACCGGGCGCGTATTCGATCGCACCGATGTGGTCGAGGAGCAGGAAGGGGTCGGCGATGTTGCCGTACGGCCCCGGGAATGGTCGCCGCACCGGGAACCCGGCACCCTCGAGGAACGACGGCGAGGTAATGACCTGGCTTACCGGCCGGTACGTTGTCGTACCCGGGTCTGGGCGCTCGATGCGCGGGAGGACAAGGAGGTCGGAGGCGGTGACTGCGGGCATGGGGTCCTGCTTCTAGAGGGAGCGTTCGCCTGTCAAGAATAGTTGCGTCATCAACTATCCGCAAGCGGAGTCGGGGATCCCAGACCCTGCTCCGTTCCGTATCGTCCTGACTGATACCGTCAGCGTGAAGCTCGCAGGTAACGCTCGGACGGGGCGTCGGGGGCAAGACCTTATCGTTCTTCTCGCCCAATCCGAACGTCCTGACTGGTACCGATTTGAGAAGCGTCTCGTTCCGCGTGCCTGATGACGGGGCTCGTGGCGCACGTACCAGTCAGGGCGATATCGAGGTCCTCAGGCCGCTCGTGGCCGCGACCGCACAACAAAGGAGCAACGAAGGAGGAGGAACCGTGACGAATCTGGTCGACCTCGAGAGCATCCCGCCGATCGACCTGTTCGGCGAAGCGGTTCGCGCCCGGCGCGTCCAGGGGGACAACTTGACGTTGGCCATCGTCGAGCTCGCGCCTGACGCGATCGTGCCCGAACATCGCCACCCCAATGAGCAGTTGGGCATGGTCATCAGCGGCGACGTGACATTCACGCTCGATGGCGAGACACGACATCTGGGCCCCGGCGGGACCTGGCGGATCCTGTCGATGAAGCCGCACGAGGTTCACGCCGGCCCAACGGGTGCGGTCGTCATCGACGTCTTCGCGCCGGTCCGCGACGACTGGGATTCGAAGCCGCGGCTCGAGCCGCGCGCACCGGCTTGGCCGACCGGCTCCTGAGCGAAAGGGCGGCGCGATGCAGCAGACGGTAACGGTCGTCCTGAGCGTTGGCGAGGATCGGGTCGACGAGTTCGAAAGAGGGTTCCGCCAATACGAGCTGCCCGTTTGGCAGGACCTGATCTCGCGGAAGGTGCTCGTGCGTGCCTCGCTGTCGCGACTGGACATCTCCACGCGCAGCGTTAAGGGGGCCACGCAATATCTCGTCGTTGCCGTGTTCGCGACCGAGGAAGGCCACCACGAGCACGACAACCACCCGGGCTTCCAAGCCTGGAACAGGATGGCCGACCAGTATCAGATCGGCGGGGCAGAGGCATTCGGCGGGGACACCGTCATCCAGGCGGGCGATTGACGGCGAATCGACTGGCGCCAGAGACCGACGACGCCGGAATGCTGACCGGACCTGTCGGGATCTCGGTGCACACTGCAGGCAACCGAACCGCGACGGAGGCAGTGATGGCAACGAAGGTCCAGGTCGTCTTCGACTGCGCGGATCCGGCCGCCCAGGCGGACTTCTGGGTCGAGACCCTGCACTACCGCGTGCCCGACCCGCCTGATGGGTTCGCCAACTGGGACGATTGGGCGCGCGCCGAAGGCATCCCCGAGGAACGGTGGAACGACGCCCGAGCTGCGGAGGATCCGGACGGCGTCGGACCCCGCTTGTTCTTCCAGAAGGTGCCCGAAGGGAAGGTCGCCAAGAACCGGATGCACCTCGATCTCAATGTCTCGGGCGGGCGCAGCGTCCCGGTTGACCAGCGAAAGGCGCTTGTTGACGCCGAAGTCACGAGATTGAAGGCGCTCGGCGCAAGCGACCATCGTGGGCCAATGGAGGAGCGCGGCGATTATTGGGTGCGGATGAACGATCCCGAGGGCAACGAATTCTGCGTGCAGTGATGGCAGGTTCGCTCAATCTCTGGGTCGCCTCGGGGGCGAGTCCGGGCCTTCCCCTATCCTTGGCCCATGGCGCTCTATCGCCTCCAGCCTGCTCCCGAGATCAGTGCGCCCACGCTGGTCGCGGCGTTCGACAGCTGGGTCGATGCCGGCTCGGCGTCGACAACGGCCGCAAGCGAACTCGCTGAGGGCGGAACCGTCCTCGCCACGTTCGACGGCGACGCACTGTTCGACTACCGCTCCCGGCGCCCGACCCTCGACATCGTCGACGGGCGACCAAAGGAACTCGCCTGGCCTGAGGTGACGCTCCGTCGATCGAAGATCGGCCAGCGAGACGTCCTGGTGCTGTCCGGCCTGGAGCCCGACTTTCGATGGCGGGAGCTGGCCGCCGATGCCGTCGAGCTGGCGAAACGCTTCGGGATCGTGGAGTGGATCAGCCTGGGTGCCATTCCGGCCGCCGTCCCGCACACGAGGCCGGTGCCGATCCTGGGGACTTCTTCCAAGCCGGGCCTGCTTCTGGGCGCCGTGCAGCCCGGACCTGAGGGCGTGCTTCGAGTGCCTTCGGCGGCCATCTCCGTGCTGGACATGGCGATCTCCGAGGCAGGCATCCCGGCGGTCGGCTACTTCGCCCAGGTGCCCCATTACATCAGTGGCGAATACCCGGCAGCCGCGATCGAGTTGTTGACGGCCGTCGGCCGCCATCTCGGCCAGGACGTACCGCTCGAGAACCTGCGCGAGGAGGCGCGCGAGCTTCGAACGCGGCTCGACGCAGCGGTCGCCGTCGACGAGAAGACACGGACGTACGTGGAGCGCCTCGAGTCCATGGTCGATGAGGCGCGGCTGCCCTCGGGCGACGACCTGATCGCCGACATCGAGCGCTTCCTGCGGCGAGGCGGCACGGAAGGCGGGCCGGAGGGCGGCAGTCGCGAACGCTTGAACTGAGCGTTCCTTTGGTCGGGGGCCCCGAGACGCGGTGCAAGGGACTCATGACGGCCCGGCCCGGTACCAAACGGCCGCTAATCAATAGCGCCTGCTCCCGGTATGGTCGGAAGGCGGTACCAGGAGGTGCAATGGAGCGTCCCACCGTCTTCCTCGTCGGGCAGGCCTCGAAGCGCGGACTCATCCCGCGAGTGCCAACCGGCGAACGGCTGCTCGTCGACGCGGAAGCATGGCTTCGAGCCGAGTACCCGGATGCCCTTCGCACCATCGCGATTCGCAAGCTGGCCTCCGGCGTCAGGGAGCTGCAGGTGTCGCTCCGCCCCGCGGCCGAGAACCTGTCGCTGACCGCGGCGGACACGGGCCGCGTCACGGCGACGGCAGCGACCTGGCCAACGGGACCCGGCTACCACACGTTCGCCTGCCGCCTTCTGGAACGGCTCGGGGTCGATCTCGACGTCGAGTGGGCGCCGGCGGACGCCGAGGATGGCTCGCGCGATGAGAGCGGCTACCTGGTTTCGGGCGAACGCCCGATGGTCGAGCAGGCGCATCTGGCATGGCTCGGTGCGACGCTGGCCATGGCGCGCGACGCACGCCGGCAGGGAAGGGTGCTCCATGTGGGGACGCCCGCTCACGTGCGTTTCACGTTCGATGGCCCTCTGGCGACCGCGCTCGGGCCGCGCGACGACGCCTGGCTCGAACACGCCCTGGGCGATCC
>WNGJ01002872.1_pt1 | contig 17614 bp, 16 predicted proteins | sample 5400611 | NCBI WGS metagenome assembly WNGJ01 (sample SAMN13153375, study PRJNA577476) | soil metagenome | isolation source: 40 cm soil or saprolite under Garry oak tree replicate 1 | place: USA:California | collected 2016-06-15 | reverse complement strand
TGAGCTCTACGACCCGGATCTTTGGACCGATGAGTACCGATTTCTGAACGCGCCGGGACAGGCGCAGATTCAAACCGATCTGTTCTACGATTATCGCACGAACGTCGCTGCTTATCCAAAGTGGCAGGCCTGGCTAAAGCAGACGCAGCCAAAGCTTTTGGTCCTCTGGGGCAAGCACGATCCCTCGTTCGATATCGGCGAGCCGCAACGTTTCCGCAAGGACGTACCGAACGCGGGGGTTCATGTACTCGACGCGGGACACTTCGCGCTTGATACCAAAGCCGATGAGATTGCAGGAATGCTAGATGAGTTCATGAAGACGCAGAAATAAACAGACATTGCGCGTCGACGAGCGGCTCAGTTGGACGCCGCCACCTTTGCTCTCGGTTGCTTGCGGATGCGATCCAGCGCCGTGCCGAGGGCGTCTGCGCTCTTCCGAAGCCCCTCGCGTTCCTCGTCGGACATGGCGGGTTCGAGCACCTCGATCGCGCCGCGGCGGCCGACGATGCTCGGCAGGGACAGCGTGACGCCAAACTTCTTCTGATAGCTGCCGATCGGAATGACCGCGCGCTCGTCATTGAGCACCATCTCGGCGATGCGGGCCGATACGATGCCGATGCCGTATTGGCTGGCGTCGTGGCCCTCTATGATGGTGATATTGGCGTAGCGCACGTCTCGCTCGAGCTTGTGGCGCAGCTCGCTCACGCGCTCGCCGCGCCTCTCGAGCAATGCCGCCACCGGAACTCCGCCGATCCGTGCCGAGGACCACAGGAATACCTGCGAGGTGCCGTGGTCGCCAATCACTTGCGCTTCGACGTGCGCGGGATCGGCACCGAAGTGCTTGCCGAGGTGAACGCGAAAGCGCTGGCTGTCGAGATATGTCCCTGTGCTCAGCACCGCCGCGCCGCCACCGGCCTCGCGCGCGATGTCGGCGAGCGGATCGGGCGGATCGGAGACCACGAGAAGCACGGCGTTGGGCTCCGCGCGCACGATCCTCGGCACGATATCGCGATAGATTTCGGCGTTCTTGTCGAGCAGTTTGAGGCGACCCTGCGGATCGTTGCGATCGGTTGCGCCGCCGGTTTTTTCGTTCACGCCCACCGTGATCAGCACGATGCCCGCGCCCTTGAGGTCGTCGTAATCGCCGTCGACGATGTCGACCTTGGGACCGAGCGGCGTGCCGTAGCGCATGTCGGTTGCCACCGCCTCGGCGGTCTTGCGATCGCGATTGACGAGGACGATCTCGCGCGCGCTGCCGCGGTTGACGGCGGCCATAGCGCAGGCGCAGCCCACATTGCCGGTTCCAATAATTCCGATTTTCACGGCCGCCTCCATTGCGGGATCGACCCGCCGGCGTGCCATCGTTTGCCGTTCGTGGCGCGCCGGCGAACCGCTCACTCCTTTGCCACGCGGGTCGCCTCGAACAGGAACCAGGTCCGCCGCTCGGCCTCGTCGATCCAGTTCTCGATCAAGCTGGCGCTGGCCACGTCCTCGTGCTTGTCGCAAATCGCGTGGGCCTCGCGCAAGCTCGCCGTCAACTGCTTGTTGTCGTCGCGCAGTTCGGCGAGCATATCCAACGGCGTGACGAAGTCGGCGTCGTTGTCCAGCACGCGTTGCAGGCGGCCGATATGGCCGATCGAGCGCAGCGTGGTGCCGCCGATCTTGCGGACCCGCTCGGCGATGTCGTCGGTGGTCGCGAAAATCTGCTCGGCCTGCTCGTCGAGCAGGAGATGATAGTCGCGGAAGTGGGGGCCCGATACATGCCAATGGAAATTCTTGGTCTTCAGGTAAAGCGCAAACATATCGGCGAGCAGAATATTGAGCGCGCCGGAGATCTCCGCCACGGCGTTGGCGCGCAGGTCGGTCGGCGTATCGAGCGGAGCGAGCCGCAGCGCGGTGGCATCCTTTGCTTTCGTCATTTCTACCTCCTTCTGACGCGATGATGGGGCGCCGAGCGCGCCGCTATCGTGAGCAAAGCGAAATATGCCGGGATGGAAAGAAATCCGATCGATTGCGGATGTCGCCCAGCCTCGGCAACCCTTATATGCGGTCGGGCGCGGCGAACGGCTTGATGGTCCTTGCTCCATCTTGTTCCGCCTTGCTCGGCTCGCGCTCGCCCATAGCCCGCGCGCGATCCGCTTCCCGGCCGCGCACAGATCGGACCGGCTGCGAAGCTTTGCCGGTCAGACCGGCAGGAATCCCGCATCATCGTCACTTTAGGCACCGCTATACCACTACCAAAGGGGATAGCCTCGCCAGTGGCAGAATTCGGTTCGTCCCGACTGACAGAGCTCTTGATCCGTCTTGAAGACAAAGTCGGTTTGATTGGAAGCCGGTGCGGCCTTCCGCGCGAAGGTCGGGGTCGCCATCAGCGTGACCAGCGCGAGAGCAGTGATGAGCGCTTTCATGATGCCTCTCCATGACTACGGACGATCGTCCATCGATTCCCGGAACACCGAAGCCGACGGCGGGTATTGCTGGACTTATGTGATCGTCTCCCGTTTTCGCTTGCGCGGAATTGCTGCAAAATGATCTGCATCGATCGCCCTACCGCACGTCACTGGATCCTCATCGGCAGGCGTTGCAGGCGCAATTCCCCGACCGCGCCGCCGTAGCTCGGAACGAAATCGGGATCGGCGAGCCTCGCGCGGGGGAAGCGCGCGAGCATGCGGCGTATGGCGATCGTGATCGCGGTGCGGCCGAGAATGTTGCCGATGCAGTGATGCGGTCCGGCGCCGAAGGCCATGATCCGCTTCGGATGGCGATGGATATCGAAGCGCAGCGGGTCCGAAAACACCTGCGGGTCGTAGTTCGCCGCCTGCGGCGAGGGCCGCACCACCATGCCCTTGAGGATTTTGGTCCCGCCGACCTCGGTGTCGCGGCTGGCCATGCGCGGAAACGTGAAATACCCGTTGCTGGCGATGCGCAGGCACTCCTCGACCGCCTCGGGAATGAGGCTTGGGCCGGCAATGAGTTCCGCGAGCTGATCGGGGTGAGAATAGAGCGTGTAAAGCGCTCCGCCGGCGGCGCGGCTGGTCGCGGACAACGCTGCGCCGCAGATCGTGAAGATCTGATCGAACAGCTCGCGGTCCGTCAGTTTGTCGCCCTGGTCGCGCGCGGTGATGAGATCGTTGATGAAGTCCGGCCGCGGATGGGCGCGCCGGTGCGCGATGATTTCGCGCACCAATTGCGCCGCGTACTCGAACGCCTGCACGCATTCCGGCGCAAACAGCTCTCCCGGCTTGGTATAGGTCGTCAACGGCAGCACTTCATGAAAGGCGAGGAAGATCTCCTTCTGCGATTCGCTGAGATTCGCCATCGCGGTCAGCAGCGCGCCGACCACGAGCTGCGCCCCATAATCCCGCATGCCGTCGAATTCATTGCCGCCGGCCTCGATCTTGTCGAGCATGCCGTCGATGATTTCGACGATACGCGTCTCGAGGCGACTCAGGCTGCGTGCGGAGAAGGCCGGCATGAGCAATCTGCGAATCCTCGCATGCCGTTCGCCGTCCATCTGGGTGATGAACTGCACGCCCATGAACTTGTCGAACTGCTCGAAGCCGTGACCTCTCGGCAGCTCCGACGAGAACCGCTCGGTATCGGAAAAAATTTCGTGCACGTCCGCGTAGCGACCGCAGATGACCTGCGCAGGGCCGGAGGAAAGGACGTAGAACGGCGGCCGTTTGGCCCAATCGGCGAGAATGTCGCGCGCGTTCTGCTTGAACTCGCTGCTGCCGAGGTCGATATCAACGACTTTGTTTCGGTCGAGTTCACTCAGCGCCGACATGATGCCTCGGGGCGAAAGTCCTGCAGCGAGAACCTCAGCCCAGAAGGTTCATCTCAAATCCAGCCCGGCGCAAGACCGCATCACGGGACTCCTGCATGAGTTGGCGCACGCGTTGCGCGTCGACGCCCACGAGGCCGCCGCGCCATTTGCGAACTTTCCCGGCGATAAAGACGGTCTCGACGTGGCTGGGGTTCATGAGATTGACGACTGCTCCCGGCGCATTGTTGAGCGGCCAGACATCGAGTCGATCGGCGCGCAGGACGACGATGTCGGCGTCCTTGCCCGGGCTCAGCGTGCCGACCTTGCCGTCGAGGTTTGCACAACGGGCACCCTCGACGGTGGCGAACTCGAGCACCTCCCGACACGTCAACAGCGGCGGCAGGTTCTGCTCGCCGTTGCGCCCACGTTGCAGGACGAAATAGCGCTGCGCGATGGCGGTCGATCGCATGAGCGTGAAGAAATCCGACGAGAGCGTCACGGCGTGATCGGAGCTGAGGCTGGGGCGCATGCCGTTGTCGAGCGCGTCCTGAATCGCCGGGGTTCCGTGCCCCATGGTCATCTCGATCGGAGGCGAGAGCGACACGTGACCGCCGCTGTCCTTGATCAAACGCCAGGTGTCGGCCGGGAAATGCAGACAATGAATGTATTCGTCGCCCGCTCGCAGCAGCCCAGCGCGAGAAAGCTCCAGCAGCTTCTCGCCGTCATTGCGCTGGGGCAGCACGTTGCGCACGTGCACGACGATGGGCACGCCGACCTCGCGCGCGAGCGCGAACATCTTGGGATCGGGAGGCGCGCCCAGCGCGAGGGTGAGCAGCTGGTCCCTGGAATTGAAATAGCTCCGCTGCAGCCGGGAGATATCCTGCGGATACTGCGCCGCGGGCCCTTTCCCGTCCGAATAGGCGAAGACCGCGCGGATGCCGGAATCTTGCAGCGCACGGATCAAGGCGTCGCTGTGTTCGGACGTGTTGTTGACTTGGGAAACGTCGACGACACCCGTCGTGCCCATTTCGATCATGCCGAGCGCCGTCGCCAGCATCCCGGCATAGGCGTCCGCAGGCGTAAAAGCGGGAGTGAGCTTGCCGATGATGTCGCGGTTGTAGTCGGGATCGACGCGGCCATTGGACAGGATGTTGCGCAGAATACCCTGGTAGGAGTGGCTATGGGTATCGATGAAGCCGGGAATCAGGATCCGACCCGACACGTCGATCACCGCCGCCGCGTCGTCCGATACGACGATATTCGGCCGCACCTCACGGATTTTGCCGTCCTCGATCAGCACATCCGCCTGCGCGAAATCGCCAATGGCTCGATCGAGCGTCAAGACCACGCCACCTTTGAGCAGGATGCGGCGCTGCTGCAGCACACGGCTGAGCTCGACATCAGGTGCGCCCTGCGCCATCGCTGCTTCGGGCAAGGCTTGCGCCGCGGTCACGCCCGCGGCAAGGACCGCGCTTGCCTTGAGAAAACGACGACGCGAGCTTTCCATCATCGGCGATGCGCTGCTATCGCAACCGTTCGTGTCTGGAGTTGCGGGCGCCGTGCGCTCATTGCTGCTCTGCTCGGTCATTATCGTTCCTCCTCGGATTCCTGCCATCGACGCTCGCGTCAGCCGAGCAGGTTTTTTGCATAGTTGGCCCGGCGCAGAACGCCGTCGCGCGCCTCCTCCACCAACCGCAGCACGCCCGGCACGTCGACGCCCACCAGATTGCCGCGCCACTTCTTCACCTTTCCGCCGATGAAGACCGTTTCGACGTGACTCGGATTCATCATGTTCACGACCGTCATCGCGGCGTTGTTGAGCGGCCACACATCGAGCCGATCGGCGCGCAAGACGACGATATCGGCCTCCTTGCCGGGTGTGAGCGTGCCGATTCGATCTGCTAGGTTGGCGCAGCGCGCGCCCTCGATGGTGGCGAATTCGAGCACGTCGCGACAGCTGAGCAGCGGAGGCAGGTTTTGCTCACCCTTGCGGGCGCGTTGCAGGATCAGCAGCCGTTGTAGCGTGAACGTCGATCGCATAACCGTGAAGAAATCCTGCGCGATGGTCACGCCGTGATCGGAGCTCAGCGACGGCCGCAAGCCATGGTCGAGCGTCTCCTGGATCGCCGGCATGCCATGGCCCATGGCCATGTCGATGGGCGCGCAGATCGACACATGGCCGCCGCTGTCCTTGATCAATCGCCACGCCGCGTCGTCGATGCCGAGGCAATGGATGTATTCGTCGCCCGGCCGTAGCAACCCGGCGCGTCCGAGCTCGATGAGGGGCGCGCTGAGATCGTTGCCGACGAGGTGCTGCACGACCGGTACGCCGACCTCGCGCGCGAGCGCGAACACGTTGGCATTGAGGTTGGCGGTCAAGGCAAGCGTGAGCAGCTGGTCCTTGGAGCTGAAATAAGTCCGTTGCAAGCGTTTGATGTCCTGCGGGTATTGCGCGGCGGGTCCGGCGCCGCGGTGATAGGCAAAGACCACGCGGATGCCGGAGTCCTGCAGCGCGCGAATGCAGGCGTCGCTGTGTTCCGGGGTGTGCGAAACCTGCGAGATGTCGACGATCGCGGTCGTGCCCATGTCGATGAAGCCGAGCGCCGTCACCAGCATCCCGGCATAGGCATCCGTCGCCTGATAGGCCGGCGTGAGGATGTTTTGAATGTCGCGGTTATAGTCGGGATTGAGCAGGCCGTTCACCAGGATGTTGCGCAGCAGCCCCTGGTAGGAATGGCTGTGGGTGTCGACGAAGCCGGGAATGACGATTCGGTTCGCGGCGTCGATGACCGCGACTGCATCGCGCGACACCTCGATGTTTGGCCGGACCTCGCGGATCTTGCCGCCCTCGATCAGCACGTCCGCCTGGGCGAAGTCGCCGACCTGCCGGTCGAGGGTGAGGACGACGCCGCCCTTGAGCAGAATGCGCCGTTCACCTTGCACGCGCGCAAGCTCGGCGTCGACAGCGCCCGCCGCTTGCGCGAAGGCGTCGCGCGACAGCACCTGCGCGGCGGCTGCGCCGGTCGCGAGCGCGGCGCTCGATTTGAGAAACCTGCGTCGCGATGGTCCGCCGGCTGTGCCTCGACCACGGCCGCTTAATTGCGCCGTTGCAGGCGTCGTCCGGTCGCGCTGCTCACACATGGTCACTCCTCCAACGGTCGAACGCGCGCAATCCGAGGACTGCGATCGCGCATGTCGCTCGCTCCACGCGCTCGTCTGGCCGAACGGCTAGTCCAACGGCTGGATGCGCACGATCCAGCCGTCGTGGTCCACGTACCAGACGGTCACAGGGTCGGTCGAATTGTCGATCCAGGTTTCGCGGTCGATGCCGTAAGGCTCCGGCAACACATATTCGGTAAATTGTTCGGTCTTCGGATTGAAGCGAAGATAGCGACCCGCGTGCATTTCGCCGGCCCAGATCTCGCCGTTCTTGTCGGCCTGGGCACTGTACATGGAGGCGTAGGGGGTCGGCAGCGGGTACTCGAACAGCCGCTTCTTGGCGGTGTCGAACTTCACCAGCATGCCGCCGCGGCCGCCCGACCAATAATTCCCTTGCGGATCGAACTCTCCCCGCGCCGGGCCGCAATTGGCGCTGCAGTCGGGCTCGAACACCTCGCCGGTCTGAGTGTCGGCCACGACGACGCCATCGCGCGGCCATGCGCCGCCGCCGAAATATCTGCCGTCCCTGCTCACCGCGCTACCATACGTGCCCGTGAACTTCTTGAGCGGAAATCGCAGGATCGTGTCGCCGGTGAGCGCGCCGATCTTGGCGACGGCCTTGCCGCGTGCGCGCCAGATGAACCCGTCCGGATCGATGGCGTAATTGCCGCCCATCGGCGAATTCACGGGCTCCGGAACATTCCAGCGCACCCGCGTGAACTCTTCCGTCTTGGGGTCGAAGCGCCAGATGCTGTGCGCCCAGTTTTCCGAGCCCCACACGATGTCGTTCTTATCCACGTAAATCCAGTGCGTGCCCGGAAGCACGCCGGCGTCGACCGCAGGCACGCGATACTCCTTGACCGCGCCGGTGCGCGGGTCGAGCCGGCCGATGTAGGAGCTGCGATGCGGGCTGTACCAGATGTTTCCCTTCGAATCCCCCCAAACGTCATGCGTGGCAAGCTCGAGGCGCGGCAATTCGTATTCGGTGATGACGACCCTGGTTTGGCGGCCCTGCGGCCGCGGCAACGTGACGAAGGGCGGATCCTTGGAATCCGGGCCGCGCACGCTCGCCAGCCATTTCACCAATTTTGCCGTGTCCTCGTCGTTGAAGCGGCCGCGCGGATTCATGTTGATCAGCGGCGAGCCCGCGCCCTTCGTCATGCGATTGACGATCTGGGCCCAACCGTGCTCGTCGTAGCGATTGCGGAAAATCTGTTGATAGGAATGGCACCAGTTGCAGTTGACCGTCAGCAGCCTTTTTTCCTCGCCGGTTCCCGATAGGCTCAGCAGCCATTCCGATCCGGTCATCTGCGCCGCGATTTCGGGAAGCGCGGGCAACAATGCCGCGTTCGTCACCCGCGTGAGCGTAATGTCGGCGAGCTCGTCCGGACCGTTGATTTCGAGTTTTTCTCTGACGAACGGATGAAATTCGCGCGGCCGCGCAATTCGAAGGGTATAGGTTCCAGGCTCGAGCTTGGGGAATTCGTAGCGTCCGTCCGCATTGCTGTAGACCGTGGTTCGGATCGCATTCTTTTGCGCGATCAGCTGCACCATGATCCCTTCGAGCAGCGCGCCATTTGCGGACTTGACGACGCCATGCGGGCCGCCCAGGAGCTGCGCCACGCTCTGCGCCTGTGCGGCCTGCGCGAGCAGGAGGAAAGCAGCCAGCAATGCGGCCGGCGAAAGCATCCCGCGACCACGCCCGATGCCAGCGACCATGGTTTCCTCCGTGTCAGCGCATCCGATAGCGCGGATTGAGCGGGGGTGTATCGGAATCCCAGCAGCACTTCTCTCGCAGGTAGCTCACGAGGTCGTTCAAATCCGCATCGCTCAAAGTGTACTTGTAGGCCGCCATGCCGGCGCCGCCGTTGCGGATCTTCTCCTTCACCGTGTCGTCGTTCACGCTCTCGCCGGACAGCAGGTTGGGCTTCTCATAGAGACCCGTGAGCTGCGGGATTCCCTGCACGAATTCGTTGTGGCAAAACCAGCATTTGTAATAAAAAATTTCCTGCCCTCGCTCCGGCCCGCTCGCAGCCGCCTTCCTGAACTCATAGATCTCCAGCGCGCGTTGATTGTAATCCTTCGCCGGCGCCTTTGCCTCCTGCGCGAAGACGTTTGCAGCCATCGCTGCTGCCGCGGCCAGCACCGGCATCGCCAGTATCGCCGTCGCCTTGATCGAATTCATGCTTGCGTCGTTCCCGAAAATCCACCCCGGTAGAAGGCGGGCCGCTGCGGGAGCATACGAGGTTTTCGATCGACAATCATATTCGCGCGCAGCGATCATGCAATAAAGGAAGAGCAGGCCCGCGGCTAATGGTTCGAAATCCGCCGAGCATTGGTCGGCCAAATGTTCGGTCTTTCTTGCCCCGTTCAATCGCCGCGCCCAGTCCATTCGATCTCGATGTCGCGTTGAGTAAGATGCGCAAGCGCTCGACCAATCACGGTCGCAGCGACGAGGGAGAAATGCCATGCGCATCTCACGACGTGACATGCTCACCGGCGGTGTCAGCGCACTGACAGCCGCAGCCGCATCGCGCGCCTTGGCCGCGTGGGAGCCGAGCGACCGCTACCCAGACCCGGCCATCCAAATTCTCGATCCGAGCTTTGCGAAGTATCGCCTCAACAATGCCGGCATCGAACGTCTTGCCGTCGGCATGCGCTGGGCCGAGGGACCGGTGTGGTTCGGCGATGGCCGCTATCTCTTGTGGTCCGATGCCGCGCTCGATCGCATCACTCGTTGGGATGAGGAGACGGGGCAGGTCAGTATCTTTCGCAAACCGGCGAACAAGCCCAACGGTCTTACGCGCGACCGCCAGGGCCGGCTGCTCACCTGCGAACACGCCGGGCGACGGGTCACGCGCACGGAGTACGACGGAACGATCACGGTGCTGATCGACAGGTTCGACGGTAAGCGGCTCAACTCACCGAACGACATCGTGGTGAGATCCGACGACTCGATCTGGTTCACCGATCCGGTGTACGGCATCACCAGCAACTATTCCGGCATCATCGACACGCAGGAATTGCCAACCAACGTCTACCGGCTCGATAAAAACGGACGGGCAACGGTGGTGGCGGGCGACATCAACCGTCCGGACGGGCTTGCCTTCTCGCCTGACGAGACGAAGCTGTACGTCATAGAAGATGGCGTGACGCCACAGGTTTTTCGCGTTTACGACGTGGTCGATGACGGCACGAAGCTCGCCAACGGGCGAACGTTCATCACCGTCGAGCGCGGCGGCATAGCGGACGGCTTGCGCGTCGACGTTGACGGCAACTTGTGGTGCGGCTGGGGCGGGGGCGCGGGCAACGACGGCGTGATGATCTTCAGCGCTGCCGGCAAGCTCATTGGTCGGATTGATCTGCCCGAGCGCTGCGCAAACGTCTGCTTCGGCGGTTTTCGCCGCAGCCGCCTGTTCATGGCGGCGAGCCACTGCGTCTATGCCCTGTTCCTGCGCACCCAAGGAGCGGCGGGAGGCTGAGAATGCGATGCGCGAGGTGTGAAAGCCGCTTGACTATCTTCGCGGTGAATGGCGGCTTCGCGTGATCAAGGTAGAGCGCCGGAGCCGGGTACGGGTTCTCTTGGACGCGCACGTCAACCCGGCGGGCGAGCGGCATGCTCCCTCTCGCGATGGGCGTCCGCTTTGATTTCGATGAGGATGTTGCGGTACTGCCAATCGCTGCGGTTGAGAAGCTCATGGGGGATGCCGGGTTCGCGCCAGATCGCGTCTCCCGGCTTCTCGTGCGTTTCGCGGACGCGGCCGTCATCGAACGTCATCTCGTTGCTGCCCTCCGTCAGCGGCACGATGAGATAGGGCAGCAGATGCTGGTGCCAGGGCTGCCGCTGTCCCGGGTCGAGCGTGACGCTCCACACCCGCACCAATTCGTTCTCGAACACGATCTTGTCGCCAATCGGTCCCAACACGCGCATCGTTGCAGTCTCCCTGCCGTGAGTTGTTATCGGTCGGCGCCCGCCTGGGGCTGCCCGACCACCTGTCGATACAGGTCTTGCGCCCGTGCGGCGCCCATCGCAGCGATCGCGGCGATGTGGTCGTCCGGCCTGACCAGCACCAAGGTGTCGCGCGGGCAGCCCATGAGCTGGCGAAATCGGTCGCCGACGTCGAACAAAGAACGCTCGCGCAGGCCGCCGTCGAGCGGCGCGTCCCGGTGGGAAACGATGAGATGTTTCAGCCCGGGAACCTCGGCGGGAATGTGGGGACGCCGCCGCACGTCGGTGAAATAGAGCGCCACGAAGCTGTCGTCGACAAGATCGTGCAGACGAACCGGACGGCCGTCGCCTGCGTGCAGGACGGCGTCGGGGATGCGATCGCCGACGCGGAAGGGCCCGCGGTCGGTCTTGACCATCGACCAGTCGCCGACTTCATCGACGCCAAGTCTCACTCCCAGCATGGTTCGCGTCGCGGCATTGGCCCACGCCGTGCCCGACATGGCCTTCACCGTCGCAGCCTGTCCGGCCATGTACTTGTGCGCCGCCTGCGCCATCTCGCCGGAGCCTTCGGCGGCGACGGGCCGCTGCTCGCGCGCATAGCCGTCGAGCAGGGCATCGCTCGCCCATCCCCGCACCACCCACGCCAGTCGCCAGGGCAGGCTGATCGCGTCCAGAATTCCGGTGTTGAGGCCCAGCGCCCACATCGGCGTGATCAGATGCGCGGCATCGCCCATGAGGAACACGCGATCGCAGCGCCACTGCGTCGCCACGCGATGATGGATGCGGTAGACGATGGTGTTGAGGATTTCCATCTCGTCGACGGGACCGATGAAGCGAATGACCTTCGCGCGGAATTCGGCGGCGGTGGGCTCGGGGACTCCCGCGGCGAGCGGATAGAGGAAACGCCAGCAGTGCGGCTGGCGCACCAGGATCATCCATTCCTCGGGATCGGCAAAATAGGCGAGATAGGGATAGTCGCGCGGATTGGCGACGTCGAGATCGACCTTGACGTCGACCAGCAGGCAGCGAACGTCGGACGACTCTCCTTCGACCGCCACGCCGAGTTGCGAGCGCACCGTGCTGCGCCCGCCGTCACAGGCCAGAAGATAAGAGCCTTCGATTTCGCGCGCGCCGCCCGGGGTATCGAAGCTCGCGACCACGCCGCGGTCCGACTGCCGAAACGACGTCAAACGGTGCTGCAGATGGAACGCTCCGGGGCTGCGCTCGTCGATCGCCGCGCGCAAGATCGGCTCGAGGTGATGCTGCGGCATGTTGATCACGAAGGGATAACGCGTGTCGTCGCTGAGAAGCGCCGTCTGCACGGACGGCCGCGCCGTGTTGGTCGCGCGCTCGACATCCCCGATCTCGTCGACGCGTAGCGCTTTGGCGAGGACCCGATCGGCGACGCCGTAACGCCGAAACGCCTCGAGCGTTCGAGTCAGTATCGTTCCGGCCTTCGTATCCAGCGAGAGTTCCGCGTCATCTTCGAACAGCGCAAACGGCAGGCCGTAGAAACGCAGCCCCAGCGCCGTCGTGAGGCCGACCGGGCCCGCGCCGACGACGATGATGGGCGGCATGCCGTTGCTCATCCTTCAACCGTCCTGCGCCGCATAGGCGAAGTCCCGGCTGATGATCGAAGCGGTCATCGTCGCCTCATCGGACAACAAGAACAGCAGCGGGCCGACGGCATCCTCGGGCTGTCCGACGCCGACCGATGCCCGCCAATGGGCATCATCGGCGCCGGCATTAGCGGCGCGATATTGCGGCGTGTCGATCACGCCCGGCGCCACGAGATTGAACCGCACGCGATGCCGCGCAATCTCCTTGGCCGCGCTTTTGGCGAATGCGATCAGCGCCGCTTTGCTGGCGGCATAGGCCGACGCCTCGGGCCAGCCTTGCTGCGCCAACCCCGATGTAAACGCAACGATGCTTCCGGACCGCCGCGCGATCATGCCGGCGACCACCGCCTGGTAGCACCAGACCACGCCGTCGAGATTTATCCGCAAGACCCGATCCCAAGTCGCCGGCTCCATCTCGTGAACGGGCAAGCGGGGCTGAATCGCCGCCGCGCAGACGAGGCCGTCGATTTTGCCGAAATCACGCTCGACCCCGCCCAGCACATCGAACACTGCGGCACGATCGGACACATCGAGACGCCGCGTCGAAATTCCCGCAACGCTCGATAGCGCCGCCATGGCCGCCGCGTCGACGTCGCAAACGACGACGCGGGCCCCGGCCTGCGCGGCCGCACGCGCCAAGGCGCGGCCGATGCCGTTGGCGCCGCCGGTTACGACGATCACGTCTCCCTTCGCGTCGAAGCGCGCCCGCATCGTCAGCGCCTCATTGTTCTCTGCGTCCGCATGTCTTTAGGTCGCTCTCGCTGCCAGCAGCGATGATTCGAAGTTGCCAAGGCCGACCCGCGCGGCGGTGTCGAGGAGGCTTCTCACGGTCGGCGCATCGAGGCGACACACGCCTTCGCTCGCCTGTCGCGTGGCCCAGACGAGCTCTCCCGGCGCATAGACGCGATCCACTCCCGGACCGCGCTTCGACCTGCTCACTCGCATCGCCTGATCGCGCACCCGCTCGGCAAACCGCTCGCCGACCGGGAAGTGGCCGGCGTGAATGGCCAGAAAGAAATGGGCGCAGCGATAGGGCTCTGCCGGATCTCCGTAGAGCGGGCGAACGTCGGCGCCGACGGCGCCGTCCGATAAGCCGCCGCACAAGAGGTCGATGACGAAGGCCAAGGCAAATCCTTTCGGGCCGGCTGCCGGCAACAGCATGCCTTTGATCGCCGTCGCGGGGTCGGTCGTGGGCCGCCCTTGTGAATCGACGGCCCAATCTTCGGGAATACGCTGTCCCGCCGCGGCGGCCAGCCGGATTTTGCCCATGGCGGTCGCACTCAACGCCATGTCCGCTTCCACCGGAAATGCGCCGGCGGAGGGCAGCGCGATGGCAATGGGATTGTTGCCGACCATGGCCTCGGCGCCTCCCGGCGGCGGCATCAATGGACGCGTGTTCGAAAGCACGATGCCCACGCAGTTCTGCTCCGCCATCATGCGCGCGTAGCGTCCGGCGGTGCCGAAGTGAAAGCCGTTGCGCACCGCGACCGCCGCCAGCCCGATCTCCCGCGCCCGCGCCACCGCGAGCTTGACGGCCTGGCGGGCGGTCAACTGACCGAGCGCGTTGCCGGCATCGACGACGATCGCGCTGCCGCGGTCGCTGACGATCTCCCCCGCGCTACGACGCGAGACCGAACCTTTCGCGATGCGTTCGATGTACATGGGCAGCAGCATCACCCCATGGGACGCGATGCCTTCGAGGTCGGCGGCAACCAGATCCGCGGCCACCACTTGCGCGTCCGCGTCCGCGATGCCGGCGGCCGTGAAAATATCGGCCACCGCGGAGATCAGCCGCCGCGCGTCGATCGCAACGGCCCCGGCATCAGCCGAGTCGGCCGGCATCAGCGCGCATCCTCGTCGTTGGCGTACCAGGACGGGCGCTGCGGATAATGTGGACCGTCGTAGATTTCGATCACGATGGTTTCTTCGTGTGCCAGCGTCGGGCCGTGCACATGGCCTTTCGGATTCCAATAGAATGCCCCCGGCGTCAAAGTCACACCGGTCTTGGTGTATTCGTACTTTCCCTTGAGGCAGAACATGAATTGGTTCGATGCATGCAGGTGCGGTTCCGGGATGCCGGCGCCGGCGTCGAATTTGATCAACGCGATCGACGATCCGCCCTTTTCATCCCGCCAGAGCATTTTTTCCGAGATGCCCGCCAGCGACTTTTCCCGCCAGGGAATGTCGTTGCTTTGCAGCAGCACCTCCTGGAGGCTCGGCATGCCCGCGGGCATCGGCGGTGCCATATCTTGATCGCTCATCGCGTTCTCCGTTGCTTTGCTTGCGTCATCACGGCCGCTGCCGCCATCGTCTCCGATCGCCGACGATCTCAGTGTCGCGCCGGCGCCGGCGGCAGCCACGACGACATCATGCGTTCGCCCATCCCCACCAGCGCATAGACGAATATCCCGAGCACCGACAAGGCAAACAGGGCGGCGAATGCCAGCGGCGTATCGAGCTGGGAGGTGGCGCTGAGCAAGAGAAAGCCGAGCCCCTCGCTCGAGCCCACGAATTCGCCGATCACCGCGCCGATGACCGCAAGGGTAATCGCGACCTTGGCGCCCGTGACCACGAACGGGAGCGCCGCGGGAAGCTGAACTTTGATGAAGACCTGCAGCGGCGACGCGTTCAAGCTGTTGGCGAGCTCCAACAGTTCTTTGGGGGTGGCCCGCAACCCGGCGGCGGTATCGACGATGATGGGGAAAAACGCGACCAGCCAAACGATCGCGAGCTTGGATTCGAGCCCGGTGCCGAGCCAGACCAGTATCATCGGCGCCAAGGCCACTTTCGGGACGGATTGCAGCGCGATCAGGAGCGGATAGAACATCAGATTCAGCGGCCGCGAATTTGCAACCGCGACCGCCAGTGGAAGCCCGACCGCCAGCGCCAGCAGAAATCCGTACAAGGTCTCCTTGAGCGTGATCCAACCCTCGCTGAGCAACAGATCGCCGCGGATGATCAAGGCGCGCAACACCCTGTCCGGCGACGGCAGCACCACCGTCGGAATATCGACCAGCCAGCAGGCGAGAGCCCACACGGCGACGATCAGAACGACGCCGGCGAGGGGGTAGAGGATCTGCGAAACAAAGCGCGATGTCATTGTGCCGATGCCTCTTCGGCGGCCGGCGCGACGACGCCGAGCGCCTCGCTTGCGATCCGTTCGGCCGTGGTGAACGCGGTGGTGAAGCGAACGTTTTGGCTGCGAGGGTAGGACAGCGGGATCGTTATTTCCTTGACCACACGAGCCGGGCGTTTGCTGAAAACGACGACTTTGTCCGACAGATAGACGGCCTCCGAAATCGAATGCGTCACGAACAGGACCGACGCCTTGGTTTCGTGGCGGATGCGAAGAAGCAGATCGTTCATATCCATTCTCGTGAGCTCGTCGAGCGCGCCGAAAGGCTCATCCATGAGCAAGAGCCGCGGCCGGTGAACGAGCGCGCGACAAAGCGCGACGCGCTGCTGCATGCCGCCGGAGAGCTGGTGCGGCCGCGCCGAAAGAAAGCCGCTCAGCCCCACCAGCTCCAGAAGCTCGTGGGCGTGCCGCCGCGCCGCGGCGTCGTTCTTCCTGAGGATCTCCATGGGAAACAAGACATTATCCAAGACGTTTCGCCACGGCATCAAGCTCGGCGTCTGAAACACGAAGCCGTAGTCGCCCATCGGCTTGGTGACCTCGCGTCCGTCGATCGCGACCGACCCCGCCGTTTTCGCAATCAGCCCGCCGATGATGCGCAGCAGCGTCGTCTTGCCGCATCCGCTCGGTCCCAGGAGCGCAACGAGCTCGCCCTCCTCGAACCGGAAGCTCGCGTCATCCAAGGCGACGATAGGCTCGAGGGCGCTCCAGCCGATTTCCTCGAGCTGAAACACCTTGCGGACGTTCTTGATCACCCCGAACGCCATTACTGTGCTCGCTGTTGCGTCCGCCGTCCCCGAAACTTGCTTTGCGCAAACACGCGGAGCCCGATTGCGGCGACCGCTGCGAGCGGCGTCTTGAGTATCGCGTGGAATATCTTATGGTATTTTGAGCGTCAAATGCCGCCGGGACGGCTCGTCTTCGTGGCTCGAAGCCGCGCGACGCCGCTCCTTGGCAGATCGGGAGGCACACATGTTTCGACCGTTGATCGCACGCGTGACGGCGGTTGCCGCGATCGCGACGTGCCTCCTCTGCCCGGCCGCGCAGGCGCAGGAGCGCGACCTCAAATTCGTGCTCGATTTCATAAGTTTGGGCCGCCATGCGCCGTGGTACGTCGCACTCGGCAAGGGTTACTTCAAGGACGAGGGCTTGAACGTCACCATCATGCCGTCGAAGGGGACCGCGGATGCGATCCGAACCGTCGCCACCGGCGGCGCCGAGATCGGCTTCATCGACATTCCGAGCCTGGTCGCGTCGGGGAGCGCAGGCGCGACGGTCAAGATCGTGGCGGCGAACTATCAAAAGCCGCCCTATTGCATCTTCACCTTGAATCCCGGCGCCAACGTCACCGAGCCCAAACAAATGGCGGGCCTCGAGCTTGGCTCGAGCACGGCATCGTTCGTGCCGAAGATCTGGGCGGCGTTCATGGAAATGAACAAGGTGGACAGCAAGACGCTGAAGATCGTGAATATCGACGCGGCCTCGCGCGTACCCATGCTCGCCGCCGGAAAAGTGCAATCGATCGATCAATTCCTGATGAGCGAACCCGCCATCCGCCGCGCGGTGACGAATGCGAAGCCGGTCTGTCTGTTCGCAGGCGATTACGGTCTCGAGATCTATGCGAACTCGATCGGCGTGTCCGAGGACTTTCTGGCGAAGAATCCCGAGATCGTGAAGAAATTCGTGCGCGCGGCGCTCAAGGGCTGGAAGGACGCGCTCGCCGACCCGGAGGAAGCCGCGCGCATCGAAATCCAATATGTGAAGGCGCTCGATCCGCAGATCGTGATCGAGGAAATTCAAATCCTCAAGCGTATCGCGATCACGCCGGACGTGGAGAAGAACGGCTTCGGCTACATTTCAACCGACCGCATGAAGAATACGGTCGACTTCATCAACAACAACATCGAGGTATCCGGCGACAAGCTGAGGGCGGAACAGATCTACCGGCCCGGATACCTCCCTGATATTGCCATCAAGCCGTGAAGTTA
>WNGJ01002870.1_pt1 | contig 17615 bp, 15 predicted proteins | sample 5400611 | NCBI WGS metagenome assembly WNGJ01 (sample SAMN13153375, study PRJNA577476) | soil metagenome | isolation source: 40 cm soil or saprolite under Garry oak tree replicate 1 | place: USA:California | collected 2016-06-15 | reverse complement strand
CGATCTATCTCATTCGCAAGGGAACGATGTCGTGGCAGCATGCAAAAATGCTGATGTGGCGTAATCTCGCGGCCAACCTGGTACGCAGCTTTCATCCAGAACCCTGGATCGACCGCAAAGGCCGATTGAAAGGAAACTTGCTGGCTCTGGTGGACATGGCTATCGGACGCATTTCACCGCACCGAATTCTCCAGCTGGATTGACGCAGTTGGCAACCTCTTCGAATGATTCTGTTGCGGCCTCGCCAGGCATTCTGGTCTCCCTGGTGGTGGGGACGCTTGGACGCACGGCAGAACTCGAAAAGCTTTTTGGAAGTCTCGTCCATCAAGACCACAAGAATTTCGAGGTAATTGTGGTCGATCAGAATTCCGACGATCGATTGGGGTATTTGTTCAGCCGCGAATGGCCGTTTCGGCTACGGCGGTTGCATACGCCCGGCGTTCGCGGCGTATGTCGCGGGCGCAACACGGGATGGCGAGCCTGCGAAGGTGAGTTGGTTATCTTTCCGGACGACGACTGCTGGTATCCCCCATGCTTCCTGTCGCGCGGCATCGAACTCATGTCGTCTTCGAAGGCCGACATTCTGACTGGCCGGGCCGCCAACGAGGCCGGACACGACATCAACGGCAGATATTCCAAGGTTCCTCAGAGCATCAACCGCAGCAATGTCTGGACCTCCGGGATAGAATGGATGATGCTCTTCAGGAAATCCGCACTGCTTGCCGTGGACGGATTTGACGAAACCATCGGCGTCGGCGCGGCTACGCCGTGGCAAGCCTGCGAAGCCCAGGACATTATTTTGCGGGCGCTGGCCCGCGGCCTGCAGTGCACGTTCGATCCCTCATTTTACGGCCATCACAAGGAATTCGATATTTCGACGCAGTCAAAAGGCAGAGCCTACGGCCGCGGTCTCGGCTACGTGCTTCGCATCCATAAATACGGCAAATTCGCTGAGGCGATGTGGGTGTGCCGTCCCATCGTCAAAATCGGCTTGTCTGTATTGAAGGGTGACCTCCGAGAGTGCAGCTACCTGCTGGATGTATCGCTGGGGCGTTTGGAGGGATGTTTGGGGCGCACGTTGTGATCTTCGCTCGCCCTGTTCAACGAAAAGCGAGCTGCATGGTCCGATCGGCCAGCACAAACGCTGCGGATCCCGAAGGAAATTCTTAGGCCGATATCGGGGACCGGCTGGCAAGGCTCGTGCAAACATGCTCGGCGAGCCTGGCCGCGATCGCAACGGCAAAGAATGTGGGATTTGCCTGCCCAGACGTTGGAAACACCGCGCTCCCCGCCAGATAAAGATTGCCCAAGCCGTGAACGCGGCAATTGCGATCGACCACGCCTAAATTCTGGCTTTCATCCATCCGAGCCGAACCGATCTGGTGATAGCCGTCCCGCGCCTGCTCAAGGACATGGTCCAGCCGTTCCTCTGGCCGCTGCCGATACTTGAGATATCCCTTGCCGCTTTCCCGCAGCGCCTTGTCCAGCAATTCGTGAGCCCTGACCACCGATCGCGCGTCATCTTCGCAGAATTTGAAATCGACCGACATTCTCGTGCCACCTGCCGCGTCGCTGACCAGTCGAACGCGGCTCGACGGATTCGGTATCTGCTCGGAATGATAGTGCAGCGCGTATGTCCCACGGTCGTTGCGAAGGAAGAACGGCTTGAGATCGTTGCCGCTCAAACGGTATCCGACCGCACGTCCAATACCCGTTGCCGCTTCGCGCGGGTTTCTCAGAACATTTTCGATGTGACGGCTGATTGGCGAGGGTACGCCACCGTGAAAATTAAAAAAATCATTTGATGAATATTTCCGTCCGACAATAGGCAGCCTCATACCGAGGTACAGGCAGGAGGCAGCGGCGCTGCCGTGGCCCGGATCGTGAAACGGCGGATTTCCCAACCAGAAGACCGTGTTGAGGAGCTGCTGTTCGATTTGAGTGGAGGGAGAAATGCTGAACCTGCGACGAACCCAGTAGTTATTCTGGTCGAGTTCGTAGTCAAAATGCGCGACATCGGTCGGATCTCGCAACACCACGGTTGCGATCTTCCCGGTCAGATGGCCCATATAGTATCGCCCCAACGGACCCTCGTCACCGCCGAAGCGTTGCGGCCAGTTCCGTTGAAGCTCCAGCAAGATTCGTGTCGTTTGCAGACCGCCGCAGGCGAGCACAAAGCTGCGCGCATTCAGGCGGGCATTTGATGACGCGCTACCGTTGAACGTGAGGGACCGGACAAGATTGCCGCTGTCGTCGATATCAAGACCGGAGGCTACGCGCCCCAGGACCAAACTGAGCAGCCGCGAGTTCTTTAATTTGTCTTTGAACCGTCGGGCCAGGCGAGGCTGAGAAGACAGTCGCTCGACCGTATCAAAGGAAATGCCCGATCCTTCGTCCCATCCCGCGGCGGGCATCACGAAACCGCCCTCGCCGCAGTCCAGGTAATGCGACGCCTTGAGGTACCAGGGCTTCAGCTCCCGATGCGAGACCGGCCATCCCGAGTGCGGGACAAACGATCGGCGCTCAAAGTCCACATCGTCGAACGGGACGCAGCGCCCGCCCCATATCGCTGACGTGCCGCCGACCCCGCTTCGCGTAACCACTTCAAGCGACGGATGGCGCGACGTGTCGAGGATTTCCGCATCGCTGAGACCAGCAACCCGGCTTAGAGAACGGACATGCCCCGCTTCAACGAGCAGAACCGACAGCCCCGCAGCCTCGCACTCAAGGGCAACCGTCAGCCCCACGGGGCCGGCGCCAACCACGCAAACATCGTAGGTCTGTTCGCTCGAAGGTAAATTAGTCAAGTACATCAACCAACTTTATTCGCAAACGGCCGCGAAATACTGCAGCCGGCCATTCGACAGCCAAATCTCATGCGAGTTCGGCTAGCCCATCTGAGGGAAAAACATGAAGAGGATATTTTCGCAAAGCTGAGTAACTCTCTTGCGTTGAAGACTCCATCATCCATTCATACTACGCTGCAGAACTGCCCAACAAACAATCATTGGGAGCATTCAGCCGCGCGATCATAAATTCTGCCTACCGTCATGTAGCAAGATGCGGAGACCCTAGCAAACCGGGCTTGAGCACCGCAGAAACCGATAGTTTCGCAATGACGTACCAGTAAGTCCGTCTCCCTTGACCCAGCATCAGCCCGTCAAACCGATCGCTCTGGCCCATTCGGCAGAGGCGGTGAGGCCCTCTTCCAGGGATACCCTCGGTTCGAACCCAACTTCTCTGGCACGCAGCGCCGAAAAAACAACACGCGTTCCATAGTAGCGGATTTCGCCGTCGCTGGGCTTCAGCCGCAAATTGGCTTCGGCGCGCCTTAGAACATCTCTGAGAATCGGATTCCGGCTGGCCATTTTCAGCATGTTTTGATTGTGTTCGAGCACGTACTTGCCGAGCCGTCGGATCGGACGGCGGAGAGCATCCTGTATTGTGAACGAGTTGGTCGGGACCGGAAGTGGACCGCGCCCGAGCATTCGGCTTAGCCGATCAAAATATTCATTGAACGTAGGAATTTCGAGGCCGTTAGCGTTGAAAACGGAATATTGCGGGAGCTCCGCCACAGCCAAATGGGCCGCAAAGCGCGCGAGGTCACGGACGTAAATCAGGTTGGCGTTCCCCTCACCTGCCGACCCGAGTTGCTCCAAATGGCCCGAAAGTATCCGTTTGATGTAAGAGGTCGTCCACAACTCGCCGAAGGGTCCGTAGACCAGCGTGGGGCGCAACACCGCAACGGTAAGTTGCGGACAGGCCGCCGACTGGCATGCCTGTTCCGCGGCTTGTTTGCGCTGGCCGTACGGATTAACCGGCGGCACCGGTGACGTATCCTCAGTGACGATGCCGAGCACGTTGCCATAAACGGCAACCGAACTCATATGCACAACCCTTCGAACGCCGTTTGTTATGGCGTGCTTGAGAACGAGCCGCGTTCCCTCGACTGTCGTCGACTCATCAATTCGGCTGTGGGCGCAATGGATAACGACTTCGATGCCGGCCATGGCAGCATCGAGGGATTCTGGATCCATGATGTCGCAGTGTACGATCTCAAGTGGCAACCCGGCGATCCGGGCGACGTTCGCCGTGCGCGCAACACCCGCTCGCACATGGGTCGCGCCGGCGCGACATAACTCTTCGGCCGTCCAGCCGCCGATAAAACCGGCCGCTCCCGTGATCAGAATTCTTGGCCAGTTCAACAGCGCCACCAACGACCGGATCTCATACGAAGAAACCCATCTGGCATGGGGTGGGCAAGTTGCGACGGCGCAACGCGGGACAGACCTCGGTCGGATCAAGTCGGATCGGATTGGCACGCGGACATCTGCGCCCTGTGCGGTCTGCTATTTCCACGAGGCGCTCCAATAAGTCACGACATAGGCATGCGGAAACAGCCAGCGCGCTTTCGTGCTTTCGACCACCGCATTCTGTTTGAACAGCTTTTTCCGGAGCACGGTGTGCATAAAGTTGTTCCAGTTTACCGGATACCAGATCGCGGGAGGCAGTATGCGTATTTTGCCGAAATCGCACTTCGCAATCTCAACCTCCAATTCGGGCAGCGCTTTTGACAGGCGCCGCCGAACCTCCTCCGTCGTATGGCTCGAATAAAAATCGACGACATCCTTGAGCAATATAGGCCCAGTGAGCCATTCGGGCCGAATATCTTGTGCGCCTTTGCGCAGATGGAATTCAGCGAGTCGCTCGCTCGCGAACGCAATGGCCAGCAGCCAAAAAGCCTGACCTGCCTTTGACGCCATCACCGCATTGGGAATCGAGTGTTCGAAATCGTTGTCGCCTCCCATGCGACCGACCAACACATCTCCCATTTCGCGCATATCCTCGAGCGGCCTCAAGCATTCCGAATCCATGTCGGCATAGAAACCGCCGTAAACGTACAGGAAGAACAATCTTATGACGTCAGCGCGAAAGATTTCTTTCGGATAGCTGTTGTACCTGCCGAGAAACCAGGAAAACCTCTGTTCTATAAATTGCCGATTGTCATCGTCGTCCCACAGAAAGCATCTGAAGCCGGGATTGGTTAGAAGAAAGCTCCTTCTCCAGTACCGATAGTTGGCCGGCATTTCGTGATGTGATTTCCATGTCTGAAAGACGATTTTTGGAATCGCCGTTCTGTCGTCGACCGGTTCGTCGCGCGGCATTCCAAACTCGCCGGTGGGACCGCGATCGGCCTCGATGCCTTCCAACGGGATCGGACGATCGGTCAGACTGTACCATAGCAATCGATACGATGAGGGGTCGCTGATGGCGTCCAGCACCCGCTTGGTACGTGGGCTCAAAGAACTCATTTTGAAACCTGCTTCCATTCAAAATTAGCGCCTGCCGCTGTCATGCGACGCGCCGTCCGGCGGTCAGCCAGCAAACGAGAGACGCGATGGCCGCATTTCGAAAATCGGCAGAATGTCGTGCGGCAGCGCGCATCGAGATCGCTTCCGCAATTGCCCAGCAACGCGCCACTTATCGTCGAGAATTTCCTCAATACCCTGCGAACAAACCGTTTGCAAAAGCGTTATCGACCACCCACACTGAGTACGACACTTTATTGCCGGGGAACAAGATTGCCGGGGAACAAGCGCAGGCAACGCTCACTAACGGCCTGTCATGGTTAAGGGGTTCGGTATGAAGCGGCTCCTCCTTGCAGCGGTTATCGCAGCCTTCAATTTCGGGTTCGCGCGCGCCAACGACCCCAACGCCCTCACCGCGGCTGAACTTTCGAGTGGTTGGAAGCCCCTGTTCAATGGTGTGAATCTCGACGGCTGGCGTGGATTCAGGAGTGCTACCCCAGGTGAAGGCTGGAAAGTTACGAACGGCGAGATAACGACACCAGGTCATGGGGGCGATCTGATAACCGTTGGGGAGTTTGGAGATTTCGAACTGAGTCTTGAATGGAAAGTCGGCAGAGGTTCAAACAGCGGTATCATATATCGCGTCGGCATGAACGAAGCGGCCACCTATGAGACCGGACCGGAATATCAATTGTTGGACAACCTCAATTCGCAAGAAAATGATGGTCTGCACAGCGCCGGCGCACTGTACGACGTGGTCGCGCCGATCAAGGACAATACCAAACCTACCGGCCAGTGGAACGAGACGCGCATCATCGTTCGCGGCTGGAAAATTGAGCACTGGCTGAACGGAGAGAAGATCGTGGACGTCGATCTTGCCAGTCCGGAGGGCAAGAAACTCGTCTCCAACAGCAAGTTTCGACTGATGCCAAAATTCGCAACCTTGTCTCGGGGGCATGTTGCGCTCCAGGACCATGGCGACCTCGTCAGCTTTCGCCGCATCAAGCTTCGTGAACTGAATTAGCCTTGGTCCGGTGTTCGATTTGCGCTTTCCTTCCTGACAGAGCTCATGCCCGACCGAGGTCCGCCAAGTTGTGTTGCCTGATGTAAGTCAGCGTTAACCAGCTCGAGCGCGTTCCAGATCGGTCTTTTCTAAGCGCGGGGTTCTGTTAAAGATTTAGCCTTATGCGATTCTGCAAATCTTGAGTGGCGTTGCGCCGGTCGAGAGCAGCCCCCTCCGGCGTGGATCGACTGCCCTGAGGCAATGATTCAAACGAAAGCATTTGATGCGGGTCGCAATCATCCACTACTGGCTCGTCGGCATGCGGGGTGGCGAAAAGGTTATCGAGGCGCTCTGCGAGATGTATCCGCAGGCCGACATTTTCACCCACGTCTACGTGCCGGAGGTGGTCTCCGAAAGGATTCGCCAGCACCGCATCATTCCGACGTTCATCAACTCGCTGCCTCGCGCGAGCAAGATGTACAAGACGTATCTGCCCCTGATGCCGCTCGCACTCGAACAGCTTGATCTGCGCGGCTACGATCTCATCATCAGCAGTGAATCAGGGCCTTCCAAAGGTATCATTGCGCCCTCGGAGGCGCTTCACGTTTGCTATTGCCACACCCCAATGCGCTACATCTGGAACATGTATCACGACTACCGGAACAGCGCCGGTCGCGTGGCACGGCTGATGATGCCGCCGCTCACGCATTACCTGCGGATGTGGGACGTGACGTCGGCCGCACGGGTCGACAGCTTTGTTGCGAACTCGGCAACGGTCGCGAGACGCATTCACCGATATTACGGAGCGCCTTCGGTCGTCATTCACCCACCCGTCGACACCGGTGCGTTTTCGATCGCCGCGCCCTCCGAGCTTGCCGATTATTATTTGATGGCTGGTGAACTCGTATCCTACAAACGACCGGATCTCGCGGTGCGTGCCTTCAACGAAATGAAGTTGAAGCTGGTCGTGATCGGCGGCGGCGAGATGCTCGATGAAATTCGCAACCTTGCCGGCCCCACCGTCACGGTTCTGGGTTTGCAGCCGTTCGATGTCCTGAAGCAACATTACGCGCGATGCCGCGCCTTGATCTTTCCGGGCGAGGAAGATTTCGGGATGGTCCCGGTCGAAGCAATGGCGAGCGGCCGTCCCGTCGTCGCCTTTGGCCGGGGTGGCGCTACCGAAACCGTTGCCACGGGTGTGTCAGGTGTTTTCTTTGCCGAACAGTCGGTCGAGGCGATCTCGTCGGCGGTCAGAAGTCTGGCAGACATCGAGATCGATCCCCGAAAGATCGCAGCACATGCGAATCAATTCGGCCGGGACCAGTTCTTTCAAAAGATGCGCGCGCACATTGACGGCCTGCTGGCCGCGAAATCGGGCGCCCATTGATCGCGCAAACCGCGGGAAGAATTTTTGCCGCTCGCCCGGCGCGTCAGGAGTCGAAAGAGGTATCGATCACCGACAACTCTTCCCCCTCAAGTACGAGACACGACAGGCAGCCAGTCGCAAAGGCGCCGGTATCGATATTGATCCGGTTCGGTCCCACCTCTATTTCGCGGGTGGGGGTGTGCCCGTGAACGATAATCTTGCCGAAATCATCCTTTGACGTCAGGAATTCGCCCCTTATCCAAAGCAGGTCATTTTCCTTTTGGCGCGACAGCTCGACGTTCGGTTTTACCCCGGCATGAGCAAAGAAGAAATCGCCGCACTCGAACGAATTTTTCAAATCTCGAAAAAAGCGAAAATGCGCTTGTGGCAATGCGCCGTGAAAGGCCGATTGAAGCTCGGCGATCTGCTTCCCGTTCGCCAGGGTTTCGGCAGGCACGCCATACGAGACCAGGGTTTCCAGACCGCCCAAGCGCAACCATTGATCGAACAGACCGCGATCACTCAGGCACTTGATCGCGATCAGTTCATGGTTGCCCTTCAGGAATACCGATTCATGCGTCTTGCCATGTTCGATCAATCGATCGATCGTTTCGCGCGACGCTGACCCGCGATCGATATAATCACCCAAGAAGACGTAAAGCGGCCTTGCCGTCGGGCGCAGCGCGATATCGCTGCCGATCCGAGCCAGCAATTCATTGAGCAAGTCGAGGCGACCATGAATGTCGCCGATGGCATAGATCCTCAGCTCTGCCGGTAACGATGGACGCCGTCCCCGCACGCGGAGTTCCCTAAGACCCGGAAGAGTAGCCAGCACTTGTCAACTCGCCATTGCGGAACGGATTCCATACGGGTGGAAGGTCAATTTGATCCGCATCTTGAACCTTCCGATCACGCAACGCACCAATCCATTGCAATGCCGGACTTCGACAGCGTCGCTGTGGTCTTACTCATGGAACGAAGAGTCACGCAAATTGATCCGTCATCTTATCTTGTTTGGACGCTGCGCGAGCACGCGTCCAGCAGATCAAGCCGGACCATTGAAACGGCATAAAAGATTAGGGTTATCAAAGTGTTAACAGACGTTATCAACCTTGGCTACCCGGATCAACCATAACGACACGGTACTGTTGATAGGCCCTGTGGTCTAATGTAGTTTGAGAAACAATTTTCACCCATAAACAAATAGTTGGGGGCGTTTCCCATGACCACCCGAATCGCGTCCACGGCACTTGTTGGTGCGGCGCTGCTTGCCGTTTCCGTAACCCAGGGATGGGCCGGGTGCCTGAAACCGCCCGCTTCCGACCAAGCGATAAGTCAGTTCCGGGCCAACCCCCAGGGTCTGGTCGCGCCAAATTCCGATACCCGCACCATCGAGGTGACGACGCGAGATCTCGCGGGAACAGACGCTTCGCTTGCCGCGGATATTATTCGGGTCGCGGAAGGAACTAGCCAGCGATTTCAGACGGCGATCGCTGCCGGTCTCGCCCAAGCCGCAATAGCTTGTGCGACCGTCGACCAGCAGGCGGCCCAGCTCATCCAGCAAGCCGTGGCCGGCTTCCAGGATGGACAATTCCAGGCTTCGTTTGCCGCGGTCGCAGGGGATCTCTCGACCGCCGCGACGGAAGCTGCGACCGCTTTCGCGACCAGTTCGGTAGGCAGCGTGATCGTGATCAATCCGAACGGGTCATCCCGCTCGACCGTGACGCCCGGCGGTGGCGGGGGTGTTTCCGCACTTGGCCAGCTTACGGCAGGCGCCGCTTCCACCACCCCGAATAGCACATCACCGACCGCGGCAGTTCCGGTAAGTGCGACACGTTGAGTTCGTTTAACCGCAAGCCAACATCGCTGAAATCGGCCTGGGTTAGTCTGAGGAACTGTGAATGAACATTGCCGGGCAATTTCCACCCTACACGCCGGCGATAGACAACGATCCCAGTTCCGGAACGTTATCCATGCTCCAGGTTCGCGACTTCCTCGGTCGCGAGTGGCGCCTCATCGCCTTGATCACCGGCTTGTCGATTGTTGTTGGAGCCACCTACGTCGCCATTTCGCCGTACAAGTATACGGCGCAGGCGGACATGATCATCGATACCAAGAGGGTTACCTGGACCCAGACCGAAATGGCGTCTGAAAATCGCACCGTTGAAGATGCGTCGGTCGAAAGCGAGATAGAAACAACCAAATCCGAAAAAGTGGCGGAAGCAGTTATTCGTCGCTTGCATTTGACCGAGGATCCCGAGTTCGTCGGAGCAGGTTCGGGTCTCAGGCGCCGTATCTTTTCGCTCTTCAAGCTGGGTTCAGGACCGGAGCAGGAGCCGTCGAACGACGAACTGATGCGCCGCGTCGTTGGCTCGGTTAAGGACAATCTGCGCGTTACCCGCCTCGGACGCAGTTACATCGAGCAGATCGCCTATACCTCCCTTGATCGGGACAAGGCTGCCAAGATCGCCAACGCCTTTGCTGATGCCTACATCGAGGATCAACTGCAGGCGAAGTTTGAAGCGACCCGTCGCGCCAGCGCATGGCTTGAGCAGCGAATTGGGGAGCTGCGCCAGCAGGCGAGCAATGCCTACAAGGAAGTTCAGGATTTCAAATCCGAGAACAGCATTATCATCGGTGTCGATGGCAAGCTGGCGAGTGAAGTCGAGCTTGATCAGCTTGGAATAGCCTTGGCGAAGGCCCGCGCCGATACCAGCCAGGCCCGGGCCAAACTTGACCGGATATCGCGCGTTCTGGAACAGCGGTCGGACAAGGAGAGCTTCAATATTCCTGATCCGGTCGTCACGGATGCACTCAGCAATCCCGTGATCACGAAGCTCCGGCAGCAGTTTCTCGACGATCAGAACAAGGAATCCGAGTGGAGTGCCCGTTACGGGGCGGATCACACCGCCGCCAGAAATTTGCGGGCGGAAATGGCGGCTCTGCAGCGCGCGATCTGGGATGAAATTTCCCGCATCGCCGAGAGTTACAAGAGTGAACTGCAGATCGCGAAAAGCCAGGAAGAATCGATCGACAAGCGCATGATCGAAGTGTTCCAGAAGTCCGCTTCGACGAGACAGTCACAGGTCCGCTTGCGCGAACTCGAAACTGCCGCGAATACCTATCGCGGTATCTATGAGACATTCCTGTCGCGCTTCACTCAATCGGTGCAGCAACAGTCGTTCCCTTCGACCGAGGCTCGGGTCGTCACGTTCGCGTCGCCTCCCCGTGGGCCAAGTTCGCCAAAGATCTCGCTGACGCTCGCGCTGGCAGCCCTTTGCGGATTGGGTCTTGGGATCATGTCAGCACTTGCGCGCGAGCAAATGAACCGTCAGATCCACACGCGCGCGCAACTTGAAAAACTTCTGGGAATCAGCTGTCTCGCCGTTCTGCCGGCATTTGCCCAGAAGAGACCTGTGCTTCGCAAGCTGCAGGCAACGCGGGATTCCGGGGCATTTCGGCAGATCAGCGAGGTCGCGCCGTTTTCCGCGACCGCCGAGGCGCTGCGATACATCAAGGTCGCGATCGATCTTCACCCGACCGGGGGCAAGGTTATCGGGATCGTTTCGGCCCTCCCCGGCGAAGGAAAAACGACGGTCGCGACAGGTTTCGCGGCCTTCGTGGCGAAGAGCGGCGCACGCACTTTGTTGATTGACGCCGACTTGCGAAACCCTTCGATGACCAGGGCTCTTGGCTATATAAATGCGCCAGGCCTGGTCAACATGGTTGCCGACAAATCGGACTTTGCCGATCTGGTCATCACCGACTCCAAATTCAAATTTGATTTCTTGCCATCTTCAACGCGAATGAAGCCCTCCAATAGCTCCGATATCCTGAACTCGCCGGCGATGAAGGAGATGTTGAGGGCGGCCAAGAACGATTATGACTACGTCCTTGTCGACTTGCCTCCAATCCTTCCGGTGGTTGACGTCAAGGCCGTGGCCCATCTGTTCGACGCCTTTGTTTTGGTCGTTGAGTGGGGCAGCACTTCCACCGACGAAATTGTCAAGGCGGTCGGCGCCTCCCCCGTTGTGTCGGAGCGACTTCTGGGTGCCGTCCTCAACAAAGCCGATGAAGCCGTCATGCGCCGCTTCGAAGGTTATTCCGATCGGCGTTATACTTATTACACAAATGAACCAGCATCGGCGGAAACCGTCTAGGTCTTGGGCCCTGCATCAAAGACTCGTGGATTGGTCGTTGGGCGAGCGCTGACGCTTGCGATTGGCTGCCTGGGGCTGGTTTGGGGAATTTTCGCTCTTCCGCGGAGCGAGGCGGCTGATGATTTTCGGGATATCGAAAGTCGTCTGCTGCGATCGGAGACCTTCAGTCGGACGTCATTGACCCAGACGCTGGAAAGCCAGGCTTCGCAGAACGTGAGCCCTTGCGACATCCATTCCCAAAGAGCGCTGTTGCTTATGGAAATGCCTTTGGCAGAGGCTGCGCTGCGATCCGGGGCCGCCGGCGAGTTCGATCGACGCATCCAGTCTCTTGAGGCTCGCTCCAGACAGGTTGTCAGCTGTACGCCGCGCGAGTCGTTCGTTTGGCTTTTGGCGTTCAACCTGGAAGTTCTGCACGGGCGATTGAACGAACAGTCGTTTAATCTGCTGGCGATGTCCTACGAGACGTCGCCGAATGAAGCATGGATCTCAATCCGTCGAATTATCGTTGCGATGCCTCTCGTTCTTGTCGCGCCCGAACCCGTTCGGCAGAAAATTCTTTTCGAGTTTCAGCAGCTTATTCGCAATGGATTCGAAGATGATGCAGCCCGCTCGTACTTCACGGCACCCGGGTCGGTTCGTTCATTGCTGCAAACCCAGATCGAACAGCTCGACCTCCCCCGGCAGAAAAAATTCTCGGACACATTGCAGAGACTCGGCTCTTGACGAGCTTTTTCGCAATCCCGAGTTCCTATTGTGCATCGTCAACATCAGGAATAAATAATCTCAGCCGTCGTGTGCGGACGACGATATGCCCCAACTCGCGAAGTTCTCGTCATGATACTTCGGACCATGGCTCTGCTCGTTGGCTGGTTACTGCTGGCACCATCCGGGTACTGTTACGCGCAGGATTCGGAGAATTTTCCTGACGCCGCGCTGACAGGTGAGCAGTGGCAACAACGCGTGCGGGACGCCCGCCGCCGGTCCGAGGAATTCGTTGCGAACGCGCGTACGCAGCCGGCGGATCCTCCATCCGACAAGGAGGACGCCGCAGCTGCGGATCAACGGGCGATGAACGACCCAAGCCTTCAGCGCGGCGACATCATTGCGACCAGCCAGGGCTTCCTGGTCTTCGTCGGGCGCGACAGCGAAGAGCGTCAGCCTGGTGATTTCGTGCCAGCCCCGTCGCCGCGCTAGCCACCGTGATCCATCTCACAGATCTATGCTGCGGGAGCCGATACAGAGAGGCCACAAACATCGTTAACCGCAATCGCCCGCATTTCACCGGGCGCGGCTTAAGGCAGAAACATTAATTACTTCAGAAGGTTGAGCCCGTCTGCGATCGGCTCGATCACATGAGGTTGATCCAAATCGGACCTAAAAATATCTTGTTCCAATTCACTAAAACACGCATAAAGGTAAATTAACGGCTATTTTTGGACACGTAGAACCCGCCACGCTGCGTTGCAGCATTTCCAACGTCTGATTCTTGGCCAACCAACGCTTATGACATGCTCACTTTGCCCGCGCCTGCAAAATGGTTAATAAAAACAATACGTTATGATATTCAGCTTAACGGAAACTTTGCTTAGAATACAGGCTTGCGAAAATTGTGCACTGCCCATTAATTTGATAAAAAAGAGTTACGAAAAAAGGGCAGAGGAGATTTGTTTTTGAAATTGTTTTTAGGAGTACCCGCATGAACGGATTGGTCGATGTACGCAGTTTGCGATTTGCTGCGACTGGATCACCGCATCCAACCGGACTTCTTTCGAAGAGAGTCATTGACATTATCTTGGCAGTCTCCGGAATTATTTTGCTCGCTCCCTTGTTGATTATTTGTTTCCTCGCGACTGTCGTCACGTCGCCTGGACCGGCGCTGTTTCGTCATAGACGGGTAGGCTTTAAGGGAAAACATTTCGATTGCTTGAAGTTCCGCACGATGGTGACGGACGCACCCGAGCGTTTGCGCCACCTTCTTGATTCGGATCCGGTCGCCGCCGCGGAGTGGACCGCCAATCGCAAGTTGCGGTACGATCCGCGGGTGACCGCGATCGGCGCCATTCTACGCAAGTCCAGCCTGGACGAGCTGCCCCAGTTGTTTAACGTCCTTAGGGGCGACATGAGCATCGTAGGACCGCGCCCGGTTACCGAAGAAGAGCTGGTCAGGTATTCCGGCGCCGCCAACGCCTATCTGGCTTGCCGGCCGGGCATCACCGGGCTCTGGCAAGTTAGCGGCCGCAGTACAACGACCTATAACAAGCGCATCGCGTGTGACACGTTCTATGCGCGCAATTGGTCGATGACTCTGGACGCGAAGATAGTGATTGTGACGATTCCTGCCCTTTTGCTTTCCGATGGCGCCTATTGAAGATGCGATGATCAATCTCTGATACAGCCGGCAGGAAACAAAAGATGGGGGGAACTCTTATACCCCTGCCCCGTTTGGCGCTTCCGTATTTCAGTTGAACCCGGCTGGATTTCACAGACGGGCCTGTTTTCGAATCGGCCCCAGCATTTGAGCATCAGATCGACCGATCGGACGCGTCTTTGACGCCACGTCGTGGCACAAGTGAGCAGGCATCCGGATTATCGGGCCTCCTTTAAAACGCCTCTTTCAATGAGATGATCCGATCTGGTGACAGGCAACGCCGCCTGTGAAACCACGTCGTCTCAATCCCGAAAAATCTGCCTAAGATCTGCCAATGTCTCAGCTTGAACTTTTCGACGGCTGTCACCGACAGATCTGTGAGTGTTCGTATGTGTCGGACCACATTCAGCAACAGGGCCCAATCCCTCGACCAGCTGAATTTTGGCAAATCGGGTAGTCCCGCCTTGGATAAGAAAAGGATAACCCGGTCCCCTCATGATATGCGAAACATTCCTTTACGTTAATTCGCCGTTGAGATTGCTGACCCGATGCGTTGCAGTTACTGATCGCTTATCAAACAGCGGTAACAACGAATGAATGATCTACAGCGATCAGTGAAATTGCAGAATCCGCCAATCAAGTCTCGATTGTCTGCGCAACCGGGCCAGAAAATCACAATCTGCCTCCTTGCCGCACTGATCGTAACGGTGATGATCGTATGGTTCAGCTTCCTGGGCTGGGGATTTATCGCAATATTGCAGTGGCTGCTTGATTGCATTAAGAACTTCTGGATGTCTTACTAATTTAGATAGTCAGCCTCCGTTTGAAAACGCGCCTGGACCTGGATCCTTCTCTGCCACTAGGGTTCGCCTCGCAGCGAACGAATTATCGATCGCAACGGAACTGACAAAATTGCGGCCCATTTTGGGAAGTTCTATTGATGACAAATATTCTCGTTGCTGGTGGAGCGGGATATATCGGGGCCCACACGTGCCTTGATCTATTCAACAAGGGCTTCACACCAATCGTGTATGACAATCTCTCGAATGGTCATGCTGAATTCGTGAAATGGGGTCCGCTTGAGATAGGCGACATCCGTGACCGCGGCAGACTCGATGAAGTGCTTACGAAATACAACCCCCTTGCGATCGTACATTTCGCTGCGGCGATCGAGGTTGGCGAGTCGGTTCGAGATCCCGGCGCCTACTATGACAACAATGTCGCCGGAACAATAACCTTGCTGCGAGCGGCGCAGGCCGCGGGCATCGACAAGATCGTATTTTCCTCGACCTGCGCCACGTATGGCATTCCCTCATCAATCCCGATGAATGAGGCTCACACCCAGTCGCCAATCAATCCGTACGGTCGAAGCAAGCTCATCGTCGAGCAGATATTGAACGACCTGGACCTCCACCAGGGCTTTCGGTCTTTTATCTTGCGCTATTTTAACGCGGGCGGAGCAGACCCTGAAGGAAGAATTGGCGAATGGCATTCGCCGGAAACTCACGCCATACCGATTGCAATCGAGACCGCTTTGGGCCGCCGGCCACATTTTCAAGTTCTCGGCACCGACTACGATACCCGCGACGGATCTTGCGTGCGCGACTTCGTTCACGTTCTCGATCTCGCCGATGCGCATACCCGCGCGATCGAACATCTCTTGAATAACGGCACGAGCCATGCCCTGAATCTAGGGACCGGACATGGGACAACCGTGAAGGAGTTGCTTGAGACTGTTCAGCACGTCGCAGGCAGAGATCTCAATATCAAATACGGGCCACGGCGCGAAGGCGACTCGCCAGTTCTGGTCGCTGACAATGCCTTGGCAAGGCGTACGATCGGCTGGTCCCCCCAGCATGATCTCCAGTCGATCATCGGAACCGCGTGGAACTGGCACTCAAACTACCTGCCCGCGTAAGCCGAAGTTTTCGCAGCGTCGGAACTTGCATCGACACGATTCGTTAACGCCAATCCATAGCGAAGATTTAACCTCGCTGCGGGACAATCGCACCATCAATCGATAGCGCGATCACACGATCGCATCTCCCTCGATCATTGGTGTTTCATGGCGCGACGCTTTCCGTCGATATGCTTGGCGATGTTTGTTGGCGCACTCTCCGTGGGCAGCGCCGACGCGCGCAACAGGCCTCTGCCGGATTCGAACTCGCTGACACCGATTGTTGAAGCGTCGCCAACCTTGGCTCCATTTCAGCACGTACGATTTTGCCTTCGCTATCCCTCCGACTGCAAATCGAACCCGACGGAAAACGAACGCATTGACCTTAACACAGAGACCTCGGAATTGCTGAAGCGTGTCAATCACAGCGTCAACATCTCCATTATTCCGACACCCAAGAGCTATGGCCCGAATCTCGGGGACGGTTGGACGATCGCCCCGGACGTGGGAGACTGCAACGATTACGCGGTCACCAAGCGGCACGAGCTTCTTGAGAACGGCCTGCCCTCGAAAGCCCTGCGGCTGTCGGTGGTCAAGACAGCCTCGGGAATTGGGCATCTCGTTCTTGTCGTTGTAACGACAAAGGGCGACATCGTAATGGACAATCTGACTGAAGTGATCCGCCCCTGGCAGAGCACAGACTACCATTGGCTCAAGATACAGTCCGCCACCGACTCGAAGTTCTGGTACGAGATCAAGGCACCCGCGGTCGGCCCGACCGTGTCGCAAGCTGATCAAAAAGTTCGTTTGGCGGGTCGATAACCGGTCCGGTTGAATCCTCCGAAGCCCGCGCGGCAATCGCGGACGGCTTCGTCCCTCGTCATACTTTTCGGCTTCGCGCGAAATCCCTTGTCGGCACACATGAACATCATCTCGGCGCTGTCTTGAAATGCTAGCTCAAGCAGGCGCGAACGATCGCACTGCGCCGACCGCCGCCGGTACAGCGGATGCCTTGGCGAGGCCGCAACCGAGCAGAATACCGAATAGGACAAGATAGCCGGGAATCTGCAGGGAAAAATCGACCATCGAATGGAGATAGCTGAGGACCGCGATCCCGGTGATTGCAGCCAGCGGGCGGCGACTTCTGCTCTCTGATCGAAGTGCAGCGCGCGCGAGGATAAACAGCGACGCCAACGCGGCAATCACAACCATGGCCGCAACCGGAATTCCCATCTCGACCGCGATTTCAAGAATGGTCGAGTGAGCATAGTCCCACACACCCCAACTGTAAAAACTGTCGGCCCGCAGCGAAGGAAACAGATCCTCAAAGGTGCCAAATCCGGCTCCCAGCAGCGGCCGCTGCCGGATGGCCTCCACGCAAAATCCGTAGACGGACCATCGCCCATCATCGAACAGCCCCTGGCTGCCAATTCTACCCATTCGGCTGAGCAACACGACAGTGACCGCAAGTGCCGCGGCTCCCCAACCCACCATGTGCCGGAATCTCGGCTT
>WNGJ01005638.1_pt1 | contig 17632 bp, 18 predicted proteins | sample 5400611 | NCBI WGS metagenome assembly WNGJ01 (sample SAMN13153375, study PRJNA577476) | soil metagenome | isolation source: 40 cm soil or saprolite under Garry oak tree replicate 1 | place: USA:California | collected 2016-06-15 | reverse complement strand
GAAGTAGTCTCTCGCTATCGCGTCCAGAGCGGCCGAAATCAATTCTTCCGATTCCACCGGGCGGCCTCTGTTCTCCGCCTCGACCCGTTCGGCTTCCCGAATATAGTCGATCGCAAGCTCGCGCAGGCCGCGGAACTCAGCATCGTCGGGAATTGGATAAACCGTCGCCAGCAAGTTCTTGGCGCGCGCGCGAGCGCGTTCGCTTCTCATGGCGGCCATGAGCGCCTCCGTATATTTATATTTCCTGCATTCCTGGCGAAAAGAGTGCCGCGCTAGTGCGTCGGCCAAACGCCGCTCGGCCACCATGGCCGAATACTGACCCTGTCTAACCTAAGTCTTCCGGCTATGTCGGGTTCCAGACTTAAGGCCATCATTTTTGATTTTTTGTGATTTTGGTTGCCCGCTCGGTACTACCTTGCCGCCCCGACGTGACAGCCTTCCTGACGGTTCGTGTGGGGCTTGGCGGCAAGATTGCAAAAAATGCTAGCGCCGTCGCGCCACCGCTATGCCGAACAAGAATGCGACAAATAGGCTCGCCAGCGGCGCTTCACGGGTAATGGCGCTGACCGTGGCAAGCGGCCGTCCTGGTTGCCGCGCGGTCGCGATCGCCTGGCTGAGCCGCTCGACCGCAGCCTGAAGGCCAGCCGAGATTTCCGTGATCGTACGCGACACATCGGTGGCGGTATCGATGGCGCGCTCCGCCATGCCGGGCTGAAGCGTTGGTTCGGATGGATCGATGTTCACGTTGAGATACTCACTTTTCGAGACTTTCTAATTTGCTGCGCCGATCCGCCGATCGATCGTGACGCTGAAGTGCGATGAGGCCGCCGCCTTTGGCTATCCGCGACAGGCGTCGAGTTGAACAGCGGGTAGCGGCCGCACTTCATGAAATGCTGTGGCGGCAGTATTGTTCCGTAGAGGTCATCGCAGCACATCCGCAAATGAAAAGGCCCGCGGTGGAACGGGCCTCTTTAGATTTCATGTTGCGACGGCGTAGTCATCATTTGTCGAGGGGGTTCTCGCCGAACCTTCGCCCCTTTTCGGACACTGTGGCCGCGCGAGGAACCTTCGCTGCTGCCACGATTTGTCTCGCGAGAACAATCGCAGGCACATCAATGAACGAGGACCATTTGAAACCAGTGATCCGCGGCCCGCTTGTGGTCGCGCTTGCAATTGCAGTTTTCGGCGTCTTGGCAATGCTGATTGTCGACCACGGTCCTTGGAGCCGGCCGCACCTCCAGACCGCGGCCAACCATGCGACCACCGGCGCCGCTCAATCCGTCGGCGCGACGGTAACGCCGACGGCACCAAAGCCACAGCTTGAGCCGGTTGCTCCCGGCCCGAAGCCGGCTCAACCCGCGATCCCGGCGTCAGGGCCTCCCTAGGTTGACCCGAAGCCAGAAGTTGCGGGGGAGATCCGTGGGCTTTCGTCGAGTCGATGAATGTCAGCCGCTTTAGCGGATGCTGACGAATGCGCCCCATACCGCGGCAAGAATAGCGCCGACCAAAACATAGACTGGATTATCGCAAAACGTACTGCCGTATCGGCACATCTCCACGCCCAGGCTGCCGATCTCGTTATGGCTGGCGGCATAGAACAGACCCGACAGCACCACCAGCACTGCGGCCACGTAATACATCAGACATCCTCCCTGTAGGGGTGCTTCGCCGAGCCTCGGCGGGGATCGCACAAATAACATTGGACTTTCCTCAACGGCAGCAAGTCGCTCCGGTCGACAGATCGTCGAGAATCACACAATCGCGCGCGGGCCCTCCGGCGCAGCGTTCGGTACATGCGATGGCAAAGTGAGCGAGACCGTCCTCCAGGGCTCTCAACGCCGCCAGCTTCTTGCGCACCTCGCCTAGATGCAGCTCCGCCACATCGCGGGCCTTGCTGCAGTCTTGTTCGGGGGTGTCCATCAGCGAAACTAATTCGCGGATTTTTTCGATTGGCAGAGCGAAGTCCCGGCAACGCCGGATAAAGGTAAGTCGTTTAAGATCGCTCTCGTTATAAAGGCGGCGCCCGCCCGGGCCGCGCCGGGCCTTCGGTAGCAAACCTATCTCTTCGTAGTAACGCACCGTGGGAACGCTGCTCCCGGTGCGGTCCGCGAGCGCGCCAATGGTCAGCATCGATAAAATCGGCAATCCCGGTCCCCTCGAAAAAGTTACTTGAACCTCAAGTTACTTGAGGGCGTAGGCCACAAGCAAGATCACGACGGAAAGTTGTCCCGCCAAATCCGCGCGCGATCCCTTACTTGTTACCAACCCAAGGATGCCGGATCATGCCTCTCAACCGTAGAAACCTTGTCGCATCGGCTATGCTGGCCGTCCTCATCTCGCCTGCCGCGCAAGCAGCTGACCTGCTGCCGTTCAATAACCTTCGGTTTGACGAGGCGCGAAAGTCAGGAAAGCCCGTTGTGCTCCAGGTGACGGCCACCTGGTGCGGACCTTGTCAGCGTCTGAGGAAAGTCGTTGGCAGACTGCTGGAGAATCCCGAGTTCAAGGATCTGCTGATCTTTGATGCGGACTTCGACGCCAACAAGGACGCCTTGGTCAAGCTCAACGCTCACACCGTGACAACCCTGGTGATTTATCGCGACAATATCGAGGTTCTGCGCAGCTCCGGCGAAACCCGGCCTGATGCGGTCGAAGCCGTGCTCAAGAAAGCCTTGTGAGAACGGTCATGGAGTACGCAAGCATACCGCTCGCTTTGTTCGCTGGGTTGTTTTCAATTCTCTCTCCGTGCGTGCTTCCGCTGGTGCCCATTGTCCTCGGCACCGCCGTGTCCGAGCACAGGTGGGGAGCGCTCGCACTAGCCGCCGGTCTTGCAACTTCCTTCACCGCCATCGGACTATTTGTTGCGACGATCGGTTATTCGATCGGACTCGATGGTGAGTTCTTTAAGATGACCGGTGCTGTTCTGCTGCTCGCCGCCGGGTCTGCTCTCGCGCTGCCGCGCTTTCAGATCCAGCTAGCGCTCGCAGCCACACCATTGGCGGTCTGGACCGAACGAAGATTTGGCGAAATGGCGACCGCCGGACTGCGTGGACAATTCGGGGTGGGACTGCTGCTCGGCGCGGTCTGGAGTCCATGCGTCGGGCCCACCCTGGGTGCCGCCTCCGTTCTCGCCGCTCAGGGCCGGAGCCTGGGTCTGGTCGCACTGACAATGCTGTCGTTCGGCTTTGGAAGCGCCCTTCCGCTGATCGTGCTGGGGTTGGCGTCGCGTGAAGCGATGATGCGGTGGCGGCATCGCCTTCTCTCGGCGGGCAACAATGGCAAGATGGCTCTCGCGAGCGTCTTGATGATCAGCGGGTTGCTGATCCTGTTTCATGTCGACCATCAGTTAGAAGCTTGGTTTGTTCGAATTGCCCCGTCATTCCTGCTCGATTTGAGCGGACAGTACTAGGGATGAGAAGACCACACGCGGTGCAAAGCCTATTCCAAGCCTGCCCGGCGAAATCCTTCCAGATAGTGCTCGCGGTCGGACTCCAACCTCCACGGCAGCTGGCTTGCGATCATCTTCGTGGGCTTTTTGCTGGAGCGCGATCTGGTCGACGGGTTCGGCGACGAGTACCGCCGCTACAAGAAACGGGTGTCTGGTGCCCTGGCGCAGGTCGATGGCCGGCCGAAGTTGAAGGAGCTACTCGGCCAAGTTTGGCGGCATCGGCGAGATGATTGCAGAGTAGGGCGCCTATCTCCAGCGGCGACCGGCGATGGCGGTTGAACGCGCCGCAATTGCCGTTGCCACGACGCTTCACGTGTTTGTCCAGAATGCGCCAATCAACTCGTGGGCCCTCGATAGTAAGGCCAGCTGTTCTTAGGCCATGCACCACTGTTGTTGCGCCGCAAACTGATGTTCAAAAAGCACATTGCGCAAAATTATGCACGCTGACGTTGAGTTTTCTTGAAGGCTAGCCAGCCGCTATGAAAGCATCGTTCCACCCATAAGTAGTGCGTAGGGGATGAAGCGATGAAATCCAGGAGAAGCAAGGGATTGGCGTGCGCGTCGATCCTGGTTGCCGGTACGATGCTTTTGCCGACCGGCGAGGCCAGGGCGCAGACCGTTTTCACAACGATCCAGGCGTTCGGCGACAGTTACGCCGACATCGGAAACGCGTTCAGGCTAGCCGGCGTACCGAATCCGCCGCAATATCCGACCGGAAGGTTTAGCGGCGGGACGAATTTCATCGATACCACGTCTGCGCTCCTTGGGATTCCGCAGGTCAACTTTGCCGTCGGTGGCGCCACGTCGGGAACGACCAACGTTGGCAGTCCCTTTCTGCCTGGCTTCACGCAGGAGTGGCAGGGCTTTATCGCATCCGGAAGGACGTTTGGGCCGAGCGACCTGCTTGAAATGAGCGTCGGCGGCAATGATGCCCGCGCTTATCGGATTGCCGGCGGCACACTAGCGGGCGTGCCCGCGGCAGCGACGGTGAGCTTCAATCAGAGTAGGTGTGCGCAATCTCGTCTTCACCACCGGCGATGTTGGCCAATTGCCCGAAGCGGTCGGCAATCCCAACGCGGCGATCGGAACGGCCTACAGTCAGTTCTATAACGCTCAGATGCAGATTGCGCTTGCCGCGATCGCGAGTTCAGGGGTCCGTGTCGAACTGGTCGATATCGCTGCGGTTGGAAATCTCATCAAAGCGAATCCGGCGCTCTACGGGATATCCAATACAGGGGCATGCCCGCTGGCCTGCATTGGAAATCCAGCGCTGCAGAATCAGTTTCTGTTCTATTTCGACGGCGTGCACTTGACATCGCACGGTTTTGCGATTCTCGGCGAGTACCCGCCTCAATGCGCCGCTCACCTTCGCGCCGCAGGGCGATCTCGCCATCATATCGGCGACGGGCTTCGCTTCGACGCTGTACGGTAAACTCGACATGTTCCGCGAGACCTACGGTCTCATGCCGTCGACGATGAACGCCTACGCGGCCTATGCCAAGGCGCCGTACCTGAAGGCGCCGCCGCCGTTGCTGGTCAATCCGTGGTCGTTCTACATGCAGGCCAATGGCGGCATCAGCGACCGACAAGCCACAGTGGCGTCGAACGGTTTTAATCTCGACGGCGTCGGTGGCACCATCGGAACCGAGTATCGCATCAACAGCAATGCTTTCGTCGGCGCTGCATTCGACTACTCCAACCCCAAGGCGCGCCTGTTCAACAGCGCCGGAACCACGGACGTCAACTCCTATCAGTTCGGCGTTTACGGGGCGTGGGCTGACGCGCACTTCTTCGCGCAAGGGCTCGCCACTTTCGGCTGGCAGAACTACCGCAACACGCGGCCAGGAGTCGTCGACACCATCACCTCGAATCCCGACGGTACCAGCTTTGTTGCGGGCGGCAAGATCGGTTACCTGTTCGATGCCGGCAAATCCCAGGTCGGGCCGATCGGTGGTCTGACTTACGCCCGGGCAAGGGTGAACGGCTACACCGAATCCGGCGATCCCGTGCTGACCTTGACGGTCGGCCCGCAGACCGCCGAGGCGCTGGTCGCAAGCGCCGGCGTGCAATTCCGCGCCCCGTTCATTGTCAACGACCGGGTGATCAGCCCCTATCTCAATTTGACGGCGGAGGACGATTTGATCGGAAACGGTCGCATCATCCAGTTCGGCGCGACATCCGCGCCGCTGATCATCAACAACTGGTCGATCCCGAACGGTACCTCGCAACATGTCTACGGCCGCGTAGCGGGCGGCGTTGTGGCGCCAGTGACGAACAACGTGGCGCTGACGATGAATCTTTCGCGAACGCTGGCCCGTCAGGGCGGCGACGATTTCTACGGTACCGGCGGCCTGAAGATTTCGTTCTAAGGCGAATCGTTTGGCGGATGGGATTTGTTCGAGCTACTTGACGAACGTTCAGGCGTGCTCGCGCTTGAGCGGACGCGGCGTCGGCTTCGCTACGGCAGGCTGGCCCGATTGGTGGTTTGGCCTGCCAGTGAAGCACCAGATGTTCTCAGCACAGCGTCAATTTTCATTTGAACGCGGCGCGCGGCCATGGCCCCCAGCCTAGTCCTGGTCTTTCCCGTCCTGATGCGCTCGCCGATCTGGAAATGCCATTGCCAGACGTCGGGTTCGACGGTGGCTGCGACGCTATATTCAATGCCTTTGTGAATCACGATAACCCCCATCAAAGGTTGAGGAGGGACAATATTTCGCGTCCCTATTCAATCCGGTAAAATACGGTACAACGAACGCGGCGCGCCAATGCGATAGGCTTGCCTTGGGAGCGCAAAGCGGCCCGTTCTGATCGGCTGGAATCACTCTCCCGGCGGTTCGCGGTCTCGATGCAGACAATCGCATCTGAATATGCAAGATGACCGCTGAAGGAACAATTCTGGCGGATGGAGTTCATTAAGGTCGTGACCGATCATTTGCCGGCTGCTGCCAGAATTCCTGACATTCACATCGATGGAGATCGCCGGGACTTGCGGTTAGATGCGTGCCGCGGACTAGCGCTGTGGTTCATCTTCATCGACCATATTCCCGGCAACTCGTTCGCTTGGCTGACACTTCGCAACTATGGCTTCAGCGACACCACCGAGGTGTTTGTGTTCGTGTCCGGCTATACCTGCATGCTTGCCTATGGCGGTGCGTTGCGTCAGCAGGGCTGGCCACCGACGATGACGCGCGCGCTGCGGCGAGGCTGGGAGATCTACGTCGCATTCCTGCTACTGCTGATAGCCTATTTCGTCCTGATCTGGGTGGTCGGCGGCGGCAGCCGCTATCTCGATGAAACCAACACGGGGTTCTTTTTCAAAAATCCCGGTGCGGCCGTCGTTCACGCCGCGATCATGCAGTATGCACCTGTCAACACCGACATATTGCCCACCTTCGTGCTGCTGCATCTGGCTTTTCCGGCCCTGTTGTGGCTCATGATCCGCAGCGCGACGGTCGCGCTGGCGGCATCGCTTCTGCTCTATCTCATGGTGCAAGTGTTCAGCTGGCACATGCCGGCATGGCCGAGCGGCGAGTTGTACTTCAATCCTCTGGCGTGGCAGATACTATTTGTGTTCGGCGCCTGGTATGCATATGAGGGCGCTGGCCGGCTGCGCCCAATCGTGCAGTCGCGCGCCATGCTGGTGTTGGCGATGCTCTATCTGGCATTCAGCCTCGTCGTCGCCTTGAGCTGGCAGATCAAGCCGCTTGAAGGGTTAATACCCGATGTGGTTTCAAAGCTGATTTACCCGATCTACAAAAGTCACCTGGCGCCGGTTCGCCTGTTGCATTTTCTTGCGCTGGCGATCGTGGTCTCCCGCCTGACGGCGCCGGACTGGCACGGCCTGATGAGGCCCTCGATGGTGGCGATGATCCGTTGCGGCGAAAACTCGCTGGCGATGTATTGCTTCAGTATTTTGCTGTCGTTTCTGGGCTTCGTGATCCTGACCGAGATTTCCAGCAGCTTCGCCATGCAGGCGGCCGTCAGCGTTGCCGGGGTCGCTCTGATGATTGCGGTGGCGACCCTGATGACCTGGGAAGCCAAACTGGACCGACACGGGCCGAAGCTCTTTTGAACGCGTTGGTCGTCGCGGTGTGTCAGTCCAAAGTGCGAGCTTGCCATGGGGCTTGCCCCGTCGGGCAAATCAAGTGCAGATGTTCAACCTCACGGTCGCGCGTGGGCCCGACTATCGGCAATGATGTCGGCTAACACCGCTCCCATTACCAAGGCGCCGCCGAAAAGGGCGCGGGTTGTGGGAATCTCCTGAAACGCCAGCCACACCCAAAAGGGCATCAAGGGTGTCTCCAGGGTAGCGATCAAGGAGGCCTGTCCGGACGGCAACTGACGGGAGCCGAGGACAAACAAGGTGAGGCCCAGTGCCACCTGGAAGGATCCGAACATCGCCAGGATAAAGATGTCGGTTGCAGTCACACGGGCTAGCCCTTCCGCAAAGGGGATGCTGACCAGGCTGCCCAGGAAATTCGACAACGCCGCCGCGGCCACCATCGAGATTTGCTTGTAGCGCCGGATCGCAACGGTCATCGCGGCGATAGCCAAGGTCACGAGGCAGGCCAGGCCGATACCGCGGGCGTCGGAAACGCCGCCCGCATTGCCGACGATGATTGCGACGCCGCAGAGAGCCACGAGGCTTGCGATCAAGGTCGTCAATCGAGCGGCTTCTCGAAGCCATATCCAGGCAAGCCCGGCGGCGACAAACGGCCCGGTGGCGATAATGATCGCAACATTGGACACGCTCGTCAGTTGCAGCGCTGGGATAAACGACACCATGCCCAACGTGGAGAGGCATGCCACCAGCCAGCCGCTTCTCCCGGTCGCGATCAAATCGCGCAGGCCGGCCCGGCCTTGCGTTAGCACCAGGAGGGCGGTGATAAGGCCGCCTCCGAACAAACCTCGCCAAAACAGTATCGTCCACGAGTCGAAATGAAGCAGTCGGGTGAAGAACGGCGCGGTACTCCAGGCCACTGCCGCGGCGGTTACGAGCGCGATCCCGCTGCGCCGTGAACTCATCTCCGACATATCAGGAGAAATCCCATCAGGAGAAATTCCAGAAGGTGCGATCTTGTTACGAGGGTGCCTGGACGCCACCGTCTCATCGATCTTATCCACCGGCAACACTTATGTACGGCCGCTTTCCCTGGCCAAGGTCGGTCGATGAGACCACTTTGGGACATCGTCCTGTTGAAAGCGATTCTGGACCCGGTGTAGCTGTGGAGCGGATCGTGACGATGGTAACGTCAGTTTCGTGCCGATCGCACATGGGGCAAGGTCATTGGAAAGCGCGCTGGTCCATAAGGCGTGTCCATGCCGCGCCGCGGGGCTCGAAGGCCGCGCGCTGGGTTGGTATCTTGCGTGGCGCTTGCCGGATTGCTGTCAGTCCATTTTTCCGGCTTTGCTATGGCCAAGGACGATGACGACGACGACCAGCCGGCGAAGCCGGCTTCCACGCTGCCGAATATCTATCTGGACCTGAGGACCAACTACGCGACCGTACCGGCCAACACACTCTCGATCGGCCTCGGCAATCAGGCGTTGTTCGCCACGCTTCCGGTTCTCACAACCCTGACGGCTCTTCCGATGCTGCCGTCGCTGCCGACCCTGTCATCGCCGTCAAGTCAAAGCATCGGTGTCGATGTCCCGCTGACGGTGGATCTCAACGATCATGTCCGGCCTATGGCGGCTTCAGCGGCAGCGCGTCGAAGACCAGCACGTCCGACTGGTCGGCGTTCACGATCAGCAGCTGGAACGTCGGATTCCAGGCGGATGTTTATCAGCAGAACGGCGGGTCGATCCCGACGGTCACGCTGCAGTCGACCGTCACAAGGTCGGTGCCGGACGCCTCGCTTGCCACGACGTCTCTCAATGCAATCCTTGAATTCGACTACGCCCTGAACAAGGCCGAGACCAGGGGATTTCTGGCCGGCGTCCAGTACACCAGGGTTGCGGTCGACTCGCCGCTAGCGACGATCAACCCCAATCTTGTCGGCTACGTCGGCGGCTATTATCAGTGGGACGACAACTGGAAGTTTTCGGGGCAAATCACCGGCATGTTTCACCCTGGCAGCAATTTCCAAGCGGCGCTGGCCAGCCGATCGCGGACTTCTGAAATCAGCCGTCCACTCGCGCGCGGCACTGCCATATGGAACTAGCCGCTTCGTTCGGCCTGCCGCGATTTCGTTCACAATTTTCGGGGAACCAGTGCTCGTTTCGGGGAACCAATACTCGCGATAAGGCTTTTAGCGTGATGGGCAGCATTTGGACCAACGAGGAGGACACATGAGGAAATTCACCATCGCGATTCTGGCGGGCGCTGGCGCGCTGTTTACGGGCGGCGCAAACGCTACGGACATCTACACGACAAGCGAATACGTCAATCCGGACATTCCGTTGGTGCAGCCGGTGCGCACAGTCTGCGACGAGGACGGTCGCTGTTACCGGACCCGCGGCGGCAGCCGCGTGATCGTCCGCGACTCTTACGGCTATGCGCCGCGCGAGCGATATATCGAACGCCGCACCTATCGCGACTGGGATGACGGTCCGCGTGCCGGCGTCGGCATCCGGACACCCGGCGTGAGCGTTGGGGTCGGCGTTGGCGATGATCGTTGGTAGATCGTCGGCGAATAAAATTTGACACGTCGGGCAGATCACCGGCATAGCTTCATCATCGCAAGAGTTTCAAAGCCCGCACCGGGAAACCGGCCGCGGGCTTTTTGATCAAGATTTCCTGAATCGGCCGGCGGCCGCGTTTCACGGAGCCTGTCATTCCTCCCATGTCAGCTCGCCGTTTTTAGGACGCGTCAAGGCGAGCTGCCGTCCGAACCATCATTTGCCCGCACGCGCGAACGTGCCGGCACGCGGCGTGGCAAAATCCACGTCCGTCAGCGGCATCAGCCAGCGACGATCCGCCATGCGGATCGCGCTTGGTGGGATAGGGTTCGCGCCTGAAATGATCGCGAGAACAGCGATCATGCCGCACAATTGATTCACAGCAGAAGAGGCCGGCATGACCGTGTACTTGATAGCGCTGGCCGTGGCGGGCCTCGTCGCGATCGCGGTGTGGGATGGACTGGCATGAGCGCGAAGGTCATCCGGTTCATCCCGCGTCCCGATCGGAATCGAAAATCTGAGGACCTTCCATGTTTGCGTCTCGCGCCGCGCGAGCATGTCTGGCTGAATCCGGTGAGGAATAAATCTGAAATGGCAAAATCGCTCACCGAAATACGCTCGCTGGCGCGCAGTCATACCCGGACGGCGCTCAATGTCCTGGTCGGCGTGATGCGCAGCAAGGACGCGACGGCCGCAGCAAAGGTCTTAGCCGCCAACGCCATTCTGGATCGCAGCTGGGGCAACAGGCTTCAACTGCGCCTGATGCGTGCTCTGGAGGCGCGTGCGCGGCACAACAGATGGAGCTCTGTGGTTTCGGACACCACCGACAATCTTGCCTCCGCCAACAATTTTATTCGGGCCGGCTATCGGCTGTATCAGCCGCAAACTCCGTGGGGATGGCCGAACACTCTGTATTGCCGCAAATCGATCCGCTGAGGGTCCGCCGATGCAACTGCACGAATTGAAAATATGTTAGTGTGCGCGGGCAGTTCGTGCTCCCGGGCCGTGATCCGGACACGATCGCTACTCTGGCGCACGCTGCCCTCGACGACATAGCCGACGCCAAGCTCCTCGGCGACCTGCTTCATGTGGACGGTCTTGCCCTTGTAGATGAATGAAGAATTGCGCGCGATCACGAAGAACCAGCGCGGCTTGGACAGCGCCGTGATGATGTCCTCGCTGATCCCATCTGAGAAATATTCCTGTCTGGGTCGCCGCTCACCTTGGTGAAGGGAAGCACCGCGATAGCGGGCCGGTCGGGCAGGGGCAACACCGCCGGCGCCGATTCATGGGTTCCGTCCGACGGCGGATCTGCGGCTTGGGCCGGCTCGGCGTTGTCGCCTTCGGTGCGCACCACGGCGATGAAGCGGAGGCCCCTTGCGCGGGCCGGTCCGGATCAGCTTCTGGCTCCGGCCACTGTCACCGACCGCCGTCTGTGCCGCATTGATGCGGCTTGTCAGTGTTGAGTCCGACACGACCCGACCGCTGCAGATCGAGGCGATAAGATCGTCCTTGCTGATGACGCGATCGCGATTCTTCACCAGGTAGACCAGAAGGTCGAAGACCTGCGGTTCGACATGGACAGGGCGCCTTGCGTGCCACAATTCGCGTCGTTCAAGATCGATCTCGCAGTCGCGATTCCGGGGCAGCTTGGCGACGGCCCGTGTCCGCCGCCTACAAAATAGTTTAGCACGCGGGGCGACGTTCCCGCACAAAGAGGAGCCAACCGAAGCGCAATCGAAGTGCGGCTTGGAGGATAATATTAGCGATTTCAATATCTTATTTGACCTTGAACTAAATGCCGGACTGGACCTGTTGCGGGGCCAGCATCAACAGGAAAACTGGATAATGCCGTTGATTGAGGTTCATCCATGGAGGACGTTTCGATCCAGAGGAAGGCCCAGCTCAAGAATGACCAGCGCAATGATTTCGAACATGCGCGGCGAGATCTGGGTTTTAATTTCGGTAGTCGCAAGCGACGAATAAGGGCATCCGCAGCCAGCTGCCGACCGCCGACCAGATTGCAGCCGGACGAATCACGGCGTGAGGCCGGATTTTTTGAGCAGGTATCGCCAAGCATGTTATTTACCTTCCCGCCTGCCCTCAGACGGTTGCGGCCTGCAATAGGCTCGCAGCAGCCGGATCACACGATGCACGTCGCGGCGTTGGCAGGGCGCGCCACGATTTCATGTTACTTTCAACACAGCAAACTGGCAGAATACTCCACATTCGCCATCCCAATCTGTGTCGTCAAATCGGTCAAGGAGTATTGTCATGAAAGCGATTGTGGGCGTCGGATTTGCGACATTCGCAAGCCTATTTCTCGCTATTGGCTTCGCCGCAGCGCAGCCGGCCAATCTCGGCTGTTCGTCGGACAATCCGGCGGGCGCGTCGCAAACGCTCCGTTGTGAAGGTGGCGTCATCATCGTCGCTGAAAGCGGCGCTCGATTTGCGTTGCAGGATCGCGACGGAAATGGCCGTGTCGATTCTGTCGAATTGAACAGCAAAGCTTTGTTGCTCGAGGTGCCAAAGAAGCCGGGCGGAAATAATTTCCAGGTCGTGACACCGCAAGCGATTGCGGCCGTGCGCGGCACCAAATGGGCGGTGGATGCCGTGGCCGGCAAGACTTCGGTTTTTGTTGTCAACGGAAAGGTGCGCGTGGCGCGGCAAGCGACTGATCGCGTCGTGCTCGGGCCCGGGGAGGGCGTCGACGTGGAAGCGAGCGGCGTCCTGACCGTGAAACGCTGGCCACCCGCCCGGGTCGCCGCATTGATGGCGCGGCTGGCACAATAAGACTGCGGATGGGCCGTCGAAATCTCCCAACACTGATTGCGCTGCTGTTGAGCGGACTGTGGGGAGCGATCGTGTTGTTTGCACACGAGCGCGGTCAGCTGAGCTTTCTCGATCGTATCGAATCCGCCATGACCGATCTTCGAACGCTGGCACGCGGCGTGCGGATTCCGCCCGACCTAGTCACCATCGTCGCGATCGACGATGCCGTGGTCAAGCAGGGCGGGAGCTATCCGCTCGCTCGAATCGATCTTGCCAGAGTTATCGACACGATCTCGCGACTTCAACCAAAAGTTATCGCACTTGATCTCCTGCTGGTCGATCGAGGAACAGACGACGGCGATGAGGCGCTCGCAAGGTCGCTGACTGAGCGGCCCAGCGTGATCGCGGCGGCCGCGGTGTTCGCCCAGTCCAGTCAGTCGATCGCGGCGGAGAAGGACGGACCGCTCGCCGGCCTGCCGCAGGCCGAAAGGTTTTTGCTGCCGCTCAGCAGATTCGCAGATCTTGCGGAAATCGGCATCGTCAATGTGACAACTGACCGGAGCGGTATTCCAAGCTCGATGCCAATGCTATTTCGAACGCAGGACCGGATCGAGGTTTCGTTCGCGCTCCGTGTCGCCGCGCTCGCCGCTGGCAAGGAAGCCACGATCGAACCGAACCGTCTCTTGATCGGTGAACGATCCGTTGCGACCGATAGCAATCATGTCCTGCCAATCAGCTTCTATGGTCCGCGGCGGACGATCCGTACGATCAGCGCCGCCTCGGTGCTTACTGGCGAGGTGGCTGCCGATGCCATCCGCGATCGAGTTGTTGTCGTCGGGGCGACGGTCACCGCTGCCGGAGATGTTTTTCCAACGCCGTTCGATCCGGTCATGCCGGGGGTGGAAGTCAGCTCGACTGCGATCACGCATCTGTTGGCCGGGGACGGGATCGTACGGGACCAGTCGGTGCATCGTACGGACAGAATTATTGCGATCGTAGTTCCGATGTTGCTGGTCGGGCTGCTGGCGTGGCGCCGAAGCGCAATCGGACTTATCACGACGCTGATCGTCGTTTTAGTATGCGCGGCTGCGAACGTCTTTGCGTTTTCGAAAGGTATTTGGCTGAGCGCGGCGCTGCCGATCGCCACGGCCGCACCGGCAGCGATGTTATTTGCAGCGGTACAGATCTGGTCAGGCAGGCGGCGGGCGCAATATTTCGCCACGCGAAGCAAATTGCTGGAAGAGTTTCAGGCGCCTGACATTCAGGAATGGCTAACCCGCGATCCGAATTTTCTAAAGGAACCGGTGCGCCAGGATGCCGCTGTAATTTTCATTGACCTGTCCGGGTTCACCGCGCTCAGCGAGAGGCTTGGGCCGGACTCTATCCGTGAGCTGCTTAAGGACTTTCATGCCTTGGTCGACAAGGAGGCCGTGAACGCGGGAGGGATGGTCATCAGCTTTCTGGGTGACGGCGCGATGCTCCTGTTTGGGCTGCCGCAGGCTGTGCCGGAGGACGCGTTCAGGGCTGCGAAATGCGCGACAGGACTATGTTGCAGCGTCGAACGATGGCTTGCGTCGCTGCCGCAACCAATCGGATCGAGACTCGGCTTCAAGGTGGGTGCCCATTTCGGCACCATCGTTGCATCAAGGCTCGGTGGCGGAAGTTATCACCACATTACAGCGACCGGCGACACCGTAAACGTGGCAAGCCGGCTGATGGAAGTGGCGGCCGGTCAGGGTGTCGAACTTGCCGTGAGTGATGGATTGCTCCGCGCCGCTGGTCGCGATAGCTCACTTTTTAACGTCGGTGCTCTCACAGGGCCGGTCGAGAGGCGACTCAGAGGTCGTTCAGGCCCGATCACGGTCTGGCTTTGGCGAAAGAGCTCGAGGGAGCCCGTAGCCCAAAGGTGAGTTGGGGCTGCCCCACGTGCCAGATCTGCTTGGCTGTCATCTGGCTCGGGCTCTAGCCGACCGGCCGCCTGCTGTGCTTTGATAGAGAGGCTGAAGCCTAAAGAGCAAGCCGTGCAAAACGGCGGTCGGCTGCGGAAACCGCCGACCAAAAAAGCCAAAGGGAGGATAGGCCTTGGAAAAGCCCGGCCGTACGCTGCTGGCCAAGATCTGGGACCAGCACGTCATTGCACGAATGAGCGATGATACCGATCTGCTCCACGTCGACCGCCATTTGCTACATGATCTCGGAGGATCGCGTGGCCTACTCGACCTGAAGAGCCGCAACCTCGACGTCCATAATCCGGAATTGACATTCGCGACGCCAGATCACGCAATTTCGACGGCGCGCGGACGAGCTGGCACCATCAAGATCGGGCAGGAACTGCTCGCGGCGCTGAGGGTCGAAACTTCGGCCACCGGCATCGAGATGTTCGATATCGACGAGCCTGGCCAAGGCATTGTCCATGTGATCGGACCCGAACTCGGGCTTAGCCTTCCGGGTTGCCTGATCGTGTGCGGCGATAGCCATACCTGCACGCATGGCGGGCTGGGAGCCCTGGCGTTCGGCATTGGATCGAGCGAATTGACGCATGTGCTGGCAACGCAGGCGATCATCCAGCGCCGGCCGAAGACGATGCGCGTCAAGTTCGAGGGGCCACTGCTATTCGGCGTAACCGCCAAGGATATGATCCTTGTGTTGATCGGCCACATCGGGGCTGCGGGCGGTACCGGTTACGCTGTCGAATATGCCGGCAGTGCCATTCGCGACCTGCCGATTGAAGGGCGGCTGACGATCTGCAATCTTTCGATCGAACTCGGCGCCAAGATGGGTTTGATCGCGCCGGATGAAAAAACCTTTGATTATCTCCGCGGACGCACCTACGCGCCGCAAGGCGAAATGTGGGAGCGAGCCGTCAAGGCGTGGCGCCAGCTCCCGAGCGATCCTGACGCGGTATTCGACCGCGAAGTCGTCATCGATACCAAAACGATCATCCCACAGGTGACGTGGGGCATCAGTCCAGAGCACGTCATCGGTGTCGATGGTCATGTCCCCGATCCCCTGGCTATTGCGGATCCAGCACGTCGCGTCGCGATCGAAACCGCGCTCGACTATATGGGGCTCCAACCCGGCGCACCGATCATCGGCACACCCGTCGATTGGGTTTTTATTGGGTCATGCACCAATAGCCGGCTGAGCGACCTGCGTGCGGCCGCGGAGGTTGCGCGCGGTCGCAAGGTCGCGCCCGGCGTTCGCGCCTGGGTCGTCCCGGGGTCAGAGACGGTCAAGCGGGAAGCCGTTGCCGAGGGGCTCGACAAGCTTTTCACCGAGGCAGGCTTCGAATGGCGCGAGCCGGGATGCTCGATGTGCCTGGCCGCCAATGGCGAAACCGTGCCTGCCGGCCAGCGTTCGGTTTCGACGTCCAATCGCAATTTTATCGGCAGGCAGGGGCCGCGCGCCCGCAGCCATCTGGCAAGCCCGGCCACGGCGGCGGCAGCCGCTATATCAGGCGCCATTGCCGACGTGCGGATGATGGAACGCTGACATGCCGAAACCCTTCACTACATTGACCGCCATTGCCGCGCCAATCATGCGCAGCAATATCGATACCGATGTCATCATCCGCATTGATCGTCTGGTCGGGAATTCCGTGCGCGGGACGCTCGGCAAATGGGCGTTCGGCGCGCTGCGATACCTGTCGGACGGGTCGGAGAATCCTGAATTCATCCTGAACCGCGAGCCCTATCGTCAGGCAGAAATCCTCATCACCGGTCCGAATTTCGGCTGCGGCTCTTCCCGGGAAGGGGCGGTGTGGTCGCTGCAGGAGAGAGGCATCCGCGCCATCATCGGCTCCGGCTTCGGCGACATTTTTTTTGCCAACTGCTTCCAGAACGGGATCCTTCCCATCGTCATCGATAAAGAGATCGTCGACGGCTTGGCCGCGGAGGTCGAGCGCACACAAGGTGCGGGGCGCATCAGCGTCGACCTGGAAGCACAGGCCATCACATCGCCTTCGGGAAAGCAGCACAGCTTCGAGATCGATCCGCGCCGGCGCGCCGGACTACTCGCAGGGCTCGATGAAGTTTTGCTGACGTTGCAGCGTGACGACGAAATCCGCGCCTTTCAGGCGACTGACCGCGCAGCGCGTCCCTGGATACATTTTACAAGGAAATCGGCATGAATGACCTGTCCAACATGATCAAAGTGGCCGTCGTCGGCGGAGAGGGCATCGGCCCGGAAGTGACGACGCAATCGCAACGCGTGCTCAACTGGTTCGCCGCCAAACGCGGTGTGCCCATGATCTTGCGCGAAGCACAATACGGCATCATCCCATATCTCGCGACCGGCAAGGTTTTGCCGGAGGATACTGTCGAGGCGATGGAAGAAGCTGACGCGATCCTTTGGGGAGCAACCGGCGGACCCGAAACAAAGGAGGTGCCCGCGGCGGCGCGCAAGGCGGGTAGTCTGCTGTCGATGCGCAGCAAATACGATCTCTATGCCAACCTCAGGCCCATTGTCGCCGACCCGGCGTTAGCCGAGTCGGCACCGCTCAAGGCGCGTATCCTGAAGGATGTCGACTTCGTCATTATCCGCGAGTTGACCAGCGGCATCTATTTCGGAGAACCGCGTGGTATTGAAACGCTTGCCGACGGACAGCGTCGCGGCTTCAACACCGAGCAATACACCACCAATCAGATACGCCGCGTGGCGCGCGCAGCTTTCGAACTGGCGCGGACGCGAAAGGGCCGCGTCTGTTCGGTGGACAAGGCCAATGTCCTGGAAACGAGCGTGCTGTGGCGTGAGGAGGTCATTGCGCTTCACGCCACCGAATTCTCCGATGTCGAA
>WNGJ01003414.1_pt1 | contig 17642 bp, 17 predicted proteins | sample 5400611 | NCBI WGS metagenome assembly WNGJ01 (sample SAMN13153375, study PRJNA577476) | soil metagenome | isolation source: 40 cm soil or saprolite under Garry oak tree replicate 1 | place: USA:California | collected 2016-06-15 | reverse complement strand
GGTAGCACATTGAGACGAAAGAAGGAAGCGCCTCACTATGACACTTTGCACTAAGAGCATAACAGATAGAAGATGTTAGAAGAGCAAAAAAGGAGGTTAGCGGAGTAAATGGCCCAAAATCTCACGAATCGTTGTCATATCCCGCGAACGCCGACATCGCGGTCCTCGTCCGGCCGTCCCGGCGCCTGCATGACCCCATCGAGCGTCAGATTCGTGAAGACCACGACTTTGCTCATAAACAGTTCCCTCCTCATGTATGTATACCTCTCTCTCGTTGTAGTAGACAGTAGCAACCCGCTTGCATACTTGGAAAAAACCGTCATGTTCAGACATACGAATATCCCGCTTGCTCGTGGTAGAAGTCATCCACCTTTTGCGAAAGGCTTGTTGTGCCATGCATGACACTTGGCTCTGTGCCTGGTCCATAGAGAAAGAAGGGAGGTGGGCAGGCGGTGCGCCCCGAATGGGTGATGATCTGTTCAAGAGCAGACCGCCTGTTGTTGAGGGAGAACTTGGAAATTGTCTTGTTGCTACTGGAACCCCAAATGGTGGGATTCGATTCCCCGCGGGATCAACTGATATAAAACTGACGCCCATTTATTGTAATATTTGGCTGTGCTAAACGATAGTTAAGATGAGTACCCAAACAACACGAGGGAAATAATGCAAGCAAACAGGCATATGACACAGGCGGAGCAGGAAATGGCTCTCCTGTACAGGAAACACGCACCAGCTCTGCTTACCTATGTCCGTATGTGCGTTCCCTCACCAGAAGATGCGGAAGATCTGGTGGTGGAAGTATTCATGGCGGCTCTCGAGCATGCACAATTTGCCGCGCTCTCGGAGAAAGAGAAGCAGTTGTGGCTCTGGCGAGTTACTCGCAACAAAGTGATTGATGCCTACCGGCGGGCGAAAACTCGTCAGAACGTGACACTTGAGCATGTAGCTGATGGTCTTTTTGAAGATGAGATGTCCAGCCCCGAATATAGCGCCTTGCGGCAAGAAGATTACATGGATTTGTATGCACACCTGCAAAGCTTGCCCCCGCTTCAACAGCAGATTTTACGCATGCGCTTTGGCCAGGATTTATCCTGTCGTGAGATCGCGACGACGTTGGGTAAGCAGGAAAACGCTGTGCGCGTCACGCTTTCACGCAGTTTAAATCTTTTACGAAAAATCTATCGACGAAGAAAGGAGGAGCAGGAACGTGGCTGAGAAGGATGAGTTTTTTTTACCTGAAGAAGTAGACAGACAAATTGAGCGTGTGAACCAATTCAAGGAAGGCGATCGAAGAGATGCCGAGGCATTGGCGTATCTCCGCAGCTTTTACCAGGCCGATGCCCAGCAGGAGCAAGACACGCTCGATCGGATCTGGAATCGCATTGCGGGCGCAACTCTTTTTGAACAAGAGACACAAGAAAGTGAGAAAGAGCTACCTATGCAAAATCCACCAACGCACTATAGTGCCAGGGCTCTGGGCAACTCGCGTGGATCGCACCCACGGCGCACTGCGCTGATGCAGCGACTCGGTCTATTGGCAGCGGCTGTCTTCCTGCTAGCCCTGGTTGGCAGTATGGCACTGGTTTTTTACGCGGTTCGACATACGCATGGAGGCACTGCCTCTCCTCATTCAACACCGGCAATTTCAACTGCTCGTGTGCCATTGAAGGTTACTTCGGTCAGCATATCGGTCACACCTGGATCGATTGCGGGTTTCTCCTGCGGTACGAACTTGACCGTGACCTATACGGCTCTCTTCCACGTCAGGCCCAATAGCGTCGGCGGGACTGTCAAGTTCAATTACACAGTGAATAATGGGCGCGGACAAACCCCGGCCAGTATCACCTTCACTCCAGGAGAGACGACGAAATCGTACACATTTACGTGGAGTGGCGCGTTGCCTAGCGACCATACCTACCCTGAATCTGGCGGTGTCCAGGTGACCAGCCCCAACCAACTGACTTCTCCACTGGTTGGGCCAGCGGGGCAGTGTACGCCTGCGAAGTTCCAGGTCACGAAAATTGATATGGCGGTGAGCCCCACATCCATTCAAGGGCTGTCGTGTGGTACATCGATAGTTGTGACTTATACAGCTACCATTCATGTTACACCCAACAGCTCAGGTGGCACTGTCAAGTTCAATTACACGGTCAACAATGGGCGCGGACAAACCCCGGCCAGTATCACCTTCACTCCAGGAGAGACGACGAAATCGTACACATTTACCTGGAGTGGTGCGTTGCCCGCCGACCATACCTACCCTGAGCCGGGTGGGATTCAAGTGACCAGCCCCAATCAACTAACTTCATCACTCGTTGGGCCAACAGGGCAGTGTACATCTTTGGCGGCGTTTCAAGTCACGAACGTTGGGATGACGGTAAGTCCTGCATCCATTCAGGGGCTGTCTTGCGGTACATCGATAGTTGTGACCTATACAGCTACCATTCATGTTGCGCCCAATAGCCCTGGTGGGACCGTCCAGTTCAGTTATACGGTGAACAGTGGGCGTGGACAAACTCCGGCCAGCATCACTTTCAGCCCTGGACAGACTATTCGCACCTATACATTTACCTGGAGCGGCGCGTTGCCTGCCGATCATACGTATCCTGGACCAGGTGGTATCCAGGTGACCAGTCCCAATCAACTGACTTCTCCACTGGTTGCGCCAACGGGTATGTGCAGTTAAGCTGGATAGTCAGGGCGACCTGCGCAGGTCGCCCTGACTATCTGAGTAGCGTACCCTTTGGTACTTATGGACAAACATTGACTCAAGTGGCACGAAAGCGTATACTTTTGGAGCCATCACACCAAGCGTGACCGCGGGCTTTTTGGGGTGAGGGCACTCCACTACGAGAGAAGAAGCAAGAAAAAGGAGTGAGAGACGAGTGTCCATATAATAGGCAAGGGCATATCGTCTCTCTGAGCCGATGACCGTGTCATATACCATCAACACCGTCTTTCAGCGTCACCACCAGGAGATCCTCCAGGAGCTTCACCGGGCATTTCTCACACAAAATACATCTCTAGCAGAAGGGGTCAATTATGATACTCTCTTAAAGATGTATGGACAAATGCAGTATCACCTCGGTTGTGTCGATCAGCAGCTTCGCCCTGTCGATGGTCATCCGGGCAAACTGCTGCGTCCCAAACTTCTTCTGCTGAGCTATGAACTGGCTTGGGCACAGGGACAAACTCCTTCAACAAATCCCCTTGCGCTCTCTCTGCGACCAGCTCTGCCTGCTGCTGCCGCAGTAGAATTGGCGCATAATTTTACGCTGCTGCATGATGATATTCAAGATGGAGACGTCGAGCGTCGTCATCGCCCTACTGTCTGGTCCGTGTGGGGTATACCTCAGGCGATTCTTGTTGGAGATGCTCTGTTTGCGCTGTCTCGCCTCCATCTCTGGAAGGTGCTGGATGAAGGGGTAGAGCCTGTGACTGCACTGAGCCTGGCTAAACTGTTCGATACGACTTTACTCAAGCTAACCGAAGGACAGTATCTTGACATGTCCTTCGAACAGCAGCAACAGATTTCTCTCTCAAGCTATGAGGAGATGATCAGCCGCAAGACGGCTCTCTTGATGCGTTGTGCAACAGAGATGGGGGCTACACTTGGTACCTGTAACCAGGAGATTATCGAGGGCCTGGCTCGCTTTGGTCACGCTTTGGGGCTCGCATTTCAGGTACGAGATGATATGCTGGGAGTCTGGGCTACCGAAGCAGAATTAGGAAAGCTACCCGTTGGTGATATCTACCGGCGTAAGAAAAGCTTGCCTATCCTCCATGCCCTCCAATATGCACAACCAGATGATCAGCAGGCAATGGCGAAGATCTATAACCAGGATGCGCCGATTACACAGGAACAGGCACAGGAGGTTCTGGCTATCTTCGTCCGGACACAGACCAGAGAGTACTGCAATCAGTTTCTAGCACAGCAGTGTCAACAAGCACGTTTGGCCCTTGCTCAGGTAGCTACTACACACAACGCGCTTGCCACTCGTGCCCAGACTGACCTGGAGGCAATTATCGATTTTGTAAAGGAAGGGTGACTCTGTTCCCCAGCTCACCCTGACTTCCCAGGGGCTGTACGAAAAAGTTGCAGGCAGTCAGGCAACCAGAAGGGACTGCTGCTCCACGCAACTATCTGTAAATGTGATCACTCGATGGTGGCAAATTTACAGCGCAGCACCATCCGGCGGCAATATGCGAGCGATCACAACCGTCCTGGGGTGTACTGCTCAACGATCTGGAGCACATCGCTGCGGCTGAGCTTACCGTCGCCACGGGCTAAGGATTCCAGGGTAGCATAGGCCAGAGCGAGCGGAAGGGCGCAAAAGTCCAATACGGGACCAGGAGGGAGGGCACTGGTATAGGCATCAGCCAGGGCTAGATTGCGACGTGCGTAGGCGTGCATGTCCTCTGCTCGCCAACCGGGTGGAAAGAACTCCACACCGCGCGCCACATCTTCTGCGTGGTTACGTAGGATATTGACGGCTTGCAGGCCACGCCCGAATCCCACGGCGTGGATGCGGTTTGATTGTGTTCCGTTGTACCAGGCCCACAGATCCGACAGTAACAGGCCAACCGAGCCAGCTACCCCAAACGTGTAGCGGTCCAGGTCTGCCTCTGTCCGGATCATCCAGCCATTGTCTGCCCACTGTGCCATGCGGTCCGCCATGGTCGCCGTTGCCTCCCACACGCGCGGAGCGACGGATGGGGGTGCGAGCAACGCCCAGTCGCCTACTCGAAGCGTCACCTCTGGAAGTTCCTGTTGGTAGCGGCCCAACCCTGCTGTGAAGTCGCCAGCGGCAAAGGTCGTTTGCAGCGTGTGGCTGATAGAGTGCAACAGCATGGCCTTCGCGCGATTATCCAGCCTGGGATGATCTTCCACTTCATCGATGGCACGCAGGCATAAGTAGCCCGACATGACCGCATCCTGCAGTCCAGCTGGTAAGCGGCTTATGGGGATAAAGAACGTTCGGCTGGTTTCTTTCAGCATGTCTAGTGCATCTTCACTCATGCTCACTGTGTCAGCTCCTTCCGCAGTCGAAAAAAAGTAATAGTCCTTTCTGCCATGGTAGTCTGGTTGAAAAAAGTAATAGTCCTTTCTGCCATGGTAGTCTAGCCGATCCTCCGTTATACAACCTTTACTCAGCAAACATGCTGCTTGGCCCAGTGCCAAGCCCGACTTTCAGCACGTGTGCCGCTCGCAGTGCATACTGGGGGGCCACACGGCTGAGCCAGAACAACTCCCGCCAGAGCGGCGGCTGCAGCAATGCCCTCGTGGGCCGCAGCCAGTCTGGGGAGATGCCACGTTCTGGACTGTCTAGTACGACCCGGATTGTCGCCACGCGCAGGTTTCTTCCTGCGAGAAGGCCCGTCTCCATGTCGGCAGCCACGAAGCCCCGCTGGGACCAATCGCGACGATCGCCGCCGGTAATAAGAGATTGGGCAGTCAGCAGCGGCCCCGTGTCAGGTCGAAAGTGTAACGTGCGTGCGGCTGTCACCAGCGCTTGTACAAGTTCGGGATCGCAATGCACGATCCTCCCATCAGCAAGGCCGACCCAGTCAGGTATCAGGACGGTCCCTGGACGCAGGCCGGGTGCGAGCGCTCCTGCCAGACCACACACTACCACGATGGAGCCCTGGCGTGTCCCTTTCCAGCGTGCTAATCGCACGCCCGCCCAGCTAGCACGAGCATGGGGGAGTGTGCGCCGCACGGCCCAGTACTCAAGGAATGTTGGTGCCAGGATCTCCACGCTACGCTTCACCAGGTAACGATGAGGCACACCAGCTACGAGTCGTGTAATGATGCCCCAAGAAGTTCCCCCCTTCTTGTTAAGTGGCATACCCGTTGTCGCAGTACCACCGAACTGCCCGTTCCAGGGCTGCGGTTACGGATGTTGCTTCATAGCCAAGCTCAGATTGAGCCTTAGCAGAGCTGACGTACATATGATGGCGAGCCATCCGAACGCCTTCGAGTGGGATCAGCGGCGCGGCCATGCCGCCTGTCCCGTTGCGAAAGAGCCGGCAGCGGAGCTCGTCAGCCCAGCCGAGGGTGAGTGCCAACCGAAAGGGAATGTGGAAGGTCGGGGCAGTGCGACCACAGATTTGAGCCAGACGTTCCCACAACTGGGACAGGCTGATATTCTCACTACCCACCAGGTAGCGCTCCCGGGGACGTCCGTATTGAAGCGCCAGCACATGCGCCCTGGCTACATCCTCTACTGCCACTATGTTCAGTCCGCCGCCTAATGTGGCAAAGATCCGCCCGCGCATAAAGTCCACTACCATCTTTCCCGTGGGAGTCGGCTTCCAGTCTCCTGGCCCAACGGGCGCGGTCGGCAAGACGAGAACGACCGGTACTTGTGCAGCAAGTGCTACCCGCGCTTGCTGCAGCTTCGACCGGTGGTATGCTGAGGAACCAGCCTCTACGTCCCAGTCATCCTCAGTCGCCGGACGCCCCCCATAACTCGGCCCCACGGTTGACGAGCTCGAGGTGACGACGACACGCTCAATGCCTGCCAGGTGTGCCGCCTCCAGCACCCCGGTACAGCCGCGCACGTTGGTGGCGAACATCTTGTGATGCGCGCCCGGGGAGAAGGAGTAGAGAGCCGCCACGTGTACGAGATAGCGGCAACCCGCCATGTGTTGGGCCAGATCACCGGGGTGGAGGACATCACCCCATACAGCCGTACACCCGTCAAGTGGGGGCAGTGGTCTGGAACCTGGACGCACCAGAGCACGCACGCGGTACTGAGCCGCCAACAAGGCACGAAGTACGTGGCTACCCACGAATCCACTGGCCCCGGTCAAGAAGACCTCGTCACCCGCTCCTGCCATCCGCTGTAACTCCTCAGCCATCAGCTTTGTACTGCCGTTCTTCTAGGCTTAGTCAAACCTACTTTAAGTGAAGATAGATCGCAGGCTGCCACGCAGCACATCGGCCGTGGCTCGTACTGACTCACGGGGCGACTTCATGGTAGCTTCCACCGCAGAGGGCTCATAGCCGCAATGCGCCATGCAATTGGCGCAACGAGGATCCCTGCCCCGCCCATAATTCTCCCACTCGGTTGTCTCGATCAGCTCCTGATAGGAGCTGGCGTACCCATCGGCCATCAGATAACAAGGCCGCTGCCAGCCCAGCACTGAGTAGCTGGGGATACCCCAGGCGGTGCAGGTAAAGTCGACCTTGCCCTCCAGGAAGTCCAGGAAGAGAGGGGAGTGGTTCAGGCGCCACTTCTTGCGCCTGCCGTCTGCAAAAGCTTGACGGAAGATCTCGCGCGTCCGCTCGATGCCGAGAAAATGCTCCTGGTCCGGTGCTTTCTCGTAGGCGTAGCCCGGGGAGATCTGCATGACATCTACCCCCACATCGTCGTTCAGGAAGTCGAGTACGTCACGGATGCTGCGCGCATCGTCCTGCGTGAAGAACGTGGTGTTGGTGGTAACCCGGAATCCCCGGCGCTGGGCCTCCTTGATTGCTTCGATCGCCTTATCGAATACACCCTGACGGGCGACTGATTGATCATGGCGCTCCCTCAAGCCATCGATGTGGACCGACCAGGAGAAATAGGGGGATGGCTTGAACTGATCGAGCTTCTTGCCCATGAGAATGGCGTTGGTGCACAGATAGATGAAGCGCTTGCGTTCTATCAACGCCGCCACAATCTGATCGATCTCCCGGTGGATGAGCGGCTCGCCGCCAGCGATGGAAACGATTGGCGCGCCGCACTCCTCAACCGCGTCGATACACTGTTGAACGGAAAGTCGCCGCGCCAGGATATCCAGGGGATGCTGTATCTTGCCACAGCCGGCACAGGCAAGGTTGCACTGATAGAGTGGCTCTAGCTGCAACACAAGTGGAAACTTCTCATGGCCCCTCAGTCGCTGCCGGGCGATATATGCCGCGATCTGAAGATTCTGGCGTAGTGTGATCGCCATGGTTTGCTCTCCTCCCCTGTACAAACGATAAGCTGTACTCGATGGTATTGTACGCTATTCCCTGTATAGTCTGCATAACAGGGCAAGCTTATCATTACCAGGGATTTTTGGTTTTCCAATAGTCCTGAAAGAATAAAAAAAATGCCATTTCTTGCTATAATAAAAAATGAGGACCGACTTGTAAATACCTTACCATATTCAACGAAGGAAAGCAAGCGGCCGGGAATTATTGGTCATAGAGGCAGCGTCGTTGCACTTTCCATTGAGGTAAATGACAGGTGAAAATCTGACTTATGGATAATAATAAGCTGAGCGAGGAGGAGAAACCTCGGCTGAAGCAAGTATTGGATCAAGCAGTGCAATGGCTGCTGGAGCGCCAGGATGTCGAGGGCTGGTGGTGCGGCGAACTGGAAACGAATGTAACCATGACGGCAGAGCACGTCCTGCTGCTGCGTTTCTTGGAACTCAGCCTGGAGCGGATCAGGGACGGCGCTATACGGCACATCCTGAACAATCAGCGAGATGATGGCTCATGGGCGCTCTACTTCGGCGGTCCCGCGGATCTGAGCACCACGATCGAAGCCTATGTCGCGCTCAAGGTACTCGGGGTTGATCCCGGCAGCGACGCGATGCAGCGGGCGCTCACGGTTATTCACCAACAAGGGGGAGTAGCGAAGGCCAGGGTCTTTACCAAAATCTGGCTGGCGCTATTCGGCCAGTACCCATGGTCTGGCATCCCTAGCATGCCGCCGGAGTTGATCTACCTGTCGCCCAAGGTGCCGTTCAACCTCTATGACTTCGCCTGCTGGGCACGTGGCACCATTGCCCCGCTGCTGATAGTGATCTCCCGGCGTCCGGTAAAGTCGCTGGGTTGTAGCGTGCCGGAACTGGTTGTTCCAGGAACCGAGAGCTTGCTCACCCGAGTCCCCGGGTCGGGGTTCTTCTGGTGGACCGATAGGCTCCTCAAGGTGTATGAGACTTTGCCATGGCAGCCCGGTAGGTCACGTGCCCGGCGTCGCGTGGTCGATTGGATCGTGGAACGACAGGAGGCAGATGGGAGCTGGGGTGGTATCCAACCACCCTGGGTGTACTCGTTGATCGCTCTGTATCTCGAAGGTATGGGTACCGATCACCCGGTCATGCGCCGGGGAATCGAGGGGCTGGAGGGCTTCGTGCTGGAAGACGAGAGTGGGTGGCGGTTTCAAGCCTGTATGTCCCCGGTCTGGGATACTGCCTGGGCACTCCTGGCCCTACGCCGCGCCGGTGTGGATTGCGACCATCCAAGCATGCAACGCGCGGTCCAATGGATCCTGCAAGAGCAGATCTCCACGGGCGGCGATTGGCAGGTGCGTTGTGGCAATGTGCCGTGTGGTGGCTGGGCGTTCGAATTCGAGAATGACATCTATCCAGATATCGACGACACAGCGGTCGTCGTCCTGGCTTTGCTCGAAGCTGGGGCAGAGACAGCCGTGCGGGCCGCAGTGGATCGTGCTGTGCAGTGGGTGCTGGTCACGCGGTCGAGCAATGGGGCCTGGGGAGCATTCGACAAGGACAATACGCGAGCGATCGTCTACCAACTGCCATTCGCCGACTTCGGGGCGATGTTGGACCCGCCCACCGAAGACGTTACGGCCCATGTGCTGGAAATGCTGGCACACGTAGATACTCCGGGCAGGGAGCAGGTCATACGAGCGGCGCTCAAGTACCTGCGGCATACGCAGCGGCCAGACGGTTCCTGGTTCGGTCGCTGGGGTGTCAATTACATCTACGGAACGTGGTGCGTCATCTCAGCGCTCGTTGCGCTGCGCGATGGCGGGTACGCCGTGCAGGACATGATTGATAGGGGCTGTTCCTGGCTGCTCGAGCATCAGAACGGTGATGGCGGCTGGGGTGAATCCTGCTACTCCTACGAAGACAGCTCCTTTGCGGGCGTTGGGCAGAGCACGCCATCGCAAACGGCCTGGGCCGTCTTAGCCCTACAATTGGCTGGCCTGGGCCAGCATGCTGCCTGCCTGCGTGGTTTGACGTATCTTCGCGAGACCCAAGTAGATGGCACGTGGGAAGAACGGGAGTATACGGGCACGGGCTTCCCGCGAGATTTCTATATCAACTACCACCTGTACCGGCACATATTCCCGACTATGGCGCTGGCGGGGGCTTGTCAAGCGTAGGTGCGTCATGATGCAAAAAGAGAGCGACACTGTGTTCCTCCGCTGCCGCCCGCGTTGATCGCATAGCCGCCGCTCGGAGGTGACGTCGTGAGCGAGCCTTTCCACGCGAAGGTTACGGTCGCGCCCGCCGGCAGCGTATAGGTGAAGCCATCGGTACCGTCCCACAGCACCTGGAAGGTGCTGCTGCTCGCCCCGTTATTGTGAGCGACTACCACCTTGGAGCCGTCGGGATTCTTGAAAGCCACGTCCTCGACGCTGCCCGCGTTGTTGGAGTCGATGTGGTACGCGCCCGGCGTCACGAACTTACTGAAATGCCCCAGCAAGTAATAGTCCTTCGAGTAGCTCACGCTGCCGGTGGACTCGTCGATGGTCACGACACCCAGACAGTCGGGACAGCCGCCCGTGTGCGGGCCGTGATTGGGGTCGAGCGCGATATTCCAGAGTTCGACTGTGCGTGCCCAGTTCTGGACCGATTGTACCAGGAGATCAATCGTGTCAATAGGGGTCACGGCAGCACCCGTCGCGCACTCCGTCTCGTAGATCTCCGAGAGCGGGTAGCTGTTGCGCACGGTCGTCATCGCGGATGGGCTGCCCCCGTAGCAGTGCCACGCGATCCCCGCAATATTGCTCCTGGTGGTCGAGTCGCCAAGGAGTGTTAAGGGGTAGCTCGTGTTATCCCAGTTATGGTCGTAGGGGATGATCTTGGGGTGCAGTCCCGCGCTTGACAGAGCCGGAGCGAGGTTATTCTTGATAAAGTTGTTCTCGTCGCTTGCGGCCCAGTACATGCCCGGGTAGTTACTCGGCGCGTAGAGCGGCTCATTCTGCGGTGAGATCGTGTAGATAGGGATGCCATACGATTGGTAGGCCTGAAGAAACTTCACGAAATACTGCGCCAGTGGCCCGTAGTCCGAGGAGATCAGTGTGCCTTTATGGTGGTTGTAGACGCCGAGCATCGAGCCGTTGGTCTTCATCCAGGCTGGTGGACTCCAGGGATTGGCCATGAACTTGAGGTTGGGATTGAGTGAGTGGGCTTGCTGCAAGGCAGGAATGATGTAGGCCGTGTCATGGTTGACCGAGAAGTGCGTGAGATTGGGGTCGGTGTGGCCGACGGGCAGGTCATCGTAGGAGTATGGCCCGGTGACGGAGAAGTCCGAGGCTCCCATCGGGACGCGCACAAAGTCGAGCCCGATGCCCAGGCTCGGACTGAAGAGATTCTGCATGAGGGTATCGCGTGCGCGCTGGCTCAACTGGGTATAGATCAGCCAGGCCGACGACTCGGTGACGGCCGCGCCGAAGCCATCCATCTGCTGGTATTCCTGGTACTCGTTGACGTTGATCGTCGAGGAGTCCCCACTATTGGAGCCGAAAGTGAGGCTCGGCTGCGAAGTGAGCTCGTTGCTGCCGTCGCTGGTCGTCAGCCAGACCTGAACGGTTGGACCCGTGGCCCTGGTTGCGAAATGTGCGAGAAACAGACCGAGTATTGTTACGGTGACTATACCGCAGAGAAGAAACCAAACGATGGGAAGATGACGACGAGGGAAACCGTGCATATGTGTTATGTCCTCCTTAAGGCACATTGGCTGAGCATCATGCCGTATATCTCATCGGGCTGTGTTGCAAAAACTCTCAGGGGAACACGATGGGCGTGATGCTCTCTTCTTGCTTGTGAAGTTCAAACTGGGCTCACTCTACCAGATCGTCATACTTTTTGCAACGAAGCAAGCCCTAGACCACTAGATGCAGGGGAGCCTGACTAAAGGGGTCTGGCCATGGGAAGATGTCGTCATAAAGGTCAGAGATCTCTGTCTTCTTCGTTTGCTGCTCATCTCGCTTTCCAGGCCGAACGAGCCATCTTTCTTGCTGAAATTGCGTCTCTGCGTTGGCCAGGATACTTGTCCAGATTCCACCAGGTTACAGTTTATATTTACAACTCGTAGTATGAACTTCTCCTTTTCATAGCAAAAATTGAAGAGAGTGCTTCGAGCTCCGTATCGAACGCCACGGGCGAATGCCATCTGTGAACGCTTTTTAGGGAGCGTGAGGCGAGAACGCCTGGGTCATTTCCTGATCCTCCATGAGAAACAGCTCCACCGCCTCCTCAAGGCCTATATCCTGTGCTTCAACCAAGCTCGACCACATCAGGGCATCCGGCAACAGCTTCCAGAGCCGCCCTCTCCTGGAGGAGGAGTAGGCTTGCACTCAACAAAAGCTAAGAGGTATAGCTTGGGTGTGAGTTTACTCATACCCTAACGCTGATAGCACCGCACTATACAGTTAGTGCGGTGCTACCCTAGTGGTCATTGGTATAGATAAAACGGGTGTCTGAGTTGGTTGGAAGCAATCAAGGAACACGTTGTGCCGACGCGAGAACGCGCATTTTCATGTGATGATCCGATGCAGGTGCGTTCGAATGGCATCGCCCAGTTGTCGCGTGGTCGCCGTCCCACCCAGGTCTTGTGTCCGTACCTCCCCTGCTGACAGCACCTCCTCGATGGCGCGCATCAGCGCGGCTGCTGCCTCCTGCTCACCGAGATGGTTGAGCAAAAGCTGCCCTGACCAGATCGAGGCGATGGGGTTGGCGATGCCCCTGCCAGCAATGTCCGGTGCAGAGCCATGTATCGCCTGGAACAGGCTCGGGTAGCGCCGCGTTGGGTTGAGGTTCGCGCTGGGAGCCAGCCCCAGGCTACCGGAGATGGCGGCGCCAAGGTCCGTGAGGATATCGCCAAAGAGGTTGGAGGCCACGATGACATCCAGGCTCTCCGGCCTGGAGACGAAGCGGGCGCAGAGCGAATCGACGAGCTGCTGCTCGTGCGCGATGTCGGGGTAGTCGGCGGCCACCTGAGCGAACACCTCGTCCCAGAAGACCATGCTGTACTGCATGCTGTTCGATTTCGTAGCGCTCGTCACCTGCTTGCGTCCGTGCTGGCGGGCGTACTCGAAGGCGTAGCGGATGATCCGCGCGGTGCCCGCGCGGGTGAATACCATCGACTGGATAGCCACCTCTTCCCCCATCCCCTGATGCACGCGCCCTCCCACGCCGGCGTACTCGCCCTCGGTGTTCTCCCGGATGCAGAGCATATCAATTTCGGCGGGGCCCTTGCCGACCAGGGGACTCTGCACCCCTGGCAACAGGCGCATGGGCCGCAGATTGACGTACTGGTCGAACCCCTGGCGCAGCGGGAGCAACAGGCCCCACAGCGTCAGGTGGTCCGGGACCCGTGGGTCACCAATGGGGCCGAGCAAGATGCCATCAAAGCCTCCCCGCTCAAGTACCGCCAGCCCATCTTTCGGCATCAGTGCGCCCTCGCGCAGGTAGCGCTCCGTGCCCCAGTCGAAGTGCTGCGTCTCCAGGCGGAAGCCGCCGTGCAGCTCGGCAAGCGCCTTGAGCGTCTTGACGCTTTCCGTGATGACCTCTGGCCCAATCCCGTCGCCCGGCAGGACAACAATCTGATAGTGACGCATTGTGTTTCCTCCTGTTCTTCATCCAACCAGAGGTGCTCTCACGGTTTCCCGCTTCCTGTCGTTCATGATGGAACCGCTTGGACGTGCCGCAACGAAACCAGGCGCGGAGAATACCTCACCCAATATCTTACGCTGCTTTTGCCCACAGCACAAGAAGTCTCCTCTTCCCGGCCGCCTTCTCGGATATCCACGAGTCACATGTCTCTGGGGTTTGCCACTTGCAAGTTCTCAGATACCTGTTGACCGACGTACCCACAGACGTGCGACTAACACGAGCGACCAGATGGTATCAGCGTTGGTTGCCAGGCGCTCAAAGAGGCCAGCATATCCGGCGAACACACTGTGTGTGTTTTGGGCGACACCGAAGAAGCTCATACACACCATCGTCAGGAGGCCGCAGGCCACCGAAAATGTCGCCCAACCGCGCCAAAGAGGGTGTTTCCAGAAGCGCCGGGCGATGACAAATAAGCCAAAGGTCATGGCATTCACAACCAGGATCGTGAAGACAAGATGAAGCGTGCCACCGAGCGTCGAGGGGCCCGGCCCACTTGGCGTCCCTGGTGGATAGCCATAGCCCGGATCTTGCGAGAAGATCGCAATAGCAATGAGTCCCACTCCTTCAATACCACGAATGATGGGATACCAGGTCGCGCACACGCCTCCTGCGAGGATCTTGCGCCAGACAAAAGCCAACCAGAGTATACTCACCCCGCAGACGACAAAATCGAGTTGCTGGATCCATCCACCTGGACCCAGGCTGAGCGCGCTGATGGCTTGCCGCCAGGCATCATAGCCGGGACGGGTCGCGCCCTCAATCACATAGATGATCGGAAACAGCGCAGTACCAGCAACCCCGCAGGTAAGCATGATCAGCAATGAACGAGACAGCGGCTTGGCTATGGGAAGATTGGCCCGAGCAGCCCCAGACGCAGCTGGCTGGCGGGCAACAGACGATCAGGTACGTCAGCCATTGATTTACCTCCATGTGTGTTCTGCCGTCTCGAACGAAAAGAAGCCCATTCCCGGTTTCACCACTTACTGATAATCGTAAAAGCCCTTTCCACTTTTCCTGCCATACATCCCTGAGATCACCATCCGGCGCAGAAGTGGAGGTGGCGCATACAGTGGGTCTTTATACTCATCGTAAATTGCTTCCGCCGCCCACAACGTTGTGTCAAGACCCACGTAATCGAGCAGCGTAAATGGTCCCATCGGATAACCACACCCCAGCTTCATGGCAATGTCGATATCATCGCGAGTGGCCATGCCGTTCTCCAACATGCGTATTGCCGCCAACAAATAGGGAATGAGCAGGAAGTTAACGATGAACCCTGCCGTATCTTTTGCCAGGACGGGCGTTTTTCCTAAAGATAGTGCGAATTGCTTGACCGTTTCGATCGTCTCATCCGAGGTAGAGATAGTGCGCACCACTTCGACCAGTTTCATGACTGGTGCTGGGTTGAAGAAATGCAGTCCGCAGACTTTATCAGGGCGTTTGGTCACCGCCCCCATTTGTGTTACATTCAATGAGGAGGTATTGCTTAGAATGAGCGTCGCTGGCTTCAGAATGTTATCAAGTGCGGGAAAGAGACGTACTTTCTCTTCCATATTCTCAATTACCGCCTCTATCACCAGGTCACAATCGGCAAAATCGGCCAGCTCGAGCGTGCCATGCAAGCGTGCCTGGTACTCGTCTACCTGACCCTGAGTGATCTTGCCTTTGCCTGCCAGCATCTCCCACGCCTCATGTATGCGTGCCATACCCTTGTCGAGCAGCTGTTGGTTTACCTCGCGCACGACCGTTTCGTAACCGGATTGCGCACAGGTTTGGGCGATACCACTGCCCATCAGGCCACAACCGGCGACGCCAACCCTTCTTATAGCCATTGACTCTACTCCTTATCTACGAAAGCCCGCATCACTTTCGTTGGACCATCATCAACACCAAAAATAATCGTGTAGTGGTTCAGGTTTGGGAAGTCGACATAGCGTAAATTCTTGATTTCACGCTGAATAGCTGGCACAAATTCCTCGGGCAGCAACTGGTCGTTATCAGAAAACAATCCCTGACCAGCTCGTAGCAAGAGCGTTGGTACTGCAACGTCCTTCCATTGCCTTTCAGGCAGGCCCTCGGAAAGCTGTCGCTTGTTATCCTCGAGCACGCCCTCGCGATAAGCCTTTGAGACTACCGATCCATCGCTCCTATGACGTACATCATGCTCGAAATAGAGATCAAAGTAGCCATTCCAGTAGGGTCCCAGATATGGAGCGGCTTTTAGGCGTTGCTTATATTCCTCAAACGAGGTCACTGATGTTCCCAACCTATTAATAGAAGTGGTAAGCCACGCAGGCTGCTCCTCAACTGTTTTCCAGGGTGGCGACGCGACTGCATCGATTAAAACAAGTTTGCTCAGTTTCTCTGGATAATGTGCTGCAAAATAGAATGCAATAAACGCCCCTAGGGAATGTCCTATAACTACAGGACGGTCCAACTCCAACTCGTCGATGAGCTCGGCCAGGTCATTAGCATGAATGGGAATGCTATATCCACTTTCCGGTTTATCGCTATCGCCTCTTCCCCGCAGAGAAAGCATTGGCCGTCATGCCATGCACGCAAATAATGGGAGAACCTTGCTCACCCCATTGGACATAATGAAACGTGGGATCCCCGGCCACGATGAATTCATCGCGCACTGGACTCACTAGCATACCTCTACTCCTTGCACGCCGCTCTATAGGCGGATTGAGACACTTTTTTAGTGCTTCTGAAGAGAAGACTTCTTGCAGAAAGAGTATAACACATGGATGTTCGCGAAGCCTATGAGGAATTCCTGCATGCGAAACTGCCCACGAGCCCTCAAACCGTGCGGGGGTATAAGTTTCGCCTGGCTGTCTTTGCGAGCTGGTGTGAAGCACATGGGTACACGTTAGAGAGTCTCACTGCCAAACATATCAGGCAATTTGTTGAAGACGTGAGTAAGCGTCATGGCGGGCTGGCATCGTCCACCATCAGGCAATACGCGCTGAATGTGAAGACGTTTCTGCGCTGGTGTGCCCGCGATGAAGAGTTTGAAGACCTGGTGTCACACAAAGTCGTGAACCACATTGCCCTCCCCAGGCTCTCAGAGACCATCATCGAGGTATTCACACCTGAACAACTGCAAGCCCTGTTTCGCGCGCTAGACAAGCAGCCCTTCCCTGTAAGGGACAAGGCTATTCTTTCGCTGCTGATCGATACGGGGATCCGCGCCTCCGAACTGTGTGGACTCGTGCTCAAAAATACGTGGCTCGATGCAGACGATGCCTATATCAGAGTCGCCGGCAAAGGCAGGAAGGAACGAGAAGTGCCACTGGGCAGGCAGAGCCGCATAGCGCTCAGGCGCTATATCACGCGCTACAGGCATCCCAAGGATCCCCAGGGCGAGCAGCATGTCTTCATTTCCAGGACAGGCGAGCCATTGACCGTGCATGGCCTGGCACAATTGATCGAGCAGCTCTCCGAGACGACGCGCATTAGAGATGTACGTGTGAGCCCCCACACGTTTCGCCATACCTATGCCGTGCAATACCTCTTAAATGGTGGTGACATCTATAAGCTTTCTCGGCTCATGGGCCATACGAGCGTGAAGATCACTGAGCGTTACCTGCAGGCGGTGAATGCAAAGCAGGCTAGAGCCGGCAATCACTCGGTATTAGATAACCTGTAATGCCAGCGCCTGGGCGAGGGAGAGTCGATCCCATCGCCCAGGCTAACCTACCGGCGTACCAGTAGGCTATTCCTTATAACGAATAGAGGCATGCATGCAGCAGCCAATCAATCGTATTCTCATCGGCTTTATCGCCTTCTGTGCCACGTTGGGCGCAGCCCTGGGCGTCTTTTTGTACATCAGTTTATTGCCTCATATCACGCTTATAGGCTGGCTTGTGGCTGCCCTGGTTGTGCTCGGCCTGGGCTGCACCGGCACGCTGATGGTCAACTTCACGTTGCACAAGATCGGCGCCTGGCGCATCCATCGTAACGTGGTTGCTGTTGGCGAGGTCGTGGCTGTGCGCAACGAGGACGGGACG
>WNGJ01002864.1_pt1 | contig 17643 bp, 19 predicted proteins | sample 5400611 | NCBI WGS metagenome assembly WNGJ01 (sample SAMN13153375, study PRJNA577476) | soil metagenome | isolation source: 40 cm soil or saprolite under Garry oak tree replicate 1 | place: USA:California | collected 2016-06-15 | reverse complement strand
CGCCGAAACTGACAAAGGAATATCCGATCCATTTGCGCGCCTATGACCTGCTCGGCGACGGCGATGCCGATCTGCGCCCGCTGCCGTTTGTCGAACGCCGCAAGCTGCTGGAGGCTTTCGTCGCCAGGCTTGACGATGCCAGGGTCGACCTGTCGCCGACGATTGCCTTCGACAGCTGGGATGCGCTGAGATCGGCGCGCGCTGATCCAGCGAGCGCAGGCGCCGGCGAAGATGCCGAGGCGGTCGAAGGCGTGATGCTGAAGCGCCGCGACGCGGCCTATCTGCCGGGGCGCCCGAGAGGGCAATGGTGGAAGTGGAAACGCGATCCGCACATCATCGATGCCGTGCTGATGTATGCGCAACGCGGCCACGGCAAACGCTCCTCATACTATTCTGACTATACGTTCGGGGTCTGGACCAAGAGCGAGGACGGCGAGCAGCTGGTGCCGGTCGGCAAGGCCTATTTCGGCTTCACCGACGAGGAATTGCTGCAGATCGACCGCTTCGTCCGCCGCAACACCACCGAGAAATTCGGCCCGGTCCGCCATGTGGTGCATGAGCCGGATCAGGGCCTGGTGCTGGAAGTCGCCTTCGAGGGGCTGGCGCGCTCGCCGCGGCACAAATCCGGCGTCGCGATGCGGTTTCCGCGCATCAACCGGCTGCGCTGGGACAAGCCGCCGCGCGAGGCCGACCGGCTGGAAACGCTGGAGCGGATGCTGAAAGCGGACGCTTTTCTGCGCGACGCAGCATCTTGAAGGCCATTGACGGCGACAAGCGGGTTCCCCATCTCCCCTGCACCGGACTCGAGCGGGATGACTTTTCTTCGAATCGTCATTCCGCTCTGGGTTATTGGTGGAGCATGATCTTTTCCGAAAACCGGTACCCACTTTTCGGGATCATGCTCTATAGTGCGCGAGCCAATTCGCGCGGGAGAGTATCGATGCCCAACGACACCAGGGAATTGCCGGCGGCCAGTGACAGCCTGTATCGGTTTCTCGGAGGCTCGCCGCTAACGGTGGCGTTTCGGCTGATCCTGCTCTCCATTCTGGTAGGCGTGGTGCTCGCCGCGATCGGCTTCGACCCCTGGAATATCGTCAACAGTATCCGGCTGTTGTTTCAGCGCATCTGGGATCTCGGCTTTGACGCCATCAACGGCTTGTGGCGCTACTTCCTGCTCGGCGCCGTGATCGTGATCCCGGTCTGGCTGATTTCGCGGATGTTCGCCGCGCCGCGCGGCCGATAGTCACTCTCGAGCGGGCTGCGGCCGATGCAAGTGCGATTTGTCGGCTGCGGCGACGCGCTCGGTTCCGGCGGCCGTTTCAACACCTGCTTTCATGTCACCGGCAGCGGCGTCAATTTCCTGATCGATTGCGGCGCGTCGGCGCTGCCGGCCTTGAAGCGGCTCGATATCGCGCGCGAGGATATCGACCTCATCCTGATCACGCATTTCCACGGTGACCATTTCGGCGGATTGCCGTTTTTGCTGCTCGACGCGCAATTCACGCGGCGCTCCCGTCCGCTTGTCATCGCCGGACCTGCCGGCATCGAGACGCGGCTGGCGCAGGTGATGGAAGCGCTGTTCGAGCATTCCTCAAGGACAAAGCAACGTTTTGATCTATCGGTTGTCGCACTCACGCCTGAGGAAACGCGGGCGTTCGGTGCAGTAAAAGTCACGCCGTTTGCCGTGGTGCATGGCTACTCCGGCGGCCCGTTTCTGGCTTATCGGGTCGAGGCCGAGGGCCGCATCATCGCCTACAGCGCCGATAGCGAGTGGACGGAGACGCTGATCCCGTTGGGCCGCGACGCCGACCTCTTCATCGCCGAGGCCTATTACTACGACAAGATCGTGAAGAATCACCTCAGCCTGAAAACGCTGGAAGCACATCTCGCACAGATCAATCCAAAGCGGCTCGTACTCACCCACATGAGTGACGACATGCTCGGACGGCTGGATTCACTGGCCTACAATGCAGCGAGCGACGGCATGATCGTCGAGCTCTAGGAATTTTCAGTTGAGTCCCTTTTCCAAGGTCACGACCGCGCAGGTCTTTGCCATCGCCGGACCGGCGATGGTCGCAAACCTGACCACGCCGCTGATCGGAATCGTCTCGACCATTGCCATCGGACGGCTGGGCGATGCCACGCTGCTCGGCGGGGTGGCCGTCACATCGGTTATCTTCGATTGCCTGTTCTGGCTGTTCGGATTCCTGCGCATGAGCACGTTGGCCTTCACGGCCCAGGCTGTCGGCGCCGGCCAGGCGCAGGAATTGCCCGTCCTGCTGGTGAGGGGCTTTGCGGTCGCGGCGCTGGCCGGCGCCGGCTTGATCGTCCTGCAGATACCGCTCGCCGCGGTTTTGCTGAGTGCCATGGGCGGCAGCGAGGGCGTCACCCGGGCCGCGAAGACTTACTTCACCATCCGGATCTGGTCTGCGCCTTTGGTGCTGGCCAATTATGTCGTGCTCGGCTGGCTGATCGGACAGGCGCGCGCCAGGCTTGCGCTCGGCGTGCAGATTGCGATCAACGCCATCAGCATGGCGGCGACCGCGCTGTTGGTGCTGGTGGCCGACTTCGGAATCGCGGGTGCGGCGATGGCCGCCGTGCTCGCGGAAGCGACCGGGCTCGTGCTCGGCATTCTCATCGCACGACATCTGACACAAGGGAAACTCGCAGTTTCTCCTGCCATGCTGCTTGAGCGCGCCAAGCTGATGCGGATGCTGGCGGTCAACCGCGATATCCTGATCCGGACGGCTTGCCTGATTGCCGTGTTCCTGTTCTTCACCGCGCAAGGAGCCCGCGCCGGAGACGTGACGCTGGCCGCCAACGCGGTACTGAACAACTTCCTGCTGGTCAGCGCGTTCTTCCTCGACGGCCTCGCCAACGCCGCCGAGCAGCTCTGCGGCCGCGCCTATGGCGCGCGCGACAGAGGCGCATTCTCCAGCGCCACCCGGCTCGTGATCCTGTGGGGTTTTGCCTTTGCCCTTGTGGTAACGGCGGTCTATGCGCTGTTCGGACATGGACTGATCGATATCATGACCGCCAGCGAAGAGGTGCGGCGCGGCGCGCGCGACTATTTGTGGCTGGTGGTGCTGTCTCCGGTGCTCGCGGTGTTCGCCTTCGCCTATGATGGGGTTTTCATCGGCGCCACCTGGGCGCGCGACATGCGCAATTTGATGGTGCTTTCGCTGCTGATCTTTCTTGGCGCCTGGCTGGCGCTGCGGTCATTCGGCAATACCGGGCTGTGGGGTGCGCTGCTGGTGCACTATGCCGCACGCGGCGGGCTGCAGGCGCTGCGTTATCCGGCGCTTTTGAAAGCGTCTTTTGCGGGAAAGAGCTAGTGAGCGGATTCCGGTTCCGGCCTTCAACGCGCGCGTGTCCCGGACGCGATGCGGCACGAAGTGACGCGTCGCAGAGCCGGGATCCACGACGCGAGGATGGGCCCCGGATCAGCAGCGCACCACGCCGCAAACGCGTCGCGCTGCACTGCATCCGGGGCACGAGAGCCCCCGCTAAATCGGCCAATCCTCGGCCGTGATCGTCGCCGCGTCGGCGCCGACGATTTCAGATAATTGGTCGCGGCCGGTGCGCAGAAGTGTCGAGGCGAGATCGTTCTTGATGTCGTCGACGAGGCCAAGGCCCTTGTAGATCAGCGACGAATAAAGCTGGATCAGGCTGGCGCCGGCGCGGATTTTTGTCAGCGCGGCGCCGCCGCTATCGATGCCGCCGACGCCTATCAGCGGAAACGCCCCCTCGGCGCGGACATAGGTCTCCGCCACCATTCGTGTCGACAGCCGAAACAGCGGCCTGCCCGACAATCCGCCCTGCTCCTTGGCACGGGTTTGTTCGCGCAAGGTGGAGGGCCGCGCCACCGTGGTGTTGCCGACGATCATGCCGTCGATCCGGCGCGAGCGCGCGATGTGAACCACGTCGTCCAGTTCGGACAGGCTCAGATCCGGCGCGATCTTGAGCAGCACCGGTGAATCGCCGGCGTTCTGGCGCATGCGCTCGCGCGCATCGATCACTTTGGCCAGCAGGTCGTTGAGTTGGTCCGCCTGTTGCAGGTTGCGCAGGCCTGGCGTGTTCGGTGACGAGACGTTGACGGTGAAATAGCTGGCCACCGGCGCGAGGATTTCGACCAGTTTCACATAATCGGCGACGCGATCGGTGGTATCCTTGTTGGCGCCGATATTGACGCCGACGATGCCGTTAAGATGCGCGCGGCCGGCCAGCCGTCGCAGCACCGCCTCGGCGCCATCATTGTTGAACCCCATGCGGTTGATGACAGCTTCGTCGCGCTCGAGGCGAAACAGCCGCGGCCGCGGATTGCCGGTTTGCGGCTTCGGCGTCACCGAGCCGATCTCGACAAAACCAAAGCCCAGCCGCAACAGCGCGTCGGGAGCCTCCGCGCTCTTGTCGAAGCCCGCGGCCATGCCGATCGGATTGGCAAAATTCAGGCCGAAGGCCCGCACCGCCAGCTTTGGATCGTCCGCCCGCGGCCTTAGCGGCGGCAGCAGCCGCAACCCCTGGATCGCCAGCCGGTGCGCGTCTTCAGGGTCGAACCAGCGCAGCAGCGGCAATGAGAAGGCATCGAAGGCGCGGATCACGGCGTCAGCTCCGGGATGTCGTGATAGCCATCGGAGCGGGCGCGCAGGTCGAGCACATCGGTGACCGCGCCGAGATCGAGTTCGCCGTAGAGATGCGGAAACAGCTCGTCGTTGCGCGAGGGCACCCATCGTAGCGCCTCGCCCAGCGCGTCGACGTCAACCGCGATCAGGAACAGCCCGGTCTGGCCGAAGAAGTGCTTTCTTGCGGTCTCCGCCACCTGAGATGCGGTCGAGAAATGAATGAAGCCGTCACGGAGATCATCGGCGCTGCCCCGGTACACGCCCTGCCGCTCGGCCTCGCGCCAGGCCGAAGCGGGACAGATTTTGTAGATCGTGCGCACGTGTCCAGAGTCCGTCGAGGTGCTTGGGATTTCCCGGAATTTCCGGACTGCTTCCGACCGTATCGGCGCGACCTGCGCACTTCAAGGGTCGCATCGGATCCTCGCACGGCTCTTCGAGGGCCCTTGGCGGGCGCTTGCGCCGGATTGCGGAATCCGGCCGATTGAGGTAATAATTCCTAGCATTCGACGCCGTGGACCGATGGCCAAAACTTCAAAAGCGCAGGGCATGCTGACCCACGAGCAGATCTGGACCGCGCTGGATCGGCTTGCCGACCGCGCCGGATTGTCGCCCTCCGGGCTCGCCAAACGCTCCGGCCTCGATCCGACCACGTTCAACAAATCCAAACGGATCACGCCGGACGGCAGGGAACGCTGGCCTTCGACCGAGTCGGTGTCCAAGGCGCTCGCCGCCACCAACAGCTCGATCGACACCTTCGTGCAGCTGATCGGCGATGCCGCACGGACCATACAATCGGTGCCGCTGCTCGGCTTCGCGCAGGCGGGAGCCGGCGGTTATTTCGACGATGGCGGGTTCCCGGCCGGCAAGGGCTGGGACGAAGTGGGCCTGCCCTCCGTCAATGACGAGCATGCCTATGCGCTGGAAATTTCCGGCGATTCGATGAGGCCCGCTTATCGCGACGGCGACATCATCGTGGTGTCGCCGGGCACGCCGATCCGGCGCGGCGACCGCGTGGTGGTGAAAACCACCGACGGCGAAGTGATGGTGAAGGAACTGAAACGCCGGACCGCGAAAACGCTGGAGCTGCAATCGCTCAATCCGAGCCATGTCGATCGCACGCTGGCCGCTGACGACGTCGAGTGGATCGCGCGGATCGTGTGGGCGAGCCAGTGAAATACAATCGTCATTGCCGGGCTTTACCGGGCAATCCATCGATCAAAAGCGTTTTGCAAAGTATGATGGATGCGCGGGTCAAGCCCGCGCATGACGACATCGTATCGCCGAACTACGACGCGTAGTCGGGCTCCTTGCGGTCGAGCATGCGCTTCAAGGCGTCGAAGTGCCGCTGTGCCGGGCTCGGGCCTTTGTACAAATGATCGCCGCCGATATCCCGTTTTGTCTTCTCGACCACGGCGGCCGGGAGCTGTTTCAGCGGCTGTCCGGTCCACATCGCGTAGATCTGAACCTGTGCCGCGCGCTCGATATAGTACAGCCGGTCATAGGCGTCGGCGATCGTCTCGCCGACCGTGCTGATGCCGTGATTGGCCATGAACAAGATCGTCCTGTCGCCGATCACCTGGGCAAGGCGCGCGCCTTCGGCCGGATCGAGCGCCGGGCCGGTGTACTCGTCGTCATAGGCGATCTCACCGGACATGCCGACCTCGGTCTGGCCGATCTCCTTGATGCGCGGATCTTCCAGACGGGTGAGCGCGCTCGCAAAGGGCATGTGGGTGTGAAACACGGCCTTGGCCTGCGGCAGCGCCTTGTGGATCGGCGCATGGATGCAATAGCAGGAGCGTTCCACCTCGCCCTCGCCGCGCTTGACCTCGCCATCGTCGATGCCGACTTCCATGAACGAAGAGGCCGTCACCTCGGACCAATGCATCCCGAACGGAATCTGGTAGTAGCGATCGCTGCGGCCCGGCACCACCAGGGTCAGATGGTTGAAGATGCCCTCGCTGAAACCCTGGTTGAAGGCCAGCCGGTGCGCGGCCGCGAGATCGACCCGCGCCTGCCATTCCTGGGCGTTGTTGTCCCCCAGCGTTTTCGGCGAAACCCTGAACTGCATGAGCATCCTCCCTAAAGACCTGTCATGTCGTACGTCTCGGCGCTCGATAGAGGACTCGGACGTTTCTTGGATTGCCTCATAGTGTAGCGCGGTTTGAAGCGGTCTTGGCTGAAATTGCGGCGGGCCTCCCATGCGCATTTGCTGATATGGCGCGCCGGGATGCCGAAGATCACACGATCCATTGGCAAAACAAGCGCATTTCCGCCATGAGCTTGTTGCGCGCGGAGTGCTGTGAGTGGCGGTCAACGTTGGATCAAGCCTTCAAACAGAGAGCGTTTGAGCGATTTGACGAAAAGGGCTAATAAACGGGTCATGAGAAGGAGCGCGGGATGACTGAGGAATCAAAGCTGAAGCTTCCGGCATTTGATCCGAGCGCTGTGAGCGAGAGCAATTTCACCAGTTATCCAGAGCCTCACCGAGCCGCCAATCAGACGCGGTACAATCGGCGGCTCGGCGAGCACGCCGGCCTTCGGAATTTCGGCGTCAACCTGACCCGCATTATTCCGGGAGGGCAGTCCTCTTACCGGCATGCGCACTCGCGTCAGGACGAATTCATCCTCGTGCTGGAAGGCGAGGTGGTGCTGGAGACCAACGATGGAGCGCAAACATTGACGCCGGGGATGTGCGCCGCCTTTGCTGCCGGTTCTGGCGACGCGCACCGGTTTATCAATCGCTCGGCGACCGATGCCAAATTGCTTGTCATTGGCGACCGGACTTCGGGTGATGAGATCACCTATCCCGATGTGGACATGCATGCGGTTCTCGGGCCTGAAGGCGTTTATCGGTTCAGCACCAAATCCGGCGAGCCGCTTTGAGCCCGGCTATCCCGACCTTGCCAGCGCGCCGTCGATCATCGCCACCGCGTTCGACAGACCGTAGACCGCGACGAACGAACCGAAGCGCGGGCCTTTTTCCTGGCCGAGCAGCACCTGATAGAGCAGGTTGAACCAGTCGAGCGAGACGCCGGGGCGGCCGTCCTTTCCCTTTTTCACGGGGTCTAGGAAAGGCTCGCGGCGGCCGATTTCGTAGACCACGTTCTGGATGTCCTCGGCTGAGGACGTCGGCGGCAATTGCGACAGCGCATCGCGCAGATCCTGCAGCGCGACCCGTTCACTGTCCGTCGGCTCACGGAATTTCTTGGTCGGCGCCACGAAGTCGCGATAATAGTTGATGGCGTAGCCGACCATCGCATCGAGCTTCGGATGCGTCTGCGGCGTGACCCCGGGGCGATAACGCCCGATAAAGCCCCACAGGGTCGCGGCGTTCTCCGCGTTCGACGACGACACCAGCGTCAGCAGCAGTTGGAACGTGACGGGCATGTCGGCCGCGGGCGGGTGCCCGGCGTGGATGTGCCAGACCGGATTGGAAAGCTGCTGCTTGGCGTCCTGCCGCGGGAAGCCTTCGAGGAATTGCTGGTAGTCGTCGACATTGCGCGGGATCACGTCGAAGTACAAACGCTTCGCCGACTTCGGCTCGCGGTACATGAACAGCGACAAGGATTCCGGCGACGCGTAGCGCAGCCATTCGTCGATGGTGAGCCCGTTGCCCTTCGACTTGGAAATCTTCTGGCCCTTGTCGTCGAGGAACAGTTCGTAAATGAACGCTTCCGGCGGCGTGCCGCCGAGCGCCGTGCAGATCTTGCCTGACAGCTTGACCGAATCGATCAGATCCTTGCCGGACATCTCATAATCGACGCCGAGCGCGGCCCAGCGCATCGCAAAGTCCGGCTTCCACTGCAGCTTGCAATGCCCGCCGGTGACCGGAAGCGTGACGCGCTCTTTGGTGTCGGGATCGTCATAGGAGATAGTGCCGGCCTTCACGTCATGGGCTGTGATCGGCACATACAGCACGACGCCGGTGCGCGGGCAGATCGGCAGGAACGGCGAATAGCTCGCGGCGCGTTCTTCGCGCAAGGACGGCAGCATGATCGCCATCACTTGATCGATGCGCTCCAGCACGCGCAGCAATGTCGCGTCGAATTTTCCGGACTTGTAGTAATCGGTCGAACTGGCAAACTCGTAGTCGAATCCGAACGCGTCGAGAAACGCCCGCAGCCGCGCATTATTATGTGCGCCGAAACTCGGATGAGTGCCGAACGGATCGGGCACAGTGGTCAGCGGCTTGCCGAGATGCTGCTCCAGTATCTCCTTGTTCGGCACATTGTCCGGCACCTTGCGCAGGCCGTCCATGTCGTCGGAGAACGCGATCAGCCGCGTCCCGATCTTGTCCTCGGTGAGGACGCGAAACGCGTGACGCACCATGGTGGTGCGCGCGACCTCGCCGAAGGTACCGATATGCGGCAGCCCCGACGGACCATAGCCGGTCTCGAACAGCACCTCCTCCTTTGGCTTCTTCTTCAGCCGCGCGACGATCGCCTTCGCCTGCTCGAACGGCCAGGCGTTGGACTGCTCGGCGAGCATGCGCAGATCGCTCGGACTGGCAGTAGGATCGATCGTGGACATCAAGGGGTCTCCCGGGGAGCGCGGAAACTAACGCTTCCGCGTATAAATGCAAAATGGCGGTCGCCGTCGTTCCGGGGTGATGCCACCGGGTCCGCGCAAGCGCGGCCCGATGACAGGCTCCGCGAAGCAATCCATGGGGGCACAAAGCAAGACTGGATTGCTTCGTTACTTCACTCCTCGCAATGACGCGAAGAAGAATCGCAGGGTGGGCAAAGGCTCGCTTGCGCCGTGCCCACCATCGCCACATTGTGGTGGGCACGCTTCGCTTTGCCCACCCTACGAAATCTACGAAATCGCATCCGCGCAAACTCCTAGAACGGGCTGACGGAAAAATAGCGCAGCCACAAATCGGTGTAGCGGCCTTTCTCCCAAACCCGGAACAGCGCCCAGTTCAACGACTGCCGCAGCAGGTCGTTGCCCTTGCGCACGGCAATCCCGATGCCTTCGCCGAAATAGCGGCTCTCGACAAACGGTCCGCCGCTGAAGGCGCAGCATTCGCCCGAGTCGGTGCCGTTGATCCAGAATGCCAGCGAGATCGCATCGCCGAAGATGAAATCGACCTCGCCGCGACGCAGCGCCAGCCGCAGCGCGTCGTCATTGGGATAGGGATGCAATTCGGCGTCGGTGAACATCGTCTTGAGATAGGCCTCATGCGAGGTCCCGGCGATGGCGCCGACCTTCTTGCCTTCGAGATATTCGGGGCGAACCTCCGGCATCACGGCGTCGCGGCGCGACACGAAGCGCGCCGGCGCCCGGTAATACGGGTCGGTGAAATCGAGCCGGGCGCGCAATTGCGGCGTCACCGCCAGCGAGGCGATGATGGCATCGCCGCGGTTGCTCGTGATCGCGTCGATCAGGGTCTCGAAGCGTCGCATCTGGATGGTGCAAGTGACTTTGATTTCGTCGCAAAGCTGCCGCGCCAGATCGACATTGAAGCCGGCGGGATTGCCATCGGGGCCGGTGAAGTTGAACGGCGGGTAATCAGTCTCGGTCAAGAACCGGATCACCGTCAGGCGCGAAAGGTCGGGCCGGTCCGGACGCCGTCTCGGATCCCAGAAGCCGGGCACCGCCTGCGGTGCCGCCTCCGCGCCGGGCTTGGCGACAGTTTGCGCCTGCGCCGGGGCGCCGGACAAGGTCACGGCCAGCACAGTCCCGAGCGACAACCGCGTGACGGTTGCGCGGATTGGTCGAAACCATCTTTCGTTGGGACCTATCTGAGACTGCATTGCCGACGGTTTTTTTGGGGTGGATGGCCTTATAGACCATCCCGCTGACGACGCGAACGCCGTTTGGAGACCCGCCGCAGCTTCGCTCAAAGATACCGCTTCAGGTCGGCCGCGGCTTCCTCGGGTGTCCGCTTGAGATTGAACGGCGCCACGAACCTGCCGTCGCGATCCATCAGATAGATCAGCGCGGTGTGGTCCATGGTGTAATCGCCCTCGTCCTTGAGCGGGACTTTCCTGGCATAGACCCGGAAACCGGAAAGCACCTTTGCCACCGCGTCCGGACTACCGGTCAGGCCCTTCAGGTGCGGATCGAAGTTCGATAAATAATCCTTCATCGCCGCATTGCTGTCCCGCTCGGGATCGACAGAGATGAAATAAGCGTTAACGCGATCGGCATCCTTGCCCATCGCCCGCAACACCTCGGAGATCTCGAACAGCGACGTCGGACACACGTCGGGGCAATGGGTGAAGCCGAAAAAGATCAGGGTCGGGTGGCCCTGCATGTCCTTTTCGGTCACGGTCTGACCGGCCTGGTCGGTCAATTGAAACGGCCCGCCGATTGCGGCAGGCGCCGCCACATTGCGTATGCCACCCAGCGCCCACAGCATGAGCACCAGGCCCACCACCAGGCTTCCGGCGAAGGCTGCGACGATGACAAGCGGGCGGGTGGTCCGATCCATGATGAAATTTCCTCGATCCGGATCAGAGGCAGGCTGCGATGCCGGACGCGATCATCTCGAAGAAGACCGTCGTCCCATAATGAAACCACAGCACCAGCGCGGCGATCAAAACCGCGGCGCCAAGGCCCGCAGCGGCCACGGCAAGCACCGACGCAACCCTGCGAGACGGCCGGATTGCGGAGAGCAGCGTGGAAACGGGCTGAGCCATGCGCGACCAACTGGTTGAACGAGCAGCGAGGCGGCGTTGCCGCCGTCCGCCGCTCTGAGATAGGGCCAGTTGCGCTGCCGGGCAAGCGCTGCGGCAGCAGCGCCGATCACGTCATGCTGATGGGGGTCGCGGTCTCAGTGCGGGGCCGAGGCCTGGGCATCGAGATAGCAGGGGCGATACATGCCCATCAATTGCCTGCCGCGGAGGAAAATCATGTGCGGCGTCAGTCCGCCACGCTGCGCGATCCAGCGCCGCACAGCTGATGGGTACATCGACAACAGCATCTGGGTGGCTTCCGGATTGGTCACCGCACGGCCGTTGGCGCCAAAATCCCAAGCGGCGTGGAATCCCAGATTGGCATGAGATGTCACGCAAATCTTGTCATGGGGAACCGCGCCCAGAACGATGGTGCAGGCTGACGCACACAATCCGTCGATGATGACAGTTTCGCCTGAACTGCGCAGGCCCTGATATCTGTCGACGTAAGTGCCGATCCGACCGCCACGGTCCTCGGCAATCCGAACCACGGCATGGCTGGCTCCAAGTCCCGCGAGCAGGAGAACCGCCGCGAGCAACCCAGTCACAAACTTCATATCCCCGCCCCAACCTTTCGAACCCGAATCTGACGTCTTTGAGTGATGCAGAACGTAGTGATGCAAGACTTCGCCAGCGTGTTGCGAGATCGCGTTTTTGTCCAGATGGCTGAAGCGCCTCCAACCAAATTCAAATCGAGTGTTGCTTGCCGGCTGCACTTGACGGCCGGAACGGTCCCAAACTGGAACAACCTGTGGTTTCGCGCGCCACCGCCAAGGCAAACAAGCCACACGCAAGAACCATTTGCCGTTGACCGCGGTTCGCACCACGCGCTTCAATCCCTTGAAGCACGGGGGATCATCCGATGGCAGAAGATACTGACGTCATTGTGGTCGGCGGCGGACTGGCCGGCCTTGTCGCCGCCACGGAAATCGCCGATGCTGGCAAACGCGTCATCGTGGTCGACCAGGAAGGCGAACAGAACCTCGGCGGCCAGGCCTTCTGGTCATTCGGCGGATTGTTCCTGGTCGATAGCCCGGAACAGCGGCGGCTCGGCATCAAGGACAGTTTTGAGCTTGCGATGCAGGACTGGATGGGGTCGGCAGGTTTCGATCGCGATGAAGATCTCTGGCCGAAGCGCTGGGCGGAAGCCTATGTGGCGTTCGCGGCCGGCGAGAAGCGCAGCTGGCTGCGGGCGATGGGCCATCGGATTTTCCCGATCGTCGGCTGGGCCGAGCGCGGCGGCTACGATGCGATGGGCCACGGCAACTCGGTGCCGCGGTTCCATGTCAGTTGGGGCACCGGACCCGGCGTTGTGGAACCGTTCGAGCGGCGGGCGCGCGAAGCGCAGGCCGGCGGCCGGCTGACATTCAAGTTCCGCCATCGCGTCGATGCGCTCAGCATCGCCAACGGCACGGTCAACGGCGTCAGCGGCGCGATCCTGGCGCCCGACAATGTCGAGCGCGGCAAAAGCAGTTCGCGCAAGGTGATCGGCGACTTCACCCTGCGCGCGCAAGCCGTGATCGTCGCTTCCGGCGGCATCGGCGGCAATCACGACCTGGTGCGGCAGAACTGGCCGAAGCGACTCGGCAAAGCGCCAGACAACATGATTTCTGGCGTCCCCGAACATGTCGACGGCAGGATGATCGGCATCACCGAGGCCGCGGGCGCGCGGCTGATCAATCGCGACCGGATGTGGCATTATGTCGAAGGCATCCGGAACTGGAACCCAATCTGGCCGCGCCACGGCATCCGCATCCTGCCAGGGCCGTCGTCGATGTGGTTCGACGCGTCAGGCAAGCGACTGCCCTCGCCGCTATTCCCGGGTTCCGACACCCTCGGCCAGCTGCATTATATCATGAGTACGGGTTACGATTATTCGTGGTTCGTGCTGACGCAAAGCATCATCAAGAAGGAATTCGCGCTCTCAGGCTCGGAGCAAAATCCCGATCTCACCGGCAAGAGCTGGCTGATGACGGCGAAGCGCGCCACCAACAAAGGCGCGCCCGCGCCCGTCGAAGCGTTCAAGACCCAGCGCGCCGATTTCATCGTGCGCGACGACCTGGCTGATCTCATCAGTGCCATGAATGCGCTCAGCGGCGATAATTTGCTCAAGCTCGAACACATCAAGGCTCAGATCGAGGCGCGCGACCGCGAGATAGCAAATCCCTACGTCAAGGATACGCAGGTGATGAACATCCATAATGCGCGCAAATATGTCGGCGACCGGCTGATCCGCACGGCAAGACTGCACCGGATTCTCGATCCCGCGCACGGGCCCCTGATCGCGGTAAAACTCAACATCGTGACCCGCAAGACGCTCGGCGGTTTCGAAACCGACCTCGATTCCCGCGTGTTCGGCGACGACGGCAAGATCATGCCGGGGCTTTATGCCGCCGGTGAAGCCGCAGGCTTCGGTGGCGGCGGCATGCACGGCTATCGGTCGCTGGAAGGCACGTTCCTCGGCGGCTGCCTGTTCTCCGGCCGCAATGCCGGGCGCGCGGCGGCGAAGGCCGTGGGATAAAGGGCCGGCGTCTGCTTCACTACTGGATGAATTATCTCAATCGCGGCCGATAGCGCTGATCCTCGCGCTGACGTTCGCGCCGGGCTTCTTCACGCCTTTCCTGCCGCCGTCGTTCCTCTCGGGCCTTTTCCTCCCGATGCCTTTCTTCTTCTGCTTGTTCCGGATGGCCGTGATGCCGCGCTCCCGCGGCTTCGCATTTCGTTCGCGTCGGATTGCATGGAACATCGCAATCCATTTTGAATCTCATCAGATCTTCAAAATCACTAAATGATCGCTCTTTGCACTTATCGTGCGGGTTTTCGGATTGCTGCTGGGCGCTTGCAAGTGAAATCCATCCGACAATAAGGACGGCAGCGAGTAACCATTTTCTCATTGCCCTACGCCTTTCTCTTTGCGGACGGACCGGCCGCGCTCACCACGAACGCCGCGATCGCAACTGCGAGTCCGAGCTTCGAAGTATCCAAGCTCCCGCTGGATGTCGCGTGCTACCAATAATCGCAAGCCTGGTAAAAGCGAAGCGGCCGCGGCATACCAAGCGTACAGGCGGAATGCGTCGGGCTCTTTCAAGCCGTTGATCGCCTCCACCGATCGACTGATCCGCCTGCAGCCGGCGGGAACCTATTTCGCTTTGGCGCATCCAACCTTTCAGCCATAATGTGTGAACGGATCGAGCAAAGCCATGCGCCACGCCCAGGCACCACAAATACCTCCCGTCGGGGCCGCCGACGCTGAACTGGTCCGGCGCGCGCGCGGCCGCGACGAGGCCGCTGTTCGCACCATCATGCAGGCGAACAACCGCAGGCTTTACCGGCTCGCCCGCGGCATCCTGCGCAATGACGGCGAAGCCGAGGACGTGGTGCAGGAGACCTATGTCCGGGCGTTCACCCATCTGGACACCTTCCGAGGCGACTCCAGTCTCGCGACGTGGCTCGGGCGGATCGCCATCAACGAGGCTTTGGGACGGTTGCGGCGCCAGCGGCCAAGCGTCGAATGGACCTCCCTGCCGCCCGGAGCGCTTGAGGCCCAGATCATCCCATTTCCCCTCTCGGCCACCCCAGACGATCCGGAAAAATCCATGGCACAACGCGAAATTCAGCATGTCGTCGAACACGCGATCGACGAATTGCCCGAAGCGTTTCGCATCGTCTTCGTCACCCGCGTGATCGAGGGCATCAATGTCGAGGAAACCGCCGAGATTCTTGGATTGAGGCCGGAGACCGTGAAAACCCGATTGCACCGCGCCCGCGCCATGTTGCGCGACCATGTCGAAAAGAAAATCGGCCCGGTGGTGATGGAGGCGTTTCCGTTTGCCGGCAGGCGATGCGAGCGGCTGACGGACGCAGTTTTGAAGCGGTTAGGCTTGGTCTCATAATTTCCTGGGAACCTCTGCGCTCCCGCTCCATCCAATCCCTGTGCAATCAACCCTGCGCGGGCCGCCTTGCGGTTCCGGCGCCACAGGAGTGTCAAACCATGATCGTTCGATTGAGCGCGGCCATCGCCGCGGTGAGCCTGTTGAGCAGTGCAGCCCTTGCGCAAGGCGCAAAACCAACCGATCCGCAGATCGCCCATATCGCCTATACCGCGGGCGTGATCGATATCGCCGCGGCAAAACAGGCGTTGGCGAAAACCAGCAACAAGGAGGTCAAGGCGTTTGCCGATGACATGGTTCGCGACCACCAAGCCGTCAACAAGCAGGCGCTCGATCTGGTGAAGAAGCTCAAGGTCACGCCCGAAGACAACGACACCAGCAAGACGCTGTCGAAGAATGCCGCCGACAAGCTCGCCGAACTGGCGAAGCTGAAGGGCGCCGAGTTCGACAAGGCCTATGCCGCCAACGAAGTCGCCTATCACAAGGCGGTCGACAGCGCGCTTGAGACCACGCTCATCCCGTCCGCCAACAATGCGGAGCTGAAGGGCCTGCTGCAGACCGGCCTGAAGATTTTCCAGGGCCACGAGCAGCATGCCGAACACGTCGCCGCGGCCTTGAAGTAAGGAACATTACATGACGCCGAGATGGCGGCTTCCGATCGCGGCCGTGCTGATGTCGGGAATGTCAGTCCCGGCGCATGCGGCGAGCATTCAAATCTCGATGGAGAATCTGGTGATCTCGCCGGCTGAAGCCTCGGCAAAGGTCGGCGACACCATCGAGTGGATCAACAAGGACATCCTTGCCCATACCGCGACGGCGCGAAACGGCGACTTTGATGTCACGATGCCGCCTAACAAGACTGTCACCTGGGTTTTGAAGAAGGCCGGCACCGTCGACTACTACTGCCGCTTCCATCCCAACATGAAGGCGACGCTTACCGTCGCGCCGTAGACCACCTCTCCTGATTCATTATCAGGCGAAGGTAGGTTGACCGAACCGAAAAAATCACGCAACCACTATACGAGCCGCTGCAGCCATTCGATGTGCCGCGCCACCGAGTTTTCCAGCACGCGATGGCCGTCGCACGGAATCACCCGGTCCCAGAACGCGCCGTAAATGGCGTCGAATTTATGCGGCATCACCCTCTCCGCGATTCTCGCAACGGCGGCTGCCCCCAATGGAATATAATTGGGATAGGAGCGCATGAAGCCGAGATGCTTCCGGTCCGCTACCACCTGCAACACGTCGCCGGAGAGCAGCGCGCCGCGGCCATCGCAACCCTGCGCCCAATGCAGGACGGTGCCGCCTTCGAAGTGGCCGCCGGCCCGTACCAGCGTCAGGCCCGGCGCAATCTCCCGGGTGTCGCCGTTCCACAGTTCGAGGCATGAATCCGGCCGCATGATCCATTCGCGATCGGCTTGGTGCAGATAAACCGGAATCCCGCCGAAGGCCCGGCTCCATTCCACCATCGACGTGTAGTAGTGCGGATGCGAGATCGCGATCGCCTTCAGACCGCCGATGCCCTTGATAAGGTCGCCGGCGACATCGCTGACCAGGCTGATGCAATCCCACAGCACGTGGCCGGACCCTGCCGGCACCAGCAGCGCGCGCTGGCCGATGGCGAACGCCGGCGTCATGCCGACACCGATCAGGCCGGCCTCGTCGCGAAATGCCGACATGTGGCTGCGTTGCAGGCGCGCCAACGTGATCCAACGCTGCCCGCCCGGCGGCACATATTGCCGTTCGTCATCGCAGATGGCGCAAGCCTCGGGTGCCGCGGATGTCGGGGTGTATTGCGTGCCACAGGCGGTGCAGATGAACGCGTCCATGATAATCCGTTCGTTGCTGGAAGATCGCGCAGATATGCTCTCAAAGTGCGTCCGCTACTTGCAGGCCATAGTTTTGGTCTGGCTGATTGAAGTCAACGCGTGACCGCAAGACCCGCCACAAATAAAAGCCGCGCCAACCCGAAGGCTGACGCGGCGATGGCCGTTCTGTTGCCAGGTGGACCTACCCCGAACGGTTACGCCGCGAGGCGCACTTCGTTCAATGCAACGTTATCGTTTGCATTTAGGTTTTTGACCCGATAACGGCGGTATCATGCCGAGCACAATTCAGAGCTTCTTCGCGACCATCGATCCTGTTTCGCCCCCGCCTTAGCAGCCCAGGGATTCTGCCTTCCGACAGAATCGATCTCACCGGGATGAGACCTTTAAGCTCAAGCTGCTAGGGTGGAGGCGCCGGGTACTGCCCCCGGGTCTGCCCGCAGTCCGCTCCAAGTTTCAGCGCCATCGTCTTTCGACGCCCGAACCGTACGCGCGATCGATGGGGAAAGATAGGCCGCAGCCACCGGTCGGCCGAATGTTCGCGAGCTTTGGAGCGGGCGAAGGGAATCGAACCCTCGTATGCAGCTTGGGAAGCTGCCGTTCTGCCATTGAACTACGCCCGCGG
>WNGJ01020632.1_pt1 | contig 17644 bp, 13 predicted proteins | sample 5400611 | NCBI WGS metagenome assembly WNGJ01 (sample SAMN13153375, study PRJNA577476) | soil metagenome | isolation source: 40 cm soil or saprolite under Garry oak tree replicate 1 | place: USA:California | collected 2016-06-15 | reverse complement strand
CCGGGCCACAGCCCGTAAAGATTGTCGAAGCTGTGGTTCTCCTCGTAGATCACCACCACATGCCGGATGGGTGCCAGCGCGCCACCGGGGCTGGCCGCGCCGGCCGGGCTCACGTTCACGGCAATCAACGGAAGTGCCGCCGCTGCGGCACAAATAATGAGCCGGCGCATGGGAACCCCTTTCGACTCGGTTGGACCCTAAACCTGAAGGCCGGAGTCGCTCAAGGACAACGGCGAAGTTCCACTGAAATTACGCCGAACGTCTCGCAGGAGAACCCCGGACGCCCGGCAGCGGTGGTGTGCAGCGCTCATCGAGACGACGGGAACGCTGCCGGCGTCAAAGCCACATCTGCCGACAGCGCCGTGCTGGCTGGCAGCGGCAGCAACTCCTACCCGGCGCCCTCCCCCGACGCCGCGACCAGCCTCCTTCCGAACGCCACACGCGCGGAATTGCCCGGTCGTGAATCGCTGCCGGGCAAGACCGTCGAACCGATGCCCCGGTCACGTTGACCGTCCGCGGCGCCCACGACGGCCAGCCGGGCGGAATGGGACCCAAACGGCAGCTGACGGCGCGATCGCAGCGCAGCGCCGGCGGCGGTCAGCAACCACCGGAATGCGGGGCCAGCTACGAGCCTTCTGCACACATGCCCGGCCATCGGCACGAGCGAGCGTCGACCGCCCGGGTCGGCACGCAGATCACCCGGATCCGCGCCGTCACGGGCAACGCCATCACGCCGAGTCGGCCGCGCCGAACGAACGGCGGATCTCGCATCCGTCGTGTCGCTAACGCCGATCACACAGCGCTACGGTGCCCGCGAGGCGCTGGCGACAGCTGACGCTCCCTGCCGAATAGGCACGCAGCGCGGGTCAGCGAATGCTCGCTAGCCCTGGGCGCAGATTGTCAATTCTGTCGCGGTAGGTACTGGCCCTTTCTGTCTCGGGCAACGCAGCGCAGGCCAGGACGTGCGGCCCGCCGCCGGCAAGGCCCCGCATTGGATCGCCCCGGGGATCAGGGCTTCCAAGATCCCTGTTCAGGTCAGCTAGGGCGAAAGGTCCTCGTCCAGGTCGGGCGGCCGACCGGGATCCGCTGCGTTTCTGATCTCCAGGTAGATCTGGTCCGGGTAGCGTAGGTAGTCAATTATCGTTTCGCCAGTCTCGCCCATGGCCAGGGCCGCGTAACCGAGCACGGTGCCGCCAAAAGACTTTTCAAGGGTCAGGTTGTCGAGGCTCTCAATCGCGGTGATAGTAACCCTGGGATTGAATAGTCCAGATTTAAGCATTACACGCTTTTCCGTGATCACCACATATTGCACCGCCCAGTTCGCCGTCAGGAATAGGCTCCTCGCCACGAGAAAAGCGGCGGCAGCCCAGACCGGCACGAGGATCCATCCTGCCGAGGCCCATGCGCCAGCAAACCATGCCGCCGCGAGGCCGCCGGCCGCCGTGACATAGCTGGGCGCCAGCAGGATAGGGTGCTGACGAATCGTAATAACCGCGGCTTCATATGGCAAGAGGTATTTAGCCGGCCATGCAGGGATGTATGACATCGTCACTCACCTCCGGATTGGCCCAGGGAGGCGCAGGATGGCACCCGGTTGCGGCCCGCATCTGGGGCCGGCGCCAGCAGGGGAAGAAAGGGCTGCCGCGCACGGGTATTCCCGTACTGGCACACCCGCCGGCTGGCGATAAGGCTGGCATGATATCTGTATATAAGCCGCGTGTTCGCATTAAGAATTGTTAGCCACCCCTGATCGTCAGCAACGACATAACCCGTGATCACTTGACCTGACGATGTCTGGATAACCTCCGCAGGCAGCCACGGCTGCTTCAAAAGCGTCGCATAATAGGAGTTCTGAAGTGGCAGTGGATAGGCTTGTATAACCAACGGAATCAAAACGATGAAGGCGATTACGGCCAGGCTCCGGAATACCGCGGCGTAGCCAATGCCGACCAGCTCGATAAGCAGGAGAAGCACCACCAGCACGCCCAGGCCGACGAACAGGTATATCCAGCCGCCCGTGGATATACGGTGCCATGCGCCCGAGGAGGACTGCAGCACAGCGCTCGGCCTGGCGGTGGTGGGAGATACCAGGCAGGTGGCCAGGGCGGCCAGCAGCCCGAGGATCACGCGCCCGGAGAACAGCAGCACCATCGCGATGTACGGCAGCAGCAGCGGGATGACGGGTATGACGCTGCCGAACAAGGTGTTGACGTAACCGCCGGATGAGGCAATCGCCAGAGCCGTCGTGGTGTTGTAGTCGGCGATCAGCAGCAACCTGATGACCGAGACAAGGAGTAACCCGACCGGTGACAGCAGCAACGCGACCGTCGTTGATCGGCTGATGCGCCGCGTCAGATCGGGCAACTGCTCATTGGCTTGCCACAAGCGGCCGCGTGGCGCGTTCATCCCCGACGGCTGAGCCTCTTTAGGACCCACGGTGACCACAGGGACAGATAGTAATGGTTACGGCGATGACGGAACAGTCCGTCACGCGCCGTGTCGTCTGTCGGCTTCGAGCCGCGGCGCGCCGTTGGCCACGAGGATGCCTTCGTCGTCCGGCGGCGGTGACGCGTCCAGCGCGGCCGCGAGGCGCTTGACCCGGTCATCGTCGGCCAGCGCCGTGGGGCGTGCCTTGGCGAGCACGTCCCGCGCGGGCGCGATCAGCTCGGGCCCGGACAGCAGGACGGTTAACTGTGCCTCGGCCTCGTGCAGGCTCAGCCACGCCAGGTCCTGCGAGCTCCCGGTCCACCAACGCCGCATCGATATCGGCCGGCCGGCCGGCCGCCCTTTCTGCCAGCGCCCAGCAATTCCTCGATCGGCGTGGCGGCGGGGTCGGGCATCTTGCCGGTCGCCTCCAGCTCGGCGCGATCCCGGGCGGCACGGATGATGACGAGCTGCCGCCACGACGTGCTGCGCCTCCTGGCTTCATCCACTCGCTGACCGGCCGCCGCCTGCTGGGGCACCGGAGCGCCCGCTGTTCGTCTCCGGGCAGATGCTCATCACCGCCGGCGGGTGCGGTCGGCTTCCAGGGACCGGGTCACGTCCCGCCGTGGTGTAAATGATCTCCACCGTGATCTGCGCCGGCGCGGGAGGACGACGCAGGGCGGGCAAGCGTCAGCGGCGGGGCTCGAAGGTGTCGCAGTGGACGACGCCGCCATCCACGATCAGCTCGGCGCCCGTCACGAACCGCGCGTCGTCAGAGCACAGGAAGGCCACCGCGGCGGCGATGTCGGCGGGCTGCGGGAAGTCGCCCAGCGGGACCCTGGCCCTCGCCTCGGCGACGAGGACATCTTCCGCGACACCCGTGGCCGCGGCGGTCTCGCGCACGTACCCCTCCCACAGCGGCGTCCGCACCTCGCCAGGATGCACGGAGTTGCAGCGGACGCCGAGTCCTTCGGCGGCGCAGTACTGCGCCACCGACTTCGTCAGATGCCGCACGGCCGCCTTGCTCGCGCCGTAGGCCGTCGAGTCCGGCGTGGCCAGCAGGGCGGCGATCGAGGACATGTTGACGATCGATCCACCGCCAGTCCGCCGCATGGCAGCGATGCCCGCGCGGCAGCCGAGGAAGACGCCATCGAGGTTGACGGACAAGATCTGCTTCCAGTCGGCGAACCTGGTGTTCTCCGGGGTGACGGCGTCCGCCGCGCCAGCGATCCCGGCGTTGTTGACGAGGATGGCCAGCGGGCCGTGGCTGGCCTCGACCGCGCCGATGACCTCGGGCCACTGGTCTTCCGCCGTGACGTCATGCGCTAGGAAGCTGACGCCGAGTTCCGCGGCCGTCTGTTCGCCAAGGTCGCGGCTGATGTCGCTGATCACGACGGCGGCGCCGTCGGCGGTCAGGCGCTGCGCGATCGCCAGGCCGAGTCCCGACGCGCCGCCAGTCACGAGCGCGTTCTTGTTATCCAAGCGTCCCATCGGTCATCCCGCCCCGTAGCCCAGCCGCCGTCAGTGGAAGACCGAGCCGCCGTCGACGTTGATGGACTGCCCTGTCATGGACGTCATCACCGCGAGGAAGACCACGGCGGCGCCGATCTCGCGGGCCTCCTGCGGCCGCTTGATGAGCTGCCAGTCGTTCACCATGGCCTCGGCCGAGGTCTGCCACGCCGCCGCGACGTCGGCGATCATCTGCGTCCTGACCACGCCAGGGCACACCGCGTTGACCCTGATGCCGAACTCGGCGACCTCCTTGGCCAGGGACTGCGTGAACCCGATGACCGCGAACTTCGACGAGGAATAGTGAGCGCCGCCCGCGACCCCGTCCTTTCCCGCGGCCGATGAGATGTTGATGATCGCGCCCGAGCCCGCGGCGATCATCCCAGGCAGCGTCGCCTTCGCGACCAGGAACGTGCCACGGGCGTTCACGCCCATGATGCGGTCCCACTCCGCCGCTGGCAGCTCCAGGACCGAGGAGATGCTGAGTACCCCCGCGACGTTGGCGAGTATGTCGATCCGCGTGCCGGCGCCGGTGAGCGAGCCGAGCAGCCGGTCCACCGACGCGGGATCGGCGACGTCCACCTGGGCTTCCTCGCCCGGACCGCCCAGTTCGCCGATCGTCTGCCGCGCCGTCGCGAGGTCGATGTCCGCGGCCACCACGTGGGCGCCAGCGGCCGCGAGTTCCTGCGCGACACCGCGTCCGATGCCGCGGCCCGCGCCGGTGACCAGCGCGGTCTGCCCCGCGAGCGGCCGGCCGTGTCCCCACGGCGACTCGAAGGCGAACGCGTCACCGGACGCTGGCGCACCTGTCATGTGCGGACCACAGGAAGCACGACGCAGGACGCCATGCCCGGCTCGTGGTAGACGGTCTGGTCGGCGGCCACGAGGGTGTCGTCGGCGAAGAAGTTCTCAGCCCCTGTGTTCGTGTTCCTGTCGTACTGGGTGAACCAGGAGCTCATGATCTCGATCCTGATCCGGTGGCCCGGCTGGAAGCGCACGCCGCAGGCGTCCATCGCGAACTCGAACAATGCCGGCTTGGCGGGCTCCAGCAGCGTCGGGGTCTCGAACGACTCGCGGAACCGCGCGCGCAGGCAGCCCTTGCACAACAGGTGCGCCGAGCCGTCCGGGTGGACATCGACAAGCCGCGCGTGCCAGTCGGTATCGCGTGCCGACGAGGACGCCCAGAGCTTGCAGGTCACCCAGCCCACGACGTCGAGCGGCTCGGTGAGCGGCTCGCTGGTATAGCACAGGCAGTCGTCGCCGATCGTGGCGAGCCGGTCGTCGACCGGGCCCTCGCGGAGGTTCCACAGGACCCGGGTGGGCGATGCCGGGTCGTAGCGGTAGCCGTCGGCCGGCTCGGATTCCGGCGGCTCGGCCGACAGTACGCCGTCGCCCCGCAGGCTGTTGGCCCGCCCGCCGGAATGGAAGTAGAACTCTGTGTGCTCGGTGCCAGGCAGCGGCCAGGTGTCGGCCGCGCGCCACTCGTTGGCGCCGACCACGAACACGTGCACCGGCTTCTCGTCCTCGATGCCGTTGCCGATGCCCTTGAGGTAGCGGTCGAAGAAGCGGATCACGTAGTCATTGAGCTCGATGATCGCGTGCTCGCCGAAATCCAGCCCGCTGAGCCGGCGCTGCCGGTTCACCCAGTGCGGCCACGGCCCGATGATCAGCTTCTGATGGGCGGCCCGCGGACCGGCGCGCATCGCCTCGAAGTTCAGCGGCGCGCCGGGGAAGTTCATGTCCCACCAGCCGGTGATGTTCAGCGCCGCGACGGTCATCTCCTCGTGGTTGTCGAAGGAACCCTGCCGCCAGAAGTCGTCGTAGACCGGGTGCTCCAGCATGTCGTCCAGCCATGCGCACGTCATCCCGGCGCGCTCGGGCAGCGACGACAGGGGCAGCGCGTCGTAGTAGTCCTGTTGCTCGGCGAACAGGGGAGTGACGAAGTCGGGCACCTGCCACGAGCGCAGCCCCATCCCCACCGCCCACTCCGACATCGGCAGCAGGAAGCAGCCGCCGAAGACCGGCTCGTTCCGCCACAGATTGCCAGGCGGCGAGACGATCGGCACGATCGCCTTCAGGTGCGACGGCAGCCGCGATGCCGCGTACCACTGCGTATGGCCCACGTAGGACCCGCCGATCATGCCGACGTTGCCGTCGCACCAGTCCTGCGCGCCGATCCACTCGACCGTGTCGAAGCCGTCGTCGGCCTCGTCGAAGTACGGCCGGAACACGCCGTCGGAGTTGAAGCGCCCGCGGCAGTCGTTGAACGCCACGATGTAGCCGCGCTGCGCCAGCCGCTCGTAGAGCTCAGGGCTGGCCGCCCTGGCCAGCACCTTGTCGTACGGCGTGCGCAGCAGCACGACAGGGAGCGGACCGTCGACGTCGGGGCGGAGCACGTCGAGCGCCAGCTCCACCCCGTCGCGCATCGGCACCCGCAGGTTGTGCGCGACGCGCGTCGCACTGGTCAGGCGCGGCGAGATCTCGCCACGAGGCGGCTCGCCGGGCGCGGGACGGTCGGCAGGGACGTCTTCGTTGCTCACCTTCAGCACGCTAATAGCGCCCGTTCTGCCAGTCACCGGACGTGATGTCGAAAACATGCCCGGATAGCTGCGACACTTGTCGGTGGTGTGCCGTGATGGCCGGGATGATCGTTGCTGTGTGAATCTGACTGCGGACGTCGTCGTCATCGGGGCCGGCGTCATCGGCGCGTCAACCGCCTTCGAGCTGGCGAAGACCGGCAGGCGTGTGCTGGTGATCGACAAGCTCGCCGGACCTGGCCAGGGTTCGACCAGCGCGTCAAGCGCCATCGTGAGGTTCAACTACTCCACGCGCGACGGCGTGGCAGCGGCCTGGGAGTCCAAGCATCACTGGGCCGACTGGACTGGCCACCTCGACGGGCACCCGGCCGGCGAGCCGCTGGCCAGGTTCTGCCAGACCGGCCTGGTCATGCTCGAGGTTCCCGTGGCACCAATGGACCGCGTCCTTGAGATGTTCGACGAGGTCGGCGTCCCCTACGAGGTCTGGGACGCCGCCCGCGCCGGAAGGGCGTGACGTTCGCGTTCCGCCGCGAGGTCACGGGCATCAGGCGGGCGGGCGGCCGGGTCGCCGGGCTTGACTTCGCCGACGGACAGCGCATCGACACGCCCTTGATCGTAAACGTGGGCGGGCCGTGGTCGTCGGGGCTCAACCGGCTCGCGGGGGTCGGCGAGGACTTCACGATCGCGGTGCGCCCCATGCGGCAGGAGGTTCACCACGTGCCGGCACCGCCCGGGTTCAACTCAGGCGGCCAGCTCGGACCGGCGATCGCCGACCTGGATCTCGGCATCTACGTCCGCGGCACGCCGGGGGACGGGATGCTCATCGGCGGGACGGAACCGGATTGCGAGCCGCTGCAGTGGCTGGACGCGCCCGAGCAAGCGCACCCCACTCCGACGGCCACCCTATATGAGGCGCAGGTCACGCGCGCGGCGCGGCGCTTCCCTGGCCTGACGATCCCCGGCACGCCGCGCGGGATCATCGGCGTCTACGACGTGGCGAGCGACTGGACGCCGGTCTACGACAGGACCTCGCTCGACGGGTTCTACGTCGCGATGGGGACCAGCGGGAACCAGTTCAAGAACGCCCCGCTGGCCGGGCGGTTCATGGCCGCGATCGTCAGCGCCGTGGAGGACGGCCACGATCACGACGCCGACCCGGTGCGCTATACCGGCGACTACACGGGCGCGGTGGTCAACCTCGCGACGTTCTCACGCAAGCGCCCGGTCAATACCGCGTCCAGCGGCACCGTGATGGGCTAGGACCGCCGGGGAACTGTCAGGCAGCAGCCCGAGCAGCCTGGCCAGCTTGAGGCCGAGATGGAGCGACAGCCGGTCGCCGCCGCTCGCCAGGTTCATCCCGGTGATCTGCTCTATCCTGGACAGCCGGTAGTACAGGCTCGTCCTGTGCACGTTCAGCAGCGCCGCGCTGGCGCGCGCGTCGCCGGCCTGGTCCAGGTAGATCTCCAGCGTGTCGATCAGATGGCCGGCCGCATCCTTCTCGATGAGCTGCCGCAGGCCCGACGGCACCGCGTCGGGCGGCAGCCGATCCAGCGGCAGGTGCACGAGCAGCCCGTAGATGCCGAGCTCGTCGTAGCAGACGACCTGCCCGAAGCCAGGCACCGCCTCGGCCACCCGCAGGCTCACCTCGGCGAGCGCGCAGGACGTGCTCGCGGCGTCGAGGCCGCACACGACGGGGCCGATCCCGACCCGGACCGCGTGCGGCGTCCCCGCGTGCTTGCCGACCTCGGCGCACAGCCGGCGCGCGTGCGCGCGCATGTTGTCCAGCGTGGGCGGCCGCATCGACGCGGCGAGCAGCAAGCCGTGCCCGCCGGAGCGGGTCACGGCGATGGCCTCCATCGGCATCAGCTGCCTGACGAGCCGCTGCAGCGCGAGATCGAGCTCAGCCGCCGTGTCGGGCCTGCGCTGGAGCACGTCGGCGGCGACGCGCACCGCGAGCAGGACGACCTGCCCTGAGGCGGGCAGCCGGTCGGTCGCGGCGAGCTCGGCCGAGGCGTGCGCCCTGATCGTGGTGTCCTCGGACACCAGATCGCGCAGCAGCGCCTGCTCGCGGCTTCGCCGCAGGTCACCGAGCAGTAGCTCGCGGTGCATGATCTGGCCGGCCGCGGCGGACGCGTCGGCGGCCATCTGCAGTTCCTCGTCCGTCAGCGAGTGGTCGTCGTCGATCAGCGACAGGTAGCCGAACAGTCGGCCGCCGCAGCGGACGGGGACGGCCACCCGGCTGAGCACCTCGCGTTCCGGCCAGGCGGGCACGCGGACCGGTCCGTCGGCCCTGGCGATGCCTGATTTCATCACGTGCTCGAGCACGTCCTGCGGAATCGACATGGTCAGGACCGAGGTGATCCTGGTCTGGTCGACCTGGTCGTGCTGCTCGTTGTGCGCGGTGTGCACGAGCAGGTGCATGCGAGGATCGTCGATGGCCACCGCCCTCTGCAGCCGGGCAGCCAGGCCCTCGCACACCGCGCGTAGCTCGTCTTGCACTGGGGCCCCAGACCGTGCTTCGACAGATGTTCAACCCAGTGTGCCTCGTTGCGACGCAGGTCGGAAGACCAATTCCGACTCGGCATCTAGAGTCGGGTTATGGGTGACATGAATGTTGAATTCGGCCGGCGCGACCTGCGCGGCACGGCCCTGTACGGCATCGTCGAAGATCACTTCCGCCGGCTGCACGAGCCCGCCTTCGGCCGGCCGAGCGCCGCGGCCGACGCTGACGGCCGGCCGGACGGCGGCGCCATCGCCTTCACGGGCACCGTCTTCACCGAGCTTTCCGGACTCGGCACGGCCAGGGTCTGCCTGGCAGAGGCCGGGACGGTCAGCGTTGTCACCGACGGGCCAGGCGAGCAGAATCACCCGCGCTTCTCGCCGGACGGGACGCTGCTGGCGTACCTGTCCGACGCCGCCCGCGAGGGCGACTTCCAGCTGCGGCTCCTGGTGCTGGCCGACGGGAAGGAGCGGACGCCCGACGCGGTCGACGGCACGGCTGAGTACCTGGAGTTCTCGCCGGATGGCCGCCACGTCCTGCTCGGCGTGGCCGGGCACGGCGCGGACCGCTCGGGCGGCGAGGGGTCGGGCACGACCGCGCGGCTGGCCAGCGACCTGCCCGACTGGATGCCCGAGGCGAACGCCGGGCCGGCCGCCGACCAGTGGCGCTCGGCGTGGGTCGTCGACGTCGCCAGCGGGGCGAGCCGTCAGGTCAGTGCGGCAGGAACGAACGTCTGGGAGGCGACCTGGGACGGCGATGACGCGCTGCTGGCCGTGACCAGCCCGGCGCCAGGAGAGGACGCCTGGTACACCGCCGGGCTGGACCGGATCGACCTGGCCAGCGGCGCGGCTGAACCGCGCTTCGCCACCGGCAGGCAGATGGGCTGGCCGGCGGCGACGCCGTCCGGCAGCCGGTGGGCGATCGTCACAGCCGCGAGCTCAGATCGCTGGATCGTCGCTGGTGACCTGCACGTCGCGGAGGGGCCAGGCGCCCCGTCGGCCGTCGACACCCACGGGGTCGACGTCACAGCCGCGCAGTGGCTGGACGAGCAGCGGCTTGGCTACCTGGGACTGCGCGGCCTCGTGACCGTGGCGGGGATCTACGACGTCGCGACGGGCAAGGCCGAGGAGACCTGGTCGGGCGGCGAGACGACCGGCGACCGCTACCCGCAAGGCAGGTTCCTGCCCGATGGGTCGATCGCCGTAGTGCTGCACAGCTACGCCCGGTACCCCGAGCTCAGCTTCGTGCGCGGCGGCGACATCGAGACCGTCGCCTCGCTGCACCACCCGGGCGCTGACTACCTCACCAGCGTCGGCGGGACGGCCGAGGCGGTTTCCTGGCCAGCTCCGGACGGGCTCGAGATCCAGGGCCTGCTCTGCCTGCCCGAGGGCGAAGGACCGCACCCGCTGATCGTGTTCGTCCACGGCGGCCCCGTATGGGCGTACCGCGATCGCTGGTCGATGGGGTACGTGTACACGCCGCTGCTGGCGAGCCGCGGCTACGCGGTCCTGCACCCGAACCCGCGCGGCAGCAGCGGGCGCGGGCAGGACTTCGCCAGCGCGGTGCAGGGAGACATGGGCGGCGCCGACACCTACGACTACCTGGCTGGCGTCGACGCCCTCGTCGAACGCGGGATCGCCGACCCGGAGCGGATCGGGGTCACCGGCGGCTCGTACGGCGGGTTCATGTCGTCCTGGCTGATCACCCAGGACCAGCGCTTCGCGGCGGCGGTTCCGATGGCGCCGTCGACGAACTGGTACTCCCAGCACCACACGACGAACATCCCGTACTTCGACGTGCTGTTCCTGGCCGACAAGCCGCGCGCCCGCACCGGCCGCTACCTGGACAGGAGCCCGCTGCTGTTCGCCGATCAGGTCAGGACGCCGACGCTGCAGACCACCGGGGCGCTGGACCGCTGCACCCCGCCTGGCCAGGCCGTGGAGTTCCACACCGCCCTGCTGGAGTGCGGGGTCGAGTCGGCGCTCGCCATCTACCCGGGCGAAGGCCACGGCGTGCGGCGGTTCCCCGCGCTCATCGACCAGTGCACCAGGATGCTCGGCTGGTTCGAACGCCACATGCCGGCCTGACCGCCCGTGCCTGGGGCGACTGTGCCTGGGGCGACTGTGCCTGGAGCGACTGTGCCAGGAACGGTAGTCGTCGTCGGCGCCGGTGCCGTCGGGCTGTCGTGCGCGTACTTCCTGCAGCGCACGGGCTTCGACGTGGTCGTCATCGACGCCGCGGCTGTCGGCGACGGCGCGTCGTGGGGCAACGCTGGGTGGGTGTCGCCGTCCCTGTCCGCGCCCATTCCCGGGCCGGCCGCGCTGCGGACGGCGCTCCGCTCGATCGGCCATCCCGCCAGCCCGCTCTGGCTGCGGCCGCAGCCCGATCCGGGGTTCCTGCTGTGGGGACTGGGTTTCCTGCGCCATTGCACGCGCCCCTGCAGCGAGCGCGGCCTGGCCGCGACCGCGCTGCTGACCAGGGACGCGTTCCGCTACTTCGACGACATGCTGGCCGACGGGCTCGACCTGACCCTGGAGCGGCGCGGCCTGCTGCTCATCGGCACGTCGCCGGCCGCCGTCGATGCCGAGCTCGCCGAGCTCGGCACGCTCGGCGCGCACCACATCCAGCTCGAGATCACCAGGCTCTCGGCGGCCGAGTGCCGCGAGCGGGAACCGCTGATCGGTCCGGCTGTGGCCGGGGGCGTCTACGTGTCGACCGAGGGGCACCTGGACCCGCGGCAGCTGACCGCGAGCCTCGCGGCGCTGATCACCAGCCGCGGCGGCTCCATCCGCACCGGCGAGCCGGTGACCCGCTTCATCAGTCAGGGCACGCGCGTCACAGCCGTGGTCGCCGGCGGCGAGGTGCCGGCCTCGAGCGTGGTCATCGCGGCGGGAGCGCATTCCGTGCCCGTTGCCAGGATGCTCGGCGTGCGGCTGCCGATGACGGCTGGCAAGGGCTACAGCTTCTCGGTGGCCAGCTCCCGCGCGCCGGCCGCGCCGATGTACCTGCTCGAGACCAAGGCCGGCGTCACGCCGATGGCCGGCCGGGTGCGGATCGCGGGCACCATCGAGTTCTCCGGCTTGAACCGGCGCCTTGACCCGCGCCGGATCGGGGCGCTGAAGCTCGCGGCGCGGGGCTACCTCCCCGGTCTTGACTGGGCGCAGACGGCCGAGGAGTGGACGGGGATGCGCCCGATGTGTCCCGATGGCCTGCCGGTCCTTGACCGGGTTCCTGGCTTCCGCAACGCCTACCTCGCCACCGGCCACTCCACCCTGGGGATCACGCTCGCCGCGGTCACGGGCGCTCACATGGCCAGTTTCGTCCGGGACGGCGCGCCGCCAGCGGCGCTGGCGCCGTTCGCCTTTCCGTCGTATTTCCGCCGGCCTGGAGGTTACCGACAGTGAGCGACCGGTCCCTGACCATCGAGCACCTGCTCGCGGTGCGCACCCCCGCTGAGGCGTCGGTTTCGCCGGCTGGCGCCGATGACGACGGCGTCGGATGAGCTCATCACGGGTCGATGCTGAGAAGCGGCGCCGCCGGACAGCACGCGACACGTGTCGCTATCTGGCGTGCCATATTTCGACGCCGGTCACGTGCCTGGCTGACCGGCCAGATCGTACGATTCCAGCACCGCCAGCCAGGCTGCGCACGGAGGGGACGGCCGGTGACAACCGCAGCGCTCGCGAGTACATTCATCGACCTGGCGACCCTGGAGCCCGGCGAGGACCTGGCCGATCTCGCGCCGCTGGAGGCCGTGATCGGCGCGGCGCGCGTGGTCGCCATCGGTGAGAGCACGCACTATTGCCACGAGTTCTACCAGCTGCGGCACCGGCTGACGCGCTTCCTGGTCGAGCGGCTCGGCTTCACCGCGGTCGCGTTCGAGTCGGGATTCCCCGAGGCCTGGCTGGTCGATGACTGGATCGGCGGCGGCCCTGGTGACGTGGCCGACGTGGCCGAGCGCGGTTTCACGTACCTGTTCGGCCGCTGCGCGGAGATGCGGGAGCTGCTGGCCTGGCTGCGCGCGCTCAACGGCGGACGGCAGGACCCGGTCCGCTGCTACGGGATCGACCTGCCTGCCTCCTGCGGGTCCTTGCGGCCGGCGCTGCGGGGCGTCGAGTCGTTCCTCGCCAGCGCCGATCCGCCGCTCGTGCCGCGGCTCGGGCGCCTGCGCGAGCTCGCGTCGTCCTTCGTGGCCGCCGACCCCGCCAGCGACAGCGAAGCCCGGGCTGCGCTCCGCGCCTACTGCGCGCTGCGCAAGAGCGACCGCGATGAGCTGACCGGCCTGCTCGCCGACCTCTCCGCCCGATTCCAGGCCGCCAGGCTCGACTACATCCAGAGCGCCGGCCAGCCGGGCTACGACGTGGCTCGCCAGCAGCTTCGCGTGGCAGTGCAGCTCGACGCTTGGTTCAGGGACTACGCGGCGGCCGCCGCTGGTGAGCACGCGTTCTTCGACGTCAATATCCGCGACGCCGCCATGGCCGAAACCACCGAATGGATCCTTGAGCGCTCGGAACGGCTCGTCATCCTGGCGCACAACCTGCACATTCAGCGCACGCCCTACGGCTTGACCTGGCTCGGGACCGGCGACGAGCCGGCCTCGGCCAGTTCGCTCGGGCACCACCTGAGCGCGCGCCTCGGCGCGGAGTACCTGGCCATCGGGACGACCTTCGCCGCCGGCGAGGTGATCGGCATCGATGAGGGCGACGGCGACACCAAGGGCTGGGACGTGCCAGGCAACTGGTCGCGAGCGCGGGACGGATGCGCTGCCTGGATCAGATCATCGACGTGCCGGCCCTGGATGCCTTCGATGTGCTCGCGCACGTCCTGGAGATCTCGCTCTGGCGCTCCGCGGCAACCTCGATCTTGCTAGCGTCTCCGCTCCGCCCGTCGACCTAGCACGGTTTAGGTGACCCCAAATGGGGCGATCCGGGCGTCTGGGTGACTGGGGCGCGTGCTATGTCCTCATGCCGGGCTTCAACGGGTGGAGCAAGTCGCCTGGCGATCTTCCTTCACTTGCCTAATTCCCGCGTTAACAGCCTGGTGGTAGTTTTACGCGTATGTAGTACCGGTCTTTCGGTTTCATCCTTTTTAAGAGATATATTCGGTATACGAATCAGGCATCCCTGCATCGCACCGGAGCCGATATGCGCGCGCGACTAGTAGCGATCTTCCTGATCCGTCGTGCGCTGGCGCTGCTCGTGCTGCTGCTGCTGATCTCGTTCCTGGTCTTCGGTCTGCTGTACCTCGCGCCGGGCAACGCGATCCAGGTGCTGCTCGGCACGCACCCCGCGAGCCCCGGGGTCATCGCGGCGCTGACCGCGAAGTACCACCTCGGTGACTCCTTCTTCGAGCAGTACCTGCTCTGGCTCAAGGGTGCCAGCCACCTGAACCTCGGGGTGTCCATTCAGACCGGCCAGACGGTCACCTCGCTGATCGGCGGGCGTATCAGCCTGACCCTTTTCCTCGGTATCTACGCCTTCCTTATCTCCGTCCTGCTCGGGGTCCCGGCCGGTGTCGTCGCCGCGATGCGGAACCGCACGGTGGCTGACCGGGCGATCGTCGGCATCAGCCTGCTCGGCGTCAGCGTGCCCGCGTTCGTCAGCGGCGTGTTCCTGCTCTACCTGCTGGCGATCGATGCTGGCTGGTTCCCGATCTACGGTCCGGGGAGCGGATTCGTCGACGAGCTCTGGCACCTCACGCTCCCCGCGTTCGCGCTCGCCTTCGGCGTGATGGCGCTCATCGTCAAGCTCACGCGCGCGGCCATGGTGACGGTGCTCGAGCAGGATTACATCGCGTTCGCGCACGCGCGCGGCGTCTCGCCGGTGCGGGTGATCATCAGGCACGCGCTGCGCAACGCGCTCGGGCCGGTCGTGACCGCTGGCGGGCTCATCCTCGGCGTCGTTCTCACCGGCGCGGTCCTGGTGGAGCAGGTCTTCGCCCTGCCCGGCATCGGCTCGCTGCTGATCAGCGCCGTCGGCACGAAGGACGTGCCCGTGGTGCAGGGCTTCACGCTGCTCGCCGCCGCGATCCTGATCGGCGCGAACTTCCTGATCGACCTGTGCTACCTGTTCATCGATCCGCGGATGACGACCGGACGGGGCGCCACATGACGGTCATCACCGCCCCGGACACCGGCCTCGCTGGCCTGGCCAAGAAGCGCGGCAGGAGGCCGCCTTCCATGCTCATCGGCTTGTCCGTGCTGATCGTGCTGCTGGTCGTCGCGTGCGCCGTCTTCGGCTCGCTGCTCGCTCCTGATCCCGCGAACGCCCAGAACCTGCTGTCCGGCGTACACCCGCCGTCGGCGCATCACCTGCTCGGCACCGACGATTTCGGCCGCGACATTTTCTCCCGGCTCATCGTCGGCGCCCGCGCTGCCGTCATCGGCCCTGCGCTCATCGCCATCGGCGCGCTGGTCATCGGCAACACGCTCGGGCTGATCGCCGGCTACGTGGGCGGGCGGGTCGACTACTTCATCATGCGGCTCGCCGACCTGGTCTGGGCCCTGCCCGGGTTGCTCATCGCGATCGTGGTGGTCGGCGTCATCGGCGGCGGCTACTACGTCGCGGTCGTGGTCCTGATCGTGCTGACCTTCCCCGTCGACGCCAGGATCGTCCGTGGCGCGACCCTGCAGCAGCGCAACATGCCGTATGTCGAGGCGGCGGCGACCCTCGGGCTCTCGGCCTGGCGGCTGATGATCCGGCATATCTGGCCCAACCTGCTGCCGCTGGTCATGGCCAACACGTTCCTGAACTTCGCGTTCAGCCTGGTGTCGCTGTCCGGGCTCTCGTTCCTCGGCCTGGGCGTGCCACTCAACACACCGGACTGGGGTGGCATGCTCGCGCAGAACCTGCCGCTCATCCAGAGCAACGCGCTGGCGTGCCTGGCACCTGCGATCGCCCTGGTGCTGACCGCGACCAGCATGAACCTGATCGGTGACTGGATCTACGAGCGGCTCTCTGACCGGGGACGGGCCAGATGACGAGCATGCAGCCGCACCCGGGTCAGCCGGCGCCCGGTGAGTCCTCACTCCTCTCGGTACGCGGGCTGCGGATCGTGAGCCGGATCCAGGGCGTGGAGCGGGTCATCACGGCCGGGTCGTACTTCGACCTGGCACCGGGCGAGACGCTCGGCATCGTCGGGGAATCTGGCAGCGGCAAGTCGATGACGGCAAGGGCGCTCATCGGGCTGCTGCCCGCCGGAGTACGGGCCGAGGGCCAGGTCAGCTACCGCGGCAGGGACATCCTGGCGCTGCCCGAGCGTGAGCTCAGGCGGCTGCGCGGCGCTGAGCTCGCGATGGTGTTCCAGGATCCGTTCACGATGCTCAATCCGCTCATGCGGTGCGGTGCGCAGATCGTCGAGCTGCTGCGAGACGACAGCGGCCGGCCGCTTGGCAGGCAGGCCAGGCGGGCCGAGGCCGTCAGGCGGCTCGCCGAGGTCGGCATCACCGATCCGGCCGTCGCCGACGCCTACCCGTTCGAGCTGTCCGGCGGCATGCGGCAGCGGGTCGGCATCGCGGCGGCGATCGCCCGCGACCCGCAGGTACTGATCGCCGACGAGCCGTCGACGGCGCTGGACGTCACGACCCAGCGGGAGATCCTCGCCCGCCTGCGGGACGTGCAGCGCGGCAGGGGGATGGGGCTCATCCTGATCACCCACGACCTGCGCGTCGCGTTCGCGCTGTGCGACCGGGTGCTGGTGCTCTACGCGGGCTCGGTGCTGGAGACCGCGAGCGCTGAGCGGATGGAAGCCGAGCCGCTGCACCCCTACACGCTCGGCCTGCTGCTCTCCGACCCGCCCGTTGACCGGCGGCTCTCGCACATGGCTGCCATCCCCGGCTCGGTGCCCGCCGCAGACCATATCGCGAGCACGTGCGCCTTCTCAGCACGATGTCAGTGGCGCCTCGACGCGTGCGAGGCCGCCGCCCCGCCGCTGATCGAGGTCGCCGGAGCGCGCTGGTCCGCGTGCATCCGCGTCCCGGCGATCGTGCCCGACATGCACACGGTCAGGACCGAGGCGCTGGCGGCCCGCGTCGACCACGTCGGGACCGGCGCTGGCCAGCCGGCCGCGGAGATCGCCGGGGCGGTGGTCGCGGCGCTCCAGCTCGAGAAGGTCTTCGGCGACAGCAGGCAGCCAGGCCGGCGGGTGGCGGCGCTGAAGGGCGTCACGCTGGAGATCGGCGAAGACGAGGCGGTCGGCCTGGTCGGCGAGTCTGGTTCGGGGAAGACCACGCTCGGCCGCTGCCTGGTCGGGCTGGAGCGGCCCACCGGCGGGACGGTGCTGGTCAACGGCGTCGACACGAGCCATCCCGCCGGGCTGAACAGGGGCGAGCGGCGGCCGCTGCGGCGCACCGTCCAGATGGTCTTTCAGGATCCGTACTCGACACTCAACCCCGTCCGCACGGTCGGGGCGACGCTGGGCGAGGCGATACTCGCGGCCGACGAGCACGTGCGCGATGTGCGCGCGGCGGTGGCCGAGCTGCTGGAGCGGGTGGGACTGCCCGCCGCGTACGCGGAGCGCAAGCCGGTCGCCCTGTCCGGCGGCGAGCGCCAGCGGGTGGCCATCGCCCGTGCCCTGGCGGTGCGGCCGCGGCTGATCGTCTGCGACGAGCCGGTGTCGGCACTCGACGTGTCCGTCCAGGCGCAGATACTCAACCTGCTCACCGACGTGCGCCGCG
>WNGJ01005017.1_pt1 | contig 17644 bp, 14 predicted proteins | sample 5400611 | NCBI WGS metagenome assembly WNGJ01 (sample SAMN13153375, study PRJNA577476) | soil metagenome | isolation source: 40 cm soil or saprolite under Garry oak tree replicate 1 | place: USA:California | collected 2016-06-15 | reverse complement strand
CGCTCTTCTTTCGGAAAGCCAAAACCCATCACAGTCCCGTCGCGAGAAAACGACACGTAGACGATCCGCCCCACGTAGAACTTCACGCGTCCTCCGACCAGCCCCTCCGTCGTTCGCGGCAGCGTCATCGCAAACTTCCGAACGTCGTCGATCGTGATCACGTAGTAGTTTTCATCGCATGAGCCAGTCAGCTGCTCTCGAGCGCCTGGAGAAATTCATCGGCGTGTGGAGTGTAAAGGCATCGTTTCCCGATTCCCCGACCGGCCGGTCGGTGTTCGAGTGGGCTCTGAAGGACCAGTACCTCATCCAGCGCTCCGACGCGCCCGACCCAATTCCGCAGGCGCTGGCAATCGTCGCCGTCAATTCCAAAACCGGCGCGTACACCCAGCACTACTTCGACTCCCGCGGCGTCGTTCGCGTCTACGCGATGACCTTCAGCCGAGGCGCCTGGACGCTGACCAGAAATTCGCGGGACTTCTCGGCCCTTGATTTCCACCAACGCTTCAAGGGCAGGTTCACCGACGGCGGGAACACGATCCAGGGCACATGGGAGAAATCACCCGACGGCAGAAAGTGGACGCGCGACTTCGACCTGACTTACACCAGGGTCAAGCGTCGACGTACTTCGTAAACCACGCGTTCAATGCCGCGCCGTCACGCCACGCCTCCCTGACCCGCTCGAGCGCCTCGGCGCTGGCGATCCAACGCCCCGCCTCCCACCGGCGCCAGTAGATCAGCTGCTTCAGCCGGAGCAGATCTCCACGCGGATGGTCCTGCCCAAACGGCGGAGGGATCCGCTTCAGCTCCGGCTCGCTGAGCTCGTACCCCTTCGCACGCAGTGCATCGACGAGCCCGACCACCTTCCTGCCCGACGAATCAGCCGCGACCCCGGCCCGATAGCGCGCCAGCGCAGTCGTATCCATCATGTAGCGGCCGCCCGCGGCGGTCAGGCCCGCCGCATCCAGCGCGACGTAACCGCCGTCACGCGCGCTGGCGTAGATGTTCGTTTTGTACGGCGACTTGTCGGCCGCAAATCGAATGTCGCGGTTTGGCCGCGATAGCCGCGCCGGACCGAACTCCGGCTCGAGCTCGGCGAGGAGCGCCACCATCGGAGCCTTGACCACGTCTTCGTACTGGCGTCGATGAGTCTGGAAGTGGGCCTTGTTGTTGTTCGCCTTGAGGCCGAGAAAAAAACCGCGAAAATCGCCGGTCCAGCCCGTGAACGCGCTCAACGACCGACCGCGAGAACGCGACTTTCCGAAACGCCTCTCGCACCAGCCGTGAGAAATCGCCGGCCCAGCGCCAGCGAGACCGCCGTGAACGCGATTCCCGCGTAGATCGGCAGCACGTGCAGGAAATCCGTGTACGCCACCCCGACGTGGACCACCAGCGCCGCGCCGAAGCCCGCCGCCGCCGAGGCAAACAATGTCCACCACACCCAGGCCTGCCCCCGCTCCCATCCCCACGCTGCGATCAGGAGGACAGCAACGCCGGCCGAGACCAGCGCGCCGCCAAACCCCGCCCGGTCATGAGCGATGAACGACAGCAGCCGGTCGTTGGCCGCGGCAAGAGCCTGCGCCGAGGTGCTCATGTAGCTCAGGTCCGACGGGACGAACACCGCCGTCAGCCCTTCATACGAGATCGCAACACCTCCGATGATCAGCCCGGCGCCCACGACCACCATCAGCAGCTGTCCGAGCAGCGCCTGCTGCCGCTCCGAGTCCGGGCCCTCGTCGTCGAGCACCGGCGTGTGGCCGCGAGGCCGATTCCAGGTGGCGATGATGAACAGCGGAAACAGAACGGCCGCCAGCGCGACGTGGGCTGGTTCGACGTATCGGTAACCGAAGAAGTAGAAGAGAGTCGGAAAACCGACGACCCCTGAGGCCAGCATCGCATCTCGCGCCCACGCCAGGCCCCGCCGGATGCCCCACCACGACAGCGCGGAGTACAGGATCCCGATCGCGACCATCACTCCGGCCAGCGTGATGCGATCGTGCTGCAGGAAGTGGATCAGCCGAGGATTGATCGCCGACAGCCCGGCAGAGTCGATGCCTAAAAACGCCGCGTCATACGGCAGAAGCACTGGGCCGAGCGCGACGATCGCCGCTCCCACGCCACCCGCGATCATGCCGGCGCCCAGCGTCAGCCCGGCGAACCACGCCCGCCCCCGCGCCGCGGGCATCCTTCCGACGTAAGCCATGGTTGCCCGGTGAAACCATCCGGGCCCGGCCTCGATCAACCCTTCGGTCGTGATCAACACTGCCGCCGCTCCAGCTCTGATCAGGTCAGCCGCGAACGAAGGCGAGGCAGCAGACGTAGTGGCGATTACCGGGCGTGAATCCGCTTTCACCTGCGCGACAGACGCGTTCCGCAGCACGACCGTTTCTGGCGAAAGCTCGGTCTCTCCAACATAGATTCGCGAGCCGACCTCGACCAGTCCAGCGCCTAAGGCAGGTAATGCTCTCAGCGCATTCCGCGCGACGCCGGGACCAACGCTTGCTCCGACCCGGGCCGCCACCGGAACGCCGCTCACCCGCCCGGCCGCTTCTGCGGGAGGTGCCGTATGCCCCAGCCCGGCAACCACCCAGCGCCCACCAGGTATCCGCGTCAACGCGGCAACCAGCCCGAGCGCCGCGAGCCGCGAACGCCGGACCCCGAGCAGCGCCCCCATCGGGCGCCTCAGCGGCTGGTAGGTCCAATCCGGCACGAGGCCATCGTACCTATGGACGAGGCGATTTCAGGGGGCGTGGAGCTCGAAGACAGGACGCCGCTCAGCCGCCGCCGCGGGGTCCTCGAGGATGTCCCTCGCCCCCAGCACCGACCCAAGCAGCACGCGCCCGAACCCGAGCGGGATGCGCCTGACGTAAGGCGCCAGCACGTCGCGAAAGAAGGCGGTTGCCTCGCCCGGCGAGAGCTCGTGAACCTTCACCACCTCGCGGCGCTTGCCAACCGTCACCGCCGCCTCGCCGGCGATGCGAAGGTTGCGAACCCAGTTGGTCTCGCCGAATGTGCCGATCACCCACCGCTTGCCGCCAATCTCGACGAGGGCGACCGGGTTGGTCCGGTCGATCCCGGATTTGCGGCCGCGGATGGTGATGAGGGCGTTTGGGCCAAGGGGGATCCCGGCGCCCAGGAGACGCTGAGCCAACGGGTTGAAGAATCCAACAAAGCGTGGTGCGCGGGCCGGCGATGCGATCTGAATGGACATCTGTGCATACCTCCTGGGTTCAATCAATTCCAACTATCGCGCCCAGGATACCATTCCATCAATCAGTTGCTTGACTTCGCCGTGCGCCCTCCTGAAACGCCCAGCCACCGCTCGAGCTGCCTCAGCGCCTGGTCAGTTCGCGGCGCCCCGCTGATAGTGGGCAGTGTCATCGCGGTGATTGTCGCGACGATGAGCGCCGCCACCCCGTCGCTGTCCAGCTCCGGCCGGAGGTGGCCATCCTTGACCGCCCTGCGCAAAAGACCGCGCGTGGTCACGTGCCACACCCCGTACATCTCGGTCATCAGCGCTGCGATCGACTTGTCGCGAGCGGAGCGCACAGCCAGCTCGCCCATCACGCTCCCCAGCGCCGGCTCCTCCACCAGCAGCCTGCGCACGGCTCGCAGGTAGTTCCGCAGCTGATCCGATGGCGACCCGTGTGGCGTTAGCGTCGACCGGAAACGTGTCATCGCGTACTCCACGACTCCTCGGATCAACGACTCCTTGGTCGGAAAGTAGTAGTGCAGCGTCGCAATGTTCACGCCGACCTCGGCCGCCACATCAACGACTCCTTGGTCGGAAAGTAGTAGTGCAGCGTCGCAATGTTCACGCCGACCTCGGCCGCCACATCCCGCGTGCGCAATCCCTCGAAGCCGTGCTCCGCGATCAAGTTGAAAGCGGCCAGCACCAGCTCCTGTCGCCGCGTCTCAGCGGTGGCCCTCATGCCGGCCAATTAAACGCTTGATTGGCTCTCGAGCCGCATGGGCCGGCGTGTCGCCAGCGCCGACCCTGCCAGCACCAGCACGAAACCGATCGCCATCCCGAACGTGAAGTTCTCATGCAGCACAAGCACGCCCACAACTGCGGCCACCGCCGGGTTGATGTACGTGAACACCGTCGCCCGAACCGGCCCAATCTCCGCGATCAGCGCGAAGAAGAACACAAACGCGATCGCCGTGCACACGATGGACAGCACCAGCACCGACGCGATCACGTCCGCGTGCGGAACCGACGCCGGCCACTGGAACGCAGCGAGCGGCGCGTATATGACAGCGCACACGGCGAGGGCAACCGCCGTCACCCCCATCGACGGCAGGTCACCCAGGTAGCGGGCGATGACGGCCGGACCGAGCGAGTAACAGATCGCCACCACCGCCATCTCGACCAGAGGCAGCCAGCCCGATGCGCCCAGGTTGAAGCCCACGATCGCTGCCACCCCGGCCAGGCCGAGAAGCAGCCCCGAGATGCTCGACAGCCCCAGATGCTCCCGATCGCCAAGTGCGGTCGCGATCACCACGCTCACCAGGGGCACCGCGGCGATCAGCAGGCCGGCGAGGGAGCTCGTGATCTTCTGCTCGGCGCTCGAGAGCATGAACCACGGAATGCCGATCTCCACGGCCGCAAAAACCAGCAGTGGCAGCCAGCTTCTACGGAGACCGCGCAGCTCGCCCCGCGCGAGCACGATGGGGAGCAGGATCGCGGCACTGATGGCACAGCGGGTGAACACCAACACCACTGGCGGCAGCTCTTTCACCGCGATCCGGATGAAGAGGTATGAAATACCCCAGATCACGCTCATCGCGATGAACAGCAGAAGGCCTCGGCGCGTCATAGCAGAGATGCACCTTAAGTGATCCCCACCGGCGCTCGGAGCCTACCCCTCGATAAACGTCGCTGCAGTTTCCTGGATCGCGCCCGGCGACCGGTTGTTCATGTACAGGAACACGCCGACTCCGATCGCGAGCCACACCAGCACCACCCACGGAGCGTAGTTGGCCGGCGAAGTCAGCCCGGCGATGCCCAGGCCGCCGAAGTCGATGCCGAACGCCGCGATCAGGACCGGGATGAAGATGATGATCCCGAGGACCGGGACCACGATGTTGAGCAGCGGGTTCATCTCTTCGCGCTTCTCGCGCATGTAGAAGACGATATTGCTCAGGTTGGTGAGGATGTAGATGATCACGATCACGATCGTCGCGATCGTGCCCAGCAGCGCGAAAGCGTTGAGCGGGCTGCCAAGCGCAAAACCGAGGACCAACGCGAGGGCGATGCCGAACGCGCCCTGCACGTGCACGGCCATGTAAGGCGTCTTGAATCGCGGATGGACCTGGGCGAGAGCTCGCGGCAGGATGCCGACCCGCGCCAGCGCATAGCCGACTCGAGTCGCGGCGTTGGCGCCCGCGTTTGAGTTCGCAAAGGCGCTGTTGAGGATGGCGAGCAGCACAAGGATCGAGAACGGTCCCCACACCTTCGCCGCCAGCCCGTCCCACGGGTCGCCACCGTTGAACGCGAAGAAGCCTTTGGTCGGGTCCGCCGCGATGTTCGGGCCGAAGTAAACGATGGCGCCGTAGTAGCAGATCAAATAGAACACGCCGATCAAGACGCACGAGAGCAAGACGGCGCGCGGAATCGTGCGCCGGGGATCGCGTGTCTCCTCAGCCAGGGGTAGCGAAGCCTCAAACCCGATGAACGCAAGCACCGTGTAGACCATGCCCGCGAACACTGAGCCCAGGCCGTGGGTGTTGCCCGTGTTGGGGTTGAACACGGCAAGCGTGTTGTTCGAGCCCGCGGCGACGATCAGGGTGATCGCAAGCGCCAGGAACACGATGATCTCGAAGGCGCCCATGATCACGCCCGCCTCGGTCGAGATCCGGACCCCGCGATAGACGAGGGCCCATACCCCGATCCCGGCGATGGCCGCAAACGGCGCCCACAACCACGCCGGCGTTCCGAAGTGGCTCTGCAGGTAGACGGACAGGACGTTCCCGAAGATGAGGTACAGCAGCGGGGCGACCAGTGGCTCCGCGAGCATGAATCCCCACGCGACGAAGTAGCCCACCGTCGGATGCAGGGCGCGGGCGTTGTAGGTGTACAACCCTCCCGCCGACGGCAGGTGGCGGGCCAGCTGCCCAATGCTGATGGCGCAGAACAGGCAGCCGACCAGCGCCAGCACGATGGCGAGCGGGGTGGCACCCCCCGCGTAGGTCACCGCGAAGATGATCGAAAAGGCCACTGCGGCGGCCGGCGCCATGTGTGTGATCGACTGGAACAGGACCGGCGCGAGGCCGATCGCATCCCTTTCCAACGGCGCGACCCCGCCCCCGCGACGAGTCTCTGTGCTCACGTGCTCCCCTCCCTGAACGAAACCGCCACCAAGAGTGGGCGTGGCGGCCTGACCCCGATGTGGTGAATACACCTCGCCAAACGCCCCGTCAAGTAGCTCGATGTGGGTACTGGTGCGGCGACTCGTCGTTCTGTATATGAAATGCTCGGAAATAGATTCACGCGACTGCTCATGTGGATGGGACTCGCCGCGGTGGCGACCTACTTGTTCGATCCGGAGCGCGGCGAACAGCGCCGCAAAGAGCTCCGCAAGCAGGTCAGCCAGATGCGGAAGAAGGGCGAAGACATGAGCAAGAAGGCGGCCAAGCTGGCCGACTAGGAGCCCTCCCAGCCGAGACCTGACAATGGGCCGGTGGCCCGCCAGACCCAGGTTCTCAGCCGGCGAGCGCTGAATCGCGCGCTGCTCGCGCGCCAGCTGCTCCTTCGTCGCGTCAAAGCCTCGGCGTCCTCGACGGTCGAGCGCCTCGTCGCCATGCAGGCCCAGGTGCCTGAGCTTCCCTATGTCGGCTTGTGGTCCCGCCTCGAAGGATTCCAGCCGGAGGAGCTGTCGCGCCTCGTCGAAACCAAGCAGGCCGTGCGCATGTCGCTGCACCGCTGCACGATCCATCTCGTCACCGCGCGAGACGCCGTCGGCCTGCGCCCGCTCTTCCAGCCCGTGCTCGAGCGGGGCTTCGAGTCCGGCAGCCCCTTCGGCCGCCAGATCGCCGGAGTCAACCGCAAGGCTCTGCTGGATGCCGGCCGAGCTCTGCTGAGCGAGAAGCCCCGGACAGTCAGCGAGCTGGGCAAGCTGCTGCACGAGCGGTGGCCGGACCAGCCTTCCGAGCCGCTCGCCTACGCCCTTCGTTACATGGAGCCGCTCGTCTTCGTCCCGCCTCGCGGCACCTGGGGCGGCCGCGGTCAGGTCAAGACCACGACAGTCGAGGCCTGGCTGGGACGTCCGGTGGGCCCGGCATCCTCTCTCGATGAACTGGTCATGCGCTACCTCGCCGCCTTCGGCCCGGCGACCGTAATCGACATGCAGGTCTGGTCGGGCATGACGCGAATGCGCGAGGTGTTCGAGCGACTCCGCCCGCGCCTGCGCTTGTTCCGCGACGAGCGCGGCAAAGAGCTCTTCGACCTTCCGCGAGCGCCACGCCCCGACCCGGAAACGACCGCCCCACCTCGCTTCCTGCCTGACTACGACAACATCCTTCTCGCCCACGAGGATCGAGCGCGCATCCTCGGCCCCGGCCGGCACCTCGGGATCTTCTCGAGCAACGGCGTGATGAGAGGTTCGCTTTTGCTGGACGGCTTCGTCCGCGCAATGTGGATACCGATCGACGGCACTCTTGTCATCACACCGTTCGGAGATCCAATCCCGCAACGCGAGCAGCCCCCGATCGCAGAAGAAGGCATGTGCCTGCTCGAGTTCCTGTCGCCGGGCGAACGGCACAGGGTCACGTTCGGCCCGCCTGCTTGAAGCGCCTGGCCCTTCTCGCCTATTTGCTGCTCGCGGTTGGGATCTTTTCGGGCACCTGGATCAATCCGGCCGGCTCGTGGATCGGCAGCCCCAAGGACCCGCAGCTCTTCATCTGGTACCTCGGATGGATTCCCCACAAGCTGACGCTCTTCTCCGACTACCTCTCTTATCCCGACGGTGTCAACCTCATGTGGAACACCTCGATGATGTTCCCGGCCCTGGTCCTCTGGCCGGTCACGGCGGTCTTCGGTCCAGTGGTCGCCTACAACGTGCTGGTCACCGCCGGCATAGCGCTGTCCGCGTGGTTTGGCTTCCTCGCCGCCCAGCGCTTCATCGATCGACCACTCCCATGCTTCGCCGCGGGACTTGTCTACGGGTTCAGCACAGCGCTGCTCGCCCAGGCCCTTGGCCATCCGCACGTGATGGTGGCGCTGTTCCCGCCGATCGCTCTGATCCTCGGACACGAGATCCTCGTTCGACGCCGCATGCACCCGGCGGTCGCCGGCGGGCTCGCGGGCGCAGCGGCCGCGGCGCAACTGCTCACCGGCGAAGAGCTCCTGGCGATGACGTCGCTGGTCGCCGCGATCGGCGCCGCCCTCCTGGCCTTGATGCACCGCGACCAGGTGCGCGCCTCACTGCCCTATGTCGCAAAAGCCACCGGCGCCGCGCTCGGCGTCTTCGCGGTGCTCGCCGCCTACCCGCTCTGGTTCCAGTTCTTCGGCCCGCAGCGCGCAGCCGGCAGCCTGCAGCCCCCTGACGTTTACGTGAGCGACCTGCTCGCGTTCATCGTCCCGTCGAACTTCTTCCAGTTCACCGGCAACCGAACGGAGAACGACGCCTACGTTGGGCTGCTGCTGCTGGTGCTCTTCGGAGTCGGCTTGGTCATGGGATGGAAGCGGCCCGCCATCCGCTGGCTCGGGGTGATGACGCCAACCGTCGCGGTCCTATCCCTCGGCCCACATCTCCACGTCAATGGCTACGTGACCCCCGTCGCTTTGCCCTGGGCCGCAATCGCGCACCTGCCCCTGATGGACAGCGCCCTGCCCTCTCGACTGATGGCGATCGGCTTTCTCGGCGTGGGCATCGTCGCGGCGAGCACGCTCCAAATCACCCGGCGCTTCGCGACAACCGCTGCGTTCGTGGCCGGCCTCGCGCTCGTGATCGTGCCGTGGCTGCCGTATCCCACGCAGCCGGCCGCCGCGCCCGCGTTCTTCCGGCCGGGCGGCGACGTCGAGAAGATCGCACCAGGCTCAGTTGTCCTGGTGACTCCGTTCTCGAGCAAGGAGTCAACCGATGCGATGTACTGGCAGGCGACGGCGAACTACCGCTTCCGGATGCCCGAAGGCGACGCCTTCACGCCAGGCCCCTATCTCGGCCCGCACCCGTCCTTCATGAAGTCAACGCTCGACGACCTCGAGGCGGGTAAGCCTGTGATCCCGACCCGGGAGGTCCTTGCCATGTTCAGGGCAGACCTGGCGGCGCACGGCATCACGACCATCGTGGCCGGCCCATCAAAAGGCCGGCCGGCCACCGTCGAGTTTCTTGCGGAGGTCGAAGGTTCCCCGCCCGCCGACGACGGCGGAGTCAAAGTCTGGTGGCAGGTTAAGTAAGCTCGCGCCGTGAATGTGCCGGCGGAGCGGCCCGTGGCCTGGTGGCTCTTTCCCACCGTCCCGCTCGTCGCCGCCGCAATCGCCTTCGCCTGGACGGTGAACGCCGAGCTCATGCGTCTCTACGGGATGACGACCCCGGCCGGGGACCTTGCCTACGACCAGCAGATCGTGTGGAGCGTCTCTCACGACACCCTCGTGGGTATCCACCTCGAGTTCTTCCTCGTCGTGCTCGCCGCGGTGGAGAAGTTGTGGCCGAGCCCCGCCGTGCTTCTGATCTTCAGCGCGGCGGGGGTGGCCGCGACCGCCCCGGCCGCTTATCTGTTCTTCCGCGCGCTCTTCCCATCTGACCGCGCTGGGTCGCCATGGCTTGCAGTTGCGCTCGCCGCCCCGATCCCGTTCTGGGCCGCGATCGACCTGTTCGACCCCGAGAACATCGCTCTCCCAATTGCGCTGCTTGCCGCCTGGGCCGGGTTGCGCGGACACCGCACAGCGATGTGGATCCTGTGCGTGCTCGTTCTCGTGTGCAAGGAGGACCAGGCCTACACCGTCGCCATCATCGGGATGCTGATGGGCGCGCACGGAGCGCCTGAGATTCGGCGGCAGTGGCGTTTTGTCGTCTACCTCGCGGTCGCTTGGTTCGTGATCGGCATCGTGGTCGTGCACAGCGTCGTGCCGGCGCTGCCAACGCTGCTCTTCACGCTCATCGTCGCCGTCGGCCTCGCCGCGCGCAGGATCCTCGCCATCCACTCCATCCGGCCCGCAACCGCTCTCGTCGCAATCGTGCCCGCCCTGCTCTTCGCGTGGGCCGCCGGGAGCGTTCCGCCGGCGCTGGGTGCCGAGCCGGGCGTGTACTCACAGCCCAACGCGGTCGCCGAGCTGAAGATGGCCACCGAGCTGATTCCGTCCGACGCGCCGGTCAGCGCGGATGCCGGACTCGCGGTCTGGCTGGCCAACCGCCGCACCATCAACGAATTCCCGGACCGGCTGGATTCACGGTCCTACGTGGTGATCGATCGCGAGGCATTTCTCGGCGAGCCGACCGACCCGAAGGTGCGCCAGGCCGCGATCTCCGCCCTGTCGAGCAGCGGCCGCGGCGTGCTCTTCGATGACGGTCGCTTCCAGGTCTGGGGCCCGGTCGGGGGAGACTGAGAGAGCCTCTTTCGTACTCTTAGGGGTCACCATGGCAACGGCAACCTCAAGCAGAGAGCGTCTCGATCAGCTGTTCAAGCAGCGGATCGTGATCTTCGATGGGTCCATGGGCGTGATGCTGCAGCACAAGGGACTCAGCGACGAGGAGTTTCGCGGCGACCGTTTTCGCGACCATCCCAAGCCGCTGCGAAACAACAGCGACGTCCTCTGCCTGACGCAGCCCGACCTCGTGACGCAGGTCCATCGCGAGTACCTCGAGGCGGGCGCGGACATCATCACGACCAACACATTCACCGCGACGCGCGTCTCGCAGGCCGACTACGGGCTCGAGCAGCTCGCCTACGAGATGAACCTCGAAGGCGCGCGCCTCGCACGCAAGGCCGCCGACCGCTACGAGAACCGTTTCGTCGCCGGCTCACTCGGCCCGACCAACGTCACGCTGTCCCTGTCGCCCAGGGTCGACGACCCATCCTTTCGCGAGGTCACCTTCGACCAGCTGAAAGACGGGTACGCGGAGGCCGCGCGCGGGTTGCGCGAGGGCGGAGTCGACTTCCTGCTCATCGAGACCGTGTTCGACACCCTCAACAGCAAGGCCGCGATCGCAGCCGTGAAGGAGGTGGCGCCTGAGGTGCCGCTGTTCGTGTCGATGACGGTGGTCGACCGCAGCGGACGCAACCTCTCGGGCCAGACCGTCGAGGCCTTCTGGACCTCGGTCGAGCACGCGAATCCCTTCGCGGCCGGCATCAACTGCTCCCTCGGCGCGACCGAGATGCGGCCCTATATCGCCGCGATGTCGCGCGTCGCTCCCGTCTACGTTTTCTGCTACCCAAATGCCGGGCTGCCCAACGCATTCGGCGGCTACGACGAGGAGCCGCCCACCACCAGCCGCCTGCTGAAGGAGTTCGCCGAAGCCGGCTATCTCAATGCCGCCGGCGGATGCTGCGGCACGGGGCCGGAGCACATCCGCCAGATCCGCGAAGCGCTCGAAGGCATCACGCACCGCGAGGTCCCCAACAAAGTCACGCGCACGCAGTTCAGCGGCCTCGAGCCGTTTGAGATCGGCCCCGACTCTGGCTTCGTCGTGGTCGGCGAGCGCACCAACGTCACGGGCTCGATCCGCTTCCGGCGCCTGATCGAGACCGGCGACTACACCGGCGCGGTGCAGGTGGCGCTCGAACAGGTCCGCGGCGGCGCCAACCTGCTCGACGTCAACATGGACGCCGACCTCCTCGACTCCGAGGAGGCGATGGTCCGCTTTCTCAATCTCATCGCGACCGAGCCCGAGATCGCCCGGATCCCGATCATGGTCGACAGCTCCAAGTGGACGGTGCTCGAGGCCGGACTCAAGTGCGTCCAGGGCAAAGGCGTGTGCAACTCGATCAGCCTCAAAGGCGGCGAGGAGTCGTTCCTCGAGCAGGCCCGCCTCGTCCGCGAGTACGGCGCGGCCGCGGTGGTGATGGCTTTTGACGAGCTCGGCCAAGCGGACACCTTCGAGCGCAAGGTCGAGATCTGCAGTCGCGCCTACAAGCTCCTCACCGAGAAAGCCGGCTTCGAGCCGGAGGACATCATCTTCGACCCCAACATCCTCCCGATCGCGACCGGGATCGAGGAGCACGCGGGCTATGCCAAGAACTTCATCGACGCGACGCGAGAGATCAAGAAGCGCTTCCCCCGCGTACGCGTCTCAGGCGGCGTTTCCAACCTGAGCTTCTCCTTCCGCGGCAACGACCGCGTCCGCGAAGCGATCCACTCCGCCTTCCTCTATCACGCGATCAAGGCCGGCCTCGACATGGGCATCGTCAACGCCGGCCAGCTCGTCGTCTATGAGGACATCCCCAAGGACCTGCTCGAGCTGGTCGAGGACATCATCTTCGACCGCCGCCCCGACGCGACCGAGCGAATGGTCGAGTTCGCCAAGACGGTCTCGGGCGCCGGCACGAAGCGGGAGAAGGACCTTACGTGGCGAGAGGGCACGATCGAAGAACGCCTGGCGTATGCCGTGCTGCATGGAGAGGTCGAGTTCATCGAGGCGGACGCCGAAGAGGCCCGCCAGAAGTACAAGCAAGGACTGCTGGTCATCGAAGGCCCGCTCATGGACGGCATGAAGGTCGTCGGCGACCTCTTCGGCGCCGGCAAGATGTTCCTTCCCCAGGTCGTGAAGAGCGCGCGCGCGATGAAGCGTGCCGTCGCCTACCTCGAGCCCTTCATGCAGGCCGAGAAGGAAGCCTCAGGCAGCCAGAGCGTGCGTGGAAAGCTCGTTCTCGCGACCGTCAAAGGCGACGTCCATGACATCGGCAAGAACATCGTCGGCGTCGTCCTGGCGTGCAACAACTACGAGGTCGTCGACCTCGGAGTCATGGTGCCCGTGGACAAGATCCTCGACACAGCCATCGAGCTGAAAGCGGACGTCGTCGGCCTCTCAGGTCTCATCACGCCTTCGCTCGATGAGATGGTCGTGGTCGCCAAAGAGATGACCCGACGCAACTTCACGATCCCGCTCCTCATCGGCGGCGCCACAACGTCCAAGCAGCACACCGCGGTCCGCATCGCGCCGGCCTACGACGGATCGACCGTCCACGTGCTCGACGCCTCTCGCGTGATCGGGGTGGTCTCAGATCTTCTTGACACGGATCGCCGCCACACGTTCGACCGCGACAACCAGGCGCTGCAGGAGAAGCTGCGGACGCAGCACTCAGCCTCACGCCGCACGCTCCTCACGCTGCCCGACGCTCGCTCGAAGCGGCTGAAGCTCCCATTCAACGACCTGCCCGAGCCTCCTTTCACAGGCACGCAGGTCATCGAACCCAAGCTGTCAGAGCTCCGCGAATACATCGACTGGACCTTCTTCTTCCACGCCTGGGAGCTGAAGGGGAAGTTCCCCGCCATCCTCGAAAGCCCATCGCATGGCGCGGTCGCCCGCGAGCTGTTCGAACACGCCAAAGAGATGCTCGACGAGATCGAGGCCAACGGCTGGCTGAAAGCCAGAGGCGTCTACGGCTTCTGGCCCGCGACCAACGAAGGCGACGACATCGTGCTTGAGAACGGAGTGCGCTTCCCGATGCTCCGACAGCAGGTCGACCATGGCGACGACAAGCCCTATCTCTCGCTCGCTGACTTCGTCGCCCCAGGCGAGGACCACATCGGCGCCTTCGCGGTCACCGCGGGCCTGGGCTCCGACGAGCTCGCCGCGCGCTACCAGAAGGAGCACGACGACTACCGCGCGATCATGGTCAAAGCCCTAGCCGACCGCCTTGCCGAGGCCTTCGCCGAATACCTCCACGAGGTCACCCGCCGCGGTTGGTACGAAACCGGACCGAGGCACTCGCGCGAGGACCTGATCGGCGAGAAGTACCGCGGCATCCGCCCGGCCTTCGGCTACCCGGCCTGCCCCGACCACTCCGAAAAGCACAAGCTCTTCGACCTCCTCGACGCCCGCTCCATCGGCATGGACCTGACCGAGTCAGGCGCCATGACCCCGACGGCCGCTGTCGCCGGCCTCTACTTCGCGCACCCGCAGTCGCGCTACTTCATGGTGGGCAAGATCGGCCGCGACCAGGTGGAGGACTACGCCCGTCGCAAGCAGATGACCACGGCCGAAGCCCAGCGCTGGCTCCGCCCGAACCTCGGCTATGAGGAAGACGCGTAAGCATCAGTCCGGAGCCCGCGCGAGAGGCCCGAAAGTCACCGTCGGCGGGATGACCAGCAAGGCGCCGAGATCTCCCTGCACGATCTGCCAGTTTCCCTCGTGAACCATCCTGTGATGCCGGTGGCATAGAAGGACGAGGTTGTCCAGATCCGTGCTTCCGCCGTGTATCCAGTGGACGACGTGATGCGCCGCGCACCGCGACGCCGCCCGGTCGCAGGCGGGCCAGCGGCAAGAACCGTCGCGAACGCTCAACGCACGCCGCGTGGGCTCTGAGACGACGCGCTTGGACCGCCCGACCTCGATCACCATCGAGTCAGAGTCGAGCAGAACGCGCGAAATGCTCGAGTCGCAAGCCAGGCGCTCGACCGCCTGCGATGAAATCGGCAGCGACAGCTCGAGGTCGCCAGCCGGCGCGCCCGCCAACCCAAGCAGCGTCTCGATCGAGCTCGTGACCTGGATGTGAGCCTGCGACCCGCCACCCGCCGCCAACTCGACGAGCGCATCCCCCTGCCGCTGCTCGAGGTCTCGATCATCGTGCGCCCCGGACTTGCGGGCCATCGACCCGATGGTCGTGAGCAGTACGGCGCCGCCCTCCGGATCGAATTGGCCGGTCAGCAGCACCGTCCCGTCCATCCACTTGCTCAACTTGAGCCGGCGCTGCTGCACCATCTCCGCCTGCTCCTCGGCATAGCGTTTCGGATCAGCCGCATGGCGATAGTGCGTGCAGATGTAGTGAAACTTGCCCGGCGTGCTCTCGCGCGCCTTCTGAATCAGGACCGACTCGTCGAACCGCTCGCCGAGATCTTCCGCCGTCCTGGCCATCACCGTCAGATGGGCGAACCCGATCTCGCCTGCCGCCATCGCGTCCATGCTCTCCGGCATCCGGCGAACCGCCTCACCCACCGCAACGCTGTTCGCGGCGGCGCCGCTCGTCATGTGGCCGTTGAACCGCATCCAGTCGATCGGACTCACGAATCCGTCATCGTCGTGCTTCTCCCGTTTCGCCATCTCCGCGGCGCAGCGGGCGATGAAGAGGCTCTGCTGATCCCTCACGCGGCACGCGCGAATGAAGGTCTCCCCAAGCTCGTCATCGGACAGCTGCTCGATCTCGATGGTGTCCTGCGCGGTGTCCACACGACGATCTTACGAACATCTGTTCGAGAGTCAACCCCGCCTGTTAAGCGCCCCTGGCCGCACGGATCGCCTCCCAGACCCTCATCGGGTGCGTCGGCATGTCGATGTGCCGCACCCCCAGGTGCGACACCGCGTCCACCACCGCGTTCTGCACCGCGGCCGTCGCCCCCGTCGTCCCCGACTCACCCGTCCCCTTCGCCCCCAACGGGTTGTGCGGCGTCGGCGTCTCCATGTGCAGCGCCTCGATCAAAGCAATCTCGCCAATCGTCGGGATCGTGTAGTCGATCAAAGAAGTCGTCAGCGGATTCCCCTCCGCGTCATAGACGAACTCCTCATACAGCGCCTGCGCCGCCCCCTGCGCGACGCCACCATGAATCTGCCCGGCCACAAGCATGGGATTCAAGATCGTCCCGCAGTCATCCAGCGCGATATAGCGCACCAGCTTCGCCTCACCCGTCTCGACATCCACCTCGACCACCGCGACATGACACCCGAACGGATACGTCTGGTCCGACTGGAAGAACTCCTCCTCCGCCACCAACGCGCCGGACGACGCAAGCGACGCCCAGCTCACACCGGACCCCGGCACGCCACGCACACCAAACCGCCCATCCGCCAGCTCCACATCCTCGACCGCCGCCTCCAGCCGGCGCGCCGCCTCCTCCCGACCTTTCTCGACCAACGCAACACATGCCGCCCGCACCGCGCTCCCCCCGATCTGCAGCGAACGCGAGCCATACGTCCCATCCCCGCTCGCCACCAGCCCTGTGTCGGAAGTGACGACCCGAACCACATCGACAGGCACCGACAGCAGCGAAGAAGCGATCTGGGCGTAAGCCGTCTCGTGCCCCTGACCACTCGACGTCGTTCCAGACAACACGACGATCGACCCGTCCGGCTCCGCCCGCGCCGACGCGTACTCCATCGGGGTCAACACCCCCGTCACCTCGACATACGACGATAGCCCGATCCCCAGCTGCAGCCGGTCACCACGGTCCCGCCTCGCCTTCTGCTCGCGGCGCAGCTCGTCATAGCCAGCAGCGGCAAGCGCCCGGTCCAGCGCCACCCTGTAATCACCCGAGTCGTACGTCGCACCGGTCGCCGTCGTGAAAGGAAACGGGCCCGCGATCAGGTTCCGCCGGCGCAGCTCAGCCGGATCGATCGCCAGCTCCAAAGCAAGCATGTCCATCGCCCGCTCGATCAACGAGATCGCCTCCGGCCGTCCCGCCCCTCGATACGCAGACACCACGGTGGTGTTGGTCGCCGCAACCTTCGCGCGAAAGTGAATCTTGGGTATGTCATAAACCCCTGACGACATCTGGCCCGTGTAGCCCGGCAGCGCGGCCGCCTGCCCTGGGTACGCCCCCGCGTCGCCCACCACCGACACCTCGAGGCCGACAAGCCGCCCGTCACGCATCGCGCCGATCGCGACGTCCTGCACCTGCGCTCGCCCATGCGTCATCGCAACCAGGTTTTCGCTCCGATACTCAGACCAGGCGACCGGATGCTGCAGCTTCACGGCCAGGGAAGCGAGGATGCTCTGCTCTGGGTACGTCGCGAGCTTGGCGCCGAACCCGCCGCCGACGTCGCCCGTGATCACCCTCACCTTCTCTTCTGCCAGGCCCGCGAGCTCCGACACCTCATAGCGGACACGAAACGGAACTTGGGTGGAAACCCACATCCGCACGCCGGCACCGTCAGGCTCCGCAACCACCGCGTTGCCCTCGATCGGCACCGCGGCCAGGCGCTGGTTGACGAACCGCGCGCGCACCACCACCTCGGCGCCGTCCAGCGCGCCAGGCTCACCGAACTCCATGTTCGACGCGATGTTGTCGCCTTTCGCCGGATGCAGAACCGGTGCGCCCGCCTCCAATGCCGCCGAGGCGTCCGCGAGCACCGGCCGTGGTTCGTAATCGACCATCACAGCCAGCGCGGCGTCCATCGCCGCCGCGCCGCTCTCGGCGACAGCAACCGCAATCAGATCGCCGACGAACCGAACGACCTCGGCAGCCAGGGGCGGCCGCGCGAAGTCCCCCATCCCCGCCGCCTCCTGCGGCTTCAACCCAAGGTCCGCGGCGACGTACACCCCAACGACACCCGGCAGTCCCAGAGCAGCCGACCGATCGATCCCTACTAGCCGCGCATGCGCCATCGTCGACCGGACAAAAACGGCGTGCAAGCAGCCTTCAGGCTTCACGTCATCCGTGTACCGCCCGGCGCCCGTGATCAGCCGCGGGTCCTCGCGCCTCTTGACGGCGCCCCCCAGCGCCCTGTGCACCGCCACTGCGGGCGAATGGTAGCTTGGCCTGTACATGCTT
>WNGJ01016718.1_pt1 | contig 17652 bp, 20 predicted proteins | sample 5400611 | NCBI WGS metagenome assembly WNGJ01 (sample SAMN13153375, study PRJNA577476) | soil metagenome | isolation source: 40 cm soil or saprolite under Garry oak tree replicate 1 | place: USA:California | collected 2016-06-15 | reverse complement strand
TACCAGCAGGTGCAGAAGGTCAACGATCTCCAGCGCCACTTCCTGATCGACGTTTCCCACGAGCTGCGTGCCCCCTTGACGATCATGCTTTCCTCCCTTGACCTGATCAGGAGAGTAGGAGCGACGGATCCGGACTTCCAGGCGCATTCCCTGGAGCGGATGCGCCTGGAAGCCGAACGCATGGCGCGCATGGTGGCGCAACTGCTCATCCTCGCACGCTCCGATGCCGCTGTTGCGGCAGCCCACGAACCCGTGCTGCTGGGGGATATCGTGGTCGAGATCTGCCGCCAGAGACCTCCGACCGGCAGCGAACTCGTTCTGGAGTGCCTGGGTATGGAGTCTCTGGAGGGTGCACTCGTCTGGGGCAACCCGGACTACCTGAGACAGCTCTTTCTGATCCTGCTGGACAACGCCTTCAAATACACGACCGCAGGGGGGAGAGTGGAAGTGATTGGGAGTCTGGATGAGCAGATGGTGTCTATCACTGTGGCCGATACTGGCATTGGCATTCTCCCAGACGATTTGCCCAAAATTTTTGACCGCTTCTACCGGGCTGAAAACGCTCGCTCTCAGCCTGGTGCGGGCTTAGGACTTGCGATTGCCCAGCGCATCGTCGAGCAGCATGGCGGGAAGATCCAGGTTGAGAGCAAGCCTGGCCAGGGCAGCCGCTTTACTGTCTCCTTACCGCTGCTCGAGTAGGGGGATGACCGTCGAAATGTCTCCTCAGTACAGCGGGCCATTGGAACGGGTTGAAATTGAGCGTGGTATCACCAGTAGCCCGGCTTCTCTGAGAAACCTGGACACCGTGTTCTCGCCGACCCGAGTCAGTCCAGCATTCCAGGAGGCCATTAACTCAGGTGATGTCCGATGTCTCCCGAGGTCACAAGTCGCTCGAAGTCCGCCTGAACAACGGCGAGAAACGCCAATTGACGGCCAACACGATCTTCCTCAATGTTGGTGACAGCCCGGCAAAACCGTCCATGAGCGGGGTCGAACGCGTGCCCACGCTCGATTCGACCTCGATCATGGAGCTGGACATCGTGCCAGAACACCTCTTAGTCGTCGGTGGCGGCTATGTCGGGCTCGAATTCGGTCAGATGTTCCGCCGCTTCGGCAGCCAGGTCAGCATTATCCAGCGAGGAGCGCATTTGCTGGCGCGTGAAGACAACGACGTCGCCGACGCGGTGACCGACATCCTACGCGAGGACGGCATCGACGTGCTGCTAGAGACACAGACCGTGAGCGTTGAGCAAGCTTCTGACAGCACCCTTCATTTGACGGTCAACGACAGGCTGGAGACCGACGTGCCGGGCATCTATGCTCTGGGTGATGACAAGGGTGGCCCGGCCTTTACGCATATCTCCTACGACGACTTCCGCATCATCTGCACCATCTTACTCGAAGGGGGCAATGCTTCCATCAAAGATCGGCTGGTGCCGTACACCGTCTTCATCGATCCACAGCTTGGGCGCGTGGGACTCGGCGAGACGGAGGCGCGACAGCAGGACCGCGCCATCAAGGTCGCCAAATTGCCGATGGACTATGTGGCACGCGCGCTGGAAGTGGACGAGACGCGTGGTTTTATCAAAGCCGTGGTGGACGCCGATACGCAACAGATTCTGGGCTGCGCCGTTCTGGGCATCGAGGGTGGTGAGATCATGGCCACTCTAGAAGTGGCGATGCTGGTATCCTGGCGGTGAGCAGAGCCACTTTCACGTTCGTCGATGGCCTGGATCAGATCCTCCTGTGTCACCCCTTGATCTGCTCTCCTCTCCACCACTTCCCAGCGCGAGCGGTCTCCCTCGCGCCAGAAGTGGAGGGTGAACATGCACGGACCGACACGCAGGTGCTGCAACTGGAGGTCCGATAACCACTCGGGCAGCGTCGGATTGACAGAGAGCCGCTTGCGGGGGGCATCTGCCCGCAATCCAAGGATGGTCTGCAGCATCTGAAAGACGCAGCCCGAGGCCCAGGCCTGGGGAATGTTCGCGCCGGGGGGATAGAGCGCCGGAAAGTCTGCCTTCCTGCTCCATCCAGTAGACTTCCTGAAACCTGCGCTTCAAGGTCTCAGCCTGCTGGAGTAAGGCTTGCGCCCGCGCTTCGTCACCAAGCGCCGAGAAGATTTCGGCCATACGCACTTTCGCATCGTAGACATAGCCTTGCAGTTCGCAGGTGCCCTTGGGCTGCTTCACCTGGCTGCCATCGGCATAGACGACGGAGTCACCCGAATCCTTCCAGTTCACATTTTCGTACCCCAGCGGGGAGTAGGTTTTGTACTCCTGGAAGCCGTCACCATCCAGATCGCCGTTGTGATCAATCCAATCCAGACAACCTTCCGCCACCTTGCGATACTCTCTGAGCAGGTTCATATCACCCGTCCAGCGGTAGCTTTCTGAGAGTACCAGCAGGTATAGGATGGTCGCGTCAGCGGTCCCATAGTACGGTGTATGAGGAATGGCGCGGAAATGCGCCAACTCACCAAAGCGCATCTCGTGCAGTATCTTGCCGGGTTGCGCATCGGGGTAATCGTCGCGCTCGGTCGCCTGGTACTGCGCCAGGCGTTTCAAAGCTCCACGCGCAAACCCGGTGGAAACGCTCGTGTTCTGGAGGGAGACGATCAGGCTATCACGCCCAAAAAGGGTGACAACCAGGGCACCCCAGCAGCGGGCACCCACTCGTGCTCTGAGACGTCCAGGTCGTAGATGCGCAGGGCACCCATATCTTCGATGGCCTGACGATAGATGCGGTAGACGTGGTCATTGGGCGTCAGCAGTTGCGGGCAGGTATCCAGCCTGCCTGGAGTTCGTCCATCTCGCTGAGCGGCTCTTCCAGTTGCTCAGGAGTGCGGTGGCCATAGGCAGGTGCCATCACTTGCTGGCCGTGTTCCAGGATCAGTTCGCCGCACGTATGCCATTCCTGTCCAGGTTCGAGTTCGATCTCAAAAAAGATGCGCCCATTGGCATAACCAACTGGAACATCAAGGCTTGGAATCCAATAGGTCACGGCGCGATGAAAATCCTTGTGATCGTAGGAGGTGCGCAGCCTTCGCTCCTGCTTCTCCCACTCGGTGAGCATTCTCCCCCGCTGGACCAAACGTTTTGCTTTCACCTCGAAGAGATCGGCGAAATCGGAGCGTAGCGCCAGTTGCATGGTGAAACGAATCTTTTTGCCAGTGTAGTTGGTGACGTAAAAGTCTTCATGAATGCCCTCTTCCACCGTTCGCTCAAGCGTCAAGCCGATCGTATTGGCCTCAAAATCACCGTCTTCCGCACTGATCTTGGGGTTCGTGAGATACCAACGCGCGGCGTAGAAACTGAGTTGACTGGAATTGACCAGCACCCAGGGTTCCCGGCTGATGAAAAGACGGTAGTAACTGATGAAACGCGTGTCGATTGCATAGACTCCCTCGTCGCTGCGTGGGTTGATCTCGCCACGTGCATCAGTGACCATGAAGGTGCGGCCCTGGCTAATGGTGATGCCAGGTGGCGCAACTTTAATCTCAATCGGCATAGATGTCTCCTTCCTTTTCTGCTCCGCCAGTCAATCTTCTCGGGCAAGTACGCCGTCACTTCCCCGACGGTGCGCCCGAGGGACGATGAGCATCTATGTGGTTTTCTTTATCGGTCCATGGGCGGGCAGGTGTGGTGCGCTGACGTCCTTGAAGACGCTGCGATAGTGCGCGATGTGGAACAGCTTGCAGGTCAGCACATCGCGCTCGCCGACAGAGAGCAGGCGAAAGGCTCCTACAGCCAGCAAAGCACCGAGTGGAGACGCAACATAGTAAAGCCACTGAGCCTGCCAGAACCCGGAGACCAAAGCGGGCCCAAAGCTGCGTGCTGGATTGATATGTCCACCGCTCAGCTTCCCTAAGGGCGAAACAGCTACCAGCGATCCGCTCCCGGCAAACAAGAGCCCCGTGATGAGCAGGCGCAGGCTCTTCGCGGGGAGCAGATGCGAAAGCTCCGAGCCTGCGCCGAAATCGAAGACGACCGCGCTGAGTCCGGCAAAGAGCAGAAAAGCGGTTCCCAGCAGTTCCGCCCCGTACTCAGGCCAGTGCAGTTGTTTCCACCAGGTTCGCTCGTGCATGCTCCCTCTCTGCTCCGTGTGCTGCTCACACTCCCCTACGCATGTTCGCGTTCGAGCACACGCTCGGCCACCTCGGACAGGTCAGCACCGACGACATCCGGGCGCGTGAAGAGTGGGTCGAGTACCATGCCTGATCGAGCCACGAAAGCCGCCGCACAGCCGGCGTGCAGAGCGCCCGCGATATCCCAGGCATGCGCCGCCACGAGCCTGAGTTCGCCCGTGCCCACCCCCAGACGCTCAGCCACCATGCGATATGGCTCTGGTGCCGGCTTCAGACGCCGAACCGTATCCGCTGAGAAGATGTGTTCAAAGTACTCGCCGAGATCGGCATGAGTGATCTGCGCCTGGGCCATCTGTTCGGTCGAGTTGGTCAGAGCGACCAGGCGCAGCCCCGCGCCGCGCAGCCGCTCAAGGCCATTACGCACATCGGGGTGCGGTGGTACGTGTCGCATCGCACCCAGAATACTGCTTCGGTCCTCCTGGGAAAGCGTGACTCCCCGACGCGCGGCAACCATGTCCAGCGCCGCCGAGCCGACCGTCCCAAAATCCTTGTAGTCGTCGGTGATCGTTGAGACGAAGGCGGTTTGCAGGAGCTGGGTAAACCAGGCCTGCCGGACGCTCACGTCACCAAAGATACGCTCGAAGTGCGGATCCAGCGCGCGCAAGTCGAGCAGCGTTTCCATGACATCGAAGACACAAATGCGTGGCATAGCGAAAATCTCCTTAAATGCTCTCCCCCCAAGTATAGTGCTGAACCGGACAGAGTTCTGTGCCAGCCTCTATGCTCTATATGGAGTGGAGCGGCGGTAGTCAATGCGATCCATTGCTCCTTTCACGTTGAGGTCTGCGACAGTGGTTTCAAGGGGTGCGGTTCTGGAACCTGGGCGCAGCGAGGATGAGCATGCACATCCCGGCTTCTCCTCTTTTCTCCCCTCTTCCCCAAATTGAAACCGTTCTACACCCTTCAACGCCCCCGTAAGCTGAGCAGGGTGCGCACAATCTTCCGATGATTCTTCACAGCCGCACCTTCCAGGTACGCCTCAAAGGCCGCCTGCTGAATGCCTGTGCTCATGGTTGGATAGACGTGGATCGTCGCGAGGATATCGCTCAGTCTCAGACGCCGCTGCATGGCCAGTGAAATTTCGCCCAACAGTTCCCCTGCACGCGCACCAATCATGTGTGCCCCCACGATCTCGTCCTTCTCCCCCGCCAGGATGAGCTTGATAAAGCCGGTGGTTGCATGTTCGGCTTGCGCACGGTCGATCTCGGCCCAGGGGAATTTCACGATGCGCACCTGCTTGTGCCGTTGCTCTGCCTCCTCGGGCGTCAGACCGACATGCGCCACTTCTGGATCGGTAAAGGTACACCAGGGCACCACGCGGTAATCCACTTTCTTCTTCCCAATCGGTACCAGCGCATTGCGCACCGCGACCCCCGCCTGATAGGCCGCGACGTGCGTGAACAGATAGCCGCCGATGACATCGCCAACCGCCAGAATGTTCGGCGTCGATGTCTGCAGATAGGCATCCACTGCTATCCCCTTGTCGGTGTAGGTGACCCCGGCCGCTTCCAGGTTGAGCCCCTCAATGATGGTCACTATGGGTCCAGAGGGCAATCAAGCCGAAGATCACCCCATAGAGGGCCGACCACATCATGTGGATGATCAGCCCCAGTACAGCCGGACCGAGCACAAAGTAGAAGGCCCCACCGTGCATAGAGCTCATCAGCGACTGCTGACCGACGAGTGGCACGGCAATGGCGTACAGCGGGGTGAAGAAGCCCTGACCCAGGAATGTCACCGAGGCGATCATGGCATACATCGCCATCACAGCTCCGGCGATCATGCCCGCAATGATGCCTGTGACAAGCAATCGAATCCAACTATTTGTGTCTCTTGTTGTAACCATATCAAACCTCCTTTTGCGTGCCCCCCATCATCTTTGATGGGGAGCCTTTGGTTGAGCCACCTGCTCAATCCATCATGTTCAAGTGTAATCATGACCAGATGGGAGTTCTGTAGCCCAGGCTACAGAAAGTGCAGTCAATCGGGAGAGATACTCTGAGTGGTTGAGAGTATGATGTGTATGGATGAGGCATCCAAAGAGAAACGCCTGCCTGTGCATCACTATTGTGTGTAGAGCAATACAAGCAGAGAAGATGTCTACAGAGATACGAGAGCAAGAAGGGAGTCATGTGAATGGCTAAAGCTCGTTGGAATGGTGTCACACTCGCTGAGAGCGATCATTATCTTGTTGTTGAGGGCAATTACTACTTTCCTCCTGACGACGTACAACGTGAGTATCTGAGGGAGAGTAAGGCACACTCGCTCTGTTTTTGGAAAGGGGTAGCGAGTTACTATGACATTGAGGTAAATGGCGCGAAAAATCAAGATGCTGCCTGGTACTATCCTCATCCAAGCCTCCTGGCAAGACGTCTGAAAAATTATGTCGCAATTTGGAATGGCGTCGAAATAGAGGACGAGCGTTTCAGTGCTCTTTAACTTATGTGTGATGAATCCAAGGTTGCTTCTCACTGCTGAAGAACCACGACGTTCATTGTTCGCTAGGGTTGTTCTTTTTCTTCTCGTGGGAGAAGGGAAGGGGCATGTTGAGAAGCAACCTCTTTCACACGCACGGGACATCCGTAACGGAAAACGCGCATCCGCATGAACAGCGTGATACTCATCAAGACACAGGAGTGCTGAAAGCGCCCAGATCACATAGTCCTGCGGACTCGTAGGAACGGTGCGACTGAACAAGTGGTTGGGGATCAGGACACTTAGGATACCAAGTAGCAACGCGGCACCTGCTGCATAGAGCACTGAAATGGCCCAAAGGCGTAATCCGAACATCCCTCCCTCCTGGAAGATACCTATGCTAAGGCAAGAAAGCGAACCCGCATAACTGCGAAGGAAGACCATCATCTTCCTTCGCCCGCCACAGCTGTCACGAGTGCCTTTGATTGAGTGCAACTCAATCCGTGCTACTTGCAGTATAGTGCCAAATAAAGATGAGTTCTGTAGCGTAGGCTACAGACAGGCGGAACCATGCATACTATACTAGAGGCAATAATGAGGAGACACTGCGTGTGCAGCGATCGCTCTGTTTTGAAAGAGAGGGGAGGCATCCTCCTATGCGCGCGATTCTCTCTGAGAAACTGCAAAGTCACCTCCAGCAAATGGGGAGAGCGGTACTAACGGTGACGCTCAAACCCCTCCGCTGCTGAAGTGGCACATTCTTTCAGGTATCGGTCGATACCTATGAGCCACGCGATCCTAGCCGCTATGAATCGTTTGTCCAGGATGGTGTGCGTATCTACTACGCCCCGAAACTTGGTCGCAAGTCAGATGTTCTGGAGCTGGATTACGTGCGTCTTTTATTCCACAGCAGACCGGTTCTGTCAGGGCCAGATGACTTGGTAGCAACCATCCTGATGGGGAGGATCTAGCGTGTTCGGGGTGCGGTACCTATTCCTTTGGTACTAACAAGTACTTGCGAGCTGGAATCTCTCCTAATAACATGGCAGTGATATGTAGGGCGTTGGTTGTGCTCGATGCTATTGCACGGCTGACCACCAGGACGCACACTGCTCATCACATGCCATGGAATGACGCCGACAAAGGACGTATTTTTGATCAGAGAGTGCTCAGGAGAAAGCCCCCACCGCGAGTGGTCGTCGCAAACAGCAGACGCTCTCTCAACCTCTTGAGAGAGCGTCGGGGAGATTCCGAGCAGGAGAGTGAGGCAGAGTATGGCCGTTCTACAGTGGTGGGATCATCTCAATATCCTTCCAGAGCTGCCAAGGAGCGCTCCCCTGGTGGCGCGCGAGAGCGCGCGGCGCAGGCAGCTTGTCAGCACGATCTTGTTGGTCGTGGCTGGCTTCCAGTTGGTGAGTCTCCCAGGCGCCATGAGCGATCAGAGTCCTCTGGCTCTTGGAACGGTCGTGTTGGGCTTGGTGATTTGTGGGGTAGCCATGCTGTTCAATAGGGGAGGCGAGGCCATCGTCAGCAGCATCCTGCTGATCGTCGTGATCGATCTGGGATGTGGGCTGATGCTCCTGACCTCTCCCATGGGGCTTGACGTAGCAAATCTGCCGGTGTTCGATGTGCTGATCGTCTCGGAACTCATCGCCGTCTCTCTGCTCCCTGCCGCGAGTGTTTTTCCTATCGCGCTGGGCAATATCCTCTTCATTCTCGGCGATATCGCCCTCCAGCCACATACACCTGCCTTGAACCAGCTGCTAGCTTCGGGTATGACGTATGATGTCATCATCCAACCGATCGGCCTGCAAATTATCGTCGCGGTGGTAACATACCTCTGGGTCCGTAGCGCGCTACGGGCCATCGCGCGGGCGGACCGTGCCGAAGAGGTCGCCGAACTGAAGCGGCGTGATGCTGAGCGCACGCACCAGCTCGAGACGGGCATCCAGCAGTTGTTGCAGACACAGGTACGTGCCGCTAACGGCGATCTGATGGCACGGGTCAACCTGGGCCAGGACAACATGCTCTGGCAGGTCGGTGTCTCGCTCAATATGTTGTTGACCCGGCTACAGAAGGCTGGCCGGGAGGCGAGTCGAGCGGAACACGAGAACCAGCAACTGCGAGGAGAAGTGGCACGGCTGACCGAGGTCTTGCGCGGGGTGAGGACTGAGAAAAAGTTCACATAGGGAAAGTTCCGTGCGTTTTTCGTCCGGATAGCATACCGATAGAGATGTTGCTCCTGCTTGAGCATGTACTGCAGCTTCTGGTCCAGCAGAGGAGTCATCAACCAACCGATTCAGGTCAGGAAACATGACGATAGCATCTGGCGGTTTCCCGTTCAATGACGACTGTAGGGTTCATCTTGATGCCTTTTCTATGGTATCACCAACTGACCTGAGATGCTGAAAAGAAGACAGAAGATGGCAACTGTTTTGAAGCGACTCACAGGCTCTGTGTGCCCACTCCGCTGTCGCTCGCGGCGACGATCCTGCCCTCGCTCTTTCCAACCCTACATGATGTTCGTCCAGCACTAGTTGCTCGGGCAGAGAATCTGGCATGGACTCCGTAATCGTCCCCCTGCTCTGATCGCCGCCGTCCCGTTTGCCGGAGTCGCTCCGCCCTCCGGTTTCACGCCGATTGTGCCTGGCCTCGTCGAAAATAGCACGCCCCTCTTCGCGCTCAGCGCCATCTTCACCGTCCGTCTTCGCGCGGCTCTTCCTCAGCGAACGTCAGATCCGGAGCAGACTGCTGAGAGTGTGCGCGATGGTCGTTGGTGTCGGAACTGTTCACTCCCTTCCTGACATCCGGTCATAACTCGGGTAGAGGAGGTTCCCAGCCCTGCAGGAGAGCCTCGATGTTAGGTGGCAGGTTTCCCAGTTGAGCGTCAGCCTCCGTGAGGACGGCTTGGGTCGCCAGCATGTCGAGCAGACGACGCAAGCTACGCATGAGGGTGATCTTGCCTGGGTGACGATCCTTATGTGGCACCCAGCCCCTTTTCTTCTCTGGCACCTCTGCCGGAATGCGACGAGTGAAGAAATCACGTATCGCATTCTGACGGAGGCATCAGATCATAGCACCAGCCCTGGTTGAGGACATGCCCTCGTGTCGAGTCTGCCGACGCCTCGCCCGGTTCCTGTGATGGTGATGTGCGAACGCATGCACAGACCGTGCTCGCTTCCCGACGAAATCCTCTCTTCTGTTTCAGACCAGTGCTGCTTGACGGGAGGAACTGCCCTCTTTTGTGCGCCTTCGATACCAGAACTGAGCTAATCCGGTAAAATGCAGGATAAAGGCCAGCGGCACCCCAAAAGCGGGAACGAGGCTTAACGGGTAGAGGCGCATGGGGGCCATCGTGACCGGACCAAACTGCGTGAAGGCAGCCAGCGCGCCCGTGCTCAGGGCTATGATCAGATCGAGCAGCCCCAGCACATTCCAGAGCACAAACACTCCTTTCCCGACTCTTCCGCCAGACGACCAGGCAGCCGCCGCCAGCAGGGCTGTCACCCCGATGAACAAGTCACCGAAACCAGCGGGCAGCCCGAACAGCGCCGGCAAGGCATGCTTGAGGGCGGCGATGGCCATCGAGACGCCCAGCACACGATAGACCTGAAGGGCGGTAATCCCCCAGGGATCGCCGACCAGGGAGCGCACAAGGCCGCGAAAGACCTCAGAGAGCAGATAGCCAGCCAGAAACAGGACGACTGGCCCACCCACGGTGAGATAAAACACCAGGGGAGACTGGGCAAAGATGCCCAGAACCGATCCACTGAGCACGAGGAGGAACCAGGCCAGCACGACGTAAGCGGTGACGACGAGGGTTGTTCTGCTCGCAGGAGTGCTCCGAACGTTGCTGCTGGTGTGAGGCATGAGCAATGCCATAGAATGGTATCCTTTCTGGGAAAGCCGAGGGAAAGTGAGAGAGCGCTCTTGCACTTCTCTGCTTTCCTCGTCGTACATGTGTTTCTTCCCTCTTGGGGGAGAAAACAACGCCACAATAGGAAAAGCAGGCGAACCAGGCGGGCGCCACCAGGCGTTGATGAGCACCCAGCCACATCCCATCGGGATCGCCCCAGGCGAGGTATCGCCTGTCCGCGTGCTTCGAAAACCAGGGCGCTGGATCTTGTCCTGCCTGGCACTTCCTGATATAATGAAAATACACGATAACGATGAAAGAAACAAGTACGCAAAATAATGTGGTATAGTCTAGAAAATCATACTATGGAGAGGAGCACGTCATGAAGCAACAGCAGCAGCAGGCCGTGTGCCCGGTCGAAGTGGCACTCTCAATTGTTGGGGGTAAATGGAAATTGCAGATTCTCTATTGTTTACTCAGCGGGACCAAACGCTTCGGCCAACTGCAGCGGCTCATCCCCAGGGCGACCCAACAGATGCTCACCATGCAATTGCGGGAGTTGGAGCAGGCAGGGATCCTTCATCGACAGGTCTATGCCCAGGTGCCCCCAAAGGTCGAGTATTCGCTCACCGAGTTGGGGCGGAGCTTAGAGCCAATCGTCCACCAGATTCATGCCTGGGGAGAGTGGTACTGCGAGCAAAACGACATCGAGTATTGGCAGATAAGCGACCACATGGAAGCCCATATCCCGGCGTGAGATCAGCGTATAACGCTCCAAATGCGCGGAGAAAAGATGATGGCAGATCATCTTCCTCTTCAGTTCTCTGGTACGACTGATTTTTTCGTCAGAATCACACCGAGAGGCCAGTTGGATGCGTAAATTCGGTAACAAGATGATCCTGCTTCTCAGGTATAGAGCCTGTGTTATCCGTTTGGCATAGGGAAAAGGTCTATCTTAACGAGAGGAGGATAACAACGATGATAACTGCCACGTTACCAATCAAGGGTCTCAACTTTGCCGGGTGCGCACGCGAGATCGAGAAAAACCTCAGTAAGCTTGATGGTATTGCCCTGGTAGAGGCCAGTTACGTTTCTCAAACGGTGACAGTGACGTATGATGAGAATCGATTAAGCGATACACAACTTCGAGAACTCATCAAGGATTGTGGATTCCTCTGCGGAGAACCATGGAGTGAGACGAGCAATCCAGCCCTTTCGGCTCAGCTCAGCACACTGCATGCAACGATGGAACATGTGGACGGCCATCGCCCCGCTCTGGTATCGCAGCCAACCGCGCCTCCCACTGTTCATCCCATGGAGGGCATGGCGCATGAGAGGGCAGAAGCAGCACCTGCACACGTAATAGCAGGCATGGGACCTATGGAACATGATATGAGTGATCCGGCCATGGCTAAGCAGATGGAAGCGGATATGCGCAATCGCTTCTTCGTCTCGCTGATACTGACCATCCCTGTCGTCCTGTACTCGCCGCTGGGCGTGAATCTCTTCAAGTTGCACCTGCCCACTCCTTTTGGCATCAGCCCCAACTGGGTGCTGCTGGTCCTTTCCACCCCGGTGGTGTGGTGGGGCGGCTGGATCTTCCATTCCGGTACTTGGCGTGCCCTACGCAATAGCACGCTCAACATGAATGTACTGGTGAGCCTGGGCGTGCTGGTGGCCTATTTCTTCAGCGTCTTTGTCACCTTTTTTGCTCCGCAAGTAGAGACGAGCTATGACGCTGCGGCCATGCTTGTGACCTTCGTGCTGTTTGGTCACTGGATGGAAATGCGCAGTCGCAGGGGGTCCTCGGATGCGCTCAATGCCCTCCTTCGCCTGGCACCCTCGCAAGCCAATGTCATCCGGCCCACTGGAGAGGTAGAGACGGTGCCGGTCGAGCAGGTACAGGTAGGTGACCTGCTCCTGTTGCGCCCCGGCGAGAAAGTGCCAGTTGACGGTCTCGTGACGGAGGGGGAAAGCGCCATCGACGAAAGCATGGTGACCGGTGAGAGCCTGCCTGTCAGCAAACAGCAGGGCTCCGAGGTGATCGGCGGCACGGTCAACGGGTCCGGTTCGCTGCGCTTCAAAGCGACCAAGGTGGGCAGCGAGACAGCCTTGGCTCAGATCGTGCAGCTGGTGCAGACCGCGCAGAACTCCAAAGCGCCCGCCCAGCGCCTGGCCGATCGTGCAGCAGAGTGGTTAGTCCTGGTAGCAGTGGGAGCCGGGCTGCTCACCTTCCTGATCTGGTTCTTCGTGATCGGGCAAACCGCCCTCTTTGCAGTGACGCTGGCGGTCACTGTCATTGTAATTGCCTGTCCCGATGCGCTTGGTCTGGCAACGCCGACAGCCGTAGCGGTTGGTACAGGCATTGGAGCGAGAAACGGCATTCTGATTAAAAACGCGACGGCTCTTGAGCAAACGTCAAAAATTCAGGCCATCATTTTTGATAAGACCGGAACGCTGACCGAGGGCAAACCGGCTGTGACGAATATTGTGGCTTTCGCAGCGGGCAAACTGGCGGGGCTGGACGAGGCCCGGCTGCTGCAACTGGCGGCAACGGCGGAAGCAGATTCAGAGCATCCCCTGGCAAGCGCCATGGTGGAGGGAGCAAAGGTTCGCCAGTTGGCCTTGCTGCCCTATAGTCAGTTTAAAGCAATTGCGGGAGGCGGCGTACAGGCGCAAGTTGATGGGGACACCGTGCTGGTCGGTACCCCGAAACTACTGGCTGAGCACACGATCCAGTTGCAGCCTGCCGAACAGGAGGAACTGGCCGCACTGCAGGTGGAGGGGAAAACGGCGATGCTCGTAGCAATGAACGGTCGGGCGGCTGGCCTGATCGCGGTAGCTGATCGTGTGCGGGCAACTTCCCGCGAGACGATTGCGCAACTCAAGGCCTTGGGCATCCAGGTGGCGATGCTGACCGGAGATAACCGGCGCACCGGTGAGGCAGTCGGTCGCGAGCTTGGCATTGAGCGGGTGTTTGCCGAAGTCCTGCCCTCAGACAAAGCCATGCGCAACGACCCGCTGGATGTGCTGGCCGCAATTCGTCTCTCCAAGGCGACGGTTACGAAGATGAAGCAGAACCTCTTCTGGGCGGCCATCTACAACGTGATTGCCATCCCTGTTGCCGCTGGCGTCCTCTATCCCTTCGGCATCCTCCTGGCGCCAGAAGTGGGGGCTTTGGCGATGAGTGCGAGTTCGATCACCGTGGCCACCAACGCCGTGCTACTCAAGGGCGTGGAGAAGAAACTGAGAGCTTAAAAACGCATGGCGATGACTTCATACCAATTCGCAAACTAAAGGAGAACATTGAGATGGGGAAGCTGGTCAAGGAACGTAGGGGTTGAGGATCATCAGCAAGGGAAGTCGAGTTCCTGACAGTGTCAATGTGATAATGCAATGAGGGAATGTTGGTGAGCACTCGTTGCTGTAGGTGCGAGAAACTCAGGTTGAAACCGCAGTAGGGAACCTGCTCTCGAACTTCGCACAACTTTGTATGTTCGCCTGTTTTTTCTCCTGGCGTGAGATGGAAAGCCATGGAGGAGCTCGCACGCACGGGGCCGAGCCTCTCGCAAGTGAAGATCACAATTCCCTCACTGCATTATCACATTGACAGCCCAGCTTGCCTGAGTTACTCTAGCCCGATCACTCCAAGAGACCCAGGCGATCCTCTGACAAACACGTTCATTGCTTTCCCGCCTTCGAGGCACTGAGTCAAGCAAGGCTCAGTGCCTCGTCGAGAGCCTTGCTTGGCTCTTCGACGCGCCTCGCGGAATGCGGATGGCGGGAACCATGTCATGACCAAACGCTCGCTCCGACTCGTCTGGTTTGCACTCAGTCTTTGAGTGCATCAATGAGGGCCGCAGCAAACTCGGCGGGGGAGGTCATGAAGCCGATGTGTCCGCCAGGCACATCGACACACGAGTTGCCCGGCGAGCGCCGCGAGCGCCGCGAGATCAAGCTCAAGCGCGGATACTGGCGCAACTCGTGTTCGATCCAGTACGCAGCGTTCGCCCTGGTGTACTCGTTTGCCTGCTGTGTCATCGCACGCTCGATCACCCGATGCTCTTCTTTTCCCCACAGCCATGCTGACAAACTGGTGCATGGCTGTGGGAATCCCATGCTTGCGGGAAGAGTCGTAGATCCTGTCGAAAAACGCCCACCATTTCGCCGCATCGGAAAGCCCTGAAACTGCCGACGGCTCATGGGCCACAACCGTCTGGACCCGCTCGGGATACCGGGTGAGGACTTCGAGTGCGCCTATCGCTCCCGAGCTGTTGCCAAAGACGGTCGCCGGTTGGTCTGCCAGATGCGAGGGTCTTGCGCCGGACATCATCGGCATCGGTCTCGAGCCGGTGGTCATAGTCCTGAGGCCCGTCGAGGGAACTCCTGGAAAACCCGCGGCGGTCATAGGTCACCACCTGATACCGTGCGATCAGTTCGCGTGCGATACGGCGGAAGGACTCTCACGCGCCGCTGGCCCCTGACATCAGGACCAGGAGCGGCCCGGAGCCGCTCACCTCATAATATAACTGGGCACCGGGAACCTTGAGTGTACTCATACACTTTCCTCTCTTTCATTTCAGTGGTGCTGCATGGACGCCGTTGTCTTCGACCTCATGCACGATCCCTTGAGCCTTGTCATTCGCTGCATCGACGGATGCGGCACCTTGACGCTGCTCGTCCTGCTTGCGCTGCCCGTAGGGGGTCATGCCTCGTGGCTTGTATACCGACAGCACCGTGAGCACAAGCAGCACCGGAGGCGATCACCATTTCGAGCTGCGCCCCGTGGAGACCGGCACCCACCACTGCCGTCTTCGCCGAGGCAGTTGCCAGGAGGTCGATGGGCCGCGTGTGTACCAGCAAGATGAGGGTGGCGAGGACGGTGATCACGAGTTTCAGCAGAACCCAATAGTAGTGGAACAGGCCCCACCTGGTAAAGAGTGACGAGACCACCCCGGTGAGCAGCCCGACGAGGGCCAAGGGGATGATGACGAACCAGGTAGTCACACTCATCACGAGATAGGCCGCTCGCACCAGCTCCCGATCCGGGCTGGTCATACCGGCGAGGGCGAGTGCCAGGAAGCAAGCTGTCGCGCCGAACCAGCCGATGGAGGCAGTGACATGCGCGGTGAGCGCGGCCTTGCGGAGACCGGGTGGCATCATCATAGCGGTTGCCCCCCGTGTTCGATGATCGACATATGCATGTGCTCACCAAAGCCGTTGCCCGTGAGGTGCAGGACGACAAACAGCAGGGCCAGGATGATGATGATAACCACAGCCACCTTCACCCAGCCTGGGGCGTTGGTGGTCCATCGGCGCACAGGCATGGGCGTACCCGCATCACGCGTGTGCCGATTAAGAAGACGTTTCTCATGGAACTCTCCTTCTCTTTCTTTTCATGATCTCCTCGCGCAAAGTCGAGCTTAGCTTTTGTGTGCGCTGACAAAGCCTGCTCCTGGGAACGCAGAGAAGCGTGGGGGCTGCATCTCCTCCGTTTCCACCTGCGAGAAACCGGCCTCCTTGACGAGAGCAACCAGATCTTGAAGGCCGCTTCCCCCGGCATGAAAGCGCGCCGCCCGGCCCTGGCGTTCCAGCTTGCGCTTGAAATCGGCAATGACCAGGCGTCCCCCTGGTTTGAGCACGCGGGCGATTTCCGCGAGTCCCTGGCGTTTGAGGCTTGCAGGCAAATGATGCATCATCAAGGTCGAGAGCACTACATCGAACGCCTGGTCGGGGAAGGGGAGCTGCTCGATCAACCCGATCTGGAACTCGATGGGTACGTTGCGCCGAGTCGCTTTCGAGCGGGCACGGGCGATCTGCTGTGGACTGGGGTCGATGCCTACAACGCGGCCCGTTGCGTCCACGCGGCGTGCCACTTCAAGCGCCAGCGTTCCGGTGCCGCAGCCTACATCCAGCACCTGCTCTCCGGGTTGAATGCGGGCCAGGTTGATGGTCCTCTGCCTGAGTTGGCGCCACTGGCCACGGAACGAAAAGGTGTCGTGGACCCATCCCATCAGGTCGTAGCGCCAGCCTCCGTTGAGGATCAACCCTTTAGTCTCTTTGGCCGACATCTTGCCCACAGAGCTGTGGCGGTGACGTGCGAACGAATGCATAGCTCATGCTCCTTTCTCGGAAAGTTGACAGATCGATTGAGTTGAGACATATTATCTCAAATGGATGATCCTGTCTGATCCTAAGTGTAGGCGGAGGATCAGACAGAAACAAGGTTCAATCGGGAAGATTTGTCCCACATGAGACAAGGAGCGCAAAATGACTCAGCAGGGGAAGAACTTACGTCTCAGACGGACACAGAAGTTATTGCGGGAGGCCTTAATTGAGTTGATCGAGGAGCGGGGTTTCGAGGCGCTCACCGTCGGCGAGTTGACCGAGCGCGCGCTGGTGAGCCGGGCGGCCTTCTATCGCAACTATCAGGATAAATACGACCTGGTGGAGCAGATCTTTGAGGAAGCCATGAGCGCCTTGCTGGAGGCGGTCGGAGAGTTGGGGGCGGAGCATCCTGCGGAGGTGTGGGTGAAGTTCTTCGAGCATATTGCCGAGTACGACCGGCTCTATCGTGCGCTGCTCGGCAGCAAGGGAAGCCCCTGGTTTGCGAGGAAGATGCGTGCCTCTCTGGCTGACCTGGTCAAAGAGCGTGGGCGCCTTCCTCACGGACCGGACGCGAGCGCGCGGACCGCCCATACCTTCCCAGATGAGTTTGTGCCAGACCTGGTGTCCGCGCTGTTTGTGGAAGCCATCATCTGGTGGCTTGAGCAGGGGCGAACCTACACGCCCAAAGAGATCGCCACGCGCTGTTCCCTGCTGGCCGCTGCACTCTTCAAGGAAGCGAGCACCTGGCAATGATGGCTTGTTCAGAAGAACGCCGGGTCAAGGTTGCTTGTTTTTTGTGAACCTCATACTCTTCTTGGAGTCTGTTTTGCATTTTGTGGTTCTTTCTGATCCATCAATGTGCTCGACACCTTGTGTCAGATGAATCCATGACGTGCATCCCTTGACACCAACCTCCCCTTTATGGTATTCTCCCTCTATAGGTTAAAATAACATAGGAGGATATAACATATGTACGCAGAGATTGTAATCCTGGCCATGCTGCGCCAACGGCCACAGCATGGCTACGAAATCAAAAAAAGCATCGAGCAGGTGTTTGGCGGAACGGTCGCCCTCAATAATACGATCCTCTACCCGACCCTCAAGCGCTTTGAGGAGACGGGGGCGG
>WNGJ01002860.1_pt1 | contig 17656 bp, 16 predicted proteins | sample 5400611 | NCBI WGS metagenome assembly WNGJ01 (sample SAMN13153375, study PRJNA577476) | soil metagenome | isolation source: 40 cm soil or saprolite under Garry oak tree replicate 1 | place: USA:California | collected 2016-06-15 | reverse complement strand
CATGGGGGTCGGACGCGAGAAGCATCGGTGTTTCGTCGCCGTCGAGGAGGCCTACGCATCCCCGTGGTTCACGCCGCTCCCGGAGGAGATCGGCCATGCGATCGTCCTGATATCCGTCCCGGAACCGACCGTGGACGAAGCGGAGGTCCTCCATGAAATCCGCCGACGGTCTCCTCGAGCGGTCCTCGCGTGGGCCCGTGTGCCGCCCCCGCCCGGAGACGACCGAGCCGTGGTCCAAGTCTTTGCGGGGACGTGACCGGGAGTCGATTTCTGTGCGCTGACAGCGCAGGGTTGAAATATCTCGTCCTCTTAGGGTCCGTGCTACGCACTCGCATGGGGGTCCTGGATGTCTTCGACCGGGAAGGAAATTCGCCTTCGTCGCCTCTTCAGCGGCGGGAAGGCCCTCGTGGTCGCGATGGACCACGGGGTCTCGTCGGGCCCGGTCGCGGGCCTCGAAGACATCCGCAAGGCCGTGGCCAATGCCGCGAAGGGCGGCGCGACGGGCGTCGTCCTGCACAAAGGGGTCGTCCGTTTCGCGAAGGACTATTTCGACGAACGCCTCGCGTTGGTCCTCCACCTGAGTGCCTCGACCTCCCTGAGCACGCATGGTGACCGCAAGGTCCTTGTCACAGAGGTCGACGAGGCGATCGCGCACGGGGCCGATGCGATCAGCGTCCATGTGAATCTCGGCGGGGACGATGATGACCGGATGCTCGCGGACCTGGGGGCGACGGCCGGGGGATGCAGTCGATTTGGCCTTCCGCTCCTGGCGATGATGTATCCCCGCGGATCGAACGTGAAGAATCCCTACGATGTCGACGTCGTCAAGCACGTGGCCCGAGTCGGCGCGGAACTCGGTGCCGATGTCGTCAAGACGGTCTACACCGGTTCGAGCGACACGTTCCGGGAGGTCACTCGCGGTTGCCCGGTCCCGGTCCTCGTCGCCGGCGGGCCCAAGCTCGACTCGGATCGGGCAGCCCTCGGCATGGTCGAGGGTGCGATCGCAGGCGGCGCCGCGGGCGTCTCGATCGGCCGCAACGTCTTCCAGTCGAAGGATCCGATCGGCATCACGCGGGCGATCGCCCGTATCCTCTTCGAAGGCGCATCACCGGACGACGTCTATCGTGGGTGAGGCCCCTTGGATCGCCCGGTATGGGTGGGGGCCTTTCCCCGCAAGGACAAAGGAGTCGTTCGATCGCTCGTCTCGGCAGCGCTGGAATCGGGATTCGATCAGATCGTGCTACCGGAGGCGGACGCGGACCTCCAACGCATCGGCCACTTCTCTCCGATCCTCCTGACGGACGACGTCTTCTCGTTCGACGACGAACCGATCGGCCGCCTCGCGACGATACGGTCCGCGAAGGATGAGCCCGCGGTCCGCGCGTTGCGGGGGACGACGAAGCATGTCGTCGTCCGGACGGAAGACTGGAAGGTCATCCCGATCGAGAACTTGATCGCACATTTCCAGGGAAGCGGGACGCGGCTTCTTGTCGAGGTCCATGACGCCGCGGAAGCGAAGTTGTTCCTCGAGACGATGGAGGTCGGGGTGGACGGGATCTTCCTGACACCGTCGTCGCCGCGGGAGATCCCGGTGGTCCGCGCCCTCCTGGAATCGGTCCGCCGAGATGTGTCCCTCACACGGGCGAAGGTCACCGCGATCCGGCCTCTCGGCCTCGGGGACCGCGTGTGCGTGGACACGTGCTCGCTGCTGCGGACCGGGGAAGGCCTGCTCGTCGGGAACAGCTCCTCGGGGCTCTTCCTTATCCACGCGGAGACGATCGAGTCGGGCTACGTCGCGGCGCGTCCGTTCCGGGTGAACGCGGGACCCGTGCACGCCTACGTCTACCTGCCCGAAGGCGCGACGAAGTACCTGAGCGAGCTGCGCGCGGGGGACGAGGTCCTCGCCGTCGACGCGGAAGGCCGCGCGCGTTCCGTGATCGTGGGTCGCCTCAAGATCGAACGCCGGCCGCTGCTCCTTGTCGAGGCGGAGGCGTCCGGCCGGCGCTTCACGACGATCGTCCAGAACGCGGAGACGATCCGGTTCGTGACGCCGGACGGGGAGGCCAGGTCCGTGGGCGAATTGAAGGCGGACGATGAGGTCCTCCTCCGGATGGAAGAAGGAGGACGCCACTTCGGCATGCGGATTCAAGAGACGATTGCGGAGCGATGACGTGACGAAAATCGCGGCGGTCATCCTGGCCGGCAATGCGCGCGATGCGGAGCGCGACGCGCGGGCGGCCTTGTCGAGGGGAGCCGACCTGGCGGAACTGCGACTCGATCATCTGGACCGGCTCGATTCCGGCGTCGTCCGGAGTCTCTCCGCCGCCGTCGGTCCGATGGCGATCGCCACATTGCGCTCTCCCAATCAAGGAGGGCTGCGCTCGCCGGCGGGCGATCGAGGCGACTTGCTGCAGGAAATCGCCGCCCAGCGCTTCGCCTTTGTCGATATCGAGCTCGAAGCGGACGGGGCTCGGGCCGAGAAATTCCGGAAGGCTGCGAAGCAGCATCGCACCGAGGTCATCGTGTCGCATCACTTTGCGAAGCCGGCGGACCTGTCCGACGTGCAGGATTCCATGGAGGCGTGTTCGGCCATTGGCGATGTCGCGAAGGTCGCCGTGCCCGTCGCAAGCATCGAATCCGTCATTCAGCTCGTGGACCTCATGCGGTCCCGCGCGTCGCGAAAGGCCCGCACGGTCATCATTGGGACTGGAATCCCAGGAACGACGACACGGGCCCTTGCGGACGATTGCGCCCAGGAGTTCCAGTACGCATCCTGTGGCCCCCGTGTCGTGGCGGGTCAGCTTCCGCTTCCCTCCGCGAAACGGCTTCGAGGTCGGACGCCGATCGTCCTGGGCCTCGTCGGCCATCCGCTCGGTCATTCCCTTTCCCCGGCCATCCACGAGGCCGCGCTCGCCGCCCTGGATCTCGCGGGCGTCTATCTTCCGTTCGACGTCGAGCGGGATTCCCTGGATGCCCTTCTCCAGGGTGCGGACCGACTGCGGATCCGAGGGCTGAACGTGACGATTCCCCACAAGGAGTCGATCGTCGAACGGCTCGACGAGCTCGACGGCGATGCGGAACGTCTCGGGGCGGTGAACACGGTAGTGATCGGGGATGGATGGACGAAGGGTCACAACACGGACGTGTTCGGTTTCCGGCTTTCGCTGCGCTCCCTTGGTCTGCGGGTCGGAGATCGGAAGGCCCTCGTGGTCGGGGCGGGCGGCGCCGCGAGAGCCGTCGTCGACGTGTTGCTGCGAGAGGGCGCCAAGGTCCAGGTCGCCAGTCGGAACCCCAAGCGGTCGGAGTCTTTGGCGGATGCTTTCGACAAGGCTGTAGAAGTGGTCCCCATAGAACAGCTCGCGCGACGCGGACCGTGGGACCTGCTCGTGAATGCGACGCCCGTCGGCGGCGAGGGGTTCTCGGATGGGGTTCCCGTGCCCGAATCGGTCCTCGCGAAGGCAGGATTTGTCTACGATCTCGTGTACAACCCGCCGAACACACGACTGGTCGCGGCGGCGAAGCGCCTTGGGAAACCCGCGACCTCGGGGCTCGAGATGTTGTTGCACCAAGCCGCGAAATCGTTCGAGCTGTGGACGGCCCAGGCGCCACCGATCGAGGCGATGCGCCGTGCCGCGAAGGAGGCGCTCTCATGAACGCGCGAGCGACCTCTCATGGCGGAGGGACAATCGTCAACGCCATTGCGACTGGTCAGGGCGCCGCGTTCGGACTCGCGCTCCGTGCCACGGCCGCCGTGGAGATTCGACCGGACGCATTCGGGATTCGGGCCCGCGTTCCGGCCGACGTAGACTCGACCCTCGCCGTCTCCGCGGCCCGACGGATTCTCGATCGGGCGAATCGTGCGGTCGGCCTCGAGGTGTTCATTGATTCGGACATCCCCATCTCGCGGGGCCTGAAGAGCAGTTCCGCCGTCGCAAATGCCGTCGTGCAAGCGAGCGCCCGGGCCCTCGGGCTAGACTTGGATCCGCGGGACATCCTCCAGACGGGTGTCGATGCGGCCATCGAAGCGGGAGTGACGATCACGGGCGCGTTCGACGACGCCTGCGCCTCCCTCTATGGAGGAATATGCGTCACGGACAACCGAGGCCGGCGAATCCTCGCGTTGGACCGTTTCCCGGCGGACCTCATCGCGGTCGTTGACATTCCGCGCCGCCTGATTCGTAAGTCGGATTTGAAGGGGGTCGATTTCACTGGGATTCGTCCGGAGGTGGAGGCCGCTTTCCATTTCGCCCTTCGGGGCGATTACTTCCGTGCGATCGAGGCCAATAGCGCAGCGTACGCGCCGGTCCTCGGGATTGACGAGGCTCCGGCCCATCGAGCCCGGGCCGCGGGCGCACTCGCGGCGGGGATCACGGGCACCGGACCCGCCATTATCGCCCTCGCGAAGCGTGACCGGGCGGAGCGTGTACAGGAGGCGATGGAAGACGGCGAATCCGAGGTCCGCATTGTCGAACTGAGCCCGATCGAACCCTGGGCGGTGATCCGATGAAGTACCGCTCTCTGCCCTCGCGGGTATCCGGGACGATTCGAGCCCCGCCGTCGAAGAGCGTGACGCACCGGGCGATTGTCCTCGCGGCGTTGTCGAGCGGTTCCTCGCACATCCGCCGGCCGCTCCGGTCCCAAGATACCGACGCGACCCTGGACGGCGTCGAGGCGTTCGGCGCCCACGTCGCTCGGGACCGGGTGAGCGTCCGCGTCGACGGCGATTCGTTGCGGGTCCCCAACGGCCCCGTCGACGCAAGAAACTCGGGGACCACCCTTCGCCTCCTGGCTGGAGTCGCGTCCTTGCTCCCTGGTGCGACGACGTTGACGGGAGACTCGAGCCTCCGGAAACGGCCGATGGGTCCGCTCCTCGATGCGCTCCGCGCCCTCGGGGCGGGCGCCATCTCCCTCGGGGGAGAGGGTCGGCCACCCGTCGAGATTCACGGAATCCTTCGAGGCGGTTCCGCGAGCCTTCCGGGTGACGTGAGCTCCCAGTTCCTGTCCAGTCTCCTCCTCGCCGGCCCCCTCACCGCGCAGGGCGTGGAGATTCGCGTCATCCCCCCGGTTCGATCCGAACCGTACATCGAGTTGACCCTCCAGATGATGCATCGGTTCGGCGTGGACGTGACGGCCGACGACGGGTTGTACCGGACGTCGGGAGGTCAACGGTACCGCGCGACGGACACCGACGTGCCCGGCGATTTCTCATCGGCGGCCTTCCCGCTCGTCGCGTCGGCGATTACGGACGGAGACGTCACCGTGACTGGCCTCGACGTCGACGGGCCGCTCGGCGATCGGAAGATCGTCGACATCCTCCGTGCGTTCGGCGCATCCATCGAGGTCTCCGGAGACCGGGTCCGGGCGCAAGGCGGTCCGCTCGTCGCACAGACGGTCGACATCGGCGACACACCGGACATCTTTCCGATCCTCGCCGTGCTCGCATCGCAAGCGCAGGGGGAGACACGGTTTGTGAACGGCCGCCACCTGCGGTTCAAGGAGAGCGATCGGATTCAGGCGACGGTCTCCTTGCTGCTCGGGCTAGGAGGCCGGGCGAAGCCGACCGACGACGGCTGCCTCGTCTCCGGGCCCACCCGTCTGCTGGGCGGATCCGTCGACGCCCGCGGGGACCATCGGATCCTGATGGCTGCGGCTGTGGCGGGCCTCGTCGCACGGGGCGCCGTGGACGTCTCCGATCCTTGGTCGTTCCGCGTCTCGTATCCGTCCTTCCTCGAGGATTTTCTGGCCCTGGGCGCCCTCCATGCGGTGGTCGCATGAACACCTTCGGAACGCGGTACCGGACGACGATCTTCGGGACGAGCCACGGCCCCTTCGTCGGGTGCACGATTGAAGGACTGGCCGCGGGGACACCGGTCGACGAGGGGCTCGTCCAAGGACAACTCGACCGTCGGCGACCGGGCCAGAGCCTCCTCGTCTCCCAGCGGAAGGAGTCCGATCACGTCGAGTTCTCAGGTGGCCTGCTCGACGGCATCGCGACGGGGGAGCCGGTCGTCGCGCTCCTGCGGAACGAGGACGTTCGGTCGGGATCCTACGCACAGGTGGGCCGCGTCCCTCGACCCGGTCATGGCGACTTCGCCGCGATCATGAAATATGGGGGGAAGAGCGACCTGCGCGGTGGGGGCCAGCTGTCGGGTCGGATGACGGCCCCTCTCGTCGTCTCGGGGGCAATTGCGCGGGGTCCGCTCGCTTCGAAGGGGATCCATTTCGCCGCCCACGCCGCCCAGATCGGACGCGTGATGGCCCGACCATGCACGCTCGACGAGATCGAGGCCAACGTGGAGCGGACGCCCGTCCGCTGCGCGGACCTCGACGCCGCGGATCGGATGATTGCGGAGGTCGAAGAGGCCCGAAGGGACCGGGACAGTGTCGGCGGCATCATCGAAGGCATCGTGTCCGGACTGCCCGCGGGCGTCGGGGAACCGTTTTTCGATTCCCTCGAATCCGCCTTGTCCCATCTGTTCTTCTCGATTCCCGCGGTGAAGGGCGTCGACTTCGGCGCGGGATTCCGCGCGGCGTCGATGCGCGGGAGCGAGCATAACGATCCTTTCATCCTCGACGGAGGCCGGGTCGCAACCGCGACGAACCACGCCGGCGGGATCCTCGGCGGGATCACGAGCGGAATGCCCGTCGTCTTCCGGATTGCGGTGAAGCCGACCGCCTCGATCCCGAAACCACAGAGGTCCGTCGATCTCACGACGATGACGCCGGCAGAAGTGGTCGTCACCGGACGTCACGATCCTTGCATCGTCCCCCGGGCCGTGCCGGTCGTCGAGAATGCGGCGGCGATGGTGATCCTCGATCTCATGCTGCTCGGAGGATTCCTGTGACGGTATCAGGGGGAACTAAGGCATGAGCCGATTGCCCGTCGCCGTTGTCGGCGCAACCGGGACGATCGGCCAGCGCTTCGTCAGCCTGCTCCAAGGCCATCCCACGTTCGAGCTTGCCGTCCTGACGGCATCGGAACGGAAGATCGGGGGTCGTCTGTCCGATTTCTGGCGGCTCGAGGGGGTGGCCCTCGATTCCGACGTCGGAGGGAGAGAATTGCAATCGCTCGATGTGAAACTCCTCGAGCGGGCGGGCGTGTCCGCGGCGTTCAGCGGCTTGCCGGCGGACCTGGCCCGGGATTTTGAGACGGACGCCGCTCGCGCCGGAATCCGAGTATTCTCGAATGCTTCGTCCCATCGCATGGAGGCAGACGTCCCCCTACTCGTTCCGGAGGTGAATGCGGATCACGTCGCCCTGGTCGAGCAGCAGCCGACCTTCAAACGCGGTGGCTTCATCGTCACGAATCCGAACTGTTCCGTAACGGGACTCGTCCTGGCCCTCAAACCTCTCGCCGACGCCTTCGATTTTGACCGGGTCCACGTGGCGACATACCAGGCCCTCTCCGGTGCCGGCTATCCCGGCGTCCCCTCCTTGGACATCGAAGGGAACGTGCTCCCGTTCATCGACCAAGAGGAGGAGAAGATGCGACGGGAGACGAAGAAAGTCCTCGGTCGTTGGTCCGGGGGCGTCGTCCCGAGCGAGATCGAGGTGTGGGCGAACTGCGCCCGCGTCCCGGTCCGGGACGGCCATCTGGAGGCTGTCTCGATCCCCCTCCAGGTGGATATCGATCCGGACGAGGTCGTGTCGGTCCTTTCGTCGTTCCGCGCGGAAGCACAGCGCCTCGCGTTGCCGACGGCTCCGGAGCGCCCCGTCCTCGTGCGCCCGGAGTCCAATCGGCCGCAGCCGATGCTGGACCGGATGGCCGGCGAGCCAGAGCGGGCCCGGGGAATGGCGGCGACCGTCGGCCGGATCCGGGTGACGAATCGCATGCTCCGTTTCTTCCTCCTTTCGCACAATACGATTCGAGGAGGCGCGGGAGGAAGCGTTCTCAACGCCGAGCTCGCGCACCGGAGGGGATATTTTGGTTGAACCGGGGACGGTCGCGAAGTTCGGCGGGAACTGCGTGAGCAGTGCGGACATGTACGAACGGATCGCGAAGATCCTAAAGGCGGACCGACGGCGGAAATTCGTGGTCGTGTCCGCGATCTCCGGCGTGACGGATTCCTTGATCGCCTCCCTTGCGAAGCCCCGGGAGGAGAAGGAGATCGACGGCTACGTCGCAGAGCTGCGTAGAAAGCATCTCGCTCTCCTGCCTGATTCCCGCGAGGATTCGAGCGCCGAGGCGATCGAGGCCCTCGCGACGAAACTCGAGCGACTCCTCTACGGAATCGCGTACACGGAGGAGACCACCCCACGCTCGCGGGATTTCGTCCTCTCATTCGGCGAGCGACTCGCGGCGCAGGTCGTTGCCGCGAACGTGGGTCGGCTCGGAGTCGACGCCCGTGCGCATGAGGCGGATGCGATCGGCCTCCTCGCCGACGACACGTACGGGAACGCCTCGGCCCTGCTCGACGAGACGCGCTCCCGCCTCGCGCCGTTCCTCCGGCGGGAAGCGCAGGCGGGTCACGTGAGTGTGATCACGGGCTTCTTCGGTCTCTCGCAGGAAGGCAAGACGGCGACGTTCGGCCGCGGCGGATCCGACTACAGCGCCGCCGTGGTGGCTTACGCCCTCGAACTGTCCACGATTGAGATCTGGAAGGATGTCGGCGGTTTCATGAGCGCCGACCCGAAGGTCGTCCCGGAGGCGTTTCCCCTGTCGGCGCTCTCGTACGACGAGGCGGCCGAGCTGTCGTACTTCGGCGCGAAGGCCCTGCACCCGCGGTCCGTGCAGCCGGCCCGCGCGTGCGGTGCCTCGATCGTCCTGAAAAACATCTTCCGGCCGGAGGAGACGGGCACGCGCATCGGGCCCGACACGGTGGACCGCAGCGGGGACGTGAAGAGCATCTCGTACGTGCGCGACCTGGCGACCCTCAAGGTCTTCTCGACGGGCGCCGGGCGCAAGGAGAGCCTGCTCGCGGAGGTCTCGACCGCCCTGACGGACGCGGGGACGAACGTGTACAGTGCGGCGACGTCGCAAACGTGCATCGCGCTGCTCGTCGACGTGGATGGAGTGAGTCGGGCGAAAAAGACGTTGGCCCGTCTTCCTCCGGGTCTCATTGAACGGATCGAGGTCCTGCCGCACGTGTCCCTGATCAGCTTCGTCGGCGAGGGGGTGGGCTACACCCACGGCGTCGCGTCGCGCGTATTCCGGGCGGTCGCGGAGCAGGGGATCAACGTGCAGCTCATTTCCGCGGGCGCTTCGATGGTCGCCTACACGTTCACCGTGGACGATCGAGATCTGGAGAAGGCGGTCCAGGCGGTGCACAAGGAGTTTTTCGGCGGCGGGATTCACGAGCCGAGTCGCGTCGCGGGTGCCCGGGGCGTTCGGTGACGGGCGATTCGTCGGGAAGCGGTCGCTTCCATATTGATAGTATTATAAAAGTCAACAATGTCTAAATATCATGTACAGATTCCATAAAGGGACAGGCAGCGGAGCGCGATGTCCCGGATCGGTATCGAGCGGCGACGTTCGCGGCTCAACGGGGCGAACGGCCGGACATTCCTCCTGGCGATCGACCATGGCCTTCCGGCCGGGCCGATACCGGGGATCGAGCGGCCCGCGGAACTCCTTCGTCGGATGGACTCCGTCCCCGTCTCCGGCCTGATTGTCAATCCGGGCCTGGTTCCCTCTCTGTCGAACGAGATCCCACCGGAATGGGGTCTGGTCGTGCACCTCTCCGCCGGCACCCTCCTCGGTTCCCGACCGACCTCGAAGGTCCTCGGTTCCACGGTCGAACACGCCGTCTCGATGGGAGCCGACGCGGTCTCCGTCCAAATCTCGTTCCGTACACCCGATGAGGACCGGATGGTGATGGACGCCGGCCACATCGTTGACGCGGCCCGATCGTTTGGCCTGCCGGTCCTGATGATGGCCTATGCGGCCGCCGCGCCGGGAACGCCCTCCGACGATGGTGCGGCCGCGGCGCACGCCGCCCGAGCCGCCGCGGAGATCGGAGCGACCCTCGTGCAGACGAATTTTGCGGCAAGCGCGGACGGAGTCCGGACGATCGTCCGAGGCTGCCCGGTGCCCGTCGTCGTCGCGGGCGGACCAAGGATCCGCCCCGAGAACGCATTCCTCGAGGCCCTTCGCGAGACAATGCGTGCCGGTGCGGCGGGCATCGCGGTGGGTCGCCAGGTGTTCCAGGCCCCGGATCCGGCCGTCGCGGCACACCGAATCGCGGACGTCCTGTTTGGAAGTGATCGCGCCGTCCCACGGGAGGCGGCCCGATGAAGCGCGTGCCGCTCGACCCGGGCCTGGATCCCTATTCGCTGTTCGCCGCCTCGCGGGACGACCATCCGCACGCATTCATCCTCGAGAGCCTCTCCGGTCCGGCTCGACTCGCGGAGCAGACTTTCGTGGGCTTCGATCCCGAGATCATCATCTCGTACCGAGCCGGCGTGCTGCGGTCGAACGGCGAGACGATCAAGACGGGCCGGCCGATCGAGGCGCTCCGGTCCATCCTCGGGAAGTATGCCGCACCGGGCGTCCCAGGGCGGTACGTCGGTGGCCTCGTCGGATACGTGTCGTACGAATTCGTTCGCAATCTCGATTCGGTGCCGGCCCATTCGGACTCGCCCTTCCCGGAATTCGAGTTCGGACTCTATCTCGACGGCGTCATCGTCGATCATGCGCACCGGCGGGCGGAGTATTTCGCCCACGGCCGCTCCCGAATGGAGGATCTGCCGAAGGCGACGAAGATCGAACCGGAACTGCACGCCGATCCCCCGAGGCCGCAGATCGGCCAAGGGCGGTTCATGGACGCGGTCGGGACCGCGAAGGAGGCGATCGCGGAAGGCGACGCCTTCCAGATTGTCCTGTCCCGCCGGGACTACGGTCGGATGGCGGGGGATCCGCTCGCCTTCTACGAGGCCCTCCGGGCGACGAATCCCAGTCCATACATGTATTACCTGGACTTCGGCGTGCGGCGGGTGATCGGCGCGAGCCCGGAGATGCTCTTGCGGGTGGAGGACCTCACCGCGACGACGTTCCCGATCGCAGGGACGAGGCCCTCGGGCACGACCCTCCCTGAGACGGAGCGGTTCCGGACGGAGTTGCTTGCGGACGAGAAGGAACGGGCCGAGCACAATATGCTGGTGGACCTCGGTCGGAACGACCTCGGGAAGGTCTGCCGTTTCGGAAGCGTCCGCGTCCCGCAATACATGACGGTGGAGCGGTACAGCCACGTCCAGCATCTCGTCTCTCGCGTCGAAGGGGAACTCGCTCCCGGAAGGGATTCCCTCGACGCTTTCGCAGCGATGTTCCCCGCCGGAACCGTGAGCGGCGCGCCGAAGCCGCGAGCGATGGAGATCCTTCACGCGCTCGAGGGGACCGCTCGCGGTCCCTATGCGGGGGTCGTCGGCTACCTCTCGCTGAACGGCAATCTCGATACGGCCATCGCGATCCGGACTCTGTTCGCGGATGGTCCGACGTATTACATGCAGGCGGGCGCGGGGATCGTGGCGGACTCGGATCCGGGCCGGGAGTGGGTGGAGACGGAGCAAAAGCTCGAGGGCCTTCGCGTCGCGCTCCTGGAGGCCACTGCATGATGGTCCTCGTGATCGACAACCATGATTCGTTCGTATACAACTTGTATCAGGCCATTGGGGGGCTTGGCGCGGACCCCTCCGTCCATCGCAACGACGCGATTACCTTGGAAGAAGTGCAGCGGCTGGCGCCCGACGCAATCGTCCTCTCTCCGGGACCCGGGCGTCCGACGAACGCGCGAGACTTTGGCGTGTGCGCCGACATCCTGCGAGAGGTGAGCCCCTCGACACCGACGCTCGGCGTATGCCTCGGCCATCAAGGCATCGCGGTCGCCTACGGTGGGAAGGTGGAACGCGCCACACAGATCCGCCATGGGAAGGCGAGTGTCGTCCGCCACGATGGTCGCACGATCTTCGAGTGTCTGCCGAACCCGATGATCGCGGGGCGGTATCATTCCCTCGCGATCGACGCCGTCTCTCTCCCGCCCGACATCGAGGTGAGCGCGACCGCCGACGACGGTGAGATCATGGCCATCCGGCACCGCCGCGATCCCGTCGAAGGCGTCCAATTCCACCCGGAGTCGATTCTGACGCCCGAGGGACCCGAGCTCCTGCGGAACTTCCTGAAGGGGGCCCGCCGATGATCCGCGAGGCGATCGCGGACTTGGCGACTGGAAGGTCGCTCGGATTCGAGCGAGCGCACGACGCGATGGCGGAAATCATGGAAGGCCAGACGACCCCGGCGCAGATAGGCGCGTTTCTCTTGGGGCTCCGGATGAAGGGGGAGGGGCCCGATGAGATCGCGGGCATGGCCACCGCGATGCGGGAGCGATGCGCTGCGATTCGCCCGCCATCAAACGGACGCGTCGTCGACCTCTGCGGCACCGGAGGTGCCCCCATGACGACGTTCAATGTGTCGACGATCGCGATGTTCGTCGTCGCCGCGGCGGGCGTGGTCGTCGCGAAGCACGGGAACCGCGCGATCACGAGCCGTTGCGGCAGTGCCGATCTCCTCGAAGCCCTCGGGGCGTCTGTGGATCTCGAGCCGCCGGATGTGGAGCGGGTCCTCCAGGCCCACGGCCTGTGCTTCATGTTCGCGCCGAAGTTTCACCCGGCGATGCGGTACGCGATGGGGCCGCGCCAGGAAATTGGCTTACGGACCGTCTTCAATATTCTTGGCCCACTCACGAACCCGGCCGGGGCGAAAGGGCATCTGCTCGGCGTCTTCAGTCCGGACCTAGTCCCCTTGATGGCCAAAGTCTCGGCTCGGCTCGGGCTCGATCACGCCCTCATCGTCCATGGCCAGGCGGGCGTGGACGAGATCTGCCTCTGCTGCCCGACGATCGTCGCCGAGGTCTTGGACGGGGTGACGCGTCAGTTCGTCCTGAAGCCGGAGGACCTCGGGTTCGAGCGCGTGGACCCGCGGAGGTTGGCGGGTTCGGATCCAGAGACGGCCGCGAACGAAGCGTTGCGGATCCTCCAGGGAGAACGCGGACCGAAGCGGGACATGCTCCTGGCGAACGCGGCCGCGGGGATCCAGGTCGGCGGGAAAGCTTCCTCGCTCCTCGAGGCGATGCCCCTTGCTACCGAAGCCTTGGATTCTGGGAAGGCGTTCGAGACCTTGCGTACCTTCGTGAAGGCGACCAATGGAAACCTGTCGGTGGTTGATGGCGTTGGATGAGCTGGAACGTCTCGTGGGGAATGCGGAGGCTCTCCTCGGCGAAGGCTATTACCATGTCCCACACTCGGGCGCACGAAGTCCCTCCCTGGTCGACGGCCTACGCGCCCTGCCCCGGCGTTCCGACGTGATCGCCGAGATCAAGTTTGCGTCGCTGACCATGCCATTGGAAAGGGACCCTGCGGAGTTCGACTCCCTCCTGGCCCGAATCGCGGGGGCGAATCCTCTCGCCCTGTCCATCCTCACGGAGCCGCGGATCTTCCGGGGCCATCTCGATCTCCTGCGCCGAGCCGTGTCCACGGGCTTCCCGATCCTCATGAAAGACATCGTCGTGGACTCGCGGCAAATCGCCGCCGCGGCATCGTCCGGCGCGGGGGCCGTGCTCCTCATTGAGACGCTCGCCCGCCGCGGGCGCCTTCACACAAGCCGGCAGGCTCTCATCGAGGACGCGCATTCCCGAGGGCTCGACGTCGTCCTCGAGGTCCATACGCTCGCCGAGTGGGATTCGGCGATCGAGACAGATTCCGATATCCTGGGGATCAACAACCGGGACCTAGCGACGATGGATGTCGATCGAGGCACGACGACCCGGATCCTCTCGGAGCGGGTGAAGGACCGGCCCGTGATCGCTATGAGCGGGATTGAGACGCGGGCCCAGGTGGATGCGATGCTCCGCGCGGGCGCCGACGCCGTCCTCGTCGGGACGTCGATCATGCGTCACGCGGACCCCGCGAGGAAATTGAAGGAGCTGCGGCATGGTTGAGGCGTCCGTCGCCAAGAAGAAAGGTCGCTTTGGGCAGTTCGGCGGGCAATATGTGCCAGAGACCCTGATGCCTGCGTTGCATGAGCTCGAGGCGGCCTACGAGGAGGCGAAGACGGACCCCTCGTTCCGGGCGGAACTGGAATCCTACTACCGCGACTACGGCGGGCGCCCGACGCCGCTGTACTTCGCCCGACGCCTCACCGACCATGTCGGCGGGGCCCGGATCTACCTGAAACGGGAGGACCTCTGCCACGGCGGCGCGCACAAGTTCAACAACGTGATGGGCCAGGCTCTCCTCGCGAAGCGGATGAAGAAGGGCCGGGTCATCGCCGAGACCGGCGCCGGCCAGCATGGCGTCGCGACGGCGATGGCGGGCGCCGTCCTCGGCCTCCCGGTCGAGCTGTACATGGGCTCCGTCGATGTGAAGCGACAGTCCTTGAACGTCTTCCGGATGCGCCTCCTCGGCGCGACGGTCCACGAGGTGGCGGAGGGGACCCAGACCCTGAAGGATGCGATCAACGAGGCGCTCCGCGATTGGGTCACGAACGTCGAGACGACGTACTACCTGCTCGGGAGCGTCGTGGGCCCGCACCCCTATCCGACGATCGTGCGGGATTTCCAAAGTGTGATTGGCGAAGAGATCCGGGAACAGTCGAAGGCCCAGATCGGCCGCCTGCCGGACCTCCTCGTCGCCTGCGTCGGCGGCGGGAGCAATGCCATGGGCACCTTCGCCCCCTTCCTGAACGGGGAGACGGAGCTGCTCGGTGCCGAGGCGGGAGGCCTCGGACTCGCATCAGGGAAACACGCCGCCTCCCTCACCGGTGGTCGCGTCGGAATCCTGCACGGAGCGCGGTCGTACCTCCTCCAAGATGAGGACGGGCAGGTGCTCGAGACCCACAGCATCTCGGCGGGCCTCGACTATCCGGGCGTCGGACCGCAGCTCGCAGAGCTGAAGGACACGAAGCGCGCGTCGTTCGTTGCCGTCACGGACGATCAGGCGCTCGACGGATTCCGCGCCCTCGCGCGGTTCGAGGGGATCTTGCCGGCCCTCGAACCGGCCCACGCGGTGTTCGCGGCGATGCAGAAGGCGCGTGAAATGGACCGAGACGCCGCGATCGTTGTCACCCTGTCGGGACGCGGAGACAAGGACATGACCACCGTGGCGGATGCGATGGGGGTGACCTTGTGAGCCGCCTGCCCGGCGCCTTCGCGGACGCTCGTCGGGAAGGGCGTGCAGCCCTCGTGGCGTACCTGATGGCGGGGGATCCGGATATCGGCCGCACGGAGGCCTTCGCCCGGGCGTGCGAGCAGGGAGGCGCCGATGTGATCGAACTCGGGATTCCGTTCTCGGACCCGATCGCGGACGGCCCGGAGATTCAGCGCGCGGGGCAACGGTCGCTGCGTGCGGGGACGCGACTTCGCGACGTCCTCGGCCTCGCGGCATCCGTCCGTCGACATTCCGAAATCCCCCTGGTCCTCATGAGCTACGCGAACCCCCTGTACGCGATGGGCCTGGAACCCTTCGCCGAGCAGGCTCGTGACGCCGGCGTGGACGGGCTGATCGTTCCCGATCTGTCCTGGGAAGACTCGGACGAAATCTCGCGGGCCCTGGACCGATGCGGACTGGACGGCATTCAGCTTGTCGCGCCTTCGACCCCTGTCGAGCGCGCGGCGGGGATCGCGGAAGCGTCGCGGGGTTTCCTCTACGTGGTTTCGCGATTCGGGACCACCGGCGCCCGGCCCGACCTTTCGGACGGTCTTCCGGCGAGGATTTCGGACCTGCATCGAGTGACGGACCTCCCCCTCGCGGTCGGTTTCGGCGTGGCGACGGCGGCGCAGGTCCGGGCATTGTCCGGCGCCGGGGCCGACGGGATCGTCGTGGGCAGTACGATCGTGCGGAGAATCGGAGAGGGCGCAACGCCGGAGGCCATCGCGCAGTTCGTCGCGGAATTGACGGCGAGCTTGCCCTCCTGACGAGCGTCGGAACACGAGGGTTCGGGGGGCCGATCGTCCTGATGTTTCGGGGTACTCGGACGTTGACCGCGCAGGGCCGACAAGCTAAGCTGGCCCCCCGGCGAGATGAACACGGAAATAGACGAAGGCGTTTCCATGACACGGTCTGGACGGTGCGGAACATCCTCTCGGTTCCCGTGGCATCGATTCCTAATCTCGGATTCCTAGGCGGATACCCATGAGCGAAGCGGAGATCGCGCGGCTGCGCGAGGAAATCGCGGACGTCGACAGAGACATTGTCGCCCTCGTGGCGAAGCGCCTGCACATCGCGGAACAGCTCGGCGTGGAGAAGAAGCTGCTCGGCATGCCCGTCGTAGTACCGGACACGGAGGACCGCGTGTTCACGCGGCTCCTGACGGAGGGTGCGACTCGGGGGATCAGCCTCTCCTTCGCGGAGGGGCTCGCGCGGCTCTTGATCGACGAGAGCGTGCACGTCCAGGACCTGGTCCGCCTACCGAAGTCCGCGAAGCAGAAGATCCTCGTGGTCGGGGGCGCGGGTCAGATGGGCCGCTGGCTCTGCCGCTACTTCCGATCCCGCGGATACGACGTCGTCGTGAATGACATCGCCGGGCCGCTCGAAGATTTCCCGTTCGAGCCCGACCTCGCGAAGGGAGTCCTGGCCGCCAACGTCGTGGCCGTCTCCGTCCCGATGTCCGTGTGCGCGGACATCCTGAACCGGATCGCCGCAATCAAGCCGAGGGCCCTCATCTTCGACGTGGCCAGTTTGAAGGCGCCGATCGAGAGGGAACTGCGGGCGATGGGCCACGCCGGGCTTCGGGTCGCGAGCGTCCACCCGGTCTTCGGCCCAGCCCTCTGGCCCCTGTCCAGCGGGAACATCACGTTCAGCGATTGCGGGAATGGGGTCGCCGTCGTCGAGGCGAAGGAATTGTTCCGAGCGAGCGGAGCGTCCTTCGTCGACGTCTCCCTGGATCACCACGACGAATTCATGGCGTTCCTGCTCGGCCTCACGCATCTGTGCCTGCTCACCTTCGCTCGGTGTGTGGCGCAGAGTCCGTTCGATCTCGCGGGCCTCAAGCGGTCCGCGGGGACCACGTTCTCGCGCCTCTCCTCCGCGGCCGCGGGTCTCCTCGGGGATTCGCCTTCGCTCCTCCGAGACATCCAGGCGCTGAACCCGCACACGACGATGGTCCACCGCCGGATCCGCGAGGTCTTGGACGATTGGAAACGGGCCACCGAGGCACCTGACGGGTCGGGGTTCTACCATCTCATCGAAGGGGCGCGGACGTATTTCGGGAGCGAAAAACCCCTCTGATACCGGAGGCCGTTCGTGACCACTATGCACCACTTGTACACCTGAGGCCTAAATATCGCAAGGTGGGTCGGGGGCGACGAGGCGAGCCCATCGGCCGAATCCAGGCAACGCTCTCCCGCGACGTGGTCGTCGCGATCGAGTCGAATCTGTGCGAGTTTTACGGCTCCTACGCACGGATGCCGGGGGCGAAGGTCGACTCGGGTCCCGACATGCTACGCGTGAAGACGGGCCTCCCGCACGAGCTGCTGAACGGGATCTTCCGGGCCCACATCCCGGAGGACAACCCGCAGGCCGCGATTGATGCCGTCCTGGCCGACTTCCTCTCGGAACGGATTCCGATGATGTGGTGGGTCGGTCCGTCCACGGAGCCGCGGAATCTCGGGACGTACCTCGAGAATTGCGGACTCGACCATGCTGGCGAGTTGAGCGGCATGGCGATCGA
>WNGJ01006237.1_pt1 | contig 17660 bp, 12 predicted proteins | sample 5400611 | NCBI WGS metagenome assembly WNGJ01 (sample SAMN13153375, study PRJNA577476) | soil metagenome | isolation source: 40 cm soil or saprolite under Garry oak tree replicate 1 | place: USA:California | collected 2016-06-15 | reverse complement strand
TCCAGTCCACCACCGTCCAGCCGCCCTCGTCGTCGGCGAAGACCGCGTCGATCCGGCCGCGCACCACGACCCCGCCGATCACCGTCTCGAACGGCACCTCGACCTCCTCCGGGGAGCGGTCGGCCCAGGCGCTGGCCAGGAACCGCTCCTGCAGGAGGGCCAGGTCCTCGTCCGGCGCCGCCCCCGAGTCTGCGGCCCCGGGCAGCTCGTCGAGGTCGAGCAGCCGCTCGCCGCCGTACCGCTCCTCCAGCCAGGCGTGGAAGGCCGTGCCGCGGCGCGCGAGCGGGGCCGGCCGGGTCGGCACCGGCCGGCGGACCCGGCGGGCCAGCGCGACCGGGTCCCGGGCGAGCGAGACCAGGTCGGTGACGGACAGGTGCCCGGGCAGCGGCACGTCGAGCGCGGTGTCCGGTCCGGCCGCCTCCCGCGCGCGCTCCGCGAGCAGCAACTCGGCGTCGCGGGCCCAGCCGAGCGCGAGCAGATCCTCCTCCGCGAACAGCGCGTCCTCCTCGGACCCGGCGCCCGCGGGCGAGGCGAGCGCGGATCGCACCAGCGCCGCGCCCTGCTCCACCTGGGGCCGGCGCCCGCCGAGCGGGTCGATCGGCCACGGCACCGGCTCCGGCGGCGGCAGCGGGTTGGTGGCCCCGTCGACAGGAGGACGCAGCCACTGGTCAACCCGTACGCCGCGCACCCGCCGCATCTCCTCCAGGAACGTCGACGGGCCGCGGGGACGGACCGCCTGGTCCCACCAGTAGCCGGAGCACAGCAGCCGCTGCCGGGCCCTGGTGACCGCGACGTACGCCAGCCTCCGCTCCTCCCGCTGCCCGCGCTCGCGGCACGCGTCGACGAACCGCTTCCGCGCCTCGTCCAGGTCCTTCTGGTCGGCCGCACCGTCCAGGTCGAGGACGGGCAGGTCGTCGCCGTCGCCACGCAGCGGGTAGGGCAGGGTGGCGATGCTGGTCGCCCAGCCGGAGGAGCCGGCGGCGTCCCGGTCCGGGAAGACGCCGACGGTCAGGCCAGGGACCGCGACGACGTCCCACTCCAGCCCCTTCGCCGCATGCACGGTGAGGACCTGCACCCGGCCGGTCTCGACCTCGACCACGCCGGCCTCGAGGCCACGCTCGGCCTCCTCGGCGGCGGTGAGGTAGGCCAGGAACGCGCCCAGCGTCGGCGCCTCGGCGTCCATCGAGAACGCCGCGGCGACGTCGGCGAAGCGGTCGAGATGGGCACGGCCGACCGCCCGGTCGCGGTCCGGCGCGGCGGCCACCTCGACGTCGAGCAGCAGGGTCCGCTCCACATCCGCGACCAGGTCCGGCAGCGGCTGGGCGGTGCGCCGGCGCAGCGCCGCCAGCTCGCGCCCGAGCGCGGCGAGGCGGCGGTAGCCCTCGGGCGAATAGGGATCCGGCGCGCCCAGGTCGTCGAGCGCCTCCACGAGGCTGGCGTCAGCCACCTCGTCAGGCACCGGCGGCCGGTCGGCCGCGAGTGGCTGATCCGCCGCGGCTGGCTGATCCGCCGCGGGTGGCCCACCGGACACAGCCACCTCGTCAGGCACCGGCGGCCGGTCGGCCGCGGGCCGCTCTCCAGGCGCGGCCCCCTGGTGGTCGGCCACCGGCGGCTCGCCGGGGTCGCCCGGCCCGCCCGCGGCCGGCTCCGCACCGGCGCCGTCTCGGCGGCGGGCGGCCAGCGAGCGGGCCCGGCGGCCGAGCGCGGCGAGATCCCGGGGGCCGATCCGCCAGCGGGCCCCGGTGAGCAGCCGGGCGAGCGCGGCGCTGGCGGTCGGGTCGGCGACCACCTGCAGGGTGCTGACCAGGTCGCGCACCTCCGGGGTGGCGAGCAGGCCGCCGAGCCCGACCAGCTCGACCGGGATCCCGCGGGCGCGCAGCGCCCGTGCCACCGGCTCGAACTGGGACCGCCGCCGGCACAGCACCGCCACGCTGCGCCCGGCCCGCCCGCCGCGCCGCTTCGGCGTGTCCTCCCGCCAGACCTCGGCGAGCTGGGTGGCGACCCACTCCGCCTCGTCCAGCACGGTCTCGACCAGTGCGCAGCTCACCTCGCCATGGCCACCGCGTGGGCCCGGCACCAGCACCCCGACATCGATGCCGTGCTCGCGCAGGTCATCGGACAGCTCGTTGGCCACGTCCAGCACCAGGGCGTCGTTGCGGAAGCTCACCGACAGCGGCAGCACCGGCGCCGGCTGGCCGGCCGCGGTCGGGAAGTGCACCGCGAACCGCCGCAGGTTGGCGGCGCTCGCCCCCCGCCAGCCGTAGATCGCCTGAGCCGGGTCGCCGACGGCGGTCACCGGGTGGCCTGCGCCGTAAAGCGCGCGCAGCAGGGTCAGCTGCGCGTGGCTGGTGTCCTGGTACTCGTCGAGCAGCACGACCGCGTACCTGGACCGCTCGCCGCGCCCGACCTCGGCGAAGGCGTCCGCCACCCGGGCCGCGATCGCCACCTGGTCACCGAAGTCCATCGCGCCGGCCGTCGTCTTGGCCCTGGCATACCGCTCCACCAGGGGCAGCAGCGCGGTCCGGGACCGCGCCCGGGCGACCAGCCGGCCGACGTCCGCGTACGGCTCCCCCGGACCCGGCCGGCCCCCCGCCCGCCGTGGCAGCGCACCGATGCGGTCCACCAGGCGCGCGGTCCACCGGCGCAGCTCGTCCGGCCCGACCAGGTGCTCGGCCAGTTCGCCGGCCAGATCCAGCACCCAGCCGACGACCGTCGACTCGGCGTAGTCCAGCTCCGGCACGTCCAGGTCGTACGTGCGGACGACCCGCTGGGCGAGCTGCCAGGTCATCGCCTCGGTGAGCAGCCGGACCGACGGCTCCACCCCGAGCCGGAGGGCATGCTCGGCGACCAGCCGGCCCGCGTACGCGTGGTAGGTGGCGACCGTCGGCTCCCCGGCCAGCAGCACCTGGTCGGCGCGGACCAGGCCGTTGGCCACCAGCCAGACCACCCGCGCGGACATGGTCTCGGTCTTGCCCGAGCCGGCGCCGGCCACGACCACGGCCGGCGCCAGCGGCGCGCCGATCACCTCGGCCTGCTCCGGCGTCGGCCGTGGCAGGCCGAGCGCGGCGGCGAGCTCCTCCGGCGACCAGCGGGGCCGCCCGCCCACTGGGCCGGTCATTGTGTCCCCCGCTCGCAGCGGCCACAGACCGCCACCCGCTCGCAGGTGAGCAGTCGCGCGGCGCTCATTCGGTCACCTGCCGGCCGGTGTCCTGCGCCGGACAGGCCGTCCGGGCCGGGCAGACCCGGCAGCCGGGTCCGGGCGTGGCCCGGAACACCGACCCCGCCATGCCGCGGGCCGCGTCCCGCACCAGCTCGCGCGCCCAGTGCGGGTCGACGTCCTCGCCCAGCGGCCGCTGCTCCTGCTCCCGGACCGTCCCCTTCCCCAGGCCGAGCTGGATCAGGGCCGCACCACCCGGCTCGGCGCCGGCTTCGAAGGCACCGTGCGAGACGGCCAGCTGGTATGCCCCCAGCTGCGCGTGCCGGGCCAGGTCCGAGTCGAGCACCCTGCTGCGGCCGGTCTTGAGGTCGACCACGACCAACCGGTCGTCGCCGTCGCGCTCCAACCGGTCGATCCGGCCGTGCACGACCGCCTCCTCGCCGACCGGCACCTCGAACGGCACCTCCACGTCGACCAGCACCCACCGGGACCGGGACGCGAGATGCCAGCGCAGGAACGTCCGCAGCATCCCGCGGGCGCGCTCCCGCTCCCGTCGCGTCGTCCACGCGCCGCCGAGGTCGAGCCGGTCCAGCGCCCGCTCCAGCCGCGGCGCCAGCGCCTCCTCCGAGACCACCGCCGGATCGTCCGCCAGCGCCGCCACCTCGTGCAGCGCCGTCCCGACCGACTGCGCCGCCGCCTCCTGTCCGCGGGCACCAGCGGCCTCCATCAGCCAGCGCAGCTCGCAGCGGGCGAAGCGGTCCAGCGCGGACGGCGACACCCGCACCGGCAGGCCCTGATCGCGCAGCGGCCGGTCGTCGGACAGCTCGACCAGCCCCCACCAGGTCGCGGGGTCGGCGCCGGGGACGCCGGCGACGGTCAGCCGGGCGAGCTGGCCGGCCGCCGCACGCCGTCGGGTCTCGGCCTGCTTCGGGTCGGACACCACCGCCCGCAGCTCGGCGACCAGCGCGGGCAGGCTGAGCGCGCGCGGGACCGGGGTGAACGGGCGGGGTCCGCCGGGCGGCGGGGGGTCGAGCTCGTCGAGGAACCGGGACGGAAGGTCCTCGTCGCCGGAGACGCCGGTCACGATGAGCAGCTGGCGCGCCCTCGTGACCGCCACGTAGAACAGCCGCCGCTCCTCGTCCAGCAGCGGCGCCACCGGCGAGAGCCGCTCCGGATCCCGCCCGGCGGCGACGTCGACCAGGTCCTCGACGCCGAGCAGCGTGCCTCGCCGCCGCAGGTCCGGCCAGCTGCCCTCCTGCACGCCCGCGACCGCGACGACCGTCCACTCCAGACCCTTGGACCCGTGCGCGGTGAGCAGCCGGACCGCGTCGCCGACCGGCGCCTTCGGGGCGAGCGTGTCGCCGGGGATCTCCTGGCCGGCGAGGTGGTCGAGCAGGACCCGCGGACCGGAGCGGGGCAGCCGGTCGACGAAGCGGGCGGCGACGTCGAACAGCGCCACCATCGCGTCCAGGTCGCGGTCCGCCGCCACGCCGGTCGGGCCGCCCCGCCGGCTGGCCCGCTGCCACTCGTCGCCGAGGCCGGACGCCGACCACACCGCCCACAGCACGTCCTCGGCGGTGCCGCCCGCATGCGCGGTCGCCCGCGCGGTCGCCAGCAGCCAGCCGACCCGCCGAGCCGGCTCACCCACCCGCGGGCCGGCGGTGGCACGGACCATCCGGTCGACCGCGGCGACGGCCGTGGCCACTCCGGGGGCGCCCCCCGGCCCGGGATCGGCTGTCCTGCGGGCGTCGCGCAACAGGCCGACCAGCAGCCCGGCCGACCCGCCCTCGCCGCCGCCGACCAGGTCGAGCCGGCGCAGCTCCTGCCGCAGCCGCCGCAGCGAGAGCGCGTCCGCCCCGCCCAGCGGCGAGGTGAGCAGCGACAGCGCCGCCTCCTCGTCCAGCAACGCACCAGCACGGCCATCTCCCGCCACGGCACCCCGTCGATCAGGTGGGCCGCGCGCAGCCGGTGCGCCACGTACGCCGCCTCCTCGCCCGGGGTGCGCAGCACGTGCACCTCGACCCGGCCGGGCGGGCTGGCGGGCAGCGGACGCAGCACCCGGTGTGCCGCGGGGCCGGGCAGGCGCACCGCGACCCGGCGGGAGAACGCGAGCAGGGTCGCGCCGGACCGCCGGGAGGTGCCCAGCGCCGCGGTCGGCACGGGGCCGCCGTCGGGCCGGGCGAAGACGTCCGCGAACCGGCGGATCGCCCGCGGATCCGAGCCGCGGAACGCGTAGATCGACTGGTCCGGGTCGCCGACGGCGACCAGCTCCTCTGCGCCGTGCGCCAGCATCCGGAGCAGCTCCTCCTGCGCCGGGTCGACGTCCTGGTATTCGTCCACGAAGACGTGCCGGCGCCGCGACCGCTCCCGCGCCAGCAGCTGCGGGTCGCCGGCCAGCGCGTCCACGGCCGCGCGGATCAGCTCCGCCGGGTCGTACGCCTCGGGGCCGCCCTCGGTCGCCGCCAGCGCGGTCACGTCGAGGTACTCGTCGAAGAAGTGCGCCGCGGCGACCCACTCGTCGCGGCCGCGCTCGCGTCCCCACCCCGCCAGCAGGCGCGGCGGGACTCCGCGCTCGACCGCGCGCAGCAGCAGGTCACGAAGCTCGCGGGCGAAGCCGCGGGTCAGCAGCGCCGGGCGCAGCGGCGCCGGCCACTCGCCGGTCGCCAGCTCGACGTCGCCGGCGAGCAGCTCGCGGACCACCAGGTCCTGCTCGGGTCCGGACAGCAGCCGCGGAGCGCGCTCGCCCCGGGCGACCGCCTGCTGCCGGAGCAGCCCGAACGCGTAGGAGTGGAAGGTGCGGGCCAGCGGCTCCCGGGTGGTCCTGGCCAACCGCGCCGTGATCCGCTCGCGCAGCTCGGTGGCCGCCCGCCGGCTGAAGGTGAGCAGCAGCAGCGACTCCGGGTCGGCGTGGCGGCGGTCGACCCGCTCCACCGCCGCCTCGACCAGGGTGGTGGTCTTGCCGCTGCCCGGACCGGCCAGCACCAGCAGCGGCCCGCCCGGGTGTTCCACGACCGCCTGCTGGCCGGGATCGAGCGTCGGCGCGCTCGGGAGCCGGGGCGCCGGGCGAACCAACCGGTACGCCGGCGCCGCCCCGGTTGCGCGTCTGTCCCCCGATGCCGGCACGCCGACGATCGAACCACGTCACCCCGACAGGACCGGCCCGAGCCGAGCGGCTACGGCTCGCGTCCGGTCAGCGCGATCAGCCTGCTCTGCGGGTCCGCATCCGCGGCGACCGGCACCGGCGCGTCGAACAGCCCGGTCGAGGCCAGCGAGTCGGACATCGGCTCGATCCCGGCGTACGCCCGCTCCACCAATTCCGGGTCGAGCTTCTCGTCCGCACCGATCGCCCGCGAGAGGTCCCAGGCGTGCACGACCAGATCGAAGATCATCTCCTGGGCGTACTCCACCGCCGGCCGGTCGCCGTACGACAGGTGCACGGTCCGCTCGAGCGCCCCGTCCGCGGCCAGCGCGGCGTGGGCCGCGGCGGCGCCCTCGTCCCAGCGCCGCACCGGGTCGTCGCCGAGCAGGTCACCGTCGAAGGCGTCGCCGACCTCGCCGACGGTCTTGCCGGCCAGCATCGGCGGGACCCACAGCTGCTCGTTGACCAGGTGGTTCACCAGCTGGCGGACCTCCCAGTCGCGGCAGGGCGTGGAGCAGCCCCACTGGTCCGGCTTGATCGCGTGCACCCGCCGCCCGAACTCTCCCAGCGCGCGCCGGTGCAGGTCGAGAACGTCGTCCATGCCTCAACTCCCCCGTCCTGTGGGTTCAGTCGGCCCGTCCCAGCGGGCCCGGTCCATGTCCACCCGGTCGCCGCGCAACGGCACCCCCTCCGCGCGCAGCAGCCGCAGCGCCTCGCCCGGCGCGGACGGAGCCGGTTCGCCGGTGGAGAGCACCACCCGCTGCCACGGCACCTCATGCCCGTACCGGCTCATCACCGCCCCAACCGCCCGGCCGGAGCCGGTGCCGAGGAACTCGGCGATGTCACCGTACGACATCACGCGGCCGGCCGGGATGCGCTCGACCACAGCGAGCACCCGCGGCGCATACGGCGTCGGCCGGCCGCCGGTGACCCGCCGGGTGGCCAGGCCCGCCGACGCACTCGCCGGCCCGGACCGCCGTCGCCGCGTCACGGCGCCACCGTACGCGGCCCTGGGGTCGGTCATCCTTGATTCGCCCTAGCCGGTCAGCACGACCGAGTCAACCAAGTATCCACAGGCGATTGGCTCATCCACACACGGCCGGTCGTGTCTTCCGACTACCGTTCTCGCCCTGCACTATCGCTGCGATCGGCAGCCGACGGGAGGACCCACAGCGATGGCACGACGAGCACTGCTGCGACGAGGGCTGGTCGCGGTCGCCGGGACGGCGCTCGCAGCGGCGCTCACGGTGGCCGTCGTCCCCGCCGGTGCGTCGCCTGCCGACGGAACCGCCGCGGTTCCGGCCGTCGACTGGACGCCGTGTGGCCCCGGCCCTTACCTCGGCTTCGACTGCGCGACCTACTCGGTCCCGCTGGACTACGACGAGCCGGCGCTCGCGTCGGTCAAGCTGGCACTGATCCGGCGGCCGGCGGGCGACCCAACCAGCAAGATCGGCTCGCTGTTCCTCAACCCCGGTGGTCCGGGCGACTCCGGGCTCGCCTTCGCCCGCGGCGCGGTCCGGAATCTCTTCAACGACGAGATCCGGCAGAAGTTCGACATCGTCGGCTTCGACCCGCGCGGCGTCGGCGAGAGCACGCCGATCCAGTGCTACGGCACCGACCAGGAGCTGCAAGCCACGCTGGGGCCGGCCCAGGCCGTCCCCCTCGGTGCCGCCCAGATCGCGAGCACGCTGCGGGCCTACCGGACCTACTCCGACGACTGCGGCGCGAACGCCGGTCAGCTGCTCCAGCACGTGAGCACGCTCGACGTGGCGAAGGACCTGGACCTGCTCCGGCAGGCGGTCGGGGACAGCGCGCTGACCTTCGCGGGCTACTCGTACGGGACCCTCATCGGGGCGACCTACGCCAACCTGTTCCCGGACAGGGTGCGCGCGCTGCTGCTCGACGGCATGGTGGACCCCGCCGAGCGCACCCAGCGCTCGCTGCTCAACGAGCTGAACAGGGCCGGCGGCCTCGAGACCGCGCTGAGCGCCTTCTTCCGGGCGTGCGTCGCCGCGGGTCCGGCGTGCGCCTTCTCCGCCGGCGGGGATCCCGCCCAGAAGTTCGCCGGCCTGCGGGAGCGGCTGCGGCACGGGCCGGTGACGCTGTCCGACGGCTCCACCGTGACCATCAGCGCGCTCACCAACTACGTGGGCGGCCAGCTCTACCGACCGTCCGTGTTCGCGACGACCGCGACCGTGCTGCAGGCGCTCTACGCCGAGATCGTCCCCTCGGCGGACACGACGCAGGCCGGACAGACGACCGCCGCCGCCCGGCAGAGCGCCTCGTCGGCGCTAGCGAGCGCCGCCGACGTCGAACCGCTCGGCGAGGCGTACACGGGCAACTCCTTCGACGCCCAGAACGCCGTGAACTGCGTGGACAAGCGGTTGCCGCGCGGGCAAGCGGGGTGGCCACTGATCGCCACCCTGTTCGAGGTCGCGTACCGCACGTTCGGTCGCTTCCAGGCCTTCAGCGCCTCCGTCTGCGCCACCTGGCCGGTGGTCACCGAGGAGCGGTACGCCGGGCCCTGGGACCGCCCCACGTCGAACACGCTGCTGGTCGTCGGCACCTACTACGACCCGGCGACGCCGTACCTGTTCGCGCAGCGCGCCATACGCGAACTGGGCGACGCGCGACTGCTGTCCCTGGCCGGTTACGGCCACACCTCGATCCGCTCGTCCAGCACCTGCCTCGCCCAGTACACGAACGCCTACCTGCTGACCGGGATGGTGCCGCCGGAGGGCACTGTCTGCCAGCCCAACTCATTGCCGTTCGGGCTGCCGGTGGGCTCGGTGACCGCGCCGAACCAGCTTGCCGGGCTGCTCCCGGCTGGCATCGGCTGACGAGCCGGAGTCGCTCCCCGGGTCGCGAACCGGGGAGCGACCGGGTCGACCAGGGACTGGTCGTCGGCGGCGGCGGGGTCAGTAGGTCGGCAACGAGGGGTCGACCTGGGTGGCCCAGGCGGTCACGCCGCCCTGGACGTGCACCGCGTCGCGGAAGCCGGCGTTCTTGACCGCGGCCAGCGCCTCCGCGGACCGCACCCCCGTGCGGCAGTAGAGCACGACCTGGCGATCCTGCGGCAACTCCGCCAGCGCCTCGCCGGAGAGGATCCGGTCCTTGGGCACCAGCACACTGCCGGGGATCTTCACGATCTCGAACTCGACCGGCTCCCGGACGTCGACCAGGTAGGGGTCCTTGCCGGCGTCGAGCATCTCCTTCAACTCGGTCGCCGTGATCGTCGAGCCGGACGCCGCGCGCTGCGCCTCGTCCGAGACGACCCCGCAGAACTCCTCGTAGTCGATCAGCTCGGTGATCTTGTAGCCGGCCGGGTCCTTGCGGACGTTGATCGTCCGGTACGACATCTCGAGGGCGTCGTAGACCATCAGCCGGCCGAGCAGCGGCTCTCCGATGCCGGTGATCAGCTTGATCGCCTCGGTCACCATCACCGACCCGATCGAGGCGCACAGCACGCCGAGCACGCCGCCCTCGGCGCAGGACGGGACCATGCCGGGCGGTGGCGGCTCCGGGTAGAGGTCGCGGTAGTTCGGGCCGTACTCGTCCCAGAAGACGCTGACCTGGCCCTCGAAGCGGAAGATCGAACCCCACACGTACGGCTTGCCCAGCAGCACGCAGGCGTCGTTGACCAGGTAGCGGGTGGCGAAGTTGTCGGTGCCGTCGAGGATCAGGTCGTACGGCGCGAAGATCTCCAGCGCGTTGTCCGAGTCGAGCCGCTCGGTGTGCAGGACGACCTCGACGTACGGGTTGATCTCGCGGATGCTGTCGCGGGCCGACTCGGCCTTGGGGCGCCCGAGGTCCGACACGCCGTGGATCACCTGGCGCTGCAGGTTCGACTCGTCCACCACGTCGAAGTCGACGATCCCGAGGGTGCCGACCCCGGCGGCGGCCAGGTACATCAGCGCCGGGGAGCCGAGCCCGCCGGCCCCGACCACGAGCACCTTCGCGTTCTTCAGGCGCCGCTGCCCGGTCACCCCGATGTCCGGGATGATCAGGTGGCGGCTGTAGCGGCGCACCTCGTCGACGCTGAGCTCGGCCGCGGGCTCAACGAGGGGCGGCAACGACACGGTGTTCTCCTTCACGGACGCACTTCACAAGAGTCCCCTTGACAGTGTCACCGAACACTCGCCGACAAGCACACTGTCACCGACAGAGCCAACCGCCCGGACCCCTGCGCGGATTCCCCGCGGGCGACCGTTACGGGTAGGGCCACGCGTTGGGCCGGCAGGTGCCCACGCCGGCGGTCTGCAGGCCGAGGGTCTGCTGCATCATCACCGGAGCGAGTGCGCCGGCCCGGGGGCACGGCTGGTGCCCGTTGCCGAGGGCGTGTCCCACCTCGTGGTTGATCACGTACTGCCGGTAGGCGCCGACGGCGCGACCGTACGCGACCGCCCCCCGCACCCACCGGGCGTCGTTGATCACCGCGCGTCCGAGGTCGCCGTTGTAACAGGAGGTCTCGAACGGGAGCGTGTAGCCGCACACCTTGCGGACGGTCATGGGCGAGGCGAGGCTGACCCGGAAGTCGGCCGGACCGGAGTCGACTCGCTGGAAGGACAGCCGCCCGCCGGCCCCCCAGCTGTGCGGGTCGCCGAGCGTCCGCTCCACCGCGGTCGCGAACGCGGGCCCGTCCTCGGCCACCCCGGCCTCGATCTCGACGGTGTACCGCCGCAGCGGACCGGTGCCGGCGACCCTGGACGTCCCGGGGACGACGTCGAACCGACCGCCGCCGCGCTGCGAGTACGGCGCGCCCGCCGGCAGGGCCGCCGACGGCAGCGGGCGAGATGCCCCGCTGCTCGGCGCGTCGACGTAGATGCCGGTCGGCCTCGGTCTCGGGTCGGGGGTGGCCGAGGTGCCCGGTGAGGCGATCCCGGCGGGGGCGTCCGCCGCGGGCCGCGCGCCCGGCTGCGACGGGTCAGCGGTGGAGTTGGCTACGTCGAGCACGCAGACGAACGTGACCACGGTCAGGACCGGAACGGCGTACGCCCGCCAGCCGTACGCCCGGACGAACCGCCGGACCGGACCCGGGCGGGACGCCGGCCGCGCCCGGGAGGCGAAGGTCATCGGCCGCCGGCCGGGCGCCTGAACCGCGGTGGGATCCGTACGGGCGCGCAACGGGCCGTCGGGCGTGCGCAGCGTCACCAACTGGTACGCCGGGGTGAAGCGGTCGACGGCTCCTGCGGGGTCCGACGGCCGGCGACCTCGACTCCCGCCCGCCCCCCGGCCCTCGGAACCCATCGGTCCGGGCCGGGCCGACCCGCGCCCGGCAGCGACCCGGCTCGGGGCGGCAGGAGCGCCCGATCCGCCGCCGGCGGGCATGCCGGCTCGGCCGGCAGGCCCAGTGGGAGCACCTCCGGCTGCGCCTGCCCCGCCGTGAGCACGCCTGCGCGTGGCGGGTCCGGACCGGGTCACGCCGGAAAGGATCGCACAACCGGTCCGGCCGCCCCCGTCAACGGGCGGTCCCCGCCGTGTCCTCCAGCAGCCCGAGGAACGCCCGCGCGACCGTCTCCGGCTCCTCCAGCTGGGCGACGTGGCCGACGCCCGGCAGGACCAGCAGCCGCGCGTCCGGCACCGTGGCCGCCGTCCGCGATGCCAGCGCGACCGGCACCAGCCGGTCGTGGTCTCCCCAGACCACCAGCGTCGGGGCCCGCACCGCCGCGGCCTGCCGCCACAGCGACCCCTCCCCCGGCAGCGCGTACGACCGGGCGAGAGCACGCAGGGACGCCGTGAAGGCCTCCATCGCCCACGGCACGTCCTGGCGCCGTACCACCTCCTCCACCGCCTCGGCGAAGCGGTTGGGCGGCACCACCGACGGGTCGGCGAAGCACAGGTCGAGCACCGCCTGCGCCCGGACCGGCGGTGGCAGCGTGGCCAGCCGCCGCTCGACCAGCCGGGCGACCCCCGGTACGAGCAGCAACGGCAGGGTGAGGTCGGAGCCGCGGCGTGGCCGCAGCGACGGCAGTGCCGGCGAGACCAGCGTCAGGGTGCGGACCAGGTCGGGGCGCCGGGCGGCGACGACGACCGAGACCGCGCCGCCGAGGGAGTTGCCGAACAGGTGCACGGGGCCACGCCCGGACTGTTCCAGCAGCGCGACCACGGTCCGGGCGTGCCCGGCCACCGAGTATTCCCGCCGCGGCAGCGGGCCGGACCTCCCGAAGCCGGGCAGGTCCAGCGCCTCGCCGTGCAGCCGGCCGGAGAGCAGGTCGGCGAGGTCCGTCCAGTTGGTCGAGGCGCCGCCCAGGCCGTGCACGTACAGCGCCGGTTCGCCACCGCCGGCAGGGCCGGGCGTGCGCCGGACGAACAGGTCGACCCCGGCGGTCCGCCGCACCGAGCCGGGCCACGGCGGGATCGACCGGTCGACCGGCGGCAGCGGCGCGTCGGACAGCCGGGCGGTGCGTACGGCGGTGGTCACGCGGGCCTCCTCACTCTCGTCGGCTCGGTTCGAGCCGACGCGGGACGACGGGCCGCTGGTGGGCGCGCGCGTCACTTCGGGGGCGGGACGAGCAGGCGGGACGAGCAGGCGGACGGGCGCGCGGTCCGGGTCAGTGGTCCGTCTCCGGGCCGGCCCCCGACGGCGGTCCGCCCGGCGGTGTCGTGCCCGCTGGGCTCCGGTCCGACCGTAGCTCGGCCAGCCCTTGCTCGCGCGTGACGTGGCCCTCGTACCCGAGCTCGCGGCGGGCCTTGCCGTCACGCAGCGTGCACGTCTCGCCGACCACGCGGAGCGTGGCGAGGTCCAGTGGCGGCGGGCCCGGCATCGGCAGCAGGCGCCACAGCGCACCGGCCCCGCCGGCGACCGCACGGGCCATCCGCCCGGACACCGCCCCGGTCGGCGCCGACACCCCCTGCGTGGCCAGCAGCTCGGTGGCGAACTCGCGGAAGCGCACCGGCGCGCCGTCGGTGACGAAGTACGCCTCGCCGCCGCGGCCGCGCTCCGCCGCCGCCAGCACCCCCTCGACGGCGTTGCGGACGTGCGTGGTCGAGGTCAGGTAGTCCCCGCCGTCCACCCAGCGCAGCCGGCCGGACCGGGCCGCGTCCAGCAGCGCCGGCAGCAGGCCGGTGTCGCCGCGGCCCCACACCATCCGCGGCCGCACCGCCACCGTGGCCAGCTCGAGGGTCGAGGCGGCCAGCAGCAGCCGCTCCGCCTCCGCCTTCGTCTGCGCGTACGGCCCCGGCCAGCGCGCGGGGTAGGGCCAGGACTCGTCCGCGTCGACGAGTGGCCGCTCGCCGAGCACCACCTGCTCGGTGGAGACCAGCACGAGCCGCGGCACGCCGGCCGACCGCGCCGCCTGCAGCACCGCCCTGGTGCCGTCGACGTTGACCCGGTGGAAGTCGGCCAGCTCGCCCCAGCCGCCGGACAGCCGGGCGGCGCAGTGCACCACCAGCTCCGCGCCGCGCATGCCGGCGACGAGCGCGTCGAGGTCGGTCAGCTCGCCGGGCACCGGCGTGGCGCCCCGGGCCGCGACCGCGGCCTCGGCATCCGGGGAGCGCGCCAGCACGCGGGCCTCCTCCCCCCGCTCGGCCAGCGCGTCGAGCAGGGCGCCGCCGACGAAGCCGGAACCACCAGTGACGAAGACCGTCCGCATGCCGCCTCCTTCCACCGCGGGGCACCGGTACGGATGGCCGGGGCCCTCGGCGCTGCCGTTCGCTCGGGCCGGGTGGGGCCCTCGAAACGGGTCCGCGACCACCCTAGGCCCAGGTGACGGGGAGGTGGAGTTTTCACAACGATTGCCTACCGACAGCGCGCACGCAGCGACCGCCGCGCGGCCCAACCGCGACGTCTCCGGCGATGTCAGCGTTGCCGACGCTGCCGCCGCGCTCGACCCGGTCGAGACCAGCGGTCAGGCGGCGATCCTGGGGCGGTTGTCGGTCGCGAGCAGGGGAGCGAACAGGTCCCCGTCGGCGATCCGCTCGAGCACGTCGGCATGGGAGAAGGTGAGCGGCCGCTCCCCGGTCGCGGTCGCCGCCACCTCGTCCCAGCTGACCGGCGTGGAGACCGTCGCCGTCGGGCGGGCACGCAGCGAGTAGACGCTCACCGTGGTCTTGGCCGCGTTGTTCTGGCTCCAGTCGACCAGCACCTTGCCCGGCCGCAGGGACTTCGTCATCCGGGACACCACCAGCTCCGGGTGCTCCTCCTCCAGCCGCTGCGCCAGCACCCGCGCGTACGCCGAGGTGCGCTCGGCCGGGGTCTCGGCGACCGCGGCGTACAGCTGCAGGCCCTTGGACCCGCTGGTCTTCGCCACCGGGGTGAGGCCGTCGGAGACCAGCAGGTCGCGCAGCAGCAGGCCCACCCGGCAACACTCCACGATGGACGCGGGCTCCCCCGGGTCGAGGTCGAGGACCAGCTGGTCCGCGCCGCGCACACCGCCGCGCGGGCCGACCTTCCACTGTGGAGTGTGCAGCTCCAGCGCGGCGAGGTTGGCCAGCCAGACGAGGGTGGCCAGCTCCTCGACGAGGACGTACTCGATCTCGTCCCGGTCCTTGGTGCTGCCCGGCGCCGGCAAAACCGCGGTGCGGACCCAGTCCGGGGTGCCGCGCGGCGCGTTCTTCTCGAAGAAGAACGGGCCGTCCACGCCGTTCGGGTAGCGCTTGACCGTCAGCGGGCGGCCGGCCAGGTGCGGCAGCAGCACCGGCGCCACGCTGGTGTAGTAGTGGATCACCTCGCCCTTGGTGACCCCCACAGCCGGGTAGAGCACCTTGTCCAAGTTGGACAGCCGCAGGGTGCGGCCGTCCACCTCGACCTGCACGGTGCTAGTGCTCACGCCGTACCTCCCGCGGGTCCTTGTCGTTCCGGACGCCCTGGAAGCTGGCGAACCGCAGCCGCCCGTCCGGGGTCTGCTCGGCGAACTCCACCTCGACCACCACGGTCGGCCGCACCCAGGTGATCGGCCGGCCGCGCACGTCCGGCGGCACCGAGTCGAACGGCGGGCGGTCGGTCACGTACGACCCAAGCCGCTTCTCCATGGCCCGCAGCGACGCGGCGGTGAAGCCGGTCCCGACCTGCCCAACGTAGACGAACCGACCGTCCTCGGTGTACGCGCCGAGCAGCAGCGAGCCGATCCCGCCCGCCCGACCGCCCTCGCCGTGCTCCCAGCCGCCGACGACGAACTCCTGCCGCTGGCCGAAGCGGACCTTGACCCAGTCGGTGCTGCGCGTCCCCGGCCGGTAGGTCGAGGCCAGCCGCTTGGCCACCACGCCCTCCAGGCCGTTGTCCCGCGCGGCCTGCGCCGTCGCCGACCCGTCGTCGAACAGCGGCGACACGGCCCAGTGCGGACCGGCGACCGCCAGCCGCTCCAGCGTCGCCCGCCGCTCGGCGAACGGCCGGGCGGTCAGGTCGACGCCGTAGAGCCGCAGCACGTCGAAGGCCAGGTAGGTCACCGGGGTCCGCCCGACGAGCCGGCGGGCCTGCGCGGCGGCGCGCACGTGCATCCGGGTCTGCAGCGCGGAGAAGGACGGCCGGCCGTCGACGAACGCGACCACCTCGCCGTCGAGCAGCACGTCCGCGCCGAGGCCACCCAGCCCGGACAGCTCCGGGTAGGCGGCGGTCACGTCGTTCCCCAACCGGCTGGTCAGCGTCATCCCGGCCGCCGAGATGTCCGCCAGCGTGCGCACCCCGTCCCACTTGAACTCGTACGCCCAGCCCGGCCCGGCTGGCAGCGGGCCGGCGGTGGCGAGCATGGGCAGCACGGGGTTCATGGTGCCCGGCTGGCGGGCAACCCTGCGCGCACCCTCCCGGCGTTTTCGCTGGCAGGGTGGCGGTGACGGCGCGCAACCGGCACGCTGATCACAGCGGCACGACGAACGGGAGAGGGGTGACGGCCGTGCGGGCGATCTGGAAGGGCGCCGTCTCCTTCGGGCTGGTGAGCATCCCGGTGAAGCTCTACACGGCCACCGAGGAGCGCGACGTCTCGTTCCACCAGGTGCACCGAGAGGACGGCGGGCGCATCCGGTACAAGCGGGTCTGCTCGGTCGACGGCGAGGAGGTGTCCTACTCCGACATCGCCAAGGGCTTCGAGCTGCCCAGCGGCGAGACGGTGATCATCACCGACGAGGACCTGGCCGACCTGCCGCTGGCGTCCTCCCGCGTGGTCGACGTGCTCGCCTTCGTGCCGCTCGAGCAGGTCGACCCGATCTACTTCGCGAAGAGCTACTACCTGGAGCCGGACAAGACGGCCGTGAAGCCGTACGTGTTGCTCCGCGACGCGCTGGCCCGGGCCGACTCGGTGGCGCTTGTGAAGGTGGCGATCCGGACCAAGGAGACGCTGGCCACGCTGCGGGTGCGCGACGGCGTCCTGGTGCTGGAGACGATGGTCTGGCCGGACGAGGTGCGCGGCCCCGAGTTCGGCTTCCTCGACGACGACGTGCGGGTCCGGCCCCAGGAGCTGGCCATGGCCGAGTCGCTGATCGAGAGCATGTCCTCGGACTTCGACCCCAGCCAGTACCACGACGAGTACCGCGACGCGCTGCTGCAGGTCATCGAGGCCAAGGTGGAGGGCCGGGAGGTCGTCGAGCAGCCGGTCGAGCAGGAGGAGACCGGCTCGGTGGTCGACCTGATGGCGGCGCTGCGGGCCAGCGTGGCCGCGGCGAAGCAGAGCCGCGGCGAGAACGCCGAGCCGGCCTCGGCCGGACGCACCGCGCGGGCGCCGGCGAGAAAGGCCGCCGCGAAGGCGCCGGCGCGCAAGGCCGCGGAGAAGGCCGCGGAGAAGGCCACAGAGAAGGTCACGGAGAAGGCCGCGCCCGCGAAGGCATCGGCGGACGGGGCGAAAGCGGGCAAGGCGCCGGCGAAGAAGGCGGCCAAGAAGGCCGCGCCGCGCAAGTCCGCCTGACCCGCGCCCCGGCGCCCCGCGGCGGCGGGGAACAATGGCGCGTCCAGCCGAGCTGAGGAGACGGATGAGCGAGACACCCCTGGAGAGCCCGCCCGAGGACGTCGCCGACCAACGCACCGACGCCTTCCCGGACGAGCCGGAGACCGACATCCCCGAGGAGCTCAGCCTGGAGGCCGACCCGGCCGACGCCCAGGAGCAGGCCACCCCGGCCCCGCTGGACGAGGACGACTGGGCGTGACCGGCGCCTCCGGCGGGTAGTCTGCGCTGGCAGCACCAGGGAGACCGCCCGGGCCCTCCGGGGGGACGAGGAACGGGAGGCGACGTGGCGACACCGGCCTCCGGCCCACCCGCCGACGCCACCGTCGAGGTGCCCGACGGCAGGAGCCTGCCCGCCCAGCCCGACGGCAGGAGCCTGCCCGCCCAGCCCGACGGCAGGAGCCTGCCCGCCCAGCCCGGCCGCGGGGGTCGGCTGCCGCGCTCCGCCCGGCGCAAGCAGCTGCTGGCGGCGGCCCAGGAGGTCTTCGTCGCGCAG
>WNGJ01003671.1_pt1 | contig 17662 bp, 10 predicted proteins | sample 5400611 | NCBI WGS metagenome assembly WNGJ01 (sample SAMN13153375, study PRJNA577476) | soil metagenome | isolation source: 40 cm soil or saprolite under Garry oak tree replicate 1 | place: USA:California | collected 2016-06-15 | reverse complement strand
TGGGCTTCGGGCTGTGGGCCGCGATCTTCGCGATCGCAACGCGCCAGTACTCGTGGGTCGCGATGGTGCTGCTCCTGCGCGCGACCAGCTTCGTCTTCGTCGGCGCGTTCGTGGCCTCACGCCACATCGACCTGCGAGTGTTTCGCGAGCGCATCGTTCTGGCCCTCGGCACGACGGTCGGGATCCTGGACACGCTCGCCAACGGCCTCTTCGCGCGCGGGATCGAATCCGGTTACGCCTCGCTCGCGGCAACGGGCACTGGCATGTATCCCATCGTGCCGGCCGTGCTTGGCATGCTCGCCCTTGGCGAGCGCCTCGCGCCGAATCAGATCCTAGGCATCGTCGTGCTGGTGATCGGGCTCGCGACGCTCGGCGCGGTCAGCTAAGCGGCGAGCAAGAGCTCCGGCGCGGCACTGGTGCGCGCGACCTTCGTACGGAGATAGGCGACCGCGGCGTCGAGCTGGGGATCGCCCTGCGCGCCGGTCGGCTGATCGACGACCTGATCGGGGACGATGCCCTTGCCTGGCCCGTTGAGATCGGCGCCGGTCTTCGCGTCCTGGATCTTGGTGATCGTGACGAGGAGGAGGCCTCCGTCAGGTAGGTCGCGCGGCTGGCCCGTGCCGACACACCCCGCCGTCTGCGTGCCCATGACGAGCCCCGCGCCGTTCGCACGGATCCCGGCGGCGATGATCTCGGCGCCTGACGCCGAGTTCTTGTTCACGAGCACGACGAGCGGTTTCTGGTTGTCGATGTAGAAGCGGCGGTTCACGTCGAGCGGGGTGCGGTTGCCGTCGCGCCCCGTCTGGTACACGAGTGTGCCCTGGCGCACGAAGATGCTCGCGATGTCGACAGCTGCTGATAGGTCGCCACCCGGATCGCCACGAAGGTCGAGGATGAGGCCGCCCGCCCCGTTGGCATCTAGACGCTTGACAGCGTTGGACACCTCGTCGGAGACCGCGCCGACGAGCTGCGGAACGACGATCTGACCGATGTTTCCATCGATCATGGTGTCGGTCTCAAGGGGCACCGAAAAGCGGGCGCGGTTCATCGTGAACGAGAGGGTGTCCTTATCGCGGAGCACTCCGATTGTTACCGGAGTGCCTTCGGGCCCCTTGACCTTATTGGCTACTTCCTCGGTCTGGAGGGTCGTGACGTCGACGCCATCGACCGTAACGATCTTGTCGCCTGTCTTGATGCCCGCACGGTCCGCGGGTGTGCCGGAATAGACGCGGACGACCTCGATCGGCTGGTCGGTGGCGGGCTTGTTGATCTGGACGCCGATGCCGGACACCGGCGGCTGGGGCTGGTTGAAGTTCTTGGCGCGGCTCGGGTCGAGGTAGTAGGTATGGCATTCGTTCATCGACTTCGCCATCCCGTCGACCGCCGCGCGCTCGAGGAGCGTCTTATCGGCGTTCGGTGTCGCGGAGACGATGGCGTCGAGCCGGTCCGAGAATTTCGAGAAGTCGGACCATGTGCTGCCCGTAAGGTTCAGGCTCGACGACGGAAGTGCGCTGTCGGTGGCGCCCTCTTTCTTCGCCTCGGTGACGACGCCGTCCAGGGCGCCGGTGATGAGCGTCGTCGACGTGGGTTTGTCGACGTGACGCTCGATGAGCACCTGGTAGGCAGCCTCGGCCGTCTTGTACGAGGTGTTGGAGGGAAGGAGCTCGCGTTGCAGCTCAGCCGGGACGAGCGAACAAGCGGCCGCGATGAACGCGACAAGCGGCAGGAACGTGCGGAGACGGATCAACCAGTACCTGTCGAGAAGTCTACGGGTCGCCTGCGTCAGCAGTTCAGGCGACTTCGCTCGTTAAGAGCTTTCTTAAGCGACCAAGCGCTCGGAACTGAAGCGCGCGGATCGCGCCCTCGTTTTTTCCGAGGACCTGCGCGACTTGCCGGCTCGACATGTTCTCGACGAAGCGAAGGACGATGACCTCTTGCTGCTCGGCCGTGAGGTGCTTCACCGCGCCGCGCAGTGCGTCGACCGCTTCGCCGTGCACCGCACGCTCGTGCGCGGTCGGTCCGTCTTCAGCGACGCCGTATGCGTTGTCGAGATCGACCATCGGCCGTTCGCGACGGCGACGGTCGGTCACCGCGTTGCGCGCGATCGTGTAGAGCCAGGCGAGGAACGATTTCCCTTGCCAGCGATAGCGATGGATGTTCGCGAAGGCTCGCGTGAAGACTTCGCTCGCGAGATCTTCGGCATCCGAAGGCTCCCGCACGCGATACAGCAGGTAGCGGTAGACCGAATCGACGTGGCGGTCATAGAGCTCCGCGAACGCGATTCGGTCGCCCGACTTCGCGCGGGCAATGACGTCCGGAACCGGTCCGGCGACCTCGAGCTGGAGCGCGGCGACCTTGGCGACGCTTGACCTCAAGCCGTCGTCACTTCCCTTCCTCACGTGCGCCACGGGACCATATCGGCCCACAGCCCTGTTCGCCAATGGCCCATGGGTACCAAAATCGTCCCAGGGGTACTGTGCCTGATGGCTTAAGCACCCGTGCCTGCGGGGAAGATACGCGCACGCTTACCGCTCGCTTGTTCGATTGCCCGACGCGTGGCTCCGCGCCCTGCCTTTGGCGAACGATCAGCCCCCGGCCATCTTCTGCTTGAGGATCTCGATGGCTTTGTCGACGGCCGTCGCGTCATCGGCTTGGACGTCCGGGGGGATCCCGACGTTGTTGTACTTCGCACCGGTCTGCGCGCCGACCAATTCCTCCACGGCGACCGCGAGCTCTGCGCCGTCGCTGAAGTGGTTTGGGCTGGCGGAGCCAAGGCAGCCGACGGTCTTCTGTCCGACGATCGTCGCGCGGTTGTTCTCCTTCAAAGAGAGGGCGAAGATCTCGGTGTCCGATGCGCTTCGATCGTTCAGGACGAGCACGATCGGGAGCTGATATGTGTCGGGCAATCGCAGGTCCTTGTTCCCCGTCGCCGTGCCCCCGCCGCCGGTCTTGAACATGGTCGTGAACGTGGGCTCGCCGTTCAAGAACATGCTGTGCGCATCGGTGGCAACGCCGCCGAGGTTGCCGCGAAGATCGAAGAGCCACGCCTTCGCGCCCTGTGCCACGGCTTTGTCGAGCAGCGTGCGCAGCTGCTGAACGATCTTGTAGTTCGCCGTGACTGTCCACTCACGCCACGTGATGTATGCGATGCCGCCCGGGAGGATCTTCCCCGTCAGTCCCGCTTGATCCGCGGCGCCAAGGCTCGTTCCCTGCGCCGGGATCATCGCGGAGCTGCCACGAGGTGTGAACGGACGCGATTGGTGGACCGCTGAGCTCGTCACGTAGTAGGTGTGACAGTCGGGGCTGGCGTCGATCAGTCCGCCGATCGCGGCGTCTGAGATCTTGTTGACCGAAACGTCGGGATTGCTCGTCACCAGCTGGCTCACCACGTTGGCGAACTTGTCGAAGTCTGTCGTCTGTGGCGAGTCGACGTCCTGGAACTCCGGGGTTGCGACATCGCCCTTGCCGCCCGCGTCGTTGACGACCTTGCGTGCGGCCTGCAGCGCCGACTCGAGCGCCTTCTTGCTGGTCACGTGGTGGACGTCCTGGTCGACGAAGGCGCTATAGGCGATGTCCAGCCTCGACCGGTTGATGTTGGCGGTCCTCGTCGGGCCAGGCGACGTCGAGCTCGGGCCGCCCGAGCACGCCACCGCGATCGTCGTGCACGCGAGGAGAGCCGCGAGCGCTCGACGCATCGTTCTGAGGATACGGGGCCGCTAGTCGGCGGGAGTGCTCACCTTCGCGGGTGCGTGCTGGGCCCGCCACTCCGCGGGCGAGGCGCAAAAGCCCTCGTAATCGATGTAATCGGTGATCGTCGGGCGCTCGCCGCACATCGGGCATTCCGGATCGCGGCGCAGATGCACTTCGCGGAAGCTGCCCTCCAGAGCGTCATACAGGAGATAGCGCCCGACGAGCGGCTCGCCGATCCCGAGGAGCAGCTTGATCGCCTCGGTCGCCTGGATGGTTCCGATGACGCCTGGCAGCACACCGAGGACGCCCGCCTCGGCGCATGACGGCGCGAGCTCCGGCGGTGGCGGTTCGGGGAAGAGGCAGCGGTAGCACGGGCCTTCGAACGGCTTGAAGACGGTGACCTGGCCCTCGAATCGGAAGATCGAGCCGTGCACGACCGGTACGCGATGTTTCACCGACGCGTCGTTCAGGAGATACCGCGTGGGGAAGTTATCGGCCCCATCGATCACGAGGTCGTAACCCTCGATGATCCGGTCGATGTTCGCGGCCCCCAACCGCTCCTCGTAGCCGACGATCTTCACGTCCGGGTTCAGCGCCTCGAGCGTGCGCTTCGCGGACGAGACCTTCGACTCGCCGATGCGGTCAGTCGTGTGCAGGATCTGTCGCTGCAGATTGGTGAGATCGACGACATCGGAGTCCACGATGCCGAGGGTGCCGACTCCCGCCGACGCGAGGTAGTACGCGGCCGGCGAACCGAGCCCGCCCGCGCCGATGAGCAGCACCTTGCTGTCGAGGAGCTTCTGCTGGCCGGCCTCGCCGACCTCGGGAATGAGGAGGTGCCTCGAGTACCGCTGCGCTTGCAGAGGCGTGAAGCTCGCCGGGGTGGTCCACGGCTTGCCGGAATCCTTCCAGCGGTTGAATCCCCCGGCCATCGAGATCACGTTCCGGTAGCCGAGCTTCTGCAAGATGTCCGCGGCCATCGCCGACCGCACACCACCGGCGCAGTAGAGGACGGTCGTCTTCTCTTTTTCGGGAAGCCGATCTTCAGCCCACTGTTCCAGGTAGCTCTTCGGTACGTGCACCGCCCCCGGGATGTGGCCGGCATTCCACTCGTCTTTCTCGCGAACGTCGCCGAGCTGGATCTCGCCCGTGCGGATCAGCTCCTCGACCTTCTCGGGCGTGGCCTCGGTGATGCGCTTTTTGATGTCGGCGAAGTAGTCGCGATATGTCGGCATTCGAGCTCCCTCGTAGACAATCCTAAACCGACTCAGGCAGTCGGAAATTCCCGATATGCTCGGATTCCCCGGTGGAGACGCTGTCTTTCGACCTGCTCCAGTTCCTGTACCACCTGGCGCTCGCGATCCTTGTCGGCGGATCGCTCGTGCTCGGGACGGCGGTCGCGCCCGCGCTCTTCGGATCGGCCGGGAGTCGCGGCGCAGCGGGCACGCTATTCGGAAGCGTCCTCGCGCGATTCGATGGGCTCGCGGTCTTCTCGGTGATCGTGCTGGTCATCACCAGCGTGCTCAAGGCCATTGGCTTCGAGGTCACCGGGACGCCCGACGCGCGTCTCCTGCTGCGCTGGGTCGCCCTCGGCGTGCTCGCGCTTTCGACGCTCTACTCGAGCGCGTGGGCCAACCCTGTGGCCCGGCAGATCCGCGTCGCGACCACCGGGTTCGACGAGCTGCCGCAGAGTTCGCCGGCGCGCATCGAGTTCGCGCGGCTGCACCAAGGGTCGCGTCGTGCGATGTCGGCCGCCGTTGTTGCCGGCCTCCTCGCGCTGTTCCTGTCCTGATGGCGCGAACGGTCACGCTGCCGCGCGAGGTCGAGCGCGTCCTCACACGCCATCGTCAGAAGGTCGGCGCGCGCCACGCGGTCCGCACCGCGGACGCCCTTGTCCGAATGGTCGACGACCTGGGCTTCTGCTTCGCGTTCACCGGCGAATCGGCCTATCCGGTCCCCGCCGCCTTCGACCACCTCGACACTCGGAGCGACGGCCGCAAGTGGGAGTGGATGTGGGGATGGAAGGACGAGCTCGCCGCGAACAAGCGCCTTTACTACGGAAAGCTTCTCGTCAAGAAGCCGACGTTCGTTTCGATGAAGATGCTGCCCATCTTCTACGCGACGTTTGGTCGCGCCGGCGATGCCGATGATCACCTCGAGGACGTGCGCGCCGGCCGGCTCTCCGAGATCGCGCACCGAATCATCGAGTTCCTCGCTGTAAATGGGGAGACGCAGACCAAGCGGATGCGGTCGGCACTCGGCATCACCTCGCAGGAGGGGAAGTCCGCCTATTCCAAGGCGATTGAAGAGCTCCAGCGGCTCATGTACGTCGCGCGCGTGCGCGCGGTGGGCGAGGGGCGCGAGGACTACAACTACACGTACGACCTCTTCGTGCACCGTTATCCGGAAACGGTGCGTGCCGCGGAGCGCGCGTCCTCTGCCGACGCTATGAGCGCGCTGCTCGCGCATCTCCTCGGCCTCTCCGGCGGCGTCACCGAGCGTCAGGTCACGAAGCTGTTCGACTGGAGCGAGGATCGCGTCGCGCATGTTGCGCGTCGACTCGAGATGAAGAAAGCGCTCGTCCGCGCGGACGGCTTGCTCGTTCTTCCGACGCTAGGATAAGTCGGCCCCGTGGATATTCATCAGCTTCGGTCGTGGATCTTCGAGCTGTACGAGCCTCTCGAGAACGAGCGTCAGTACATCGTCTACGACGGCGAGCGCGGCAATCTTCTCATCGATGCCCCGCCCTTCAGCGAGCGCGCGCTTCGGCTCGTGCGCGGCGCAGGTCCGGCCTCATTGCTCGTCGCGACGAATGCCGCTCGCGCCGCTGACGCAGCCAAGTACCGCGAGGCGCTCGGTCTGCAAGTCGCCGTGCACGCCGACGATGCGGAGGGAATACCGGGTGGCCCCGACCTCGTCCTAAGCGACGACGAGCTCGTCCGCCCGGACGCCCGCGCGGTCCGCGTGCACGCCAACGGCGAGGGCGCCACGGTCCTTCTCCTGCGGAAGGCGGGGGGCGTGCTGGTCTGCGGCGATCTCGACCTCGCGAGCGATGCCGCGCGAACTCTCCTTCCCTTGAGCTTTTCGGTCGTCTTGTCCGCGCGACGGTCGCCGATGTGGAATGCGGGGAAGGACAACCTCCTTGCGCTCCAGGACGAGCTACCGAAGCCGCCTAAACAGTTCGGCATCCTCCTGCAAGCGCCGTGGGATCGCGCATACAAAGGACGTCTCGAGGACAAGCTCGTGCCGCACGATCCCATCGTCCCGCGAGAGGTCACGGCCCCACGCGAAGCCGCAATGGGTCCTGAAACGCTCGTCGTCGCGACGGCGGCGCGCGAGCTTGTGGAAAGCCCCCGCCGGCCTGTAAGTGCTGCACGTGTGCGGTCCGGTGGAGAGAGCGAGGGGGCGCGGGGGCAAGCCCCCGCAATGGAACAGCGGCCAGCCCCCGCGATTGAACGGGGGCAAGCCCCCGCGGCTGAACGGGGGCCAGCCCCCGCAATAAGAAATAGACCCAAAAACTTCGCCGAGGATTGGACCGCGCGAAGCAGCCCGCGTCCGCCCACGACGATCGCGAACCCCGAGACGGACATCCAGCCGCCTCCACCTGTCGTCGCTCCGCGCTCGATCGGCGATCGGTATCGCCGCCTTTCGGTCGAGGAGCTCGCGGGTGTGCCGTATGTCGACTACATCTGGGGCGGCGTCGATCTCTCGCCCGATGGGAGCGAGGCCGCGTTCTCCTGGAACCGCTCGGGGACGTTCGAGATCTACAGCGCGCCTCTCGATGGCGCGCGGATCTATCAGCTGACGGACGCGAAGGAGCGCTCGGTGTGGCCGCGGTGGTCGCCCGATGCTAAGCAGCTCGCGTTCCTGCGCGATCGCGGTGGCGACGAGCGATTCGACATCTGGCTCGTCGATCGCGACGGCGAGCGCGAGCGCAACCTTACGAACGAGCCGGGCGTGATGCACCGCGATATCGCGTGGTCTCCCGACGGCACGAAGATCGTGTACACAGCGAACGCCGGTGGCAAGGCCTTCGCCATCCATGTGATCGAGGTCGGAACGGGAGCGAAGCGTTCAGTCACCGACGGGTCGCGCGACGACATGCAGCCGCGATGGTCGCCAGACGGCACGCTCCTCGTCTTCTGGTCGCGCCGCGAGGATGTCCGCACAGACGCGGACCTCTACGTCGTCGCGGCGGCCGGCGGCGAGATCACCCGTCTCTTGACCCGCGACGGGAAGGATGGCGAGTCGATCGACCCGCAGTGGTCTCCGGACGGCACGCGCATCTCATTCACGACCGACACGCGCGGACGGCAGGAAGTCGCCGTCGCGAGTTACGCCGAGCGTGAGATCAGCCGCGTCGACCACATGACCGAAAGCATCCACGACGAGTACGGAGCCGTGTGGCGACCCGACGGTCGCGCCCTTGCGTATCTTCACAACGAGGACGCGGCGGTCTCGCTTCGCCGGGTGTTCACGGTCTCGCACGCGGATCACGCGGTGTCGGACATCCCCGGCATCCACGCGTCGCCTGATATCGGCCCCGACAGCGACAGCACCGCATTCCTTTTCTCGAGCCCATCGCGTCCGTGGGACGTCTTTGTCACGCGAGAGCGGGCGACCGAGGCGCGCGCGCTCACGCGCTCGCTTCCCGCAAGCATCGATCCGGCCACACTCGTCGAGCCCTCGCACATTCGGTATCCGGGCGCGGGCGGTGATGAGGTACCCGCGCTCCTCTTCCTTCCCTACGCGGAAGCGTTGCAGGGTGAGAAGATCCGGCCCGCGATCATCAATATTCACGGCGGGCCGACGGCACAGCACCACCGTGAGTGGAACGTCGCCACCCAGGTCTTCGTGAACGCCGGCTTCGTGGTGCTCGAACCCAACCCGCGCGGGTCTACCGGGTATGGCAAGGCGTGGCGCGAAGCGAACCGCCACGACTGGGGTGGCAAGGATCTCGAGGACATCGCGCTCGGCGCGGCGTGGCTCGGGGATCAGAAGCTTGCCGACCCCGCGCGAATCGGTGTCTATGGCGGCAGCTACGGTGGCTATCTCACGCTCATGTCGCTCGCGCTGCGGCCGGATCGCTTCGCGGCCGGTGTTTCGGCGGTCGGGATCGTCTCGTGGACGACGATGGCGCAGACGACGCGAGGCGACCTGCGCGATTACCTCCTTCGCGAGTTCGGAGATCCCGCCAAGGACGCGGAGCTCTACCGAGAGCGCTCGCCGCTGACGCATGCGTCCAAGATTCGCGCCCCTCTTCTGATCCTCCAGGGAGAGAACGATCCGCGCGTGCCCCGCTCCGAGGCCGAGCAGGTGGTGAAGGCGCTGCGCGACGGCGGGAAGACGTACGACTATCACGTCTACCCCGGCGAAGGGCACGGTTTCCGCGTGACGGAGAATCGCATCGACTCGCTGCGCCGCGCCCTCGACTGGTTCGAACGGCACCTGCGGCAGGCTTGAGCGCGGACGCGGTCGTCATCGGCTCCGGCCCGAACGGGCTGTCAGCCGCTATCGAGCTCGCGCGCAAAGGCCACTCGGTCACCGTCTACGAAGCGAACGACACGATCGGCGGTGGCTGCCGGTCCGCCGAGCTGACCCTTCCCGGATTCGTGCACGACATCTGCTCCGCATTCCATCCGCTCGGTGCTGCGTCGCCGTTCTTTCGCGAGCTCGATCTCTCGCGTGAAGGGCTTGAGTGGATCGAGCCTCCCGTGGCGCTCGCGCACCCCCTCGACGACGGCACTGCGGTTCTTCTCGAGCGCTCGATCGATGCGACGGCGGCGAGCCTCGGCCCCGACGCGCGGGCGTACCGACGACTGGTCGCGCCACTCGTACCGAAGTGGAACGATCTCGCCGCGGACGCGCTCGGACCGCTCATCCGCATACCGCGGCATCCGCTGGTCATGGCCCGGCTCGGACTGCCGGGCGCGTTACCCGCGCGCCTCCTCGCGCGCATCGCGTTCACTGGCGTGCGTGCGCGGGCGCTCTTCGCCGGCCTCGCCGCGCACTCGGTCCTGCCCCTCGACGCGCCGCTCACGGCGTCGTTCGCGTTGATGTTCGCGGTCGTGACGCACGTGGCGAACTGGCCGGTGCCACGTGGCGGGTCGCAACGCATCGCCGATGCGCTCGCCGCCCGTTTGCGATCCCTCGGCGGCACGATCGAGACGGGCCGGCGCGTGCGGAGTCTCGACGAGCTCGGCACGGCGCGCGCGTACCTCTGCGACGTCACTCCCCGACAGCTCGACGCGATCGCCGGCGCGCGGCTGTCGGATGGTTATCGCGCGAAGCTCCGTTCGTTTCGCTACGGGCCCGGCGTCTTCAAGCTCGACTACGCGATCGATGGCCCGATCCCGTGGCGCGCGAAAGACTGCCTTCGCGCCGGTACCGTGCATGTCGGAGGGACGCTCGATGAGATCGCCGACAGCGAAGCACAGATCGCGCGCGGGACGCCGGCCGAGCGTCCGTTCATTCTCGTCGGACAGCAGAGCCTTTTCGACCCATCGCGCGCACCGGCCGGGAAGCAGACCGTCTGGGCGTACTGCCACATCCCGAATGGCTCCACGTTCGACATGACCGAGCGAATGGAGGCGCAGATCGAGCGCTTCGCGCCAGGTTTTCGCGAGCGGGTTCTGGCGCGCTCGGTCATGGGCCCGGCCGAGATCCATCGCCACAACGAGAACAACATCGGTGGCGACATCGGCGGCGGCGCGAACACCTTGTTTCAGTTCATGACTCGCCCGTTCTTCCGTGTCGATCCATACGCGACGTCGGCGCGCGATGTTTACCTGTGCTCCTCGTCGACTCCTCCCGGCGGGGGAGTCCACGGGATGTGCGGCTACCACGCGGCGCGGAGCGCCATACGTCACGCCCTGAGGTAGCCGGAAGACCCCCCAGAAGGCGGGTTTTCAAACGGTTTCGGCTCATACGCTTGGCGCGGTGAAGGACAAGGGGACGGGCGCGGAAAACCTGATCTGGCTCGCAAGCCGGCAGGGCGGCCGCGCCCAGCCATCATCGGCCGACGACATCCTTGCCGGGCTGACGGGACGTATCGCCGAGCTCGAGGCCCGTGTCTCCGCGATATTGGCGGAGGTCGACCCGGAGCCGCCTCGCGTTGACTCGGAGTCGAGCCGCGCTCTCAGCGCCCCGAAGGCCGACAAAAGTCGCGGCGCTGACAAGACGAGCCGCGACGCGCGTGTTGAAGCGGACGATGAGCTGACGCGCGCCAGCGAGGAGCGCCGCATGCTCGCAACCGAAATGCGGCTGCTCCGCGAAGCATTTCAGGAAGCGCGCGCCAATCAACTTTCCGCTGGTGCAGGAACGAACGCGATCGAACGACAGATCGCACCCGACGTGCGAGCCGCTATCGCAGACGAGATGCGCTCGCTGCTCACTGAGCTCCTCGCGGACTTCCGCGCGCGGTCCGCGCCTCCTCCGCCGACGACCGCGGTCGCCGAGACGACCGAGGCCGCCGTGGTGGCAACGCCTGGGGTGCCAGAGCAGCTCGTTGAAGATGTCGACTCAGTGGCTCCGGTCGTCGACCGGGCCGCGGCCATCGCGGCACCGATCGAGACGGTCGAGTCGGTCATCGGGCCGGTCGACGAGTTTGTGGGACCCGCGTTCACCGAACCGATCGTCGACGAGGACGTCGAGGACCTGCGCGCGTCCGAACCCATCGCGCCCACCGCCCCGCTGGAGGTGCGGGCTGCCGAACCGGTCACGCCGCTCGTCGACGAGTACCTGGCGACGCCTCCTTGGATCGAAACGGAAGTATCGGCTGATGCGCTCGAGGCAACCGCCGCTCCGCCGGAGCCCGCAGCGCAGATCGTCATGGCGCCCATTCCAGAGCCACCCCAGAGGGCGCCACTGGTCCACGAGGACGTCGAGCAGTTTGTCCGCGCCGATGCTCCCTCACCGATCGAAGCGATCGACGTGAACCCTGCGCCGGCGGAACCCCTCCTCGAGGTCGACGAGCTTCCTAAAGCCGAAGTGGCGCCGTGGTCCGAAACAATCGAACTGAGTGCCGCGCCTGCGGAACAGCTCGAGGCGATCGTCCCGGAATACGTCGAGGAAGAGGAGACGAGTCCTTCCGGGCGCATCGAGCCGATCGCTCCCGAGGACGTCGCCCCGCCTGAGCCGGCGATCGACTTCGCGATCACCCCGCCGGTCCTCCCCTCCGCGCCCGATCCGCGAATCCAGGCGCTCTGGAACGCCGCGACGCCGGCGCCGCTGCCGGTCGAGATCGTTCCGCCGCCAGCGCCCGAGCCGAATCCCTTTGTCGGCCACGAGCTCATCGCCGAAAGCGGTTCGCTCGATATGCCGGTGGCACCGCTTCTGCCGCCGTTTGACTTCACGCCCGAGCCTCCCGCCGTGTTCACACCGGAACCTCCCGTCCAATTCGCCCCCGAAGCACCGGTCGAATTCGCGCCGGAGCCGATGCCGGTGTCGCCCTCACCGTTCCCCGAGCTGAAGATCGCCGATGAAGCGGGCATCCATCAGATCCAGCTCGTCATCTCCCCGATCCATTCGTTTCCTCGGCTCCTCCAGACCGAAGCCCGGATCCGCGCCCTGTCGACCGTCAACGCGCTGCATCTCCGCGACTACCGCAATGGCGTCGCGACGTTCGCGGTCGCAGTCGGCGAGGCGATCAGTCCCGCCGAGTTCGGGGCCGTGATTCAAATGCTTCAGGAGCTTCACCTGCGCCTCGAAGGCACGACCCAGACAACCGTCGAGCTGCGTGCGGAGGACGAGCCGCCGGGCCCATAAGCGGTCGAGCCGGATTCAGCCCGCGGTCAACGTTGGCTTGCGGTAGCGGGGCCGTCTCAATTGTTTCCTGCGTACCCCCTCCCGACCGCTTGGTACGCGCGACCTCCCCCGTCCGTGGGACGCCCTCGGGGACGCTTCCTCGCAGGCTTTCGGTGGGCCCGCTGCCACACATAAGAAAGGGGAGCGAGGGGCGTGATTCGTGTCCTTGTAGCCGACGATCATCTCGCCGTACGCGAGGGCGTCCGCACGCTCCTCGCGAACGAACGCGAGATCACGATCGTCGGCGAAGCTGACGACGGGTCCACAGCGCTCGGCCTCGCGCGGACCCTGCGGCCCGATCTCATCGTCCTGGACGACTCTATGCCCGGGATCGGGAGCCTCGACGTTGCGCGCACTCTTCTCGCTGAGCTCCCCGGTACCGCGGTTGTGTTCCTCGCTCGCAACCCCGGAATGCGCGACCTTGCGCTCGCCGCGGGCGCAACGGCATTCGTCCCGAAGGATGCGCCGGCGGAGGAGCTACTCCGTGCGCTGCGCGCGAGCACGGCCGCCGTTACCGCTCGGCAGCAGCTGAGTGCCCTGAAGCCCGAAGGCCGGCGCGTCGTCGAGCTCCTCCTCGGCAGTCGTGTCATGACTCAGGAACAGGTCCAGGAAGCGCTCGCGAAACGCGGTGCAGGGGAATCACTCGCGACGACCGTGATCCGCCTCGGCCTCGTCGGCCAGTCCGAGCTTGCCGACATTCTGGCGCGCGCCAGCGACACACCGTTCGTGTCGCTCGTGCCTTACCCCGAGATCGGTCGCCCGATCGATCCCACCGAGGCGAGGTTGTCTTCGCCGCGACTCGTTGACCCTGTCGAGCGCGACGCGGCCCGATCGATCGCATTCGACGTGGCCCGCGGTCTGGGCGTCGTCATCACCGCAGCCGATCGCGGCCACGGCGTCGTCGCCATGGCAGACCCCTTGGACGAGGCGGCCTTCGCCGAGGCCGAGCGCCAGTCTCGGCTTCAGCTCACGCGGGTGACCGCGACATCCGACGACATCAGAGAGACCCTCGATCGTGTGTGGAACGGCGGCGGAAATCGTCACGTCATCTCGACCGGGAACCTCTTGAGCAAGCTGTACGCGAGCGTGGTTCTTGGTGTGATCCTTCTCGCGGGCCTCGGCGGGTTTGGTTTGCTGGTTCGGGACGCGCTGGCGCCCCGCTTCGCGTTCTCGCTCTTCGCGCTCCTCTGCGGACTCATCTTCTTCCTCTACGCGCTCAAGTACTACGTGACGATCGCGAGCGTGATCCTCATCACGCTGTTCGGTGACCCCGCGAAGTTTCAGGGACGTCATGCGAACGGCAATGGCAACGGTCATGCGAACGGCAATGGCCTCAAGGCCGATGGCCAGGCGAGCGGCAAAGGCCACACGAACGGCCAGCACAAAGAGGGCTACCGCACTCTTCGCGGCGAGAAGCTGAGCGAGGGCGGTGCGGTCGTCGTCAACGACCCCTGGCAGAGGATGGGTGAGATCCGTCTTCCCACGGACCGCCAGCCATTTGTCTCGATCCATCTCGCGCTCTACAACGAGGGACGCGTCGTCGACCGGCTCCTCGAGGCGTGCACCTCATTCGACTACGAGAACTACGAGGTCATCGTCGCGGACGACTCGACCGACGAGACCGTCGAAAAGCTCAAGCGCTGGAAAGAACACCCGCGGGTTCGCGTCATCCACCGTACGAGCCGCAAGGGCTTCAAGGGCGGCGCGCTGCAGGAGGCGCTGCGGCGGATGAACCCGCGCACCGAGTACGTCATGGTCTTCGACGCGGACTTCGTTCCGCCTGCTGATGCCATTTGGCATTTCCTCGACTACTTCGGGCGCCTTACGAAGCCGAAGAACGGCAATGGCCACAACGGAAACGGTCACCAAAAGACTGCGAGCGGCGCGCCGCAGAACGGCGATCGCTTGGCGGTGGTGCAGGGCTACCAGTGGCACATGCTCAACGCGTCGGAGAACTGGGTCACGAAGGGCGTCCGTGCGGAGTTCTCCGGTAGCTACGTTCTTGAGCGCGCGGGCCAAGAGCTCTTCGGCGCGATGAAGATGATCTCCGGCTCGGTCTACATGATCCGCGCGGACGTTCTCCGAAAGCTCGGCTGGTCGACGTCGATCACCGAGGACTGGGAGCTCACCATCCGCCTGTACCTCGCGGGCTACAAGGTCCTCTACACCCCGTACATCCAGGCGCCGGCAGAGTGCGTCTCCGAAGTGCGCCGCCTCATCAAGCAGCGCATGCGCTGGGCCGAGGGCCACACCTTCAATGTGCGCAAGTACTTCTGGCCGATCCTGCGCTCGCCGAACCTCACCTGGCAGGAGAAGCTCGAGTTCGTCTACTACGCGCCGTACTACCTGCAGTCGGTGCTCTTCACGGTCGCGACGGTCGCATGGATCGTCGGCGTGCTCATCCTCGGGCAGAAGCTCCCGATGTGGGGCGAGGTCTTCGGCTGGTCGCTGGTCGTGTCGAACGCCCTCGCGCTGCCGCTCATGAACCTTACCGGCGTCCTCCTGGAGGGTTCACTGAAGCGCGACGCGCTCGGGCTGCTCTCGTTCATTGGACTGTCGTGGATCCTCGTCCCGTTCCAGGCCTACGCATCGCTCAAGGCGCTCTTCGAGAAGAAGGAAGGCGGCTGGGTCCGCACGCCGAAGTCTGGGCGCGTCACCGAGTCGCTCGAGCGCTTCCACCTCGCGCGCCTCATGCCGTGGGAGCTGCCACGGCGCAAGCGCGGGCAGAGCAAGTCGTCGAGCGGCGTGGGCCGGCTCGCCGCGGGCGGGGTCGTCGTCCTCGGCGCGGCGGGCATCATCACCGTCGGCGCGCTCTCGATCCGCGCAGCGGCGACGAGCGGCAGCGTGACCGAGAACGATCTCATCGTCCCGGCGGTCATCGGTACGGCCGTGCCGCTGCTGGTCCTCGCGCTTGGATGGCTGCGTCTGCGCCGGCGCATGACCGCGATCGTGCTCGCGTTCACGCTGGGCCTGGGGACGAACGTTGTCTACCTCGCGCACGCGGTTCCCGCCGCCGCGGTGACGGACAACTCCAGCGTGTTCGCGTTCCGCAACACGTCGAGCTTCGGGACCCATGACATGGTGCAGAACTACACGCCCGTGGCGGGGACCGCGACCACGTGCCCTGCCACGTTGAGCAGCAACTGGACCTGCGGCATGACGTCCGACACGTTCACGACCGGTCAGACGATGAACGCTGGGACTGCTCAGGCCGACCTCTACCTCGAGAACCAAGGCTCGATCATCAACGACTACTCCGACCTCTACCTCGAGAACCAAGGCTCGATCATCAACGACTACTCCAACGGCTACACCTTCGTGTCGGCAGGGTCGGTTACGTCCATCGCGCTGACGAAGATGGCCAACCTCGTGAGCGGGGACGTGATCATCGCGCACATCTCGCTGCGCTCAGGCGCGGGCACGATCACGAAGCCATCCGCGAGCTGGAACCTCGTTGATCGGATCGACAGCAGCACAGTGACGCTGGCTGTCTACAGCCTCGTCGCCGGATCGAGCGAGCCCGCAAGCTACACGTGGTCATGGCCCACAGCCGTGAAAGCCGTGGGCATCATGCGGAATTTCTCCGGAGTCGACACGAGCGCTCCGGTGGATGGGCACGCCGGCTCGACCGAAAGCAGCGCCAGCACGACCCACATCGCGCCGAGCGTGAACGCCGCATATGCCAACGAGATCCGCGTCGTGGGGATCGCCGATGCTTCGAGCGGAACCTGTAACACGGTCGGCGGCTGGCTCTTGACGTCGGGTTTCTCCTCGGGCGGTGGCGGCGGTAGCGCGCAGGTCAACGGGAGCATGTTCTATGCGACGACAACTCTCCCGGCCGGTCCGACCGGCACTCTCACCGCGACCTGCGGCAACGACATCGCCGCGACGCATCAGCTCACACTGAAGCCGTCCACGACGCCCAGCTGCACCGTCACCGCGACGGTCAAGAAGACGACGCCGATCAAGCTGCGGTCGTCAACGACGAAGGCTCTTGTGAACGGGACGAGCCTCGTCGTGGACACGCCGGCGGGAGTTCAGCAAAACGATCTGATGCTGGTTCTGATCGGCTGGAGCATCGGTGGCTCGATCACGGCGCCGGCGGGCTGGACGCTCAACTCGAGCAACGGAGCGAGTGGTACGTCCCTGAACAGCTATCGCCGCATCGCCGGGGCAAGCGAACCCGCGAACTACACATGGACGTTCGCCGCATCAGCGACCGTCGCCTCCTGGGAGGGCGCGTACATCGGCGTGGATACGACGAGCCCCCGAGACGGCGTCGGCCAGGGCAGCGCGAACGGCACGACGCACACGTCGCCGGCGATGACCAACACCAACGCGAACGACCTCATCGTCAACGCGTACTCGCTCAATGCCATCGCGACCTTCACGACGCCGACCGGCGTGGTGCCCGAAGCTGTCGTGACCGCGGGGTCGGGTCCGGGTGCCTCGCTCGCGGTCTTCGACGGGATCCAGAACTCGGCCGGGACCGTCGCCGCCAAGACGACGACTAGCTCGGTCTCGGCGCAGGATGCGAACTTTCAAATCGGCTTCACGCCGATCGCGGCGAATACCGTCACGCTCGGATCGGCCACGACGACGCTCGGCTCGATCGCTAGTCCGACGCTGCAATCGGTCTCGATCTCCACTTCGGCCGCCACGTTCGCCACCGGCGATCGGCTCGTTTTCGAGCTGAGCGTACCGAACGACGCGGCGAACTGCGGCGTTCGCCTCTCGTATGACGAGGCGTCCGTGTCCTCCAAGCTCACGGTCGCGACCATCGTCCCTGAGAGTGTCCTCGGGCTCCTGCTCCTCGCGCCGGCGCTGCCCTTCGGAGCGCGCTGGTGGAAGCGGAGGCGGCCGTGAGGATGCGCGTCCGCGGTGTCAAGCTCGTGGTCGTTGCCTCGATGGCGGGGCTCGCTTTGGTCGGACTCGGGCTGCGCTCATTCGGCATCGCGGAATCGAGCCGCCTGGCCTCGCCCCTCACCGAGATCCTGGCCTTCGTCGTCGGCGTCTGGATCCCGCTGTTCGCGCTCATCTACGCGTGCGTGCGGAACCGGGTGGCGGTCGTCGTCCTCGCGTTCTGCGTCGGGCTTTCGGTGAACCTCGTCTTCCTGACGCACGCGACGCCAGCCGCTGCGGTGACCGACAACTCGGGTGTGTTCAC
>WNGJ01005468.1_pt1 | contig 17666 bp, 14 predicted proteins | sample 5400611 | NCBI WGS metagenome assembly WNGJ01 (sample SAMN13153375, study PRJNA577476) | soil metagenome | isolation source: 40 cm soil or saprolite under Garry oak tree replicate 1 | place: USA:California | collected 2016-06-15 | reverse complement strand
GCCGTGGAATTTCCCCGCCGCCATGGCGACGCGCAAGATCGGCCCCGCGCTCGCGGCCGGCTGCACGGTCGTGCTCAAGCCCGCCTCCGATACGCCGCTGACCATGCTGGCGCTGATGCCGATCATGGAGGAAGCCGGCGTGCCGGCCGGCGTGGTCAATGTCATTCCCTCGCGCTCGTCGGGCAAGGTGGTGAGCGCGATGCTGCACGATCCGCGCGTGCGCGTCGTTTCCTTCACCGGCTCGACCGAAGTCGGCCGCAAGCTCCTGCACGAAGCGGCCGACAACGTCGTGAAGCCGGCGATGGAGCTCGGCGGCAACGCGCCCTTCATCGTGTTCGAGGATGCCGACATCGATGCCGCGATCGACGGCGCCATGATCGCGAAGATGCGCAACATGGGCGAGGCCTGCACGTCGGCCAACCGTTTCTACGTGCACGAGAAGGTGCACGACGAGTTTGCCAAGAAGCTCACCGCCAAAATGGCGGCGCTCAAGGTGGGCAACGGGCTCGACGACGGCGTGACGGTGGGCCCGCTGGTCAATGCCGACGCCAAGAAGAAGGTGATCGAGCTCGTCGGCGACGCGGTCGGCAAGGGCGCGAAAATCTTGACCGGCGGCAAATCACCGAACGGCCCCGGGCATTTCTATCCGCCGACCGTGCTCGACGCCGTGCCGGACGGCGCCGCCATGCTGCGCGAAGAAATCTTCGGCCCCGTTGCCGCGATCCAGACCTTCAAATCCGAAGGCGAGGTGATCAAGCGCGCGAACGATACCGAATACGGCCTCGTCGCGTACCTCTACACCAAGGATATGAGCCGCGGCATGCGCGTCTCCGAGCAGCTCGAGTTCGGCATGATCGGGCTCAACCGCGGGCTCGTCTCCGACCCGGCCGCGCCCTTCGGCGGCATGAAGCAGTCGGGCATCGGCCGCGAAGGCGCGCACGAAGGGCTGATGGAGTTCCTGGAGACGCAGTACATCTCGGTGACGTGGTGAGCGCGGCACGCGGTAACGCGCGCGAGCGGGGACGGCGTAAATGGACGTGCTGATGCCGCAGCTCGGCGAGACCGTGGCGGAAGGCAAGATCACGCAATGGTTCAAGTCGGCCGGCGACGCCATCAAGCCCGGCGATAATCTGTTCGAGATCGAGACCGACAAGGTGTCGATGGAGGTGCCATCGACCACCGCCGGCGTGCTCGCCGAAATCCGCGTGCCGGCGGGCGAGGTGGCGCCGGTCGGTGCCGTCGTCGCGGTGATCGCCGACGGCTCGGCCGCGAGCGCGCCGCCGGCGGCCGAGGCTCTATCCAAGCCCGCGGTCGCGCCCGCTAATCGATTGCAGCCCACAACGGCGCCCTTCGCCGCAGCGCAGCCCGCCGCGGCGGCGCCGATCAAGCTCGATCCGTTCTTCGAGGTGCGCACGCCGGAACGCAATTACGGCCCGGCGCGGCTGGCCGGCGGCAGAAGCGTGACGCCGCTGGCGCGCCGGCTCGCGGCGGAAGGAGGCATCGATCTCGCCACCCTTTCTCCGTCCGGTCCGCACGACCGCATCGTGGCGCGCGATGTCGAGGCCGCCGCGCACGCGGCCCCGAAGGCGGCGCCGCGCCCAACCGTTGCCGCGGCGGCCGGCGTGACGCTCGCCGAGGGCCCGAGCGCCGAGGACATCAAGGCGATCTACCGCGACGTGCCGTTCCAAGAGGTGCCGCTCGACGGCATGCGCAGGATCATCGCTACGCGCCTGGTGCAGGCGAAGCAGACCATCCCGCATTTCTACCTCACCGCGGACGTCGAGATCGGGCGGCTCCTCACGCTGCGCCAAGAAGCGAATGCGGCTGCGCCCAAGGACAACGACGGCAAGCCCGCCTTCAAGCTCTCCCTCAACGACCTCATCATCAAGGCATGGGCGGCCGCGCTGCAGCGCGTGCCGGCCGCCAATGCGGTGTGGGCGCAGGATCGCATCTTGCGCTTTCAACATTCCGACATCGCCGTCGCGGTCGCGATCGACGGCGGCTTGATCACGCCCGTGATCCGCCGGACGGAGGTGAAAACGCTGTCGGCGATCTCGAACGAGATGAAGGAGCTGGCGACGCGCGCGCGCGCGAGAAAGCTCAAGCCGGACGAATACCAGGGCGGTTCCTCCACCATCTCCAATCTCGGCATGTACGGCGTGCGCGAATTTTCCGCCATCATCAATCCGCCGCAGGCGACGGTCCTGGCGGTCGGTGCCGCGCGGCGGCAGGCGGTCGAGACGCAAGACGGCGGCGTCGCCTTCGCGAGCGTGCTGTCGGTGACGCTCTCTTGCGATCATCGCGTCGTCGACGGCGCGCTCGGGGCCGAGTTGCTGGCGGCGTTCCAGCGATTTGTCGAGCAACCCGTGACGATGCTGGTATGAGACTGTGTCCCGGGCGCAGCGCAGCGTGGAGCGATAGGAGCGTTTACGCGCGTCTCGACGCGCTATCGCGCAACGGTGCGCTGCAGACCCGGGACCGTTACAAACTCGGAATCTCGAACGATCCCGGATCAGCGGTGCATCGTTCCGCGCTGAAGCGCTTCACGCTGCACCGCATCCGGGACACTGAACCAGGAGTGAATAATGGCCGCCGAAAAGACTGATGTTCTCCTGATCGGTCCTCCCAAGCCCGTCATCGTGAACGGGCTCTCCGGCGCGTTCAACCTCGTCCAATTCTCCGACGCCAAGGATCGCAACAAATTCTTCGCCGAGAGCGCGCCGCGCGTGCGCGGCATGGCGGTCGCAGCCACCGAGGAGCGGGTCGATGGCGCGTTCATGACGCGATTTCCCCGGCTCGAAATCGTCTCCTCCTTCGGCGTCGGTTACGACCACGTCGACGCCGCCTGGGCCGGCGCCCATGGCATCACCGTCACCAACACGCCGGACGTGCTCACCGAGGAAGTGGCCGACACGGCGCTCGGGCTGTTGCTGTGCACCGCTCGCGAATTCCCCCAGGCCGAGCGCTACCTGCGCGCCGGCAAATGGCTCAAGAAAAACTATCCGCTGAGCAGGGCGACGCTGCGCGACCACACCGTCGGCATGGTCGGCATGGGCCGTATCGGGCAGGCGATCGCGCGCCGGCTCGCGGCCATGCAGGTGCCCGTGGTCTATCATTCGCGGCGCCCGGCCGCGGGCGTGCCCTACCGGCACTATCCCAAGCTCATCGACATGGCGCGCGACGTCGACGTGCTCATGGTCATCACGCCGGGCGGCGCGGAGACCAAGAACCTGATCAATGCCGAGGTGCTCGCAGCGCTCGGTCCCGACGGCATCCTCATCAACATGTCGCGCGGGTCGGTGGTCGACGAGCCGGCGCTGATCAAGGCGCTGCAGCAGAAAACCATCCTGTCCGCGGGCCTCGACGTCTTTGCACGCGAGCCCGAGGTGCCGGCGGAACTCATCGCCATGGATCACGTCGTGCTGTTTCCCCACCTCGGCTCGGCGTCGGTTGCGACCCGCGACAAGATGGACCAGCTGGTGGTCGATAATCTCTTGGCCTGGGCGGGGGGTAAGCCGCCGCTGACCCCGGTCCCGGAAACGCCGTGGCCGCCGAAGAATCGGCCGTGAACAACTTCGGAATCGGAATACTAAGTTAGACTAGTCCGCGTTTTAGATGTCGTCCGTCGACCGGAGGGAAGCGGCGATCATCGCCGCTGATGCGCGCGCGTTCGCTCGGCGGTGATGGCAGGCAATTGGTTGAATTTTCAGTTAATCCGTCCCATCGAGTGCTCGATGCGATGGAACGGATCTCGCAAATCTTGTTTGACTTGATAATGGCCACCGCGACGACATCTTCGTTACCGGCGGGCCCGCAAGGCTAGGAAAGATACCACAAGAGTACACCACAGGGAGGATCCGCATGACGAGCCACGAGTCCGAAGCCGTGGAGGGTCAGTTTCTCCTACGGGCGGGCGCTTCAGGATCGGCGCTGGAGGCATGGCATGGGCGGGACGAGAACCTGGCGGTCGGCCAACGGGCCTTTTACCACCGAGCCTGCTTAAACGGGGCGGCGAGTGTCGGGAAGTACACGGACGAGATGGAGGCCGCATCGCCAAGCGGTGATGATCCACCGCACCGCCGTGACTGGCGCGACGACTGATACGCGCGACCATTCCAGCGTGTCGGCGCCATGCGCAACTCAATGGCACAGGATCAGAGGAGGCAATGATGGCAAATGCGCTGTCCGACAAGGAGCGAGCATTGATGGATGCGTACTGGCGGGCCGCCAACTACCTGTCGGTCGGCCAGATCTATCTCTACGACAACCCGCTGCTCAAGCAACCGCTCACAAAGGAACACATCAAGCCGCGGCTTCAAGAAGCACGACCTCGACATGATCTACATTACCGGCCCTGGGCATGGCGGGCCCGGCCTGGTCGCGAATGCCTACCTCGAGGGAACATACAGTGAGGTTTATCCGAACATCTCTCGCGACGAAGAGGGCATGAAGCGCCTGTTCACACAGTTCTCGTTCCCCGGCGGCATCCCAAGCCACGTCGCGCCTGAGACGCCCGGTTCGATACACGAGGGCGGCGAGCTCGGCTATGCCGTCTCTCACGCCTACGGAGCAGCCTTCGACAACCCCGATCTAATCGTTGCCTGCGTCGTCGGCGACGGCGAGGCGGAAACCGGACCGCTGGCGACGAGCTGGCATTCCAACAAGTTCCTCAACCCGGCGACCGATGGGGCGGTTTTGCCGATCCTTCACCTCAACGGCTACAAGATCGCCAATCCCTGCGTTCTCGCCCGGATCAGCCATGAAGAGCTGGATCATCTATTCCGTGGCTATGGCTACACGCCGTATTTCGTCGAGGGGCATGAGCCGGAAAAGATGCACGAACTGATGGCCGACACGCTCGACACCGTCATCGGTGAAATCCAGCGCATCAAAAGCGACGCACGTCGGGATGGTTTTACGGAACGCCCCCGCTGGCCGATGATCGTGCTCCGCACACCAAAGGGCTGGACGTGCCCGAAAGAAATCGATGGCAAGCGCACCGAGGATTACTGGCGCTCGCACCAGGTGCCGATGGGCGAGATGCACGAAAACCCGGCCCATGTGCGGATCCTCGAAGAGTGGATGAAGGGCTACCACCCCGAGCAACTCTTCGATGGCAGCGGCCGCCTCAGGCCCGAACTGGCCGACCTTGCTCCTCGAGGCACCCGCCGCATGAGCGCCAACCCGCACACCAATGGCGGCTTGCTCCTCAGGGAACTGCGGCTCCCGAATTTCCGTGATTACGCTGTCGAGGTGACCGCACCCGGCGCCGTTTCGGCTGAATCGACGCGAGTCATGGGCCGGTTCCTGCGCGATGTGATGAAGCTGAACATGGAGTCGCGAAATTTCCGGCTCTTCAGTCCGGACGAGAACAACTCGAACCGCTGGCAGGATGTGCTCGAGGTGACCAATCGTGCCTGGGTCGCAGAGACCCTTCCGTGGGACGACCATCTCGCCCCCGACGGGCGCGTCATGGAGATGCTTAGCGAGCACCAGTGCCAAGGTTGGCTGGAGGGCTATCTCCTAACCGGCCGCCACGGCTTCTTCTCCTGCTATGAGGCGTTCATTCATATCATCGATGCGATGTTCAACCAGCACGCCAAGTGGCTGAAGGTGTGCAATCACATTCCCTGGCGGCGGCCTATCGGCTCGCTGAACTACCTGTTGTCGAGCCACGTCTGGCGGCAGGACCACAACGGCTTCAGCCATCAGGATCCGGGGTTCATAGATCACGTTGTCAACAAAAAGGCCGAGGTCGTCCGCGTCTACCTGCCGCCCGACGCCAACTGCCTGCTGTCGGTCACCGATCACTGCCTGCGCAGCCGGAACTACGTCAACGTCGTCGTCGCCGGCAAGCAGCCGGCACCTCAGTGGCTGACGATGGACGAGGCGGTCAAGCACTGCCAAGCTGGCCTCGGCATCTGGGAGTGGGCCAGCAACGATCGGGGCGGCGAGCCCGATGTCGTGATGGCCTGCTGCGGTGACGTGCCGACCTTGGAGACCCTGGCCGCCGTCGACCTCCTGCGAAGGCACGCCCCCGATCTGAAGGTCCGAGTCATCAATGTCGTCAATCTGATGAAGCTGCAGCCGTCGAGCGAACACCCGCACGGCCTCTCGGACCACGATTTCGACGCGCTGTTCACCACCGACAAGCCGATCATCTTTGCCTTCCACGGTTACCCGTCACTTATTCACCGGCTGACCTACCGCCGAACGGGTCACCCGAACATCCACGTGCGCGGCTACAAGGAAGAGGGCACCACCACGACGCCGTTCGATATGTGCGTGCTGAACGATCTCGATCGCTTCCACCTCGTAAGCGACGTCATCGACCGCGTGCCGAAGCTTGGGGCGCGCGCCGCTTACGCCAAGCAGGCGATCCGCGACAAGCTCATCGACCACAAAGAGTTCATCGCCCGGTACGGCGACGATATGCCCGAGATCACCGGCTGGCGGTGGGGGCAGGAAGCGGCTTCCGCGGGGGTGCATTCCACAGAGGCCGACAACGTCTGACCCTGGCGGAGGCGAACGTGAATGTGTTCGCGATCAGGCACGGGGAGACGGCGTGGAGTCTTACCGGGCAGCACACAGGGACGACGGACATCCCGTTGACCGACAACGGCCGTCGGCTTGCAGAGCGGATGCGGCCGGTACTCGCCAGGAATGCGTTTGAGCTCGTTCTCTGCAGCCCGATGCAGCGGGCACGAGAGACCTGCGAGCTGGCCGGCCTCGACGATAAGGCCGTCATCGACTCCGACCTGGTCGAGTGGAACTACGGCAAGTACGAGGGGCTGACGCCCAAGCAGATCGACGAGGTCGCGCCGGCTGGCTGATCTTCCGAGATGGATGCCCGGGCGGCGAGGCGCCGGAACAAGTGGGTGCACGAGTGGACCGGGTGATCGCCCGGTCGCGCGCGGTTGACGGCGACATCGCGCTATTCGCGCACGGACATGTGCTGCGCGTGCTCGCGGCGCGCTGGATCGGGCTGCCCGCGGGCGGCGGCCAGCATTTTCTACTGGATAAGGGTACCTTGTGTGTGCTCGGCTACTACCGCGAGATACCCGCTGTGCGGATCTGGAACGGGCCTCTCATCGACTAGAGCGCGGTGAGCGGGATTACGCGATGAGCGAGTCAAAGGGAAGGGATGTCCTTTGGCAACAGGAGAGCGGTCGATGCGGCAGCCCAACAGCAGGCGCGTGCTCACCCGCGACAAGTACGACGCCGTCCTTCTTGACCTCGACGGTGTGATAACGGACACCGCCAGCCTCCACGCGGCCTGTTGGAAACAGATGTTCGACGAGTACCTTCAGAAGCGTGCGACGCAGAGAGGCGAAGCATTTCGCCCCTTTGATCTCACCACGGACTACCGGCTCTATGTGGATGGGAAGCCCCGCTTCGACGGCGTTCGCGACTTCCTCACATCACGCGGTATCCAACTGCCCGAGGGAGGCCCAGACGACCCCCCACAGGTCGAAACGGTCGGCGGGCTCGGGAACCGCAAGAACGATTTGGTCAACGAGGTCATTGAAGACACGGGTGTGAAGCCTTACGAGGGAAGCGTCCAATTCATCCATCACCTCCGCCGCCACGGATTCAAAATCGCCGTCGTCACCTCTAGTCAGAACTGCGCGGCCGTCTTGAAGGCCGTCAAGTTGGACGCCTGCTTCGACGTACAAGTCGATGGCAACATGATCCAGGCGCAACAACTGGCGGGGAAACCCGCCCCGGACACGTACTTGATAGCGGCGAAGCTACTGGGCGTTGAGCCGGCACGGGCGGTTGTCATCGAGGATGCCATCTCGGGAGTCCAGGCTGGATTTAGCGGAAACTTCGGACTTGTGATCGGCGTCGCACGCAAGGGGAATGCCGAGGAGCTCAAGCAGCATGGCGCGCATCTGGTGGTAAGCGATCTCGGCGAACTGGTTGACTGACCAACGCCTCGCGCTGTCTTCGGAGAAACAGCCCGATGCTACATCATGAACGCCTCAGACCGCCATCCGATGATTACCCGGCCGACGAGTGGAACGTCATCGAAAAACGGTTTCACCCCGAGTTTCTAGCCCAGCTAGAAACGATGCTCGCGCTCGGCAACGGATACCTTGGCATGCGCGGGTGCCCGGAGGAAGGCGGCCCCAACGCTGAAAACTCCACCCTCATCAATGGATTCTATGAGACCCGGCCGATCGTATACGCAGAAGAAGCGTATGGCTTCGCGAAAACTGGCCAGACCATTTTCAGCGTGACCGACAGCAAAATCATCAAGCTCTTCGTCGACGACGAGCCCTTCTGGCTGCCCAATGCAAACCTCTTAAGTTACGACCGGCGGCTCAACATGAAGTCCGGGACGCTCGACCGCGAGATCCTTTGGGAGACGCCTGCAGGCAAACAGGTGTTGATCACATCCCGGCGTTTGATCTCTTTCGCCAATCGGCACGTGGCCGCCATCTCCTACCGCGTGACCCTCCTCAACGCGGCAGCCTCCCTAGTGATCTCTTCGGAGATGGCGGCGAATGACCCGAGCGCGCGCATCAACGGCGATGATCCGCGACAGTCGAAAGCCTTTTCAGGTCGGGTGCTCCATCAGCGAGCCAGCTATTCCAAAGACCGTCGCATCGTGCTGTGCCATGCGACTGAAAAGAGCCGCTTGACCCTGACATGTGCCACTGACAATGCGATAGAGAGCTCGTGTCCGCACGCCTACAAGGTTGTCCATACCGAGGACTTTGGCCAGGTTGCCTTCACAATCGAGGCCCGGCCCGGCTGTCCGATCCAGCTCACCAAATACATGGTCTATCATACCTCCCAGACGGCCTCGGCTGAAGAACTCTATGGCCGCGCTGAGTGGACGCTGGATCGCGTAATGAACCAGGGTTTCCAGCAGCTGCTCGCCTCCCAAGAGCAGTACCTGGACGATTTCTGGCGCCGCAGCGATGTCCAAGTCAGGGATGTCCGGGAAGATCGCACAAAGCGCAGCACCGTGGAAATCCAGCAAGCGATTCGCTTCAATCTCTTTCACATCCTGCAGGCCTCCGCGCGCGCGGAAGGCACGGGTGTGCCGGCGAAAGGCCTCACCGGACAAGCGTATGAGGGGCATTACTTTTGGGACACTGAGATCTATCTGCTGCCGTTTCTGACGTATACCTCTCCCCGGATCGCCAGGAATCTGCTGACCTTCCGCTACAAGATGCTGCCGCAGGCACGAGCACGTGCCAGGCAATTGGGCCATCGCGGAGCCATGTTTCCGTGGCGCACCATCAGCGGAGAAGAAGCGTCGGCATACTACGCCGCCGGAACCGCACAGTACCACATCAACGCAGACATCATGTATGCGCTGCGCAAGTACGTGCAGGCGACCGGCGACGAGCTTTTCCTGCGGGACTGCGGTGCCGAGATGCTCGTGGAAACGGCACGCCTATGGCTGGACCTCGGTTTCTACTCGGACGCAAAAGGGGGAAAATTCTGCATCAACGGCGTCACCGGGCCCGATGAATACAACGCAGTCGTGAACAACAACGCATACACCAACTTGATGGCCCGAGAAAACCTGCGCTACGCGGCCCGGACTGTCGAATCCCTGCGGGTGACAGAGCCGGCTGCGTACAACGCGCTCGTGCGCAAAACGGCGCTCGAGCCCTCCGAGGTGGAGGCATGGAACCGCGCGGCGGAGAACATGTACGTGCCGTATGATGAGAAGCTGAAGATTATCCCGCAGGATGACAACTTTCTGGAGAAAGAGCCCTGGGACTTCCGGAACACACCGCGCGACCACTACCCGCTGCTGCTATTTTACCATCCGCTCAACATCTACCGGAAGCAAGTAATCAAACAGGCGGACGTGGTGCTGGCCATGTTCCTGTTGGGCAATGAGTTTTCCCTAGACGCGAAGAAACGCAACTTTGAATTCTACGACCCCTTGACCACGGGCGACTCATCGTTGTCGTCGTGCGTCGAGGCGATTATCGCTGGACAGATCGGCGATATCGAGAAAGCGATTCGGTACGGGATGGCGGCGCTACTGATGGACCTGGCCGACGTCGGCGGTAACGTGAGGGACGGCTGTCATATCGCCTCGATGGGCGGAACTTGGATGGCGCTCACCTACGGGTTTGGCGGCATGCGCGACGATGACGGCACGTTGTCGTTCTGGCCCCATCGCGCGCCAGAGGACAACGCCATACTTCGGTTTCCGTTAACGTACCGCGGTCAGATGCTGCAGGTCGAAATCGGTCTTGAGAAAGTGCAATACGCACTGCGTGAGGGCGAATGTCTGGTCGTCCGCCATGAAACGGAAGAAATTCAGCTGACTCGCGAACATCCGTTGGCGGTTCGGGCGGTCAGCCGGAGGTGAGGAGACATCCTCATCCATGCGGCTATCGCGAAGTCGAAGCAGAAGAACCGAGTGGCAGGCACGCGCGTCAGGTGCCCGGCTCGAGATGGGGAGCGACGCGGATGCATGAGGCACTGGAACCGACGCAAGACCCTGGCTGGCTCCTGAGCCATCAAGGCTATAACGTCTTGACCGAGAGCGCCATCGAATCCCGCCTCGCGTTCGGCAACGGATTCTTGGGCATGCGCGCCGCTCGCTCGGTCAGTCGAGGCCCGACCTGGGTAGCCTGGCTAGGATATAGCAGATGGGCATCTTGGCCGCGCTGCTACGTCGCCGGCCTATTCGACATGCCCAACACCGAGCCGCCAGTCCCGGCATTGGTGCCTGTGGCCGATTGGTCCCGCGTGCGCATTCTGCTGGACGGAGAGCCGCTGCTGGCGCGCGAGGGCGAAGTGATCCTCGGTACCCGCCAGCTCGACATGCGCCGCGGCCTGCTGCTGTCGGCGTGGACGCATCGCACGCCGGCAGGCATCACCGCCACGGGGCGCGAGCTGCGCCTCCTGTCGCTGGCGGACCGCGCGGCGGGGCTGCAATTTTTGCAACTCGCGCTGGATCGCGACGGCATCGACGTCAGGCTGGAGGCCAGTTTCGCGATGGCCGGCCTTGGCATGGAGCCGGTGCGGCTGGAGCAGGACCTCGGCGCCTGGCGCACCGAGGGCACGCGCAAGGGCGTGGCGATGACGGGCGCCGCGACGCTGCGGCTCGGTGACGACGTGCTGGCCCCCGACCGCCCGTTCTCGCTGCGCTGGGCTTGGCGGTGGGGCTCCGTCGCCGGGCAGGTAGCCGAATTTGACCGCCTTATCGCGGTGGCACGGGCCGACACGCCGGAGGATGATCCCGCTCCGCCCGCCAGCGCCGCGCTGGCGCGCAACCGTGCGCTGGGCTGGCGCGCGGTGCTGGCCGCGCACGAGGCCGCCTGGGATGCGCGCTGGGTCGCGAGCGACATACTCATCGAGGGCGACGATGAATCGCAGCAAGCGCTGCGCTTCGCCGTGTATCATCTGACCAGCGCCGCCAATCCCGAGGACGACCGCGTATCCATAGGCGCGCGCGCGCTCACCGGCGACGCCTATTTGGGCCACGTCTTCTGGGACACCGAGATCTACCTGCTGCCCTTCTACACCGCGGTCTGGCCACAGGCGGCGCGGGCGCTGCTGATGTACCGCTTCTACACGCTGCCCGCCGCACGCGCGAAGGCAGCGCATTTCGGCTTCAAGGGTGCGCTTTATGCCTGGGAATCGGCCGACACCGGCATGGAGACTACGCCCGAGCGCGTGGTCGTGCCCGATGGCACGGTGGTGGACATATTGACCGGCAAAATGGAGCACCACATCAGCGCCGATGTCGCCTATGCGGTGTGGCAGTACTGGCGCGCCACCGGCGATGACGAGTTCTTCCTTGGCGCCGGCGCGGAAATTCTGCTGGAGACGGCCCGGTTCTGGGCGTCCCGCGCCGTGGCGGAGGCGGATGGTAGGCGGCACATCCGCCACGTAATCGGACCGGACGAATACCACGAGGACGTGGACGACAACGCCTTCACCAACGTGATGGCGCGCTGGAATATCGCCCGCGCGCTCGAGGCAGTGGACCTGCTGCAGGCGCGCTGGCCCGATCAGGCCGCCGCGCTTCGACAGAAGCTGGCGCTTGGCGACGACGAGCTTGCGGACTGGCGCGACGCGGTCGCGCGCATCGTTATCGGCCTCGATCCTGCGACCGGCATCTATGAGCAGTTCGCCGGCTTTCACGCGCTGGAACCGCTCGACCTCGCCGCCTATGCCGACCGCACCGTGCCCATCGACGTGGTGATCGGCCGCGAACGAACCCAGCGCTCGCAGGTGGTGAAGCAAGCCGACGTGGTGGCGCTGATGGCGCTGCTGCCCGAGGAATTCCCCCGCGCCATTGCCGAGACGAATTTCCGCCATTACGAGCCGCGCTGCGCCCACGGCAGTTCGCTCAGCGCGGGGATGCACGCGCTGGTCGCGGCGCGCCTGGGCGATGCAGAAACGTCACTGCGGTACCTGCGCGAGACCGCAGCCACCGGTCTCGATCTCGACCCTAACTGCGCCGGTGGCGTGCGCATCGCCGGGCTGGGCGCGCTCTGGCAGGCAGCGATCCTCGGCTTCGCCGGCCTCGATCTGAGGGGTGACACGCTTGGAATTGACCCGAGGCTTCCGCCCCAGTGGCGCAGCCTGTCATTCCGCGTGTGCTGGCGAGGCCGGTCCGTGGCGATCCGCATTGCTGGCAGGACCGTGCAAGCGACGCTGGTGGAGGGCGAGGCGATGGAGATACGGATCGCGACTACCACGCGGAAACTGACGGCGGGCGCGACGGTGCAGGTGTAGGCTAGTCTGCCGTCGCGCCCGCGCAGCTTCACAAGGCCCATGTGTGTGCAGCCTTCGCGGCATGATGCGAGCAGCGACGCCGGCGCGTCGCACGTGCCAAAGCCGTGAGCTTTTCGATGGTGCGCGCCGTCAGCGTGCTCCCGCTTTTCGCCGACACTGGGCCTCAAACGTATTGATCCTTGCGCGCAGTTTGCGAAACAGGTCGTCGAGGCTCGGCTTGGCAGGGTCCGGCTCCTCGACCCGGAAGTAGATCGCCCATATCAGGTCGCGGATGGCAAAGAAGTTCTCGCTCCACCACTCCGATTTGCGCTTTCGTCCTTTGCCCTTTCGTCCTTTGCCCTTTGGTCCCATGTGTCTGCCTCCCGTCTCCGGTCCCACCGTCAGTCACATTGCGAAGGAGAGAACGGTGGCAAGCTGGACGTGGACGAACTTGATCGTCGCATTGGCGCGGATCTTGATGTGCACCCCGAACTGCTCGAATCCCTCGGCTGCGAGCCGCCGTGATTGAGCGAGATCGATCGCGCATGTCCGCTTGCGAGGCATGGAAGGCGACCCTCTCGGCGCTGCTACCTGCTCTTCACATAGATAGCACCGCAAATGAAATGATACGAGCGACCGTGATACGCGGTCCGCATTGACGCAAGAAGAATCAACGCGTTATGAACCGTCGGCAATCAACTTCCATCTCTGGGAAACGTCACCCCGAGAACTATGGGAGAGGGAGCAAACCGAGTTTGCCGCTCGCGCTATTTTCCTGTCGACGGCCGCGAGCGCGCGTAAATTCCGCGTATGCAGGTGATGCAACGCGGTCCGCCGGCGCGCGGGCGAGGCATGACGAGGCGCGCCCGGCATGATAGCGTGCGCCCAACCGCCATCGTATTCGGGTTTCCCCCATGCCGGCTCGCGCTTGTCTCGCTGTGATCGCGCTTGCGCTCTCCGCCGTCGCCGCCGGCGCGCAGATGGCGGCGCCGAGCGACGCCGCCAAGGAGATGGTCGGCGCCTGGGAAATTTCCAACGCCGCGCGCGACAAGACCTGCCCGGTCACCTTCAAGCTCGATCCTGGCGCTGGCGGCTTCAAGCTCGAGCTCGACGACGCCTGCGGCACCGCGTTCCCCTCGCTCAAGGAGGTCGTGGTCTGGACCATGGGACCGAACGATGAGGTGCGGCTGTTGAATTCCAAGGGGGTCGTCGTTCTCGATTTCATGGAAGTCGAGTCCCACATGTACGAAGCCGAGCGCAAAGGGGAGGGGCTCTTCTTCATGCGCACCCAGGCCGCCATCAAGGCGGCCACGGTGAGCCCCGAGCAGGTGTTCGGCGAATGGACCTTGTTCAAAGAATTCGAGAGGCCGCTCTGCAGCCTCACGCTGTCGAGTGCCTCGGCCGGAGGCGAAAACTACAAGATCACGGTCAAGCCCGGATGCGACGCGTCGGTCGCCGACATCGGGCTTTCGACCTGGCGGCTCGACGGCGATGGGCTGCTGCTAAGCGGCCGCGGAGGCAGCTGGCGCTTTTCCGAAAGCGATGCCACGACCTGGGAGCGCATTCCCGCAACCTCCGATCCGCTGGTGCTGATGCGGCAGTAGGCGTCCGCCGCCGACCCCGCCGTCGTCGATGGGCCGATTGCATCGCCATATGAGTCCGGCGCAATGATGTGATACCCGCGGCAACGCTCGCGCAAACCAAGGAGACGAAGATGGTTTCGATGGCATCCTCACGCGCTTTCATCGGCCCCATCGCGGCGGCGCTGCTCTTTGGCTTCGCTGTTCCGCTGCACGCCAAGGAGTTCCTCAAGGGCGAACGTCCGCAAACGCGCGGCTACTCGCAGGCGGTGATCACCGACGGCGGCAAGATCGTGTGGCTGGCCGGGCAGCTCGCAGTCGTCGACGACTCCGGCAAGTCGCTCGCCGGCGATCTCGACGGACAGGTGCGGCAGATCTTCAAGCTCATTAATGCCACGCTCGAAAAGGCTGGCGGCAAGCTCAGCGACATGGTGCAGATGACCGTGTTCATCACCGACGTGCGCTACGGCGATCGCCTCACCCAGATCCGACGGGAAATATTCGGCGACAATTTCCCCGGCAGCGCTCTCATCACCGTCACTGCCTTGGCCATTCCCGAAGCCAAGGTCGAAATCCAGGGCTATGCCGTCATCGGCAGCAAGTAGCTGCGGCGCAATGGAGTGGACGCACCGGATCGGTGGGCTCGAGCCCGGGACGATCCCGGAGTTTATTCCGGAACCGAAACCGCCACAGCTTCCGGCCGAGCTCGTTCGGCCGAAGTGATACCGCGTCGAGATCGTGCCTTTGCCTGGGAGAGTGACCGTGAAATGGCTCCGTTATGGATGCGCCATCGCGGCGGTCGCAGCGGCGGCGACGTTCGGCGGACCGAGCGCTGCCTTGGCGCAGGACTATCCGACGCGACCCATCCGTCTCCTCGTTGTGACGGCCGCCGGCGGACTCATGGACGTCGCCGCGCGCGTCACCGCCGAGTATGTCGGCAAAGCCTTGGGGCAGAGTATCGTTATTGAAAATCGCCCCGGCGGCGGCGGAAATCTCGGCGCGGAGGCGATCGCGAAAGCCCCGCCGGACGGCTACACGATCGGACTCATTCAGCTCGGCAACGTCGCGATCAATCCGCACATATACGCGGACATGACGTTCGATCCATTGAACGATCTCGTGCCGGTCGCGCCGGTTACGAGCTCCCCCATTCTGGTCGTCGCCAACGCCAAGGTCGCGGCCAACAACTTGCGGGAGTTGATTGCGCTCGCCAAACAAAGGCCGGGCAAACTGAGCTACGGATCCGGCGGGCCGGGAACGGCGCCCCATCTTGCGGGCGAAATGTTCAAGGGATTGGCCGGAGTCGACATCCTCCACGTGCCCTATCGCGGGGTCGGGCCGGCCGTGAACGACCTCGTCGGCGGGCATATTCAGCTCACGTTTGCCGGCTGGGGCGCGGTCCGCGGCCCAGTGGAAGCCGGCCTCGCCAAGGTCTTGGCGGTAGCTCAGTCACAACGGCTCAAGGCAGTTCCTCAGCTGCCAACATCGGCCGAGGCCGGTCTGCCGGGGTATGAATTCGCCACATGGTTTGGGATCGTCGCCCCGAAAGGGACGCCGGCACTCGTGATCGCCACGCTGGCGCGGCACATTCATGCGATGCAGGACGATCCGGACATCCAGCGCAGCCTGGCCGAGAGCGGTTTGGAGCCCTTGAAAGAAAGTCCGGAGCAGTTCGGCGCTCGCATGCGCCGCGACTACGAGCGCTTTCGCGATATCGTCAAAGCGGCAAAGCTCAAGTCCCAGTAACGGACGACGGTTGGCTCTTCGCAGAAGGTTGCGGTGCCTTATCCGGCGGCTCAAGCCGCCGCACCCGTTTGCTCGACCGCCCAGGCGCCGTAGCCGACCACCCGATCACGCGACCCCGCGGTGTCCCCCGAGTTGCACAAGGAAAGCCGCTGCGGCGTGAGGCGGCGGCGGCCCGCCTCCACCAAGAGGCCGGCCACCGCGAGATACCCGCAGGCTTGGTTGGGGCCGAGGCTTTCCCAATCGCCGCGTTCGATCGCGGCGGCGGTGGCGGCATCGAGGCGGCGCGCCGTATCATAGTCGTGATAGTGCGACAGATCGGAGCTGACCACGATCAGCGTTTCCGGCCCGCCCCAGAGCCGCCGCAGCACCTCGGCGACGTGTTGCGGCGCGGCGTCGCCGATCACCAGCGGCACCACCGCGAAGTTAGGCAACAGCGCTTGCAGGAAGGGGAGCTCGACTTCGAGCGAATGCTCGGGTGCGTGCGGGGCGTCAGTCGCAATGACGAAAGGCAGGTCGGCGATGGCGGACAGCGCATGGCGGTCCACCGGCACGCAACCAAGCGGCGTTTCGAAGCCATCGACGGTCGGGGCGGCGATCCCGCGCACCGCAACGAAGTGCGCCGGCCCGATCAGCACCACGCGCGCGATCGATTGCGCGCTCGCACGCAATGTTGCAAATGCCTCGGCCGCCACGCGGCCCGAATAGACATAGCCCGCGTGCGGCGCAATCAGCGCCTTGGGGAGGACTTTGGCGGATGGTCGGACCTCGCCGAGCAATTCCGAAACCGAGGCCTGCAGCCGGTGCGGATCGCCGGCATAGAACAGGCCTGCCGCCGCTGGCGGCCGGATTTTGGTGCGTTGCGAAGCTTTCTCCACCGTTGCCGCGACCTCGCCCGCCACCCACATATGCGGATATAATATCGCGCCCGAATTTACGCTGGCTTGAAAATGGATCAATCGATCATCGAGGGCGTACCGGGCCGCTACTGGCATCGACTGGAGGATGGCCGCCTCCAGTGCGACCTGTGTCCGCGCTATTGCAAGCTGCACGAAGGCCAGCGCGGCCTGTGCTTCGTGCGCGCGCGCCAAAACGACCAAATCTTGCTGACCACGTACGGCCGCTCCTCCGGCTTTTGCATCGATCCGATCGAGAAGAAGCCGCTCAATCACTTTCTCCCCGGCACGCCGGTGCTCTCCTTCGGCACGGCCGGTTGCAACCTGACCTGCAAGTTCTGCCAGAACTGGGACATTTCGAAAGCGCGCGCGCTCGACCGTGTCCAGGACGTCGCCTCGCCCGCGGCGATCGCGCAAGCGGCGGTTAAAAGCGGCTGTCGCTCGGTCGCATTTACCTACAACGATCCCGTGATCTTTCTGGAATACGCGGTGGATGTGGCGCAGGCCTGCCGCGAGCGCGGGATCAAGACGGTGGCGGTGAGCGCCGGCTATATCGCGCCGGAGCCGCGGATCGAATTCTTCCGGCACATGGACGCCGCCAACATCGATCTCAAGGGATTCACGGAGGGGTTCTACAAGACTTTATGCTCGGGCAAGCTCAATCCCGTGCTCGAGACGCTCGAATACCTCAAGCACGAGACCGATGTGTGGTTCGAGATCACGACCCTGCTCATTCCCG
>WNGJ01002855.1_pt1 | contig 17674 bp, 17 predicted proteins | sample 5400611 | NCBI WGS metagenome assembly WNGJ01 (sample SAMN13153375, study PRJNA577476) | soil metagenome | isolation source: 40 cm soil or saprolite under Garry oak tree replicate 1 | place: USA:California | collected 2016-06-15 | reverse complement strand
AGTACCAGCTCGGCTTTGACTTCCATGCAGGTTCGCTGATCGTACCGCTAGGAGCTTCCACGCCCCACGGAACCTGTGAGTCGGCCATGAAGGCCGCCTTTTCTGGCTCGACATCTCCCGCGAAGGAGGCGGCAAATTTTGCTTTGTCGAGCAACAAATAGCCATCTCGCGGTGGCAGTATCGGCGGCACTGGCGCACCAGGCGGCGGATTCTTGATGAGGGAAGCCACGGATTCGCCCTTGTCGGGGGCAAACGCAGTTATATAGACGAGCCCCGCAACTTTGGAATCGTTTCCCGCTTGGGTAATCACCGCCCCTCCATAGGAGTGGCCGACGAGAATGGCGGGGCCGTCCTGCCCGGCCAAAACGCGCTTAGTAGCCGCCACGTCTCCGTCCAACGAAATCGTTGGATTCTGTACGATGCTGACATCGTAGCCGTCCTGCTTCAGTACCCTATACACGCCCTCCCAGCCTGAGCCGTCTACAAAACCTCCGTGAACCAGAACGATGTTCTTCATTGGGTCATTCTCCCTTCTTGACAAGATTTTGTTGTTGTTCCCCGCGAACTGGATCTGTTGAGGCTTCCCTTGGGTAGGGCTGAAGTGTAGAGGTCGTTGCTCTCCCGTGTCAACTGGACCTTGGTTCCTTTGCTAACAGCAAAGGATTGGGCCCGCTCAGTCATTTTTTGAATGTGCTGTAGCCGAAAGGTGGGCTCCCGCCAGGCGTTTACACCAGTAATCGGAGTGGGAGGCACGAAATCGACACCTTTGCTGCCCTGGTTTGTCTTAATTTCGCGGCCTGGGCCCACTGTTGGCCTCAGAACTTGGATAGAAAATTTATCCGACGGCTACTTGATCAAGGCGTTCGAGCGTATCGGGATATTTGCGGACCAGGAGTACCAAGGCGGCGGCTTGCGGGTTGGGTTTGGCTCGGCCCTGTTCCCATTTCTCGAGAGTTCTTTCGTTGATCCGCAACTTGCGGGCGAAGACGGCACGCGAGCAGCGCAATTTTTTGCGCGTGTCCCGGATCAGTTTTGAATCAACCTTTGGCAGCGGCGCTGGATCAATCTTATAGCTGCGCAGGGTGAGTTTACCCTCGCGACGCTGGTTCATCGCCGTTACGCCTTCCATCAGCTCGCCAAAAACATCTCGCTTCGCCATTGCCGTCTCCTTCGGGTCACTTTTTTCGAGCCCGCCTTGTTTCTCGCATTTTCAGTTCGGCTGCGATCGCCGCTTGCAATGCCTTCTTTTCCCTCGGGGTCAGATCAGATGCCTCATTCTTGTCGTACAGAGTCATCAACCAGATCTGCTGATCCGACAAAAAAGTAGTAATAAATAATCCGAAGACCGCCTCTGCGCCCTTTCCCACGCCTTCTTGTCACCCCAGCGAAGCTTCCGAAATCCTCCTGTGCCAGGCATGAGGTCGCCCAGTTCCGGGTTATTTGTGAGCTCATTCTGCAACTCTCGATACGCGTCATCGTCCAGGTAATCAGAAACATGCCGGGTAAACGCTGGGCTTCGACGAGTTCCATGGGGGTTGTGTACGCTAATAGCGTATAGGTAAAAGTGTACGCTATTGGCGTATAGGTGTCAAGTCTGGCAAGGGGCGATTGGACTGGGCAAGAAGAGGCACCTCTCCGTTCATCGTCAAGACACGCGGGCGGGGGCGCCTGCGCCACACTCGCAAGGCCACTCCTCAAAAGAGACCCGTTTCTCTAAGTTGGGGAAAAATCTCGTTAAGAAGATAAAACTGTTGATATCCCGGCAAGCTGCTGATTGCAATCCAGAAAGAAACTTCGGAGTCATGTCCCATTTACCCTGTCCAATTTGCTATGCTTAAAGTATAGGGCGAAAAGATTGGCGCAAGCCTCGGGGTCTGCGCCATTTGTGTTTTTGGGCGATGAAAACCAGGGCGGGGGGGCGGACGGGCCCGGGAGACGGGTGTGTCTGGCGCAGCAGGGGACAAAGAAGAAGGGAGAGCGGCGGAGCTGGCCTTCATGCTGAAGGCGGTCAGCCTCGGATTCGGAGTGGCGAAACCGTGGGGAGACAGCGAACGATATGACTTCATCCTGGATACAGGGACGCGGTTGTGGCAGGTGCAGGTGAAGTCCAGCAGCGCGTTGCAGAATGGAGGGTATTGCCGAGATCGGTCACGAATTGTGGGTGGGCGATGCGGCCCAGATTCGAGCCAGCTATGTGCGTCAGCAGAAGAGGGACAAGCGGGATGCGGTGCATATTCTGAAGCTGCTGGTGGAAGGAAGGTTTCCCCGCATCTGGATGCCCTCGAGCCAGGTGCGTGATCTGCGGCAGCTGCTGTTGCAGCGTTACAAGCTGGTGATGATTCGGGCGCGGGTGAAGAACGAAGTGCAACACCTGTGCCTGAATCAGGGAGTGCAGCGGAAGCGCAAACTGTGGAGCCAGGCAGGTCAGCAAGTATTGCGTGAGTTGCCCTTGAAACCGTGGGCGGGACGGCGTCGAGACGACTTGCTCAAACTGATGGCTATGCTCGATCAGCAGATCGAGCCGCTGGAGGAGGCGGTGAAAGCAGAAGCGCAAGGAGACAAAATGGCGCGACTGCTTCAGACCCAACCCGGAGTGGGACCGATCACAGCTCTGGCCTATGTGCTGACCATGGGCGATGTCGGCCGCTTTCCCCGTGGCAAACAGGTGGCCAGGTATCTGGGACTGATTCCGCGCGAGCACTCCTCGGGCGGAAGGCAGAAGCTGGGAGCCATCACCAAGCAGGGCAACCGCATGCTGCGCATGCTGCTGGTGGAAGCCGCGCAAATCGCAGTGCGTTACGATCCCCAGTTTCGCCGCCAGTATTTGCATCGCTGTCACCAGAAGCCGAAAGCCGTGGCCAAAGTGGCGGCGGCGCGTAAGTTGGCCGTACGACTCTACTGGATGCTGCGCACGCAAGTGGCCTATCCAGTGATCGTTCGCATCGAGAGCAGCCCGCGGGTGCCCCTGGTCGGCGCAAGCTAGACCGTGAACGTTGATTGGGCGCTCTCGCATCCCGCACTAGGCGGGATGTTCGCATAGAAGAATCATGGCCGACGTTTAGGTCGAATCGATGGTTGGTGGAACGAGTTCCACCGCGAGATGATTCAGCGTGAAGCTTCCAGAGTCTTGGTCCTCAACCTCTCTGGCAAAAACAAGCGGTACTTACGCACCGCCCAGGAGAACTATGCCCTTGACAGAGCCTTCGCTCTTATCGAGGGGCACCCTCTTAGGCCGTGGCCCATTCGTCACTTAGTGAGGCTTCACCCATCGCATCGGTTTGGCTTTGGACTTGATTGGCGCCTTTTTGGCTACGCCTTCAGTGCTGATCAGCGTCAAGTAGTCTCGGGCGTTGAATGGGTAGCGGTGAGTGGATTGTTGTCCGGTGGTACTCAAGGTGACGTCCACGCGGCGATTGTTGGCTAGCACCATCACTGCCAGATTATTCAGCATTTGTTGCCGGTCGGACGGACTCAGGTCAGGATTTTGCGCGATCTGTTCTCTTATCTGCTGAGCATTCAGTTGGTCTTCTTTGCCGAGCGATCGGGTCTCAATATGGCCGTCCGGAACACCGTGTTCCAGGAAATTCTTAGTGCGTTCGACGCGGCGTTGGGTAAGTGCGTTGTTGTATTCGACGGTGCCGCGAGGATCGGCGTGGCCAATGAGGATTAAGCGAGCATCCGGACGGTATCGCAAGTAGTTTTTGAAGTCTTTCGCCAGGGTTTTCAGGATCTCTTCCTGACTGTCGACCAGGTCACCATCGGGATTGTCGACGGTGGGCCGGGCCGTTTGAAAGTAAATACTATGGAGGGCAAGTTTCGCTTCCAACTGCGCGATCTCAGGCGGAGCTTCCACATTCACTACCGTGGTGGCGAAGGCGGTGAGCGCGGGATTGCGGTCATCGGCCACGTTGCAGATCACGGTGATCGAGCCGGGTTGCGCACTCTCGGTGGTCAGCGTGGCTGAGGAATCGCTTACCCAAATACTCTAAATGGTAAAGCGGGTGGGATGAAACCGGCTTTTCTGAGACTGCTTGGGTGGATCCGCGCTCAATCGTGGAGAACGACATTCAGCAGTGAGCTATGAACTTGCAGACCACTCCCGCCATCATAGTCAACGAAGCCCAAGGTTCTGAACCGGTTCATGAAAAAGCTCACCTGTGAACGGGTTGTGCCCACCATCTCTGCCAGCGTTTCCTGACTGATCTTGGGGATCACAGTTTCGGGCTTGCCTTCTTTGCCAAAGTGAGCCAGCAGCAAAAGAATCCGAGCCAGCCTCTTTTCGCTGGATATTCCGCGCCAACAGATAGGCCACGAACAGGTCGGAGAACTTGTGCTCCCGGTGAAGCGCTTCCATCATCGCTGTCTTATCGATTCGTAGAACAGTACACTCTGTCATGGCAATTGCGGATCCCATACGCAGAGCCTGGCCGGCAAGGCAGCCTTCGCCGCAAAAGTCGCCATCACCTAATATGCCAACGGTTGCTTCCCTGCCATTGTGGGACACGACGGTCAGTCTTACTTTGCCCTCCTGGACATAGAACACCGCGTCGGCGACCTCGCCTTGCGCGAAAATTGCCTGCTTCTTGGCAAAGAACACAGCCTTCTGACCCTGACTGACAGTGCCCAGGAATGCATTTGGGTCGAAAACGGGATTCTTCTTAGCCGCTGCCGCGGGAGTCATGATGCGTGTCTCCTATCCGATGTTACGCGCTATCGGCAACTTTGGAATGAAGTATGAAAAATATGAAGCGGCTGGAACAATGCTTCTGCGGCGGCAGTGCATCGTGTCACCGTTTGTGACACAAGTCAAGACCTTCACAAGTCTCTCATTCTAAACACTTCCCGCTGTTTACCATTCAGAGTTGTTCAGTTTTGACCAGACTTACCATTCCCGCAATGGGAGAATTCCTTAATCGGAAAACTAGTTGGTCGAGTGTTGGGATTGGGGGTTCATGTCTAGACCAAAGCACCGCGTTCTCGTAGTGGATGACGAAGATAGTATCCGAGTGGTATTTACCCAATTGCTGCAACGCGAAGGATACGAAGTCGCGACTGCAGAAAACGGTTTCGATGCCCTGCTGCAGCTTAAACAGTTCCTTCCAGACGTGATCATCTCCGATCTGAACATGCCCAAGATGTCGGGGTTTGAGTTTCTGTCGGTAATTCGTCGCCGCTTTCCCAAAATCTCAGTAATTGCCAGCAGCGGCGCTTATGGAAGCAGAGTTGTGCCCACCGGCGTGCTGGCAGACGCTTTTTACGCCAAGGGTAAGGAGCATCCCGAAACCCTTCTAGAAAACGTGGCTGACCTAATTCAGACCTCGGACGCACGAGCCCGGGCCCATCAGGAAGAATCAGCTCCGGTCTGGATTCCGCGGAATGGAAAAGACTCGCATGGAATCCCTTACATCGTGATCACCTGCACGGAATGCCTGCGTTCTTTCCCGCTCAATGTCACCAAAGACGAGAACCCGGAAGTTCTTGAAACGCTCTGTTTGTTCTGTGCGAACAAGGTTAAATACATCATCGATTTTTCTCTTTCTGTGACCTCCCCTCCAAAAGGGGTATCGGCCCCTATCCGCGCCACTGGAACTGCTGGCTAGATCACCTTAAGGTTCAAGCAACTCCGCAGTTGCCAGATCTTCGAGGGCGCAGCCGACACTCTTAAATAATGTGATTTCAGATGGACTCGTGCGTCCTGGCTTTTTTCCAGTGAGCAATTCATGGAGGTCGGCTGCGATGTGATCGCGACTGATTACTCCTTCTTTTATCGGGATCAACAGGTCTCCGGCTTCGGCCAGCGCGCTATCGTAAGTGTCGACGATCACATGAGTGCCTTGCACGGTGCGGGAATCCACCTCGCGTGCGTGGGGTTGAAATGCGCCGACGAGATTCAGGTGCGTGCCTGGGCGAAGAACCTTGCCATCGAACAGCGGGACTTGCGAGGTGGTGCAGGTGCAAAGCACGTCGGATTGGCCGGCACAGGTTCGGGCATCGGCGGATTCCACCGGCAGGCGAACTTTCTCGGACATCTTCTTAGCGAATTCAGCGGCCTGGGCGGGATCGGTGCCGCAGACCAGCACACGTTCAAAACGGCGGACTAAAGGCAGCACCTGTATGTGCGCGCGTGCTTGGCGGCCAGTTCCGAAAACACCCAAGACGCGAGCGTCTTCGCGGGCGAGGAATTTGGTCGCGACGGCGGATGTTGCTGCGGTGCGCACATCGGTGAGATAGTTCGCGGACGCTGCCAGCTGCGGGCGCGCGGTATCGGGATCGAAGAGCAGGTACGTGGCTTGGATGCGGTCTTCGGGACGCGCTGGTTTGTCTTGCACGACGACCAGTTTCATTCCCATGGCGTTGGCGGCGCGATCATGGCACAGCATGATCAGGAATACGCCTTGGGTTGTGGGCAGGTGAGTGCGATTAGGAATGACGGTGGAGGCAAAACGGTCGCGGAAGGCGGATTCAATTGCGGTGATCACTTGGGCGGGGTCTAGGCGTTGGCGGACGTCGTCTTCGGCGAGAGTGATCATGGATAGACGTGCAAGAATAATGCAAAGTCACGTGCTCAGGGGCTAAAGCCCTTTGAGTTCGAAGTCTGATCGCAGCGCCACCCCAAAGCAAGAGCCAATACAAAGCAAACGCCCATTCAAAAGCCGGAGGCAACCCAGAATCACGGGGCAAGTTCAAGACCAAAGACAAGAGCCGCGGGCGAGGGCGCCCGCGCCACATGGACAGGAGCCAAATCCAAAAATTAACACGGGCGCTGGTAAGATACTGCGGCCAATGAACAATGAATCGCGAATATCACAAACGTTATAGCAGCGAACTGCATCGAGAGATCGAAATGCTTGTCCTCGGACATGGGGGAATGCCGCTGCTGGTTTTTCCGACCTCACAGGGGCGGTTTTACGAATACGAAGACCGTGGAATGATCGGAGCGCTGAGCCCGAAGATCGAGCACGGCGAATTGCAAGTCTTCTGTCCGGATTCAGTGGATAGTGAAAGCTGGTACGACCGGAGCGTGCATCCGCGGCAGCGCGTGCAGCGCCACATGGAGTTCGAGCGCTATCTGCTATACGAGTTGCTTCCCTTCCTTCGCTGGAAGAACCAGTCATCGCAACTGGCTGTCACCGGGTGCAGCTTTGGCGGGTATCATGCGGTGAATTTTTCGCTCAAACATCCCGATGTTGTGACGCATTGCGTGGCCATGAGCGGAGCGTATGACATACATCAATTTCTGGATGGGTATTACGACAACGATTGTTACTTCAACTGTCCGCCGGATTTTCTGCCGAACATGAATGATGAATGGTTTTTGAGCCGCTACCGGCAGATGAGGATAGTGCTGGCTTCGGGCGAGTGGGATATGTGTCTGGATGCGAATGTGAAATTGTCAGCCATGCTTCATGCCAAGGGGGTGCCGCACTGGCTAGACGTTTGGGGAGATCATACCGGGCATGATTGGCCGTGGTGGGAGCGGATGGCGGTAAAATACTTCGGCTGATTCGAGCTTAAGAAGTGAGGATTTGTGATCACAAAAAAAGTTGGGATTATCTTCGGGATGGAAAATACGTTTCCGCCGGCCGTTGTGGAGCGGATTAACAGTCTCAAGGTCGAAGGCGTCTCCGCTGATTTCGTGAAGCTGGGTGGAGTGAAGATGGCCGACCCGAGCGGGTATCGAGTCATCATTGATCGCATCTCCCAGGACATCCCTTTCTATCGCGCTTATCTGAAGAACGCGGCTTTGACGGGGACGATCGTCATCAACAATCCATTCTGGTGGACAGCGGATGACAAGTTTTTCAACTATGCGTTAGCCAGCAAATTGGGCGTGGCCATACCAGCGACTGTGCTGCTGCCGCACAACAAGCATCCGGAAGGAACCACCGATCAGTCGATGCGCAATCTGATGTTCCCGCTGAACTGGGAAGAGATTTTTGAATATGTGGGCTTCCCTGCCTTTCTGAAACCGTACTCTGGCGGTGGATGGAAACACGTTTACAAGGTGCACTCGCCGGAGGAATTTTTTCACTCCTACAACCAGACTGGCGACTTGTGCATGACGTTGCAGCATGGAGTTGAATTCAAGGAATACTTCAGGTGTTATGTGGTAGGTCAGGAAAATGTGCATGTCATGCACTATGACCCGAAGGCACCATTTTACGAGCGCTACGTAACGAATCCGGCGCCCACCGACCCTAAGCTTTACGAGCGGGTGGTAAAGGATGCGCGGACGTTATGCCGGGCGCTGGGCTATGACCTGAACACGGTCGAGTTTGCGGTCGAGGATGGGATTCCCTACGCTATCGATTTCCTGAACCCCGCGCCTGATGCGGAGATTACGTCGGTGGGCCAGGCGAACTTCGAGTGGATTGTCGATGCCGTCGCGGAACTCGCTGTAAAAAAATCGCTTAGCGACGAGAATCCGGCGCGGGAGTTGCGATGGGCGGGGTTTTTAAAGGGTGGGGATGTGCAAACAGAGGCGGCGCAGAAACCGGCCCCTCGCAGGAGAAGGGCATAGGCAAAGTCAGCCTTTAGCACTTAGCATTCAGCCCCGCGGGTGGCGGTGCTGACGCGAAAAAGTGTCTGAGGGGCCAAATGCTAAGTGCTAAAGGCTAAGTGCCGCTTTGTTCCTTGCAGATTTATACTGATGCAGTCCACCATGCGTCCTTCCTTCACTATCGGGATCGAAGAGGAGTATCAGACAGTCGATCCCCTCTCGCGCGATCTGCGGTCGCATATTCATGCTGAAATTATTGAGAAGGGCAAGCTCCTGCTCCAAGAGCGCGTGAAGTCCGAAATGCATCAGTCGGTGGTCGAGGTTGGGACTTCGGTCTGCGGCGGCATTAAAGAGGCAAAGGAAGAAATCAAAAAGCTGCGGCGGGACATGATCACACTGGCCAAGGAAAATGGCCTACGTCTGGCGTCCGCGGCCACGCATCCATTCGCCGATTGGCGGACGCAGGAGATTACGCCCGGCGAGCGTTACAAAAATATCGTCGAAGACATGCAACTGGTGGCTCGAGCCAATTTGATTTTTGGACTGCATGTGCATATCGGGGTGGAGGATCGCGAGACTGCGATCCACATGATGAATCATGCCCGCTACTTTTTGCCGCACATCCTGGCGTTATCCACCAATTCGCCTTTCTGGCTTGGGATGGATACCGGGCTGAAATCGTATCGCTGCAAAGTATTCGACAAATTTCCCCGCACCAATATTCCCGACTACTTTCCTAGTTGGGGAGAATACGAAAACTTTATTAAGCTGCTGATCAAAACCAAGTGTATCGATAATGCGAAAAAGATTTGGTGGGACCTCCGTCCTCATCCATTCTTCGACACGCTGGAGTTCCGGGTCGCCGACATTCCGATGCGGCTGGACGAGACCATCGCGCTGGCGGCGCTGATCCAGGCCACCATTGCCAAACTCTACAAGCTTTATTCCGCCAACCAGGGCTTCCGCCTTTATCGCCGCGCCTTGATCATGGAGAACAAGTGGCGCGCCGCCCGCTATGGGCTCGACGGAAAGCTGGTGGACTTCGGCAAGCAGAAAGAAGTTTCAGCTCGCGACCTGGTCATGGAATACCTGGAATTCGTGGACGATGTTGTCGACGAGTTGGATTCGCGCGAGGAACTGAATTACATTCATAAGATCCTGGAAATGGGGACTGGCGCGGACCGCCAGTTGCGTGTCTTCCGGGAAACCGGGGATTTGAAAAAAGTCGTGGACTACATCATAGAAGAGACGGAGGTGGGCGTGGCCGAGGAGGCTGCTTCCAGTTCCGCCAGAAAAGTAGGGTAATGAGCCTTCCTGTCAGTCAAGCGAACCAGCAACTGAGTACACTTCCTTTCGATCCTGAACTTACCCCCGGTGCACGCAATGCGGTGAACGTGTGCCTGCGAATTCAGCCCGGGGAAAAAGTCACAGTGGTCACGGATGAAGCGACCAGGGAGATTGCCGCCAGCCTGGTCCGCGAACTGGAAAGTGTGGGGGCCACATACCGGGCATGGATTCTGGAAGAGTTGGCGCCCCGGCCGCTGGGAGACCTGCCGTCAGAAATTGTTGATGATTTGGAAACCAGCCAGGTGAGTATTTTTGCGGTTCAGGCTCAGGCCAACGAACTGCATTCCCGCATGCAGATGACGGACGTGGTGAACCGGCGCAGGATTCGCCATGCCCATATGGTGAATATCAATCATCAGATCATGCTGGAAGGGATGCGGGCCGATTTCCTGAAAGTCGACCGTATCAGTACAAAAGTCGTGGATCTGGTGCGGCGGGCGAAACAGATACGGGCGAGAACTGCCGCAGGAACGGATCTGACTGCGGATCTGAATCCGAAATATCACTGGCTGAAAACCAGCGGGATCATCAGTCCAGAAAAATGGGGAAACTTACCGGGCGGTGAAGTGTTTACAACTCCTGGAGAAGTGAATGGGGCGTTCGTGATTGATGGAGTGGTGGGCGACTGGCTATGCGCCAAATTCGGCAGCCTGCGGAATAATCCCCTGACCATTCGGATCAAAGGCAACCGCCTGGTCGAGGCTCACTCCAGCAATCAGCAACTGCGGGACGATTTTTGGAGCTATACCCATACCGACGAAAACAGCGACTTGGTGGGAGAGTTCGCCATCGGCACCAATGTTGAATTGAAAGATGTGATTGGACAGATTCTTCAGGATGAGAAGTTTCCGGGAGTGCATATCGCATTCGGAAATCCTTACGGGGCCCATACCGGGGCGGAATGGTATTCGTCGACCCATATTGACGTGGTAGGGAGGAATTTCGATATATGGGTGGACAGCCAGCAGATCATGCGGCAGGGGCAATTCTTGCTGGAAAGCTGAAGTCGGTTAGAGAACACTTAAATCCCACGCTTTTTCGACCACAGGGGCGCAACTCATGATTTCCGCCCTTCGCCAACGCTTCAACGCGAACTTCACATCCGAAAAGTATCAGCGCTTCCTGAAAGTGCTGAACGAGCGCTGTGGCACGCCGGTGAAATTCCGGGTCTGCGAGACTGCCTGTTTTTTCCCAAAAGACTTGCTGGACCAGATGTCGCAATATGGCAAGGAACTCATCCGGCAAATGGATGGGCTCGAGTATCGCAAGGCATCCTTCCAATCGATTCCGCCCGAGTTCAATGTACCTAACGAAGCGCCGCATCCCTTGTTCGTGCAGGTGGACTTCGGATTAGTGCGCGACAGTGGTGGCAAACTTCAGCCAAAGCTGGTGGAGTTGCAGGGCTTCCCTTCCCTGTATGCCTATCAGGCGATGCTCTCGCAGGTCTACATCGAAGTTTTCGGATTGGATCCGAATCTGAAATATCTTCTGGGCGGACTGGATTGGGAGAACTACCAAAAACTTTTGCGGCGGGCGATTGTGGGCGAACACGATCCGGCAAACGTCATCCTTATGGAGATTGATCCGGCGCAGCAGAAAACGCTGCCGGACTTCCTACTGACGGAACGGCTATTGGGAATTAAGACGGTTGCGATCACGGATATCCACAAAGTGGGAAGTTATTTATTTTACGAAAGCGCGGACAAGCGTTTTCCCATTCATCGTATCTACAATCGCGTCATCGTAGATGAGTTGATCCGCAAAAATCTGAAGTTCGCATTTACATTCAATGAAGATTTAAAGGTGGAGTGGGCAGGACATCCTAACTGGTTCTTTCGTATGAGTAAGTTTTCCCTTCCCTATTTACAGCATGATTGCGTGCCCAAGACTTGGTTTCTGGATCGAATGGAAAAGCCTCCAGACGACCTCGAGAATTACATCCTCAAACCACTTTTCTCTTTTGCGGGGCTGGGAGTGATTTTCAATCCAAAGAAAGAAGACCTGGCGATGATTCCTCAGGAGAAACGTTCGCAATACATCCTGCAAGAACGCTTGGAGTTTGAGCCGCTGATTGACACTCCGCATGGGGGGACGAAGGCGGAGGTGCGTGTCATGTACATCTGGCTGGAGGAATTGCTGCCCGTGATGACGATCATCCGCATGGGGCGAGGGCTGATGATGGGAGTGGATCATAACCGCAACCTGGAGTGGGTCGGGTCGTCGGCGGGGTTGTATTTGCAGTGATACCGCTAGTCCTTTTGGATCATCACTTCCGTCGCTTTGACAACCGCTGCCACGGAGTCACCCTTCTTGAGCTTGAGTTCTTCTGCGCTACGACGGGTAATGACGCTCTCAATGAGGTTGGTCCCCACGCGAACGACGACGTGCGCCATTATGTCTCCGAGCACAATCTCCTCGACCTGCCCGCGTAGTTTATTTCTCGCTGAAAGTGTCATACGTCTATTATAGACGCCACCGGTACACTGGACGGTGGAGGAAATAACGCGTGAGTGACCGTGCCAAGCTGGTCCGACCTCGTGATGCGGCGAAAGTCCTGGGGATCAGCTATTCCACACTGAAACGCTGGATCCACACACGAAAACTTCAGACTGTCCAAACCCAAGGCGGACACCACCGGGTTCCGGAGAGCGAACTCGACAAACACCTTCACATTGCGGAGAGAAAAGCGCCTCTTCCCCAGAGACGCGCGGCGTTTCGACGAATCAGCGCACGCAATCAGCTGATTGGCCGCATCGTGAACATCAAAGTCGAAGGCATCATGGCGCAAATTACCCTGTCCATCGGCGGTCAGCAGATCACCTCAGTGATCACTGCGGATGCGGTTCGCGAACTCCGGCTGGAAAAAGGGCAAGTTGCCGCCGCCCTGATCAAATCCACAGAAGTGATGATCCTGCGAGTTTGAAACTTCTGCAGCGTAGGGAATTCATCTCCCCGAAGAGGGGGAAAATCAACCTTTTCCGCCTCAAGATGATCCGATTCAAGTCGACTTGACAGGTCGCTGTAATCTACATTAAACCAGCCTACACGTCTGCCGGGCAGCCCCGCGCTCTGCTACGGCCACGCGCGAGTAAAACTCTATTCATTAGGAGAAGTGCAGAATGACCTTCACAAGGTTGCTTGTAGGAATCGCTCTATTGTGGGGGACTAGCGGCAGGCTCTGCCTAGCCCAAGAGATAAGAATCGCCGCAGCGGCCGATCTGCAATCTGTCATGCAGGACATAGCCTCTCGATTCCAAAAAGAAACCGGAAAAAGTGTAAAGCCGATTTATGGTTCATCGGGCAATTTCTTCCAGCAACTTCAGAACGGTGCGCCCTTCGATATGTTCTTCTCTGCCAATCTCGACTATGCCAGGAATCTGGAGGCTGCCGGGTTAACCGAGCCCGGCACGTTTTACAAATACGCCATTGGGAAGATCGTGATTTGGGTGCCGAATGACTCGAAGCTCGATGTGAGTTCTGGTCTGCAATCCCTTCTGAATCCTGCCATTAAGAAAATCGCCATCGCCAACCCGCAACATGCTCCTTATGGACAGGCTGCCGTGGCGGCAATGAAGAAGGAAAATATCTATGACAAGGTTGCTGACAAGTTCGTATTCGGCGAAAACATTTCCGAGACAGCTTCTTTCGTAGTCTCGCGATCCGCTGATACCGGTATCATCGCGCTTTCGCTTGCTTTGTCTCCCAACATGAAGGACAAAGGGCGGTATGCCAAGATTCCAGGCGCTGACTATCCGCCGATCGAACAAGCTTGTGTGATTCTCAAGTCTTCGCGGCAGAAAGATACAGCTAAAGCGTTCCTCAAGTTCATCCAGACGCCGACAGTGGCCGAACTTTTCCGAACCTATGGCTTTGATATACCGACTGGTTCGACCGCCCAATAAAAGATCCCAAAGAAAATCGAATCATTCCCCCAGGAGCCCCTGATGAAAACTTTTTTCTCATTGGTTGTGGCCGTCTCGTTGACGGCATCGCTAGCAGCTCAAACAGCACGTAAGCCTTCTGCAAAACCAAAGACCGCAGCCGTCACTGCCGACGATATCAAAGCATTGCGTGATGCGCTGGCCGCGCAGAGTAGTGCGCTTGCAGCACAGCAGCAACAAATCCAAGAGCTGAAACAGGAGCTTGAACGAAGGGACCAGGTTTGGGCGCAAGCGCAACAGCAGCTTCAGCAGGCGCAAACCGCGGCAACGGATGCGCAAAGCAAGGTTGTGGCCGTGCAGACTGTCGCTGACGAAGATAAGGCCTCCGTGGCCAAGCTCTCCAGTGATATTGCGGATATGAAGATGAATCTGACAAAGAGCACCACATCTGAGCAAGCAGAGCAGAAGCGTGTCTCGGCGCTCGAAGGGCTGGCCGGACGGTTCCGGTTTGGCGGTGACATCCGGGTACGCGATGACAGCATTTTTCAGAACTGCTCAACTTGTGTGGATCGCAACCGTGCCCGACTTCGTGTCCGTTTCGGCCTCGAGGGGAAGCTCAGTGAGGATTTTGTCGGCGGCTTTTATCTTGCCACGGGTTCCCTGGGCGATTCCAATTCAACTAATGAGACTCTTACGAACTTCTTTAACCGGAAGACAATTGGCGTGGACCGTGGCTACATCACGTATCAGCCCGGTGTTCTCAAATGGCTGCAATTGACCGGCGGGAAATTTGCGTATACCTGGCAGCGCACATCGGTCACCTTCGATCCTGATATCAACCCTGAAGGCTTCAACGAGAAATTCTCGTTCGACTTAAGCACGCCGGTGCTTAAGAACTTCACGGCCCAGGGGATACAGCTGTTGTACAACGAGAACAACAACTCCAAGTTTTTAACTGGCCATGATTCGTTCGCTGTCGGTGGTCAAGTCTCGGGCAAACTAGATTTCGGCTTCATGACCAGCACGCCGTCTTTCACAATCCTGAACTGGCGCAACGTGGATGCCATCCTGAATGCATCGGCCTTTGCGGTGCAGGCGACCACTACCGGAAGCGGCACAACCAACAACGGTAATGTCCCCGGGGAGGGTCCTGGATGTGCTTCCGGCCTCAACCTGCCTGCTTTTCCCCCGTGCGTTTATGGACCACAGGGATTCACCAACGCTACAGTCACGGACACCGCCGGGAAAATACATTTCCTGTCACAATTCCTGTACGCCGACTTCATCCTCAACAACCAGATCCACACCGGAATCAGTCGCTTTCCTTTAAATCTCGTCCTCGAGTACGAAAACAACTTGAACGCCGCGAGCCATCCGCTTGATGCCAAAGGAAACCCAACTAACCTAGGAAAGCAGTCGCATGGTTATATGGCGGATATTAGTCTGGGGCAACTGAAGAACCGGAACGACGTTCAGTTCGGCTATGCATTCGAGCGCGAGGAGCAGGATGCAATCATCTCTTCCTTCGCCGAAAGCGAGCAGCGCGCTCCGACAAACATCCTGCAGCACCGAATCTACGGTCAATGGAAGCTTCGTCCGAACACCACTGCGAACTTTACTGTGTGGGTGGGGCGCACACTCAATAGCAATTTGGAACACGCAATTGTGGCGCCGGGAACCGTTTCAGGATCGATTGAGCCTTGGCTCAAACGCATGCAGTTTGACCTGATCTACAGCTTCTGAGTTGGACAGCGGTTCTAAAGATTTCTCGTGCGCGGAGCATACGAGCAGAGGAGCGACTGAGCAACGGCCTGAGAGTAGGCTGGTAACCATGCATCTGTTCTGACACAGCTGTGTGGCGTTTGCAACTCCATTTGGAGGTCTACTCGAACTGGAGCACTACGATCTCGGGATTCGATCCCAGCCGCAGCGGCGGTCCCCACGTTCCTGCTCCGCTCGAAGTGAAAACCTGCATCTTCCCGATCCGGCTTAAGCCGTAGACAAACTGCCGATAAATTCGCCGCGCCATCCAACTCCAGGGGATAAACTGCCCAACGTGCGTGTGTCCTGATAGCTGGAGTGAAACGCCCGCAGCCTCCGCGATTTCCGGATAGTCGGGTGCGTGAGTCAATAGAATGCTGGCGCGGTCGCGATCCAAGCGGATGCTGTCCAGCACGGACGCAAGATGCCCGTGCTGCGTCGCGTTACGGTAAGGCACGCCAATAATCTGCAAACCATCCACTTCTACCTTCTCATTGCTGAGCACGCGCACGCCGGCCGCCGTAATGGCATTCAGATATTTGCTGTCGTCCCCGAATTGCTCGTGATTTCCCGCGACAAAATACACGCCGTGCGGCGCCGTTAGCTTGTTCAACGGCTCCGCTGCTCGTCCCGCGTCGATGGCCGTGCCGTCATACAAATCTCCGGCAATAAAAATCGCGTCCGGCTCTTCCCGTAAAATCTTTGCCACCATGCGCCTAAGAAAGCTGCCGTTACGCACGTGCCCTAGATGCACATCGCTGATCAGCGCGGCTTTTCGCCCGCGCCACGCTTCCGGCAAGTTCGCCAGCCGCACCGTGGTTCGCGTGATACGCGTCCAGCCGGCGTTAAAAACTCCATAGAGTCCCGCCACCACTGCAACGCCGAACAGCAATTCCACAATCCGATGGAAGTTCAGATCCAGTCCGGCCAGTCGCGCCACTCCGAAAATAATCCAGGAGGAAACCGCCGCAACGAAGAGAAAACTCAGCAGCCCGAGCCATACCGCAGCCGCCCTATAAAACGCGCGCAGAGCAGCATTTGTGTGGCGAAAGGCCAGCAGCGAAGCGGCCACAAAGCTCATCGACAAAAAGGCGAAAACCAGTTTGATCCATAGCGCCCCATGAGCATCGCTTCCCGGGGACGAAAATGTCCAGGTCTCGTAGAGGAGAAAATGAGTTAAAAAAAGAACGAACTGAATAATTGCAATGAAACCGATTAAGCTTCTTCGTCGCATGCTAATTAGATTCAGCAACCCGCGATTTGGATTGTTGGCGTCAAAGCAATCGGAATGTTAGATAATGCACCACGATATTTTGAAAACATTCGGGAGGACGCAGATGCCCTTTGCCCTTGCCTCCGGCCGGCGCGGATTTATAAAAATGCTGGCCGCTTCACCACTATTAACCGAAATCGCCGTTCGCGAGATGTATGAAAAATCCGCCACCGCGATCGGAATCGACCCTCGAGACAATGTTTATAGCCGTCTGGGAGTTAAGACCGTCATCAATTGCCGTGGAACCTGGACGTATCTCAGCGGATCACTGCAGTTCCCCGAAGTCCGCGCCGCTCAGACCGAGGCGGCACGGTATTTTGTCAACATGATCGAGTTGCAACGTGGGGTAGGCCGCAGGCTGTCCGAACTGACCGGGGCCGAGTCCGGAATGATCACCTCAGGAGCTGCGGGGGCGATGGCCGCCTCAACGGCGGCATGCATGGCGGGCAGCGATCCCCAAAAAATCTGGCAGCTCCCCGACACTACCGGGCTGAAGCACGAAGTCATCATGGTCGGAGGGCGCAACGCCTTTGACAACGCGATCCGGCTGACGGGTGCCAAACTGATTCTGGTGGAATCGCCCGACGAAATTGCCAACGCCGTCAACGCGAATACGGCCATGATTTACACCACTGACCTCGGCGACAAACTGGTGCGCGAGGTAGCCATCGCCAAGGACCACAATATGCCCATGCTGCTGGATGATGCTGCCGGGATTCCGCCAGCCGACAATCTAAAGTTGTATGCAAGGATGAAGATCGACCTCTACACCTTTTCCGGAGGCAAAGGCCTGCAGGGGCCGCAATGCAGCGGCGTGCTGCTGGGCCGCAAGGATTTGATCGAGGCCGCGCTGCGCAACTCAAGCCCATTTGAAGGATCAGTATGCCGTCCCATGAAGGTAGGAAAAGAAGA